>Ga0193753_10001582_pt1 | contig 19256 bp, 9 predicted proteins | sample H1c2metaG_FD_144925 | JGI IMG/M metagenome (GOLD analysis project Ga0193753, IMG submission 144925) | Soil microbial communities from a riparian zone of the East river system, Colorado, United States - H1c2 | ecosystem: Environmental > Terrestrial > Soil > Riparian zone | place: USA: East River...
CGCCAAGCACGCGCTGGCTGGCTTCCGCGGCTGACCGGCAACGGCAGCTATACGCGGCTCGATCACGAGCGCGAGAGTGCCGGCACCCGTGTCGCGGCGCGCGATCAGCTGGCGGCCGACCTGCGGGTCAGCTTGCCGCTCGTAGCGGCACCGGCCTGGACTCAGACCAGCCGTGCTTCGGACAATCTGCGGATCTCGCGCGCGGATGCGCTCGAGGATCGGCGGCAGGTCGCGTCGGCGGTCGCGAGCACGTATCTCGCCGTGATGGCGCAACACCGTGTGATCGACGTCAACGAGCGCGCGCTGAGGAACGCAAAAGCCCACTACGACTACGCTCACACGCGCTACGAAGGTGGGATCGGCAACGAGCTCGACGACGTGCGCGCGGCTCAAGACTACGAAAGCAGCGTGTCGATCTTGGAAGGCTCACATGCGGACCTCGTGTCGAGCCAAGAAGCGCTAGGCGTGTTGCTCGGTGAGGAGACGCCGCTCGACACGGCCGACACCTTGCAGCTGGCAGCGGCACCGAGCTACGAGCAAGCGCTGCAAGATGCAACGACGCGCCGAACCGACGTGAAGGCGAATCGCTTACGGCAGCGCGCTGCCGAAGACGCGGTCGACGACAGCTGGGCCGACTACATGCCGTTTCTGTCCGCCGAGTTTCGCCCGTTCTGGACCGATCCGCCGTCGGCGACATTGCCTCGCACTGGCTGGCAAGCGCAGCTCGTGCTGAGTGTGCCGTTCTACGACGGCGGTGCGCGCTACGGCGCTCAGGACGTGCGCAAGGCCGACCTAGCCCAGAGCCGGACGCTGCTCGAAGCGGCATTGCGTCAAGCGAAGTCGGAGGTGCGCGTCGCGTTCGAGACCGCTCAGCGCGCCGACGCAAGCTTGAAAGCAGCGACGCGTGCGGCCGAGCTCGCCACTCGCGCATTGCAAATGGCGATGCAGGCTTATCAGGCCGGCGCGACGACCGACATCGAGGTGCTCGACGCCGAACGACGCGCGCGCGATGCGGAAACGCTGGCGGTGATCGCGGAGGATACGGCAAGGCGCGCGCGAGTCGATCTACTGTCCGCGAGCGGGCGCTGGCCCTAAAACCCGATCAACTCGAGCCGACTCTTCATCAGCATGACTTGATACGGATCCCATGTGCTGACGGCCCAGTACAAGTCGACCGCACCGCTCTCCGCTACGCTAGTCCATGGCTCGATGAACGCCGGGGAGTACAGCGCACCGATCTCGGCCTCGTTGTCGTAGCCCGGCTCGTGCGGCGCACACGTTTCGCCTTTGCAACTCGGCCGACGGAGGATGCCGCCGTCCGCTGCAGCACCCACACTCGGGTCATTCATGTCGACCGCCTTGAACATCTGCTCGGGTGCCGACCACGGGCCCCACGGTTGATCGGCGTAGCGCACATGCAGCGCGCCTTCGGGGTCCGGACTCACCTTCGCGTTCGGTCCGACGATGATCGGAAGTGCGCGTGAGGCGAGATCGCCACCGTAAAACATCACCCACTTCTTCATCGATGGCACCCACGTCACGGTCATTTGCGAAACGATGTCCCAAGTCTCCGTGGTGCGGTCGTCGCCGGGATACGAAAGGTCGAGCGCGGCGGCATCGACAGCGCGATCCGAAAACTGCGGCACGCCCTCCGACACCCCGGTGAAGTAGTGCATCGCCATCGCGACGTCGCCCGTCTCGCTGTACTCGGGCATGTCCAGATAGCTGAAGTAGAGTTTCGCTGAGCTGCCGACGTGACCCGATGCACCGAACGCCGGTCTGCCCCAGATGAACACCTTCTCAGCGGCGCCGCGGTTGCCCGGCGCAGTTCGATAGTCGTTACCTTCGCCGCCGGCGCGCAGGGGATCGAAACTCGCGACAGTCCGTACGGCTGGATTCCGAAACTTGTTAGTGGTGAAGCTGCGCGTGAGAAATCGGGACGGATCGGTGCGGTCCAGATTCCCGAACTCATCGCGCAACACCACAGATTGCTTTCGGCCTCGAGCGTCGTCGCTGTAGATCGAGCTCGTGCGATCCTGACACAACCCACCGCCCGCGACTGCAGTGCAACCGAGCTCGCCGATCGCGCAAGGCTGCACCAGCGTGTCGTCGGTGGCGCCGAGTAACGCGCCCATGTCCGTGTCGCACACGTATCCGTCGGCGCACGAGGGAGTCGACCCGCCGGAGCATTGCACCGGTATCCAGCGATGAAAGATCGCGAAGACGTCGGTGCCGTTGCTGAACCCGGCGACCGGTGTCTTGCCGAGGCCCATGCTCAACGTGTCTTCCTTGTTTTGAACATGGATCGACGAGACGCGGCCCTGCGGATTGGTGACGAACGCAATCGGAGGTGCGGCGCCGCTCCACCCGGGCCCGCTCTTTGGCCCGTGCGCGCGCACGTACTCGTCGACGGCGCGACCGTTCGGAAAGTCGGCGAGTGAGATGACGCCTTGGACGTCGTCTTCGCGAGAATCGATGAGCATCGCCCGTTCGTTCGCCCAGCTATCGCCGAACAAGAAGTGAAGCGCACCTCGATGCGCAAAGCTCAAGCCGAGATCGGTGCCGGCGAGCCCGATGTTTTCTTGACCGGCTGCGGGCGTGGCCATGCGACCCGCGAGCGGTGCCAGCGCGATCGTCGAAGTGATCGCAGGGCGGCGCGGCGTGTTGGACTCGGGAATCGGTTTTTCGTTCGAATCAGGCGCGGGCGGAGTTGGCAGACTCTCGTCGGGCGTTGGCTCAATCGGTGCGTCAGCGGCGTCAGCCGCAATCGGCGTCCGCTTGTTCGCCTCTTCCTCGCGCGCGCCGTTCTTCACCGCTTTCGACGCAACGGTGCCTTCGCGCTCGGGCCGCGTTTCGCTCGGCTGCGTCGTGTCGGCGGCATTGCCCGTGACTACGCCCGCTAGATCGTCTTCCTCGTCGGCGTCGCCGCTAGATTTGCGCGGCTCAGTCGCGCGCGTGGATTGCGAGTCGTGCACAGCGTCCTCGGAGTCGACGACCGCGAGCTCACTCGAGCACGCCCAGAGTTGAAAACTCATGACTGCGAGTAGGAACCGGCGCGTGCGGCGGTGCGGCGTGAAGTCTTTCGATGCAGGTTCCGAACACAACATGACAATGGCCTCCTGAGCGTCTCGAACCGGCGCTTTGCAATTGAGAGGCCATCGATGATCAGGTTACATAGAGCTCGGTTTTCGCGAGAAATCCTGGTGTTCGCGCCGCATGCGGCGGCGCCTGACGTCCGTGGGCACGTCCGAGTGTCCGGTCACTCGATTCTGTTTCGATTACTTTTGTATTCGGTCGACACGACGCAGCGAGCCAGTTCTCGAACGCGTGCCCGAGGTGCGGAAGCGTGCGCCCTCGCCCACTCCCTGCGCCTCGCGACAACCGTTGCCCCGGCGAACCCTGCGAGCGTACCGTTGTCACGTGGATCACGCGAAACGCCGCGAGGTGCTCGTAGTGCTCTGCGTCGGCGCGGCCTTCATCCTCGCGCTCTTCCTCGAGCTTCCCGGCGTCAACGGCACCTCGTATTGGCACTGGCCGTGGCGCTCGCTCGACGTCGTCAACACGCTCGCGGTCTTCACCGGTCCGCTCCTGATGATCGGCGCGCTCGCTTGGTTGTGGTCGCGCACCCCGCCGCCCTCCGCTTCAGACGTACGCGCGCTCGCAGGCGGCCTGTTCGTCTGCGAAGTCCTCTTGCAATGGGCTCGCCTTCGCGCCGAGCCGGGCGGCTGGGCCTGGCTCGACGAGCTCGTCCAATCGCGCGACGTCACGAGCTACTACACCGACGCGCTTCGCATCGACGACGTCGGGAACTTTCTGCGCGACTTCTCGTGGAAGCGGCTCGAGCACCACAGCTCGACGCACCCGCCCGGCCCCGTGCTGTTCTACTGGTTGCTCTTACAGCTCTTCGAACCTGGTTTCGCCGCACGCGCGGGCGGCGCGTTGATCGGCGTCCTCGCAAGCACCGGCGTCATCGTCGCCTACTGGTTTGCCGGGCTCTGGACTCCCGACCCGCTTCGCCGACTCGGCGCCTGCTTCGCCTACGCGCTCATGCCGTCGCTGCTCGTAGTGCTGCCGTCGTTCGATCAGATCTACCCGATCTTCACGATGCTCGGATTGCTGGTCTGGAACAAAGCATTCGACAAACCTGCCGCAGCGATCTTGCTCGGTCTGATCGCATTCGTCGCGACCAACGTCGCGTACCAGTTCGTGCTGCTCGGAGTTCCGTTTGGACTCTACGCGCTCGCCGTGCTCCGCTCGCGCGGCTGGGACTTCGAAGTTCGCAGAGCGATGGTGCGCGCAGCGGTCATCGCCCTCGGGGTTTGGCTCGGTGCGAACATCGTGCTGTCACTGCTCACGCCGTTTCATCCGCTCGACAGCTTCGTGGCCGCGATCGGGCGCCAAGCTCGCTACGCAGCGTTTCTGCAACGTCCGTACGGCCTCTCGACCCTCTACGACCCGTTCGACTTCTTTCTCGGCGGCGGCATCCTCGTACTTCCGCTGCTCGTGATCCACTTCGCCCGCGAGGACTCTCGCGAGACCGTGATCACGTTCGCGTGTTTGCTGTCGATCTTGATCATCGATCTCACCGGCTTGATCCGCTGCGAGGCCGCCCGGGTGTGGCTATTTCTGCAGCCGCTCGCGATCGTGCCGGCGGGCCTCACGCTCTCGCGCTTCCGACCGCCCGCGCGCGGTCTCGTCCTAGGCCTCTCCGCACTCATCCTGGTGGCGATAGTCTGTAAGTTAATCTTTCTGCGTGTGCCCTGAGCGCGCGCGGCGGCTACCATTCTGCGCTCCGCCGGATGCCTCGCTCGCTACCCATGATCGTGCTCGTGTGCATCGGCGCTTTCGCCGACGTCGCAGGCGCACAGGAAGACGAGTCATCGGTCACACCTCCGCGCTTGCTCACGCCGGCCGAGCTCGCGTGGCCGCGCGACCAACCACCGCCGACTACACCGATCGACGTGCTGCTGACGGTGAGCACCGACGGGACCGCGCAGGACCTCGAGCTGCCAGTGTCCTACGGGCAAGAAGCCGACGACGCGATCCGCGCCGCTGCGGCCCAGCTGCGCTTCGAGCCTGCGTCGAAAAAGGGCTCACCCGTCGCTGCACGCATTCGTTTGCAGTTCGAAGTGCCGCCACCACCCGCACCCGAACCGATTCCGATCGTTCCGCCCGGCTCGGTGCAAGCGCCGGAAGCGGGTGCCGCGCCCGCAGCAGGACCGCAGCTGCCCCCACCCCCGCCGCCGCCAGCTTCAAGGCCCGAACCCGAAGACGACGACGCAGCCTTCGGCGCCCGAGCGCGCGTCGATAAGCCTCAAGCAGGCGCCGCAAGCCAAGTGAAGTTGCGCGGCAAGGAGCTGACGATGGTCCCCGGCACGTTCGGCGAACCGCTGCGCGTCGTCGCGACCTTACCCGGCGTGCTGCGCAGCCCATTCGGCCTCGGGTTCTTCCTCGTGCGCGGCGCGAGCTTTCAAAACACAGGTTTCTTCGTCGACGGCTTCTCGGTGCCGCTCCTGTACCACCTCGGTGCGGGCCCCGCGATCCTCTCGTCACGCTTGGTCGAGCAACTCGACTTCTACCCCGGCGGCTATCCCGTACGCTTCGGCCAGTTCAGCGCCGGCATCATCTCGCTTCGCACGGCGCCGCCACCGGCCGATCGCCTGCAGCTCGAAGCCGAAGTCGATCTGCTACGCGCGAGCGCGCTCGCGATCATTCCATTCGACGAAGGCAAAGGTAGCCTCGCGCTCGCATTCCGCCGCAGTTACTACGAGCTTCTGCTGCCGCTCATCACGGACGACGTGACACTTGCTTACACCGACTATCAAGTGCGGCTCGACTATCGACTGACGCCGCGCCTGAACTTCTCATTGTTCTTCTTCGGCTCGCGCGACAGCTTGACCGCCGCTCAAGACTTGGGTGCAGGCTCGACCACTGGGAGTGCGTCGCAAGGCCTCAACTACTCGTTCGACCAAGTGATCGTGAGCGCGGATTGGCAACCCCTCCACGCATTGCGGGTGCGCTGGTCCGGCACAATGGGCCCGAGCGCGATCGAGCTGACCGGCCAGAGCACCGGCGATTCCACGCTCGGAACCAACACGCGCGCGACGCGCCTCGGCGAACGCCTCGAGTTCATTCTCACCGAGACGCCCAACCTCGTGACCACGCTCGGCAGCGAGGTCACGGTATTCCTGTACGACCTCACCGGGAGCGTCCCGAGCTTGGGCGAGCTACCCGCGGTTCCTCGGCCGAGCGGAGACGGACAAGCGCTCACGATTTCGGATAGCCCGACGCAGCTCGTGATGGCGCCGTACCTCGAGCAAGTCTGGCGCGTCGGCCCGTTCGAGATCAGCGGCGGCTTGCGGGCGAACTACTTCCGATATGGAGATGTCTCGACTTGGGTGATGGATCCGCGCGCAGTCGTCCGCTTCACGCTGTTGAAAGGCTGGAAGCTGAAAGCAGCAAGTGGCCAGTTCAGCGAACCCCCGTTCCCGTTTCAGCTGACGCGAGGCATCGCGAACCCGAAGCTCCAGCCCGAACGCGCCTGGCAAAACTCCGTCGGCACCGAGCTGCAGCTACCGGCGGCGTTCGAGATCGACTCGACACTGTTCTACAGTCAGATGCGGAACATCACGCGCAGCAGCGGTCAGCTGCAGCAGGGCGACGACGGAATGGTCGAACGGCCGTTCTTCGAATCGGACGGGCGGGGCCGCGCCTACGGCTTCGAGCTCTTACTCCGCCGCCGCGCCGAGAAAGGCTTGTTCGGCTGGATCTCCTACACACTCAGCCGCAGCGAACGGTTCCTCGAAGGCGGGCGCTCCGTCGTGTTCGCGTTCGACCAAACGCACGTCCTCAATGTGGCGCTCAGCTACGCGGTCTCCGGCTGGACATTTGGTGCGCGCTTCACGCTCGCGACGGGACGCCCGGTCGGAGACATCCTCGATCCCACCGGGCGCACCAACTACGACGCGGACGAAGACGATTTCGATCCCGACTCGGGCGGCAAAACCACGCGCTTGCCCACGTTTCACCAGCTCGACGTCCGAATCGATCGCGACTGGGTCCTCGGCCGCGTGCGAGGTAGCGTGTTCCTGGACGTGATCAACGTCTACAACGCACAAAACAGCGAAGGCTATCGCTACTCGTTCGATTTCACGCAGCGCGGGCGTCTGCCGGGGCTGCCGATTTTGCCGACGATCGGCGTACGCGCGATGTTCGAGTAGAGCGCGGGCGCCGCCCGGGGCTCAGCCTTCTTCGCCCGTCACTTCGCTCGGATCGTTGCGCAAGCCGTGCTTCCACAACAACCGGTAGAAATGCACACGGTTTACGCCGGCGGCACGCGCCGCAGCCGCGACGTTGTCGCCGTGGCGGTCGAGCATGGCTTTCAGATAACGCACTTCGAACGCGTTGTTCCATTGCTCGCGCGCGAGCTTCAGTGGTTGATCGAACGCGATCGGCGGCGCTGAACCAGGCCGATCGCTACTCGAACGCGACGGCGGCAGCGACTCGTTGCCGGGTGGCCCCACCAGCTCACCGAGCGCGACGCTACGCTCCAAGTAGTTCCGGAGCTGGCGCACGTTACCGGGCCAACCGTACTTCGCGAGCATGTCGAGGAACTCGGGAGTTCGGATCAACACCGCGTTCGGAGAGTCTGCAACGCCGAGCTGCCCCAACACTTCGTCGACGAGCGCAGGCAAGTCGCTGCTGCGCTCGCGCAGCGACGGCAACTTGATGTGCAAGACTGCGAGCCGATAGTAGAGGTCGGAACGAAAGCGCTTCGCTCGAACCTCCTCTCGCAAATTGCGATTCGTCGCAGCGACGACGCGCACGTCCATCGGATGATAGTCGTTACTACCGACGCGTTTCACCTTGCGGCTCTCGAGCGCACGCAGGATCTTCGGCTGCAGGTCCAAGCTGAGCTCGCCGATTTCGTCGAGAAAGATCGTGCCGCCGTGCGCGGCTTCGAACGCTCCCGTGCGCGCCGTGACCGCGCCAGTGAAGGCACCGCGCTCGTATCCGAACAACTCACTTTCGAGCAACTGCCCTGGGATCGCCCCACAGTCGACGACGATGAACGGTGCACGTGCGCGCGCGCTGTTCTGATGGACTGCGTGGGCAGAAACTTCCTTGCCCGTACCGGTCTCACCTTCGATCAAGACCGTCGCATCGCAGTTCGCTGCGCGCTGCAGCAGGTCGAACAACCGCCGCATCGGGTCCGAAGAACCGACTAAACCGCCGAAGCGCAAGAGCGATGCGGGCGGACTCGCCTGATCACCCACATCCCGTGCAGTACTCGGCACCTGCCAAAAACTATCAGTACAACCGCACGCTAACAAGGACACCGCTCAAGCGAACAACGGCGCGAGCTTTCGGGCGACGCGCTCACTCATCAGATTCGGCTTGAGCTTCGAGACTTCCAGCGCTTGCTCGTAGAACGCACGCCCGATTTCGCGCGCACCGAGCTCTGCCGCCGACAGCGACGCACGCTCGAGCAACTCGACTTCTTCCATCGGCTGCACCTCGATCGTCAGTGCGCGCACGACCAGTGTTTGCCATTCCTCGACCGACGCACCCCGAACCACCAACTCGATCATCTCGAGCAAGACTTGCAACGGAGGCTCCAGCTCGGCGTCGCGCTCACCTGCCGCGAGCGCACGCGCCGTGCGCTCGCGAATGTTGCGCGCATGCTGGCCCGCGGCAGCGCGATCGTCGTCGTAAACTGAGATGCGCGCCAGCAGCAGCTCACTCACGCTGACCTCTCGGTTGCTCTCGCCGAACAGCTGCTTCGAAAGCTCGATCCCGCGTTGCGCTCGCTCGCGCGCCGGACCCAAGCGACCGAGGACGTATTCGCTCTCCGCCAAGTTGTACACGGCCACGTATTCGATCGAGGCCTCGCCAATTTCGCGGCCGAGCTGAGCGGTTCGCGCGAGGTCGACGAACAATCGATCGAGATCCTTCAGGCCGTGCCAGAGCACCGCGCGATTTCCGAACGCAGCTGCGACGTGCCACAAGTCACCGCGCGAAGCGGCCTCCACGATCAACTCTTCGAAGCTGCTCTCGGCCTGTTCGAGGTGCCCCGAGTTCGCGAGATCGGTCGCAACCATGAGCTGAGCGATGATCCGCGTCTCGTAACCTTCGTCGCCGAGCGCCTCCGCGAGCCTGACCGCTTCGCTGCCGACGCGCACGGTCGCCTCCGCTTCGCCGAGCCGGTGATGACTACGCGCCAAGCCCATCGCGAGACGCGCTTGCAAGAGCGGAGACAGCGGCACATCCATCGCTTCGACCTCGCGCACCAATGCCATCGACTGATTCGCTTCGCGCGTCCAATCGAGGACGGTCGCTTCGTCCAACATCAACTCGATCTCGCGCTCGGTCGCAGCACGTGCGTGAGCCTGCTCCTTCGCGCGCCGCAGATCCGTGAGCGCGACCTCTTGGCGTCCGAGACGCGAACGCATCAGCCCGCGGCCTCTCGCTGCATCGATCGTGCGCGGGTCGTCTTCCACGAGGTTGTCGAGCGCACTGCCGAACGCGGCCTCTGCTTCGAGATACGCCTGCACTCGCGTGTAGCGCTGAGCGAGCTCGAGGTACGCACTCGCCGCGATCTCGCGCTCGCCACACCGCGCCGCGTGCATCGCGAGCCGCGGCAGGCGCTCGTCGTCGGGCAGAGCGAGCGTGCGATACATCTCGAATGCAGCCCGATGCAAGCGTGCGCGCTGCACCTCGGGCAACATCTGATAGATCGTGTCGCGCAGCAGCGAGTGACGAAAGTCGACGCGACGGTTGCGATGGCGAATCAAAATGCCGCTATCGACCAAGCGCTGCACGCCGACGGCGGCATCGAGCTGCATGTCTTCGGGCAGCACGTATTTTTCCAGCACCTGCAGGAGCGCCTCGATCTCGAGCATCGAGAAGTGTGCGCCGAGTACCGAGCCGAGGCGCGCGTGGCCTGCGAGCTGCGGCGGTAACGCCTCGATCTCACGGATCGCATTCCACTGCAGAATCGGTAGATCCGGTAGCTTGTCGAGCTCGTCGGTCGCGAGGTAGTAACTGCCACGCTCGGAACGACGCACGAAGCCATCGCGCTTGAGACCTCGCACGAGCTCGACGAGCAATCGCGGTACGCCTTGGGTCCGCTCGACCAGCCGCAGCAACACTGCTTCTGGAATGAACTCCGCGGGCAACAGCAGCCGGCGTGCGAGCTCGGTCGCGTTCTGCGGCTCGAGCGCCGAGAGCACGATCTTGTGCGCGACAGCCGCGCGCGTTCCCCAGCTCGGACGACTGCCGACGAAGCTCGGACGCACCAGCACGAGCACCCAGACTCGAGCCGCGACGTCTTTCAAGGTCGCATATTCGATCGCGTCGAGCGTCGCTTCGTCGGCGAGGTGCGCGTCGTCCAGCACGAGTGCGATCGGCTTACGCGCACCGCGGCGCCGCATCGCTTCACCGGCAGCGCGTGCAGCTGCGAGCCGCAGCGCGCCAGGCGCGGATGCGAGCCGTCGAACTTCCGGGTGGTCGGCATTGATCCAGCCGAGCGCATGCGCGGCAGCTGCCCAGACGCTCTCGGCTGCATCGCCGAGCAGCGACAGCAGCAGCGCCTTGCCGCCGTTCTCGGGCGCCTCGCTCGGTAAGTCGAGCAAGCGACGCAACAGCTCCGGAAAGACTTGCGACACGCCGCTCAGCACACCTTCTTGGGCAGTCAGCCGAATCAGGTCGAAGTTGGAAAGCTTGCGCGAGAGCTCGTGTGCGACGACGCTCGCGAGGTGAGTGCGCCCGTAGCCCTGCGACCCGAGCACGGTGAACAAGGTCGGCAATGGCTGTTTGCTCGCGAGCCGCGCACTTTCGAGAATGGTCGCGATGATCTCGTCCCGACCGACGAGCGGCAACGACTGACTGCCGAACGTGGTCAGCTCATTTGCCTGCTGCTGCATGACGAGCGCGAAGCGATCGGCGCGACCCTCGACCGGGTTCAATTCGACGTCCGGGAGCACTTCGGCTGCAGCACCCGTCAGCATCACACCGAGCGGATCGGCCTGAACCGGAAAGCGATCCAGCTTCGCCAGGACAGTGCTGAATATCCGGCGCGAGCCGTCCGGACGGGTTTGCACCGACACGGTTACGACATCGACCAAGAGCCGCTGCACGAGCTTTGCGGCGATCAGCCGATTCGCAGCGGCGAGCGCGATGCGAGCGGGGTTGTCGCCGACGTCGTGACCGAACGCGGCGACGTACTGGGCGCCGTTCGCCTGCACGATCTGCCCACCAGCCGCCGTGACGACCGACTGCACTGTGGCGACGCCGGCGCGCGACTCGAAAAACACCAAGCCCATCGCGCGTTTCTCGCGTGCAGCTGCCGGCGGCGCGCTCGGCTTGGGGTTGACGCTCGGAGCTGGCAGCTGTTCCGGCGGCCGGCGCGAAGGTACGCGCGCGACGAGCGAGACTTCGAACGCACGGCGCAGCTCGGCCACGTCGTTGAAACGCTTTTGCGGATCCTTCGCCAGGCAGCGCCGCACGAGTTGATCGAGCTCAGCCGGGCACGTGATCTTGAGCGAGAGCGGTGCGGGCCTTCGACTGCGGTGCGCCTCACGCACTTCGGCCGCGCGCCCCCAGAATGGCGGCGCTCCGCTCAAGAGCTCGTAAAAGAGCACGCCGAGGCTGTAGATGTCGGAGCATCGATCGGCGTCGGGCAACGCGTCGATCTGCTCGGGCGACATGTACTCAGCGGTGCCGACGTCGTCCGCCGCAAGTGTGGCTTCCGCGTTGTCCGGGCGTATGCCGTGGTGTCTCGCGAGACCGAAATCGATCAGACGTGCGACGCCCGAGTCGTAGAGAAAAATGTTCTCGGGTTTGAGATCGCGATGGATGATCCCACACGCATGCGTGGCTTCGAGCGGCGTCATGATCGCGTACGCGTACGCGGCGAACGTCGCGAGCGGAGCCGGCCCCGCAAACGCGACCATGCGATCGGCCAGCGTCGGCGCATCGATGCGCTCCATCGCGACGTAGAAGCCGTCGGGTATCTCCCCAGACTCGTACACTTCCGGAACGTGCGGCGGCCCGACCGTACGCAGCGCAGCGACCTCGCGCATCAAGCTCACCGGCCCGTCCGACTGCTCGTTCAACGCGAGCTTGATCGCAACCGGCGTTCCATCGCTGATGCGCTCCGCCCCGTAGACGACACCGAAGCCGCCGCGTCCGATCACGTTCACGACGCGATAGCCGAGCGCCGCAAACGCATCCGGCAGCTTCGAGTCGCGCGGGCGCGGCGCATCCGAGCCGGTGCTGTTCGGCGGTACGGGTCCGTGGGTCGGACACAAAGGCGATGTGGCCGGGACCCGAAGCCCGCACTCAGGACATCGAATCATCGGTCGTTTCGCCTGCGAGCTCGTCTGAGCTTCAGCGCGGTCGCGAGCGATGCGAGCAGCGAGAGCTCCACGCCACTGCCGCGCGCCCGCGGCTGTAAGCTGCAGCCGCCGCTCACGGGCGTGGAGTCGCACGCGGACGCAAAGCCCCCGCGCGGCTCGAAGTTGCACGCGGCTGTCTCACGGTCGGGCGGGTAGGCTTCGCAGACGGCGGCGACGTCGTCCGCGGTGAGTTGTGTACGCACTTCGCCCGGGGCCAGCTCGGCCTGCATGATCGAGCTCTCTTCGCGCGAGTGGTCGAGCCCCAGAAAATGACCGGCCTCGTGGATCATGATCGACAACAGGTCATGCTGGTCGGGGATGATCCCGAATTGCACCAGCTGCTCCGCTTGCACATTCTCCGACATGGGCACGTTGAGCGGTCCGGTCGCGTTGATCTCCAGGTCCGCGTCGTAGATTAGGCCGTCGTCGTCGAACGTGACCGTGGTCGCGGCCAGCTCGTTGCCTTTGCTCGAGTACGGCCACACATCGTCGCGGAACACGACCAAGTTGGCGTTACCCGAATCCGGATTGTACTGCGGCTTCGCGCACACGGCCGGACCGAATACGGGACTAATTCGGATCGAAGGTGGTGCTTCGTCGCTCCCGCAACGCGCGCTCTCCCAAATCGCAAACGCCTCCCCCATCAGGGCCGACGCGGTGGCGAAGTCGAACGACTCGGACGCAACGTGGTTCAGACTAAAACTGACGCACGCGCTGGGCCACGCGATCGGAGTGCCGCCGATCGTACAACCAGTAGGCGGATCACGCGGACAGTCGGTGCAGGTACTGGTGCGACAAAATGCCTGCGACGCGTTCGGCCAAACGCTGGCAGCGAGTGCAAGTGCAACTCCGTACAGCGACACGCGGATTAGCTTGCGCGGCGATGACGTGCAACTCACGGCCGTTGGCCTCACTTCAATGAAGGCGCATTCTTTGCGAGCACGCACATCATCGCCACCGGATCACACTTCACCGCGAAGTCCGGGTTGATGCCGGCGCCTTCGCACAGCGAGTCGTCAGGAACCGACGGACCGGCCGGCGGCTCGGGTGGAGGGCATGGCTCGCCCGCGTCTGCGGTCGTGCCTGAGTCGACGTCCGCATCTGGGGCTGCAACGTCACCTGCGTCGATGTCGCTCACAGCTGCATCGAGAGGCGTCTCAGCGTCGCTCGCAGCTGCATCGAGGCCCGCGGCATCGGTCTCAGCGTCGCTCGCGCCTACGTCTTCGAGCGGCGTCGGAGCCCCACACGACACGATCGGATAGACCGCAGCGACTCTGTACTTTGCGACGCAATCGGCTTGCGTGTACGTGAGGTCGGCCGTGAACTGCGTGCCGATCGCCGCGGGTGTGAAGTAGACACGCACGTTGCTGAACGCGTAGCTCACGTCGACGGCTGGCGCGGGCGGAGCAATCGTACACATGTCGACCTCGTGCTCGGCCACTTCGGGTAAGTGCAGCTGAGCCGTGGTGAGCTTGGGCGCGACGCAAAACCCGTCGCCGCGCGGCGAGGTCGTGCCGAATCGCCCGATCGCGTACGGCACATCGTCGACTTCCGGCTCGGCGATCCCAGCTGCATTCGCGAGCGCAGCCGTGAACGTGAATGGTTGAATCGCGATCGAAGCTTTGTCGTAGTCCGGCCGCTTGTCGTCGTTCGAACGCTGGGCGTAGTAGCTCTGCACGTCGAGCTCCTCGCCTGTAAGCATCGCGCACTCTCCTTCGCCCGACACGAGTTCGTATTGGGCCCAGAACGCACCATGCGCGACGTTGCACTTCGGCGCAGGCTGATCGCACGCGCCGAACAACAAAGCGAGCACGCACACGCGACTCGAGATGACGTGCACGAAGGTGCGATCGTGCATGGTCAAAACGTACCCTTGAGCCCGAACCGGAAGATGCGCGGCGGCTGATACGCCGTCGGTTTTCCGAAGTTCGGATTCCGCTGCGTGGTTCGATCGAACGCCGAACCGTCTCCGTTCGTGAGATCGCGCGCGCTGCCGCCCTCGACGGCGCGCACGTCCGACGCGGTGTAACGTTCGTCGCGCGCAACTGCGCTCTGGAGGTTGAACAGGTTGAACACGTCGACGGTGAGCGCGATCGACGAGTGCTGATCGAGCGGTATGCCGTACACCAGGCGCAGATCTGCGGAGTAGGTCCACGGAAGGCGCTCGCCACTGCCGCGTGGCTCGATGTAGACGTTGTCGATGTAGTTTCCGAAAGCACCGAGCACGTTCGTCGGCTCGCCCGAGTATGCGCGAAACGCGAGACCCGGCATCACGTATCCGAATCCCGCCGGCAACGTGATTTGTTTCGCACCGAACAGCTTCACGAAGTGCCGGTGATCGCCCGGCAATGGACCGGACCGGTTCGTGTACAGATCGCTCAAGTCGAAGTCGGCGCTCTGGTGGGGATCGAACTGCGAGTCCTCCGGCCGAAACAGCCCGCTATAATTCCCGCGCAGCCACGAGAGCGTATAGCTCGCCTGTGCGATCCAGCTCTTCGAAAACAACTTCGTGAAGTACAAGTTGAGGCCGTCGTACTTGCGTTCGGCTCGCGGAAAGTCGCGGGCGATTCCGCGACCTGGATTGCCGAAGAAGAAGGTCGCTCCACCGTCGCGGCTCATGTCTTCGATCGTGTCGACGAGCCAGCGTTTCGTGTAGTTGATGCCGATGCGTCCATCCGCGACGAGCTCGTAGTCCGCGCCCAGCACGAACTCATCGGTGGACGGTGGCCGCAGATCCGGATCGATGACGGAGGTCGAGCTGCTGTACGCGTCGTACTTCGCGTTCGGCGGGTAGCCGGCGAGTGCGATGACCGCTTCATCGGAGACGCACTCGTTTCGCTGTTGCTCCGGATCGAGCGGATCGCAGACCGCAGGATCGCGCGCAGCAGTCAGGATCGGCTCGCCGGACAAGTACCGATCGAGCATCCGCAGTGGAACGTTCTCGTAGTAGCGCGCGTAGTTCGCGTACAGCTTTGCGCGACCTTCGTCGGTCGGGTCGTAGACGAGCCCGATGCGCGGCGACCACTGATTCGGCAACGTCATCGCAAGCGCACCGGTCTGCGCGAACAACAGCTGCGCGTCGTAACGCACGCCGAGGTTCACGGTCACGACGTCGGCGACGCTCCAGCTGTCCTGCACGAACGCGCCGAGCGAGAGCGACCGTGTCGTCGACTGAATACTATTCAGCACGACCGGTTGATCCGGACCCGTGAGATAACCGTAAACGCGCCCATCGACGAAGATCGGCGCGTCGGGGTATTCCACGTAGTCGCGCGCACCCGTGTAGGCGCGGTTGCCGTCGTGAATCTGGTACTCGGTATCGATGCCGGTCTTGACCACGTGATGGCCGAGGCCCTTGAAGAGCAACGTCAAGATCGAGCGACCTTGCAGACGATTCATGATCTGCTGATCGATGAACTCCGGTCCGCCGGTGTGATAGTCGCTCACCGGACACGGGACAGCGCCGGGGTTCGAGTCCGGGGCGTCACACGCGCCCCCGGGTACGCGCTCGAAGTCCGTGATCGAGTGCCCGGGGCGAAGCCACCACACGTTCGAGATCCCGGCGAGGCCTTCGCTGCTGCCGACCTTCGATCCATCGGAGGGCAGCCGTCCGCCCGATTCGTTGTGCCAGCCGACCCAAGTATCGACGAATGCGTGCTTGTTGTCGTCGAGCTCGGTCGACCACTTCAACGTCGCGTTCGTCGAGCTTCCCGAGTACCGATGCGCGATCGCTTCGTACGTGCCGTTCAGCCGATTCTCGTTTCCGAGCAGCGGCAGGCCCGTGAGCGGACTGATGCCGAAGCCGCCGTCACCGCCCGACTGCGGATACACGCCATTTAGCGAGAGCTCGAGCCGATTTGCTGGGTCGACTGCCCAGGTGACTTTGCCGATGCCTTGGACCATGTCCTGCTCGGCCGCGTAGCTCTGCGTCGTGTTGGGAATGTCCTGCCAGCGCGGGTTCCCGTCGGCATCGACTCGGACTTCGCCATCGCTGCCGAACAGCTGTCGCCGCAGCGAGCGGCGCACGTCGTAGCGCGTGCGCGCGTAGTCGAAGCCGAGATAGAACCAAAGTCGATCGCGAATCAACGGGCCGCCGACCTCTGCGCCGACGTCGGTGATGTAGTCGAGCTCGGTCTCCGTGACGATCGAATCACCTTCGCGAAATGCGAGCTTGCGACGGCCCTCGAGGCCACCCGGCGCGATGTTCGTGAACACCGAGCCGTGAAACTCGTTTGTACCCGAGCGCGTGATCGCATTGAGGATGCCGCCGGTCGCGCGGCCGTACTCCGGTAGATATCCTCCAGCGATGACGCTCACTTCTTTGATGAACTCGATCGACAGCGGTGTACCGAGCACGCCGTAAGTCGAATTGCTCACCGACATACCGTCCAACAAGTAGCGGTTCTCGGGTGAGCTGCTGCCGAAGAACGAGACGCCGAACGTGTCCGCTTGAGCGCCCGGCACGACGTCGGCGACCGATTCGAACGAGCGCGCGGCTGAACCCTTTCCGCCCGGTGCGGACAGCGGGATCGCGTTCGTGAACTCCGACGTGATGTTCAAACCGACCGAGCTCGATCCGATGTCGACCGTCGGCGTCCGACCGATGACCACGATCTCTTCGGCCTCGAGCAGCTCGGGCAAGATCGATGCGTTCACGCGAATGGTCGTATCGGCGTGGAGGTCGAGGGCCTCGCGTGCGTACGGCTTGAACGCCTCTTTTTCGATGCGCAGCGTATACGCACCCGGCGGCAAGTTCGGGACGCGATACGCACCGACCTCATCCGTCACGGTGGTCTCTTCAGTTTGAAGCGCGGTCGAAGTGACTGTTACCACCGCATCGGCGACTGGCACGTCGGACGAAACGTCGATCACGGTACCGACCAACACCGCTGCGCCTTGTTGCGCTGCAACTGGTGCCGCGTACACGAGCACACTCGCAACGATGAAGCTTAGACGGACACGCGCGATGGCGTGCGGTACTGCAACGGAGCGACTGCGTAGGGCAGCCGCATTCCGACCACGTGACGGGTCGCGAGCGGACATGTACCTGGAATCCGCATTCCATCACGAAATACTGATTTTTCCCAAAGCGAACATGCGAGCAGGAGTCAGGCTGCCCACGTCGCCTTACCGCATCTCGCCGCGTCACAGCCAGTCGTACACTTCGGCCGCCGTCAGCAGCGTGAGCCGCACGCGACCGAGCACGATGATCGATTGGCGCTGCAGCGCGACACTCACACCCGCCTCTACCGGATTACCGTCGATGCGCGTTCCGTTCGATGACTTCGCATCGGTAAAGATGGCCGAGTCCGCTCGGATGTCGCGAAAGTGTCCGTGGAGCTTGGAGACCGAGGGATCGCGGATCACAACGTCGCAGTTGTTCGCACGTCCGACCGAGATGCGCTCCGGAAACGGATTGGCCGCAGCCTTCTTCAAGACGACGATCACGCGCTCGTCCGAGACCGCCGGCAGCGCGGCGCCGCTCGGCGTGATGCTGGAGGCACCCGTCAGCGTGACGCCTCGGTCGTGCGTAACAGTGCGGAACTCGGTCGCCTTGGCGAGCGGCGTATAGTCGCCGGTGCCTCGCCGCCGTGCGGAAACCAAGAAGGCCCACGGGTAGATCGCCTCGAATTCCGAGCGCGTCGCGGCGTCGCGAATCCGACGCCATTCCTCCACTTGATTCACTCTGAATGAATCTAACACGCCACGATCAGGTGTGCGAATCGGCTGGTATGCCACCGCCATCAGCTGCAGGAAGTTTCGCCACCCATGCTCACACTGGCGACACGAGTCGGCAGGATCGCGAGCACCGAATCGCGTAGGATAAACCGAGAGATGCGTAACGCTGATTCGAGCACCGCGGTGGATGGCGACGAGGAGCGGGCGGAGGCCACCGAGATTCTTCCGCACGAAGCGACGCGCAGCTTCACGCCCGGCAAGCCGCTCGGAGAAGGTACTCGGCTCGGCGCCTATCTCATCGACGCGGTGATCGGCGAAGGCGGTGGTGGCCAGGTGTTTGCAGCGCGGCACCACGCCAACGGCCAGCGCGTCGCGATCAAGCTGTTGCGCCCAGAGATGGTGCCGATGCCGCACCTCGTCACCCGTTTCAATCGCGAAGTCGAAGCGATTAACAAAATACGGCACCCGAACATCGTTCAGGTGATCGAGACCGGTGAGACTTCGCGCGGGCAACCTTATTATGTGATGGAGCTGCTCGAAGGTGTGAACCTGCGTAAGCTGCTCCAGTTTCATGGCCGGTTCTCACCGGCAGAAGTGCTGGAGCTGGTCGAGCCGATCTGTCGCGCGCTAACGGCAGTTCACGACGCGGGCTTCGTTCACCGCGACGTCAAAGCGAGCAACGTGCTCGTCGTGGACAATGACGGCGAACGAGTCGTGAAGCTTCTCGACTTCGGGATCGCGAAGATGGTCCACGGTGAAGCGGGCCCGGGTTTGACGGAGCCTGGAGCGACACTCGGAAGCGCGCACAACATGGCGCCCGAACAAGTGCGCTGCGAACGCATCGATGCGCGCGCGGATATCTACGCGCTCGGCGTCGTCATGTTCCAGCTGCTCACCGGCGAGTATCCCTATCAAGCCGAGGACTCGCGACAGATCGCGGTCATGCACCTTCACGCACCGGCTCCACGGCCGAGCAGTCGTGCGCCCGTGTCGCCGGCGGTGGATTCAGTAGTGTTGCGCTGTCTCGAAAAGCAGGCGTCGCGTCGCTTCGCCAGTGCGAGCGAGTTGCTCGACAGCCTACGCACGGCAGTCGGAGAACCTCCGAAGCCGGCAGACGAGCACGATCAGCGCGCGCAAGGCATCTACCTCGAGCTCACGACGCCGAGCGACCTGGAGCTC
>Ga0193753_10001583_pt1 | contig 19256 bp, 15 predicted proteins | sample H1c2metaG_FD_144925 | JGI IMG/M metagenome (GOLD analysis project Ga0193753, IMG submission 144925) | Soil microbial communities from a riparian zone of the East river system, Colorado, United States - H1c2 | ecosystem: Environmental > Terrestrial > Soil > Riparian zone | place: USA: East...
GTTCCTGCAGATCATGACCACCAAGAGCCTGGTCACGCGCACCGAGGAACAGCGCGCGCACGTGTATTCGGCGAACCAGCCCGCGGAGAAAACCAAGCAGCAGTTCGCCGCGGACGTGCTCAAGCGCGTGTTCCACGGCTCCGCCAGCCAGCTCATGCAGCACGCGCTGTCCGGCCGGCGCGGTTCGAAAAAGGAAATCGAGGAATTGCGACAAATGCTCGACGAATTCGAAAGGAAACTCCCATGACACCGACTACTGAAATCATGCGCACGCTGGCGTGGTCCCTGCTCCACTTCCTGTGGCAGGGCGCCGCCATCGCTGCCGTCGCCGCGGCATTCATGTTCGTGTTCCGCAAGCCGGCCGCGCGCTACCTGGTCGGCATCGCCGCGCTCGCGCTGATGCTGGTGTCTTTCGGAATCACGTTCACGTTGATCAGCGGCTCTTCCGAAGTTGCCGCCGAAGTTTCTGCTGCAGGGGCGCCGGCCGCCGCCTCGCTCTCTACCCTGGGAGCAACTGCGAACTCCATGGGTACGCTCATGGACGAGCAAGCGGCTTTTTCTTCCGATGGCGGGTTTCTCTGGATCGCGCGTGGCTGGCTGGCCGGTGTCTTCGTGTTCGCACTGCGAATTGCATTCGGACTCCTGGTGATCGAGCTCCTGCGTCGCCGGAATCTCATCGCGCTGCCCGAGGTTCTCGTGGAGAGGTTTCACGCGCTGCAGCGGCGGCTCGGCATTCGCCGCGCAATTCGCTATGCCGAATGCCATTCATTGACGGTTCCCGCGGTCGTCGGGTTCTTCCGTCCCATGGTGCTGCTGCCGATGCGCGCGTTGACCGGGCTTTCTCCCGAGCAGCTCGAAGCGGTCATCGCGCACGAACTCGGCCACATCAAGCGGTTCGACGTCGCCGTGAATTTCTTCCAGGTCATCGCCGAATCGCTGTTCTTCTTTCACCCCGCGGTGTGGTGGCTCAACAAGCGCATCCGCGCCGATCGCGAAGACTGCTGTGACGATGTGGCCATCGCCACCTGCGGCGGCATCTTGGGCTACGCCCGTGCGCTCGCCACCATGGAGAGCTGGCGTGATGTGCCCCACTTCGCCATGGCGGCCACGGGTAGTCCGGTAGCAGCGCGAGTCGCGCGCCTGCTCGGAGTCCGTGCTGACAACAATGGACGCGCCGCAGGCGTGGTGACCGCTTCGCTGGTGCTGGCCACCGCGCTCATCGCCGGCGCGGTTTCGCTCGGAGTTGCGCCACCGGTGCTGGCGCAGGGCACCGGGACCTCGCTCGAACAGTTAGTCGCCCAGGCGAATTTCGCGGCCACCGGTGAAGCCGTCGCGCTCGAGCCGGTGGTGGCTCCGGATCCCGTTGCGGCGCCCGAACCCTTTGCGGCGCCGGAACCCGTCGTATCTCCCGAGCCCGTCACGGTCGCGGAGCCGGCCCCTCGTCCGGCGGCAGCGCCCGCCCCGGCGGTCGCTCCAAAGCCGCCGCGCGAGCCAAAGCCCGCGAGCCCGGCAACACCCGCGGCCCCGGCAACGCCGCCCACGCCCCCGACTTCGGCCACGCATGAAACCTCGTACATCGAGGAAATGAATGCCGAATTCGAAACCGTCGACGTCGATCAACTGATCGAGCTGCGCGTGCAGGATGTCACCCGCGAATACGTTCACGAGATCCGCAGCCTGGGCCTGAAGCCTGACGTGAACGACGTGATTGCGCTCAAGGTGCAAGGCGTCACGCCGCAGTACGTGAAGGAGATACGCGCGTTGGGATTCAATCCCAGCCTCAATGAAATCGTGGCGATGAAGGTCCAGGGTGTGACCCCCGAGTACGTGAAGGAGATGCGCGCGAAGGGGCTGAACGCAGACGCCGATGAAATCGTCGCCATGAAGATTCACGGCGTCACGCCCGAGTATCGGCTGGCGCTCGAAGGCATCGGCCTCAAGCTCGACATTTCCGATCTCATCGAGGCGAAGGTCATGAACATCACGCCCGAGTTCGCCAGACAAGCCGAGGCACATGGCTTCAAGAACCTGAGCCTCAGCAAACTGATCCAGCTCAAAATCGCGGATGTGCTCTAACATGAAAACGAAACTCTCGATGCTCGCCTTGTTGCTCTGCGCATGCACGCTCGGGTTCACGCCGCAGGCGCGTGCCGCGGAAGAATTCAAAGGCAACTGGACCATCATGCAGTCGAAGCAGCCCGGACAGGTTCGCTTCGGCCTGATCCACCATTCCGATGGCCACAACTCGCAGAGCGAGTCGGATTGGCCGGTGGGGGAATTCCTGGGCCTCGATCTCTCGGCTACGGCCAAACATGACGTGAAATTCGCCATCGCGCGTGACGCCGGACGCTTCGACTGCGAGGGCTACCTCAAGGACGGCGAAGGCGCCGGCCTCTTTCATTTCACGCCCGATGCGCGATATCCCAAGGACATGAATGCGCTGGGCTTCGACGGCGTGGATGACGAAATGCAGTTCGCCATGGCGGTGCACGATGTGACGCTGGATTTCGCCAGGGCCATGAAGGCCGAGAAGCTGTCTGGCCTCAACACCGAGATGCTCATGGCGTTCCGCATTCACGATGTCACACCGCAGTTCATCCGCGAGATTCGCGCCGCCGGCTTGACCGCCAACGACGCGGACAAGCTGATCGCGTTCCGCATCCACGGCGTCACGCCGGAGATGGTGCGCGAGGTTCGCAGCTCAGGCATGACGGTCAGCGAAGACGAGCTCATCGCATTCCGTATCCACGGGGTCACACCGGCGTTCATCGCGAAGGTCGAGAAGCTCGGGTTTGCGCATCTCGAGCCGGATCAGCTGGTGGCGATGCGCATCCATGGCGTGACACCGGAGTTCATCAACGACATGAAGGCACGCGGTCTCAAGAATCTGACCGTCGACCAGCTGGTCAACCTGCGCATCCACGGCATCGACTAGCCGCGGAGAAACCGTGTTGCACGCCCAGCTCGCCAAGTACCTGCGCGCAGTTGCATTCACGATCCTTGTTTGCGTCGGCGCAACCCAGGCCGAAGAGCTGACGGTCCTCTGGAAGGCCAAGGGCCGTTTCGGACCGGATGCCGGCGGCGCACTCCTCATTCAGAAGGAGGGAGCCAACTACTTCGTCGACATGCTGGGACGCAGAGTGCCGGTCCGCATGGATGCGGGAGAACTCAATTTCGAGCTGCCGGACCGCCTGGGCAGGTTTCGCGGCAAACTCGAGGCGAAGAACATACTCGGGCACTGGTTTCGGTTCGGCACGCCCGTGAGCGGGAGTGGCGGCACCGCGCCAGTGGCGCTCTCACCGGTGCTTCTCGTGCCGGACGGTCCCAACCGTTGGCGCGGCACGGTTACCCCGCTCCAGGACGAGTTCACTTTTTTTCTTCTGCTGGGAGAACCACGGGCCGACGGATCGCAGAGCGCGGTCCTGCGCAATCCGGAGTTCGACTTCGGCACTCAGCAAGGGGTCGAGCGATTCGTCCGCGATGACGATCGCGTGAAGCTGGTTGGCAAGCGCCGCGGGAAAGACCAGAACATCGGCGTTGGAACCTACGATGCTGAAAATCAGGTCATCACCCTGGTCTTCCCGAGCCGGGGCGGCAGCTACGATTTCACGCGCGACGGCGACGACAGCGATTTCTATGCGCGCGGCAGGAACCCGGGCCGCTATTCGTATCGACCGCCGCCGCGCCTCGACGATGGCTGGCGCACATCTACGCTGGATGCGGTGAACATCGATCGCGCTGCCATGGAAAGATTCATCCAGAAGCTGATCGACATGCCGATGAGCTCGACAGACTCGCTGCAAATGCATGGCGTGCTGGTCGCGCGGCACGGGCAGCTGGTGCTCGAGGAATACTTCCACGGCGAACATCGCGGCAAGCCGCACATGACACGCTCGGCCGGCAAGAGCGTGACCGCGGTGCTGGTGGGCGCGGTGATGCAGGCTGGCGCGCCGCTCAAACTATCGAGCCCTGTCTACAAAGTCATGAACGCAGGGAAGTTCCCGCCGGATCTGGATCCGCAGAAGCGAACCATGACGCTCGAACACCTGTTGACGATGTCTTCCGGCTTTTTCTGCGACGACAACAATGACGACGCACCCGGCAACGAAGAGACGATGTGGGACCAGACCGCCGAGCCGGACTTCTACCGCTATACGCTCAGGGTCCCGATGGCGACTCCGCCGGGCGAGAACGCCGTCTACTGCAGTGCGAGCCCCAATCTCGCGCTCGGCATGGTGGCGCGCGCGACGCGGGAATTTCCGGTTTACAGCTTTGACCGGCTGGTTGCCGGCCCCATGAAGTTTGGCGACTACAGCTGGCCATTGGATCGGGCCGGCAACGCATACGGCGGCGGCGGCGCGCATTTCCTTCCGCGCGACTTCCTGAAGTTCGGTCAGCTCATGCGCAATGGCGGGACGTGGGACGGCCGCCGGATTCTCAGCCGCGAATTCGTGGCTCGCGCCACTTCGCCGCTGTACCACCTGGCAAACATCTCTTACGGCTACAACTGGTGGAGCGAAGACTTCCCATACAAGGACCGCAACCTGCATGCCTTCATGGCGCTGGGCGCCGGAGGCCAGGTAGTGACGGTAGTCCCCGACCTCGACCTGGTCGTCGCGTTCTTCGCCGGCAATTACAGCAGCAGGGTCCAGCGCGACCTCGGGCACATCTACGTCCCTCGCTACATCCTGCCAGCCGTGCGTGAACCCAGGGACGACAAGAGCGCACCTGTCATCGACGGGGATTACACCAGCCCCTACGGCCGCTCGCCGGACGGTGGCCGGGTCTTGCGGACAAATTAGTCGCGGCTGGGTATGTTGGATGGATGAGCCTTCGCGGATCCTTCATCCCGCAAACCGACGTCGCGTTGTTCCTCGACGTGGACGGCACACTGCTGGAAATTGCGGCCACGCCCTCGGCGGTGCGCGTGCCGGCGGCGCTGCGTAACACGCTGCATCTCGCCGCCAGGCGCGAAGACGGCGCGCTGGCGCTGATCAGCGGGCGCACGATCGCCGAGCTCGACGAGCTGTTCGCGCCGCATGTTTTCCCTGCCGCCGGACAGCATGGCGTGGAGACGCGCAATTCGCAGGGTGACGTGACGCAACCCATCATCGATGCGAAGCAGCTGGATTCAGCACGCGACGTGCTCAAGGAGCTCGTGGGGCACTACAAGGGCCTGCTGCTGGAGGACAAGGGCTCGGCGCTCGCCCTGCATTTCCGGCAAGCGCCGCAGCATGAGCGCGCGGTGATGGTGGTCATGGTCGAGCTCGCGGATCACCTGCGCGAAAAGTTCGTGCTGCGGGATGGCAAGTGCGTGCTGGAGCTCACGCCGCGCGGCTACTCCAAGCGCAGCGCCATCGAGGCGTTCATGCGCGAGCCCCCGTTCGCCGGCCGCACGCCGGTGTTCATCGGCGACGACGTCACGGACGAAGACGGCTTTGAAGCCGTCAACGCGCTCGGTGGATACTCGGTGCGCGTGGGGGACATGGCTGCAACCGCGGCCCGGTTTCGTTTCAGCAGCGTCTCGACGGTGATCGCGTGGCTGCGCGAGCGAAATCTGAACAAGCCCAAGAAATCGCAGGCGCCACGCAAAGGGCCGCGCGGCCTCTAGTCAGCGCCTCACTGGGTGTAGAACCCGTGCGCCAACGCCGTGATGCGCCGGCGCGTCTGTTCCGCATCGCTGGCGCCGGCTTTCGGCGCAAGCCACGCGCGCTGCGTTTCGCTGAGTGCGGCCGCCGCGGTTTCGCCATTGGTGAAGCGCCGGTAGAAGTCCTCGGAGAATTCCTGGGCCAGCACGTCTTCGATGGGCCACAACGTCGCGATGACTCCACGCGCACCGGCGCGCAGGAACGCGCCCTGCAGGCCGGGCATTCCTCCGGCGAAACGCGGTGGGCCAATGGCGCTTTCGCAGGCGCTCAGGAACACGAGCTCGATGTCTCCGCGCCATCCTTCCACCTGGCCCGCGGTCAGGTAGGTAGGGGCGCCGGCCGCGTCGGTCGCGGGCAACACGAGCAGCGAAGCCAGCGGCTGACGCAGATCGGCGAGCGCGTGCGTGGCGAAATGCACCACGTCGGCGCCGCTGCCCCAGAGGCCGCGCAGCGTCGCGGCGCTGCCGTCGGCGCCGAGCAGTAGTTTGACCTTCGCGGAACTGTCGTGGGCGACGAACAGATCCGCAACGGTGCGGATTTCCTTCGTCGCCGCCTGGAGCTGCGGGGCCGGGTCGATGACCGCGGCTGAACGAAGACTGCCGGTGCCGCTGGCGAGCGCCACCAGCCGGAACGGACGCGCGTGTTTCAGGCGCGGCGGCTCTTCGCCGGCGAACAGCGAGGTGATCATCGTGATCGCGTGCGTCTCCACGAGCCGCCGGTTCGGATCTGCCGGCGAACGCAGTGCCGGGAACGGCACTCCGGCGATGCGGCCCTCGGCCGAAATCTCGACTGCCGAGGACTTCACCGGCAGAAGGCCCGCGGGCATCAACACCGCCGACACGCGTTGCAGCGCCTGTTCGACCCGTTCAGGCGCCGCCTGCCGATCGATGTCGCCGATTTCGATCAATTCGCGCTCGAGGTCCTGTGGCGCCACCGCCAGCACCGACGCCAGCACGCCGGTTTCGCTGCGTGACCACACGTATGCGTGCTTCACGCCTAGCGCATACGAAAGCTGGACGACGCCGGGCGCCAGCTTGCGCCACTCGCGAGACATGATCGGCCGGGAGTATTCCGCCGCCACCGTTTTCGACGCGGCCGCTGTGCGCACCTGGTCGAGCTCGGCGTGCAGATCCGACATTTCACCCTGCAAGCCCGAGAGCTCGCCCGACTCGCCTGGCGACAAGTCACGCTTCAGCAGCGCGGCGATTCTCAGGCTCTTGGTGGCCATCTGTGCGAGCAAGGCGTCGACACGTGCTGACGTTTCGGCATCCAGTGCGGCAATGCGCGTGGCACCAAAATAAGCTTCGCGCGCTGCCTCGAGCTTGCGCAGCCCGGCTTCCTCGGCTTTCGATACCAGCTGCAATTTTCCCGCACCTCGTGCCGTCACGTCGCTCATGACGAGATCAAGGTAGCCGCGGACCGCGGCGCGCACATGCGTCTGCGTGGCCCTGCGCGCTTCCGTGCTGACGCTATTCGCGCGGTACTCGTTGGCCAGGCTGAAGGTGAGTTCGTATTCCGCCAGTGCCTCGGCGGTCTTGTGCTGTTCTGCGAGGAGCTGCGCCTTGACGCGGTGCGCGCCAAGCACGCCCTGCTTGTCTCCCACTTGCAGGGATCTCTGCAGGCTCTGGTCGAGTAGTTTGGCTGCTTCCTTGAATGTGGCAGGTGTTCGCTGCTCGTTCTCGATGAGCGCCTGCGCCAGGTTACGTTTCACGTCGCTGTACGCGTGGTGAGTGGGATCGTGCAGATCCACGGCCAGCGATTTGCGAAGTTCGACGATGGCCGCCGGGTAGTCCCTGGCGAAGTAATAGTCCTGGCCGAGCTCGCGCAGCGTGCGAACCTGGCCGATGGGGTTCGTGGCGCGCTCCACCGCTTCCTTGTGCATCGCAATCGCTTGCGCGAAATCGCCGTCGTCGCGCGCCACGGTGCCCGCCGATGCCAGCGCCCACACGTACTCCATGACGTCGGTGTCCTCGCGCGTGATCTTGAGCACCTCGGCAAAGAACGCGCGCGCCTGCAGCGGATCCCCGCGATTCTGATAGACGTGCGCCAGACCGTGCAGCGCGCTGGCTTCCTGCGTGCGCAGTTTGTACTCGCGCGCCAGCGCGAGTGCCTTGAGCTGATTTTCCGCGGCCTGGTCCGTGTGCCCGGAGAACGATTCCCCACGCGCCGCGCCGAGATACATCGTGGCGCGAAGTTCCGGGTTGGATATCTTGTCCAGCTCCGGAAGCAACGCTTCGAATGCCAGCGCCGCATCGCGCCACTGGCCGCGTTCGAGCGGCACCGTGGCGAGACTGCAGCGCATCTCGCGTTCACCGGCGCTGTAGCCGATGGCGGCGTAACTGGCGCGTGCTTCTTCGAAGCGCTTCTCGGCGTCTTCGAGCCTCGCCGCGCTGAAGTCCATCTGCCCCAGCGCGCCAACCGCGCCGGCGCGTTCGATGGGCCCATACGCCGACGTAGGAGCACTCAGGGAAATCAGCGTCTCGCGCGCGAGCTTCTCCGCCTCCTCGGCGGTGGGGTCCACCGATTTACGATCGATGGAAATCTTCATCAGTGCCAGTGCTTCGCCGAACTTTGCGCGCGCCTCGCCGAGCGGATCCGGCGCCGGCAGCGCACGGAATGCGCTGGCCGCACGCTGCGCCTCCACGCGCGCTTCCCGCCAGCCGACATGAAAGAAGTACAGCATCTTCGACTTGATGAGCCGGGCCTGCGCGCCGAGCGCCGCATCGCCTTGCGCCGATTCGAGCCCTGCGATCGCGCGATCCAGATTGGCGAGCGCCGAGCCCGTGACCGCGTCGGCGCGCAAGGCCGCGTTGGTGGCCGCCGACCAGGCTTCGAATGCCGCGAGCTGCGCGGCGAACTTCGATTGCTTCGCATGAGCGTCGAAGCGGCGGAGACGCAGGTGCACGCGCCCCGGGTTGGTCGAGTCCGGCTCTGCGACGAGCGTCACGCGGACGCGAGAGCCGCGGGGAATCGCCAATGCCGCGATCTCCATTCCCGCGCCGCGAAGATTGTTCTCGACCTCGATGGGTGCGGAGGTCTTTCCGGCGGAGTCGATCACGGCTAGCTGTAGTCTGATGTCGGTCAGTTGCTCGTCAACGAAGGCGACGAGGACTGAATTCCTTTCCACTTCGAGCTCGCGTTGCGCCGAGTCGACGTGGGCTCCGCGCACCAGCGCCACATCCTCATCGAGAAGCACGGCGCCATCGGGTGTAGAGGGACCCGGCGCGCAGGCAACAAGCGAGAAGGCGCCGAGGGCCGGCAGCCAGAATCTGCATTTCATGTTGTTTTCCGAAACCCCCTGACGGGGTGGAGCTTAAAACAGCCGGGGCGTCATGGCGTGCTACTTCGCGCCATTCCGCGCCCGGAAGTGTCCGTTTTGGACATATCCCCCCGGCACCCGCCTCAATAGAGCCAAACCGCTCCCGACTGTGCGCGGCGGGTGTTGTTCCAGGCTGCATCGATGCCCACCGCATCGCTGCTTTCGAGGGGCTGCCCCACCGCGAGGGTAGAACCGGTCTCGGACAATGACAGCACCACGCCAAATGTCTGCGCGGCTCCGCCACCCGGTCCCAGCAGATAGTTAGGCTTGATCACGGACTGTACCGGCCACGAAGTGCCGCTGCGCTTGAAGACGTAGACGGCGCCCGTCGGCACGCTGCCGGCAGTCAGGGCACCGCGCTGTACACCGCTTCCCCGAGCCACATCCACCGGGTCGCCCACCGCCAGCACCGTTCCGTCGCTGCTCAGCGAAAGGCCCTGACCGAAAAGGCTGCGCTGATTCTTTTGCCACGCGCCGGCAGCGACGCTCTGGCTGAACTGATGCCAGCCTGAAACTCGCTGGAAAATGTCCACCTCGATTCGCCCGTTGAAATTCTGCGCCGCGATCCAGTCGCCGGTGAAGTCCACCGCGAGGCCGTAGCGCTGGTCGGCGTTGGCGACACCCGAAGGACGTGGGAGATCCAGATCCCGCCGGGAAGAGGCGTAGCTCGAATGGATGCGCAGATATGAACGCGAGGGCGCGGTGGCGGATCCGTTGAAGCATTGTTCGACGAGCAGGCGGCCATTGCCGCTGATCTTGCCGTTCGGACAGTTGTCAGCCGGCGAGGTGCGATCTTCGATGGCGCGGCGCAACGCCCAGGCGCCGTTGGCAAAGAGATAGGTCTCGGCGCCGGAGTCGCGGCCGGCTGCCAGCACCTGGCCCGCATCATCGAGACTCACCCACGAGCCGAGTGAACCGCCCTTTCTTGGCGGTATGCGCGTGCGTTGCCAGCCCGACGCACCCGCGTTGCGGAACACGTAGATCTCGCCGGAATCCGGGTCGGTCGACGCATGAAAGATGTTAGGCAGGCCCATGGCCACCGTATTTCCATCCGCGCTGATCGCGACACGCATCCCGAGGCCGCCGTCGGCCTGGATGATCGCCGGAAGAAGACGCGCGCGCTGGCTCCACGTGGTGGTGTCGCTGTTGCGCTGGAAAACGTACGCCGCCCCCGCATTCGCTGCACCGTTCGCGTCGTCATTCGGAGCTGCGGCGACGAAGAACGTACCGTCCGCCGTCACGTCCACGTCGCTGCCGAATGTTTCGGCGACCGTGGGTTGGGACGATTTGAAGTATCCCGGGGCTTCCAGCCTGAGACTAGCTACCGAGAGGTCACGCGAATTCGTGCAACCCGTCGAATTGCAGGCGGCAACCCGAAACAGCGCGCCAGACCAGTCGAACGAGTGCACTGCGATTCGGGCATTGGCATGGGTCGCCGTGGCCGGGTAGTCCGCCGCTTTCTGGAACGCCGCGTTCGCACTTGCACGACGCCAGAGCTCGTAACGGGAGGTGCCCGGCACGGGTGACCAGTCGAAGCGAAATGATTTGATGCCGGCACCCACCGTGACGTCGGGTGCCGCGGGTGCAGACTGAGCGACGATGGGAGTGAACGCGGCAATCGCGATGAATAGCTTGAGAACAACAGGCATGTGGCACCTATCCGTGGAGCTGCATTGAGAGCCGTCGCACTTGCGCGCGGCGGTCGGGCCGATTGTTCGAGTCAGTTATAGGAAACTTTGAGCGCGGCTGGCATGTATGCGCGCCTCAATCCGATGTCATCCGATTCCACCGGACGTGTCGGCTGCCACGACCTCGTCTAACCCTGTCGCCCCAGCTCGCGGCGGATGTTCTCTTCGCGGGCGTCGTCGATGACGACCATGACCGCATCCGGGTCGGTGACGCCCTCTTCGCGGGCAAAGACCCCCGTCAGCACGCTGTCCGGCTGCAGTTCGCCGGTTTCGTAAATCGCCCAGATCTCTCGCGCGAACTCCGTGGTCAGCAGCTCCGGCGCGAAGCGCGCGAGCGTGCCGCGGATGTTGTTCACGTCGCGCTCGAGCATCGCGAAGGCCGCGTTGTTGCCCGCCGCGTTCACCGCCTGCGGCAGGTCGATGATCACCGGCCCCTGCGCATCGACCAGCACATTGAACTCCGACAGGTCGCCGTGGATCAGGCCGATGCTCAGCATGCGCACGATCTGGCGGATCAGGAACGCGTGATACTCGCGCGCGACTTCAGGAGTCAGATCCACTTCGCTGAGGCGCGGCGCCGGGTCGCCCGCCGCGTCCGTCACCAGCTCCATGACCAGCGTGTCGTTGAAGTAGCCGAACGGGCGCGGCACGCGCACCCCGGCTTCGACTAGTTTGTAGAGCGCATCCACCTCGGTGTTCTTCCAGGCGGACTCCGCCTCTTTGCGGCCGTAGCGCGTGCTCTTGGCCATCGCGCGAGCCTGGCGGCTGCCGCGGACCTTGCGGCCTTCCTGGTATTGGGCGCGCTTCTGGAAGCTGCGCTGCCCCATGTCGCGATAGACCTTGGCGCAGCGGACCTGCGTGCCGGTTCGCACCGTGTAGACCGTGGCTTCCTTGCCGGATTTGAGGGAACGGAGGACTTCGTCGATGACGCCGTCGTCGATCAGCGGCTGCAGGCCGGGAGGGGTTTTCATGAAGCCGCGCATGGTACGCGAGAAATGCAGCGGCGTGGCCAGCGCGGGCTAAAGCGCCTAGCCTCGGCTCATGAGTACTACATATCCCAGCGATATCGCTTTCACTCCGTCCGTGAAGGCCGAACAGACTCGCATGGGCTCGCGACGTGCCTATGCTCACATGGAAGAAGGCGGCGGATGGCAGACGCGCATCACGCCCGAGCTGGAAGACTTCCTGGCGCAAAGGAACAGCCTGTACCTCGCCACCGCCAACGCCGCCGGCCAGCCGTATATCCAGCATCGCGGCGGCCCTCTTGGGTTCCTGCGCGTTCTCGATGAACAGCGGTTCGGCTTCGCCGACTTCGCTGGCAACAAGCAATACATCACCCTCGGCAACATTCGGGAGAACATCAAGGCGCATGTTTTCCTGATGGACTATGCGCACCGGCGCCGGATAAAAATCTGGGGCGAGTTGAGCGTGGTGGAAGGCGACGCCGAACTCAACGCGCGTCTCAAACCGGAAGGGTACAAAGCGCGAGTCGAGCGCGTGATGGTGATCAAGGTTTCCGCGTGGGACGTGAATTGCCCGCAGCACATTCCCATGAAGATAGATGCGGCCGATGTGTCCGCGGCCATTGCCGAGCGCGATGCGCGCATCGCTGCGCTTGAGGCCGAGGTCAGGAGGCTGCGAGGTACCGGCTTGCAGATAACCTGAAGGCCAGCGCGGCGCCGCCGATTCACATCGGCTGGCGTATGTCCGCGCGGTCCCGCATTTGCGTCTTGCCAGAGTGGTTTGCGCAGTGCGCGCAGCAGAAGAACTGCCCGTTCGCTTCCATGCCGTGACCCACGATCTTGCAATGACAGTGGCTGCACTCCGGCGCCAGCGCGTGGATGGCACATTCGAAGCTGTCGAACGTGTGGGTCTCGCCGTCCTGAATCACCTGGAATGATTTGTCGTAATCGTTTCCGCAGACTTCGCACGTGGCCATGGTGGCTCCTTTCGCTGAGGTTTCAGAGCGGGGCGTTCTGCGCGACCCGCAAATCGGATTCCTGCAGCGCGCCTTCCACGTAGGGCTCCGCGTCGACCACCGGATTCACGATGGGCGCACCCTCCGCAACCCTCTGGCGGCGGAAGGCAGCGGCCTGCTGCGCTACCAAGCGGTTGAGCAGCGCGCCCAACACGCCTGCGGCGACCGCCCCGGCGAGAGTAGCTTTGAGAATGATTTTCATGCGGCCACCGTAGTCGCTGCCAATCGAACGTGCCGTCGGGCAGTGCCGCTCCGGGCCATGAGTGCGCTCTGACAGTGAGTCAGGAGACGTGAGAGCTCGAGAAGGTCCTTGCCGATCGGTCAGGACGATAAGCAGGGCATCGCTCCCTACGATTCGTACTCACGAACTCAAGTGGAGCGCCGAACATGTCGTTGAAGACCGCGTCGTGGATAGTTGCGGGGTTGCTGATCACCGGGCCGTCATGGGCGGACGACCCGCCGCGCGGCACCGTCGTCGACGAACTAATCACTTCCACCGTGCTGCGCGACAACCGCATCGGACTCAACCCCGAGCGCGTGATCAAAGTGCTTCTGCCACCGGGCTACGCAAAGTCCGGGCGACGCTACCCCGTTGTGTACTTTCTGCACAACGCGTGGTGGAGCGCGCGGCAGGCTTTCGAGGACGGCCGCCTGCAGCGGCTTGTCGAGCGTGGGTTCGCGGATGGCGTCGTGCAGGAGTTCATTCTCGTCGCTGCTGATTACACCGGCCCCACTACTGGCAGTCTCTACGAGAACTCCCCTGTGAGCGGCCGGTGGATTGACTACACCGTCGATGAAGTCGTGCCGCTCATCGATCGCAAGTACCGCACGCTGGCACGCCGCGAGAGCCGCGCGGTGGTCGGAGATTTCTTTGGCGGCCGCGGCGCGCTCAAGTTTGCGATGGTCAAGGCGGATGTGTTCGCCGTCGCCTACGCCATGCATCCCGTGGCGACCGGCAGCGGCGACATTCCGTGGTCGGGCGTGGAGATCGACTGGCCGCGCATGCACGCGGCCAAGTCGTACGAAGAGCTCGGCGGCCTCGGGCGCACGCAGATCTTCTGGGCTATCCACCAGGCGTTCGCGCCGAACGTGGCGAACCCGCCGTGCTTCTGCAATTTCTACACGGACATGAAAGACGGGAAGCCTGTCTTCAATCCGGATCGTGCCCGGGCGATGCAGGCAGCGTTCTTGTTAGACGATGCGTTGCCGGAGGCTGCGCCAGCGTTGCGCACGATGCGGGGGCTTGCGTTCGATTGGGGGAGGTTCGATACCACGCAGGCGCATGTCACCTCGAACAGGCAGTTCAGCCGGAAATTGGAAGATTTGGGAGTCGAGCACGAGGCCGAGGAGTACCGGGGCGATCCGTGGAATCGCACGTGGACGGAGGATGGAAGGTTTGCGAAGCGCGTCTTGCCGTTCCTGCAGAGACATTTGATGCGAAGTGACTGAGTAGACAGCCCTGATTGGCCGCCAGCGCCTCTGCCAGAGACGACTGGCGGCGATTCAAATTCGCCGGATGGGCAGGATTTCAGTTGCTGACCTTTCCTACCAGCACCTTCTCCAGATACTTCTGCGCGCCGTCCGATTCCGACTGCGCCAGCCAGAACACGGCTCGCTTGCGCTGTTCCTGAGTCAGGGACCTATCTTCCGCCACTGCAATGAGTGCGCGGGTCGCCCGCTCCTCCGGCAACTGTGAGAGCGCGAAGATGGCCTGCTCCCGAACATGGTCGTTGCCGTCCTTCTTGAGCGCCGCGCTGATCGCCTCTTCCGCATTCGCAGCTCCGGTATGCGCGAGCCAGAACCAAGCCTGGGCGCGGACGTCACCGTCATTATCCGTATTGCCCAACCGAATCAGGTCCGCTGCGACGCGCGGCGATTTGGACTGCGTGATCGAGAAGGCCGCATGCTTGCGTACGTCCGCATCCTTGTCGCTGAACATCACGGAGCTCACAACATCAGCACCCGCGGTGCCGCGCAGCACGGCGCTCCAGAAGATCGCCTTCTTGCGGATCTCGGCGCGACCGTCGCCGCGAGCGAGCGCACTCAAGGCCTCGCCGGCAACGTCACCGCGATGCATCGCGAGTGCGGCCAGCACGTTATCGCCGGCGTCACCGCGCAGGATCGAATCGCTGCCGGCCTGCTTGGTCAGGCCAATGAGCCAACGAGCGCTGTCGTCCGTCGCCACGTTGCTGAGCTCGGTGACAGGCGTCGCGGCTTTCACCGCACAAGTGGCCGACAGCACACGCAACTTCTCGACCTTGCCGCTGGCAAGGCGCGCGTACACGCGCACGGCGTCGGTGGTGGCGTGGTCGCGCGTCCCGCTGTTGCCGCGCTGGTCGTCAAGCGCACAGGCGGTCCGTGACCCACCGTTGTCGTCCCAACTGCTCCAGCAACACATGTCCGGCGCATCATCGACTGCGGCAACCTGCCAGCTCGTCCAGCCGTCGCGTGGCAGCGTGAGATCAGCGGCGTGGCCCTGCGACATCAGCACAGATCCGGCCAGGCACAACGCGATGCGAATACTCCTGGTGTTCATCACTTCGTCTCCAGTGCGGCGTCGATGGCCTGCAGCGCGGCATCACCATCTATCATCGAGAGCATGCGCAGCAATGCTCGCTTCTCCTCGCTGGTCTTCGCGGCGCGGTACAGCGCGAGCACACCCTGATCGTCACCCGAGATCAGCATTCCATGCAGCGCGGCGTCCTTGAACTCCGCATCGGTGCTGCGCGAGTAGATCTCGCGCAGCGCTGTGTGCGCGGCATCGCCGTCGATGATCCCGATCTTCTGGACGGCTTCGAGACGGACCGAGCGTTCGCCAGTCCCTTCGGCAATCTTGCGCAGGCTGGCGAGATCGCCACTGATTGCGAACGCGTCGATCAATCCCCGCGCGGCGTTCGGCCGTTCGCCGAGCTTGCGCAGTTCTTCGGAGGCCCCCATGGCGCCGAGCATGCGGATGGCCTGGGACGCTTCGTCCTCGGTTTTGGCGTTCAGCGCCACCTGGTACACCGCCTGTTTGTGGTCCGCGATCATCCACGCCTGCAGCACTTCCTGCTTCACGTCGGCACTGCCGGCGTTGTAGATAGGCAATAGGGCATCGAGCGACTTCGGATCCCCGCCGATGCCGATGTTGCGAATGGCCTCGCCGCGCATGCCGGCGTCGGCGGAACGAGCCGTCTGGGCCAGGATCTCCCGCGCTTCCGGCGAATCGATCTGGCTCAGCACGAACAAGGCGCGCTGCTTGACGAGCGCGGTCTGCGAGCCGGCCAGCACCTTCTTGATAATGGGCAGGGCACGTTCCGGTGACTGCCCCATCAGGCCTTCAAGCGCCGCGAGCGACAGCTCTTCGTCGGCATTGGGAGCGCGCTCCGTGACCTGGGATTTCTTGGGTGCCTGCGCGACGGCCGTTCCGGCCATCAATAGCGCGGCCAACATGGTGATGATTGGACGCATGGATGTTTCCTCTAACTAAAGCGTTGTTGACTGGTTGTTGGTTGACGAGCCGCCGGCGCCTAACCGCCCCTGCATGACCCTCAATTCGAAGCTGAGTTGCGCGACGCTCGCCGACGTGTCGCCGCCCTGCTCCAGGCTTTCCAGGATGGGCGCGAATGCGCGCAGGACGCGCGCGAGCTGCGGCTCGCCGGCGCGCTCGGCCGCGAGCGCGTACATGCGGTTCTGCGCGGCGATGGTCTCGATGAGGCGTTTGCGTTCCTCGGGTGTCGCCGAACCGAGCTCGGCGAGCTGCTGCTCGGTGCTCGCAAGGTGAAATTTAAGTCCGCGTTCGTAGGCGGCCGCATCCGTTGGTGCCGGCGGCGCCACCTCGGCGATTTCAGCCGGCGGCGCACGCATGACGACCTGGACGATCAATGTGAGCGCGACAGCGGCCACGGCTGCCGCAGCGGCCTGCCAGCGAAGATTGGAGAAGAAGCCCCGTTCGGCGCGTGCCGCGTGCGCGTCATCCACTCCAGCTTTGTCAGCTTCATGCTCCAGCGCCGCCTGCCAACGCTGTTGCGTGTGCGCCGGCACGGGAACCTCTGGCATCGCCGCCGCTGCGTCGAGCCGCACCACGAGAGCCTGCAGGCGCTGCGCGAGCTCAGGCTGTTCGCTGAGCGCCGCGCCGATGCGTGCCCGTTCGCCAGCGTCGAGCCCATCGCGGTAGTGATAGAGAATCAGATCGTCATCGGTAATCATGACTCACCTCGCCATACGTGCAGGTCGACACGCAGCTTGCGGATTGCGCGGAACAGCGCGTGCTTCACGTTGTTGACGTTGATTTGCAGGCTTTCGGCGATCTCATCGAGACGCCAGCCTTCGATGTGCTTGAGTACGAAGGCCTGCCGCTCCATCGCGGTCAGGCGTTGCATCGCTACCGTGAGGTCCTTGCCGAGGGCCTCCTGGGCGTAATCATTTTCGGCGGACGCCGAGGTCGTGGCGACGAAGCTGTCGACGTCGACATCATCCTCGGCCCGGGTCTTGCGCCGCCGCGTTATGTCGATCGCCGCGTTGATCGCGATGCGATGAATCCAGGAGTCGAGAGCGGCTTCACCGCGGAAATCGTCGCGGCGGTGCCAGGCCTTCAGCAGGGCTTCCTGTACGGCGTCGGCGGCCAGGTCCGCATCGCGCGTGATGCGCAGGCAGGCGTTGTACCAGCGGACGCTGCGTTCCTTGAGGACGGTCTGGAAGGCGTCCGGGCGGACCCAGGACTTTAAAAGGGTGAGCACGGAACTAGGACGCTCGAAGCGGGAAAAGGTTAGGTCGAAAAAGGCCTCATTTGGCCTTCGTCAGCACCTTGACCATCCTCGTCTGCCAGCCGGGACCGGACGCCTTCCAGCGCGCCAGGATTTCGGGCGGCAGCCGCAATGAAATCGAGGTGCGTGCTGCGCCGGATTTCGGCCTGCCGCGCGGACGCAACATTTTCTTGGCCACCGTCTTTCCGAAGATTTTCGGCAAGACTTCACTCGCTGGCCGCGCCCGACGGAAATCTGCTTCGGTCCAGAACGGGTTGTCAGGATCCGTTCGCGCCGCTCTCTTTCTGGGCTTTCGAGGCATAAAGTCGTATCTCTCCCTTGTTGGCCTTTCGCAGGCCGATCACATGAGTGCGCTTTTCGCGCCGCGTGAACACCAGCATGTGCAACCGACCAGAGATGTCCACCCATTTAGCGTATATACGCTAAATGCGTCTGTCGACGCGCATATCCGGCGCGAGCAGAGAGTTATCGCGCGGGCTTCGGTCGCTTGGGAAACTTGGAGGGCACGCTCGGCAACCCCAGGTGCTGCGTCTTGAACGGCCGGTGCGTGCTTCCGCCTCGCTTCCCTTCCGCCGCATCTCCGGTACCCGCGGGCTGATATCCCGGCACCAGCTGCAGTTTGCCGTTGCCGATGAGGTCGGCACGACCCATCTTTCTCAACGCCTCGCGCAGCACCGGCCAGTTGTTCGGATCGTGATACCGCAGGAACGCCTTGTGCAGCCGGCGCTGCTTCAGCCCCTTCGGGATGATCACTTCTTCGCTATCGCGCGTGACGCGCTTCAGCGGATTCTTGAGCGTGTGGTACATCGCCGTCGCGGTCGCCATCGGGCTTGGCAGGAACGCCTGCACCTGGTCCGCACGGAATCCGTTCTGCTTGAGCCACAGCGCGAGCTCGAGCATGTCCTTGTCAGTCGTGCCCGGATGCGCCGCGATGAAGTACGGGATCAGGTACTGCTCTTTGCCAGCAAGCTTGCTGAACTTGTCGAACAGCTCCTTGAACTTGTAATACGCGCCGACGCCGGGCTTCATCATCTTGGACAGCGGCCCGTCGCCCAACGCCTCGGGCGCGATCTTGAGATAGCCGCCCACGTGGTGGGTAGCTAGTTCCTTCACGTACTCGGGGCTCTCGATGGCGAGGTCATAGCGCACGCCGCTCGCGATCAGTATCTTCTTGACCCCAGGCAGCGCGCGCGCCTTGCGATAGAGATTGATGAGCGCGCTGTGGTCGGTGTTGAGATTCGGGCAGATGCCGGGATACACACAGCTCGGCTTGCGGCAGGCGCTCTCGATCTCTTTCGACTTGCACGCGATGCGATACATGTTGGCGGTGGGGCCGCCGAGGTCGCTGATGACGCCGGTGAATCCAGGCACTTCGTCGCGGATCTTCTCGATCTCGCGCAACACGCTGCCTTCGCTGCGATTCTGGATGATGCGTCCCTCGTGCTCGGTGATGCTGCAGAACGTGCAGCCGCCGAAGCATCCGCGCTGGATGGCAATCGAGAACTTGATCATCTTGTACGCGGGGATCTCGGCATTGCCGTACACCGGGTGTGGCTTGCGCGCGTACGGCAGCTCGTACACGAAGTCCATGTCTTTCGTCGTTAGCGGAATGGGCGGCGGGTTCAGCCACACGTCGAGATCGCCATGGCGCTGCACGAGCGCACGCGCGTTGCCGGGGTTGGCCTCGAGATGCAGGATTCGCGAAGCGTGCGCGTAAAGAACCGGATCCGTGGTCACGTTCTCGAACGACGGCATGCGAATGACACTGCGCTCGCGATCCTCCGCCTTCACGCGCCGCGCGAACTTGACGACTATTTCCTGTTCTTTGGCCTGCGCCTTCGGCGCCGCTTCGCCAGCTTCGACGGCGAAGCGGCGCAA
>Ga0193753_10001584_pt1 | contig 19245 bp, 24 predicted proteins | sample H1c2metaG_FD_144925 | JGI IMG/M metagenome (GOLD analysis project Ga0193753, IMG submission 144925) | Soil microbial communities from a riparian zone of the East river system, Colorado, United States - H1c2 | ecosystem: Environmental > Terrestrial > Soil > Riparian zone | place: USA: East...
TGGATCTAATTTTACCAAAGTTAAAAGTTCTTCGCAAAGCGCAACAAATTCATCTAATCCTCTTTTTTTTGTTTCAGATTTTGGAACCCAAAATTTATAACTTATGTTGTGACCTTTAGCTCCATATCCAATCTTACAAGTATTGCCATCTGCGCCTTCTTCATATGCTTTGTCTAAGTTTATTCGTTCCAATAAAGTGATTTTCTTTTCTAAGTTATTGAACTTTTCGATGCTAATATCATATATAGTATCTATTTCAGAATATTTCCATTCAGAATCATCGTTTCCTGGATAACTTCGCAAATATGCAAAGGCGCTATTTCCGTCTGCTCTTTTATAGATTTGGATAGCCACGCTATGAAAAGGTATTCTGCGAGCAGAACTGAAATCGAATGTAATGTTATCAATTTTTTCTTGTGAATTACAAGTTAAGCTAATTAGAAAAACAGAAATTACAATGCTATTTTTTAAAACGTTCATATTTGTGGTTGTTGATTTTCGTAAAGTTCCATTCGCTTGCTTATAACGTCCCGCGGCTATATTCTCGGCGTGGTTTGCGACCGAGTTGTTTCGGCAACGGAGAACAAAGTTATGGAAAAGAAAGACACTTTTACTAATATGTCTAACGCTGGAATATAACCGCTGTTAGCAGCTGTGCAATTTACAATGGCTTCGCACTTCCCCAACCTCTGTTTGGAAAAACGCTTCGATTTGTTGTATAGGATAAAGTATTTCCGGAAGTATGAGTGCTATATACAGAACAGTTTGGTAAATTACGTTTTATACAATTAATTACAGCTCGTCTGGGATGCTTTACATTTCCTGCCGCTGAAGCAATATACATTTGTGGGTTAAATCTCTGTAACCATGTTGAACTAACATTTCGTCTACTTCCGTGATGAGGTAATTGAGCTAATTCAATGTTTTTTGGATCAAAACCATCTTTAAGCATCTCGTCAAACGATTCAACTCCCGCATCTGCTGTTAAGATGTATTTTCGATTTTGGCTGTCAATTAACTGGATTACTGTACTAGTTAAATTCTCTGGAGAGGCATCGTCAATTTCGTCGACGATATAGCATGGAGCTGCATTTTCATCTTCCTCGCGAACGACTGTTGTTGTTTTTTGTGAAAAATCCACACGTTTTAAAAAATCAATATCTGTGAAATGCTGTACTTTTTTGGTGTAAAAACTTTTACTTGGAGACAATATTTTAAAGTTTCCAAAGAAAAATTTCACGTCTTCACTATATGCACGGTAACGTTGCAAATTAAATTTTGTACATAACGAATTAAGTTTTTCTATTTGCTCGAAGGTTTCATATAAGTGATCAATGTCTGGATCTTCACCTGCTAAATGTGATTTTTTAATTTTTTCTCTATGCTCTTCGCTTATACATTCAACAGGATCATTATAAATTCCAAAAGTCATTTCTGAACCTAAAAGTTCGATAACTTCTATTAAACCATTAATGTGGTCGTTATGTGGATGACTATTTATAAAGCCTATTCCATGTTTCGGTAGTAAATTTGGTTTAATCCATGTTTTGTAATGTTCTACAATTTTTTGACCATTGCCTTTATTTCCACCATCAATGAAAAAAATATAATCATGAACATTAGGTTCTCTTGCCCAAACAATTATTGCGTCACCATCGCCAACATGCAAAAAATCAATTACAAAATCCATTATAAATTTGCTTTTATACGTTTAGAAATATAGTTCGTTTGTTTTCGATAAGAAAACAAAAAGATTATTAAGAGTAAACCAATTAGTAGATAATAACTTTTATCAGTAGACATTTCTCCATTGTTATTCAAGAGTGAATACAAGTTTAATAATAGCAATAAACATAACATTGAAATCAACGTTCTGTAAGAGTTATTAATTTCAGAAAACAACTCAATTTTATCATCTTTTTTTGAAGCATTTACGAAGTCTTTATAATCCGCAAATTTTAGAAATTTTACGAATTTTAAAAACGGCTCAATAAATATTGAACCAATTCTACTTATTATCATTCCAACAAAATAATATAAAAATGCACCTTTAAAAATATCTTCTTGTAAAAAATTATACCCGCAAAAATCGATTGATATAATGCAAAACAGAATTCCAGGAAGTAGATAATTAAAAATATTATATGATGACAATTTATCGTATAGCTCTTTCATTTTCAAAAGGATGAACACAAATATATGAATTTTAACGGAATCACGATAGCATTGCTGCTAACGTTTCGTGGCTATATTTTCGGTTGCGGCGAAAGGAGCAGAGTTGTTTCGGCGAACGTGAACGAAGTTAATGAAAATAAAGTTCCTTTTACTAAAAAACAGCAACTGAAATATAACCGCTGTTATGCGATTGGCCGGAATTATGAGGTTTTATTTTACAAAGAATTTCAGCAAAGTTTGCGCAATTTTAAGTCCTGGAAATCTGGGCGAAACCGGTCTTGCATAACGTTTCGTGGCTACAATCTCGGCGTGGTTTGCGACTGCGTTGTTTCGGTGAAGATAAACATTTTATGGAAAATAATGCAACGGAAACTCAATTGTCCAACGCTGGATTGTAACCGCTGTTAGCGGCTGGCTTGGATTTAAATATTATATTATCTTTACAATAAATATCGACTATGAATTATAATGTATACTTTAAAGCTAATTTCCGTTATAGCCTACTTGACTTAGACCAAGAAGCTTTAAATTTAGTTATTGAAGCGTACAAAAAAGGAAAAAAATCTTTTACAATAGATGGCGAAAAGTACTTTTCTGATAATCTCCATTATTTTAAAATTTATACCAACGCTAACGGCTGGAACGACAAGGAAATAATTCGTGTTGCAAAACAAAACAATCTTTGGGTTGATTCACTTGGGACATTTTACGTCTCCGAAAGATTAATTTCGCAGCTTGGTGACGATGTAACAAAACAATTTATTAAAAATGTCGGTTTCGGAGATGAAAAAAAGGAAATTGAACCGAAAGCGGTAATGAATGATTCCTATATTCACTACGACCGAATACAAGAGCTTCGTGAAATTAATTCAAAATTTGATTTGTCGAAACTAATTCGTTTATGTGAAGAACTAAATTCTAATTTTGAAAATCAAAATTATTATAGCGTTGCTATGAATGGCCGAGCGATAATTGACCATGTTCCCCCAATTTTCGGTTTCAAAAACTTCGACGAGGTCAGCAATAATTATGGAAGTAAAAGTATAAGAGGAAGTTTACTTCATCTTAATGAATCGATGAGAAATATTGGCGATGGAATTTTGCATTCTCATGTACGAAAAAGCGAAGCCTTACCAAATTCAAATCAAGTTAAGTTCAGCCAGGATTTAGATGTATTACTTGCAGAAGTTGTGAATGCCTTAAAATAGTCAAATTATACTACACACACGATTAGCTTGCCGCTAACATCCGGGGCAAAAATCTAGTTGTGGCGAAATTTCCAGCAGAGTTGTTTCGGTGAAGATAAAGTTTTTTTTGAAAATAAAACGCCAGCCAAATTCTTCTGCCGCCACAATGGATTTTAACCCTTGTTAGCGATTGGCTATTTATATCCAAGCTTTTTCAATTTCTTTTTTACATCTTCGGCATTTCTGTATTTAGCTTTTGATTTGCCGTCCGCTTCAGTATACCCATCAAATCCTCCAACTATTGGCAAGTTTAAAGTTTTCATCTCTTGAGGAATATTTCTTTCACTAAAATTATCATATATACTTACTGAATATTCAATTCCCTCATACAGATACTGTAATCGATGTTCTACTGTAGAAAGTATAATTAATTCTTTCTCTGCATCCTTATCAGCATTTGCAAAAAATACACTTTCAATATTTGTATCGACGTTGTCATCCTGAAATTTGTCAATCAAAACTTTTCTATACTTTTCATTTGCATCGGGAATCAAAAGATAAGCTTCTACATATTGATTTTCATGTTTATATTTATCTTCAGGATCAACATAACGAGTTTCATAAAAGGCGATAATAACATTCTTAATATTCCAGATATTTGTTTGAATTACCTGATGAACAATTTTAGAATTTTTTGGTTTTAAACTTTCGGCTATTTCTGTTGGAGTTTTATTGAAAAGAAACAAACTAAAAAAAATGGACATGATAATTTTCATAAGCTTAGTTTTTAAAGTTCCTTAATTACTACAATTCTCGTTTTAGCTTGTCGCTAACGTCTCGTGGCTATATTCTCGGTTGCGACAATGTAGCAGAGTTGTTTCGGTGAAGATAGACATTTTTGATAAAAAACTGCTGCGGAATCCATTCTGCAGCGACTGGAATATAACCGCTGTTAGTGGCTGGACTTTTTGTTATTCCTTTTCCAGCTTTTCATCTCTTTGATATAAAATGAATTTATTTTTACCTGTTTTGATAATCTCATATTCTGAACTAAATACCCAAGTTGATTGTCCATTATTGCTGCTATAATCAGACCTACTTGTAAAATTATTTTCTTCATCCTTAATTAATATAACAGAACGATGGTAATCTAAAGTATCTCTAATTTTTGTAAATTTAGAATTAATATGATACTTTATTTTAACTTCATATGTTTTCATTTCGAAAGGGTTTAAATAACATAAGTATCCTTGATATTGGCCAGGTGGATGAATTGTTCCTATATAAATAAAATTGTTGTTTTTATATTTAAAAATCGAAACATCATCAACATCGTAATCGCCATAAATAAATTTAGGGCTAAAAAGGAACTTTTTTAAATTGCCTTTTTTATAATAAATAGCGACACCAATAGTTCCAGCGCCTGGGTTACCAAAACTGTCATAAACTAAATTATAGCCATTTATATTTCCAATATGTAAATCTGTTGTGTCCTTATTTTGAATTTCGATTATAGCGTGTTTTGTTTCAACTTGAACTGATTCTTTGTTTTTAGCTTTAATTACTATTGTTTTTTCAGTTTTCTTACTACAAGATAGAAGCATTAATGTGAGAGCAAAAAGTAGTTTTTTTTTATTCATTTTTTTTCTTCATTAAATATTACAAAGTTTACTGTTCAATTTTCTTATAATATTTTTGGTCAATGTTCTTATCTGAACTATTTGTTGTTATTCCTTCTGATTTAAAGAACTCTTTCACATTGATATAATACATTCCTTTTTTAAATCTAATTTCTGTTTTTGGTGAAAAAGCATAAACATGATCAAAAATGACCGTCATAACTTCAATTTTGTTCCTTATTTTTTTAGTAATTTCTACGCTAATTTGGAAGGTCCAACCCAATTCGATATCAAAACAACTGATTCCTTCAATATCAATGATTCTCAAATTGATAAGAGAGCTTTTTTTATCGGATTTAAATCCTTTTATTTTTATCGAATATTTTTCGGATTTGTCATAAATGATTGAATTTTGGTTGTGCGTATACTTCAGCAATTCAAATTTTATGTCTTTACTTTTATCCTTTACATTGAGCACTAGATTTCCGTCTGGATTTTGAGCATAGCTAATTCTTATTGTCAAAAGACAAAATACAATCAGACTAATCTTAAGAGACAAACACCTATATTTCACCTAAGTTTTCTTTGAATTCCAGATTTTCAGTCTTGCCACTAACGTTTCGTGGCTATATTTTCGGTTGCGGCGAAAGGAGCAGAGTCGTTTCGGCGAACGTGAACGAAGTTACTGAAAATACGGCTTCTTTTTACTAAAAAGTAGCGACTGAAATATAACCGCTGTTGTGTGATGGCAAAACCGAAAGAAGAACTTAGAATGTTCCTAATTTTTGCGCAAAACTTTCGCAAAAAAATTCAACAAAGTAACCGTAAAATATTCGCGTAAAATTTTTTTAAAAAGTTCCTTGAAAACTCAAATCACGAAAGCTTTCACACAACGTCTCGTGGCTACAATCTAGTTGTGGCAGAAATTGTGTCAGAGTTGTTTCGGTGAAGATATGCATTTTTTGAAAAAAAATGCGCCGGCGTCCTAAAGAGCCTGCCGCAATTGATTGTAACCGCTGTTATCTGCTGTTATTTTTATCTTTTTAGTTTTTCACTAAACTCACTAATCAATTCATCAATTTTTCCATCATAAATTTTTTCAGCGTTTTCATAGGTTTGATTTTCAACAAGTTTAAGGAATTTATTTTTATCATAATTTGATAAATACTCTACAAAAGCACCAGAAATAGGGTAAAGAATATCATCATTCAATTTGGTTTGGTTTTTCCAAACCTCTTTTATATCGAGTAAGTTTTTTTTATAAACTTCTTTTGCGATTTTTAGTTTGTCATTTTTTTGTTGATCGAAACAAACTCCAATTCCTTCATTTATGAATTTTGTTCTTATGTTTTCAATATTTTTCCAAAAACTAATATTATGAGCTATTTCGTGACCTGATGTCTGGTTTATTCGGTTATGAGAAACGCAATAGTTCGGTTTGGTAAATCCAAGTGAATTGTTTAAGTATTCATTATAATTTTCTTTTTGATTCCAAACAAAGAAGTCTATTTTTTTTGGTAGACTTGAGTTAAAATAAGTATTGATTTCATCAAACGCCTTTTGTCTTGTTGACACAATTTTTTCAATTTCTTCATCACTTATTTTATTTTCAAAATGAAAGACAATATTTTTTGAATCTCTTATTTTCCAACTATTATATATTTCATCGAAACCAAGAATTAATCCAATTTCTTTTAGTTTTTTTTCAGAGTTTTTAGTTCCAGGAATTTGTTTTGCTTCGTTGAAATTTTTTCTTGCTTCATCAATGTTTCCAATTCCAAAATTTGTTATTGCAGATTCAGTTAACGTCCAAGATTTTTCCCAATTTTGTTTCATCAAACTTTTGCATTTTTGGACATAAACATAAGCATTAGTATAATCACTTTTTTCATTATAAGCTCTCAAGATCATTAAATTAGTTTCAAAATCATTTGGTTCGGTTTCAATAATCTTTTGACCAAGTTCTATGGTTATGTTATAATTGCCTTTCAAAAATGCCTCAACCATTTCTTTTTTCTGTGAAAAAACAAATGTTGAAAAAGCTAGAAAAAATATTATTAAAGAGTTCTTCATTTTAACACGCGTTTTTTATAATAGCAGATAACGTTTCGTGGCTATATTCTCGGCGTGGTTTGCGACCGAGTTGTTTCGGCAACTGAAGACAAAGTTATGGAAAAAAATGTAGCGGAAACACAAATGTCTAACGCTGGATTTTAACCCTTGTTAGCTGGTAGTGCACTAATTCTTAAACAATCCTTTCGCCATTCAAATCCCATGTAAATATTGTTTCATTTTTAGAATTGATAATCCAACATTCTATTTTTGGATTATTTGAAACTTTCAGTTTAGCGAAATCTTTAGCGATTTGAAAATCGTCAAATATTTCAAAAATTTCATTTTGGTTAGAATCAGAATTAGAAAAAGAAATTGAGTAATCATTTTTCAAAACATGTCCAGTGGCAAATTCGGCTTTTCCAACTGCAAATTGATTTTCTTTAAGGTTTAAGTTTTTCATTTTTTAAATGTTACGAAAATTTCGAATTGCATTACAGCTAACGTCCGGGGCTAAAATCTAGTCGCGGTTTTGTGACTAAGTAGTTTCGGCGAACGAGAGCAAGTTAATAAAAACAAAGTAACTTTTACTCAAATGTTCAGCGATTGATTTTAACCCTTGTTAGCGGTAGTTTCATTCCTTATAGAAATCAAAATCGTGAGGAGTTTTGTTTGACAATTTATAATAAATGACATCGAAAAATGCTCCAAAAAAAGTCAGTGAAATGAATATCGGGAGAATCACAATGATTAAAAGTAAACCAAAAAAGCGTATAATGAAATATTTGTTATCCATCATTTTTTGTGCTGGATCATTTAATTGATTAACTTTTGCTAACAAAAATTCTTGTTTTATAGGCTCACTTAATTTTTTGGAACCAATAAATGTTCCTTCTAATTTTAAATCCTCGTTTTTATTGCCACTGTGATAAATATTTAAAACAATACCATCATTTTGATTTAAAAATTCAAAGGAAATATTTATTAATTCTTCATTAATCAGAGTCGTAATAATCTCATTTACTTCGCTATATATTATAATTTCAAAACCATATATAATAACATTTTTGGCTACAATTCTAAGTTGGTCATTAGTCGCGATATCTGATTTTCTTATTGACTCTTTTCCAGAATTCCAAAAAGCAACTTTAGTTAATGATAAGTTTTTAACAAGGTTAGCATTGTATTTAATTTCGAGATTATTTATTGTAGATAATTTGTTATCAATCAATCCGAAAGTTATCATATTAAAAGTTGGTTTTTTTTCTCGCAATGATTTGTAATAAAATATAAAAGCGAGAATAATTCCAATAACTCCTATTAGAAATGAGATAAAGTTCAACATAGGATTTCCTTCAAAGAAATTAATTATTGGTTCCATTTATGTTTTTTAGTTACAATGTTGAAAAAATTATCGCTAACGTCTTGTGGCTACAATCTAGTTGCGGCAAATGTGACTGAGTTGTTTCGGTGAAGATAATGTTTTTTGACTAAACAGGAGTAAAGGTAACTCATTGTGCCGCAATTGATTGTAACCGCTGTTAGCTGCTTTTGCAAAATTATATATTTGATATTAAATACGTTAATCCACTGAATAGAAGAAGACCAAATTGAATTTTTGTCCATCTCCATGTCGCTGTTCCTAGTACTTTCGAGATTCTTCTTAAATCCTGAAAACTTACTAGAATATCTTTCTTTTTCGAAATTTCCTCAGATTTAATAAATGGCAATTTAGTAAATATAATTCTCCATAATATTTCTATTCTATCACACAACTTGAAATCTTCAAAATCATTTCTAGGAAGTTCTTTTTTATCATCTTCTTCGTTCTCATGTTCTTTAAAAAATCGTTGGCGCGTTAAAACGATATGTCTTGAAATTCGCGCATCATATAGACGAGTTATTAAAACACAAAATCCGTAGAGAATTGATAAACTAAGAAAAAATATTGAAATCCAATATAACAATATATTCCAATCGATATTTTGAGATTTTTCAAGATAAATACCTTTATTATCTTTGTCAAGTAAGAAGACAAATAGCGCAGAAGAAAAGGTAAGCAATATGTTATTAGCATTTGAAAGTTGATTCCCTGAAATGTCACGCCATTCTTTTTGACTTTGCTTATATTCCTGAAGTTTCTCCATTTGTTGTTGTTTAATAAAATGTTCCTGCAATTGCAGCTAACGTCCCGCGGCTACAATTTCGGCGTGGTTTGTAACTGCGTTGTTTCGGTGAAGATAAACATTTTATGGAAAAAAAAGTAGCGGAAACTCAATTGTCCAACGCTGGATTGTAACCGCTGTTGTGCGAGCGTAAATCGTAGAAAAGGCTTCGAAAACTTAAGTTTCCAAAGCACGAAAGTGAAGCTTTTTTTGCGTTTCGATTCCGCAAAATTAGAAAACATTTGGTTTACCGGATTGCCGCCCAATTTATGTCGCACAACGTCCTGTGGCTACAATCTAGTTGCGGCAAATGTGACTGAGTTGTTTCGGTGAAGATAAAGCTTTTTGATTAAAAAAAACTTGACGTAACTACTTCTGCCGCAATTGATTGTAACCGCTGTTATATGCCGTTTATGTCTTCGAGAGTTGATAAATAATCTTTTTATAAGTCTTTATCTCTGAATCAAGAAAAGCTTCATCATCATAGAAAAATGTATCATCTATTCCGTGAATCTTTGTCAAATTAAAATCTTTTCTTAGAATCGCTAAAGTAGGGCGACCAATTGTCGTCCTATTATTACCAAGGCTATACGACCGTTTGTGTCTCTTTTTTGTACTAACAACGAAGCCTAAAAATTTATTTTCTTCCTCAATAAATACGTCTAGATTGGAGCCATTTTGTTCCATTTTGATATTTTTATTATCTAATACTCTTTTCAATTGCCCAATCCTAACATCGCCTTTAATAGTAGATTCTTTCGGCTTTGAATTTTTCTTAACCCAAAACGCAAAATATCTGACTTGAGTCTCTGATTCCCATTCCATTTCTCTCTTTTCTTCTTTTGATCGGATAAAAGGATATTTTTTGATATGCTTTTTTGAAAACGCTGGAATATTTGAATCTGCGATTGCAATTAAAATCTCATATAACTCATTTGAATTTAATGACGGGCATAGTACATATCCATTCAAATATAAATGTTTAATTAATGCTAACAGACCGGCTCTTTTATTTCCATTGTGAAACGCATGATTTTTAATAATTCCAAAGACTAAAGTCGCCGCATTTGAAAACGCATCAGGATATTTATAATATGTACCTGAGCCGACAGATTGGCGACTTACCGCACTTTCTAACATTCCAATATTTTTCACACCTCGTGGTTCTACAGGATCCATATCTTCAAGTAGGTGTATGTTGTTCGATAAAATTTCATGAAGTTCAACAACACTTTCTGAATCAAGACAAAATATTTTTCCGCCTTGCGTATTAAAATTATTCATATTTTAGGGATAGAGTTAAAAAGCCAAAAATATGATAATGATTTTACAGTTGAAAATAATCTTGTCACTACTTATTAACGGAATGCCCTTGAAATGGCATATAACGTTTCGTGGCTATATTCTCGGTTGCGAAATGTAGCTGAGTTGTTTCGGTGAAGATAATGATTTTTATGAAAAAACTGCTCCGGATTCTATTCGGCAGCAACTGGAATATAACCGCTGTTGTGTGGTGGCAAGAACCGAAAGAAAAACATAGAATGTTCCTAATTTTTGGCATGTTGGTAGATAACTATGGTTAATAACTTTTTTTGAAGATTTTTAAATTCAGATTAACATCTTTTGTAATTTTATTGTTGAATTTTTACCATAGATGTTACCAACAGATATTACTTCATTTAGAGAATTACTCGAAAGATTTCCAACAGAACAATCATGTATCGATTGGCTCGAATTTAGACGATGGAATGGAAAAGTTTTAAGTCCATTTGTACCCTCAACGTTAGCGTGGAAATGCAAAACCGGAAACAAATATATTTGTAAAAAAACCAATAAATATTTTACGGTACGAACGAAATCCATTTTCGAAAAAACTAAAATCCCATTACGCGATTGGTTCATGGCGATGTGGCTTTTGTCAGATTTGAAAAGGGGTATGTCAGCAAAGCAATTGGCTAAAGCGGTTAATGTCACTGAAAAGACAGCGTGGTTTATGGCCCATAAGATTCGTAATTTTTATAAATTAGAAACTGAGGCAGAATATATTCCTCAAGCTATCGAAGCAAAAGTGTATGAACTTGACGAAGCGTGTTTTGGTGGACTTCAGGCAAACAGGCACGCTGATAAGAAGATTCCAAATGCTGCAGGCGGTAATGGTATTGATAAAACATGGGTTTTAGGAATAGTTTTGAGAACTGGATTTTTAAAAACATTTGCCCTTACTGCGCGAAAGCCTGAATATGTCCAACCCATTATTCGTAAATATATAACACCTGGCTCTACATTGATTACCGATGCATGGACCGGTTATAATGGGCTTGACGATGAATATACCCATTTAGTTGTCAAGGACGGCAAGAAAATCGCTCGAAATGTCGATCCTAATATACATACAAATAGGATTGAAGGAGCGTGGGGAAACATCAAGCGAGGATTTAATGGGACTTATAACTGGTGGTCTAAAAAGCATTTGCAATTTTATCTCGACGAATTCGTTTTCAGATATAACACCCGGAAGATGAAAAGTGCAGAAAGATTTTTCTTATTTTTGGACAATGTTTTTTCACGAGTTACCCAAAGGGATATTATCAACAGGTCATGGACATAAAAACTATAACACTTGAAGGCTTACTGGCCAATCCACTTATCCCAAGGATAAACGTGGAAGGAGTATGGTTTTTTGCTAAAGAAAATCTTAATATCTTTTACGATGGTAATTTTGAATTCGTAGTTTCTGAAAAAATAAATTACCAAAAGGATAATTTTACAAATCAAGGCAATTTTGTTTCTTGGCCAATTATTTCAGAACACGTTGAGCACAGAAAGTCAGGACCCAGTTTTGAAGATAGAATTGACCAGCTTTTCACACCAAAAGAGTAGACAGGGCAATTATATTCTTCTGTAACCAAATCTAATGAATCTTCATGCGGAAAAAAAGCGATTAAACTGTTTTTCATTCTTTTCATCGGGTTTTTGCTGTATAAAAAAATATTATCGTAAATTGTAGTTTTTAATTACTTTTACACAAAATCTTAAAATGGATAAACAAGGGAAAGTGCAGGTGTTTGAGTACGTGCTATCCAAATTGCTTGAGTGGCATAAAGAGGTTAATGGCAACGTTCAAAATGACATTGGCTATCTAAAATCACTTAAATTGCTTTTTTTCATATCGGCTGTTGGCACTTCCAAGAATTCTGAAAATACACTCTTAGATAGCGTGTTCGATAATTTTGTGGCGATGCCAGGCAATTATATACAACTGTAACCCCAAAATTAACGACAATATTACATTGTATTAACACTTTTGAATTACAATACATAAGGTGTAGAATATTTTAACTTTCTTTGCGTTAAACATTCTACAAATGGAATTTCAAATTTCAATGAAGGATTTGGCAAAGTCACATAGCCAAACCTTAAAAATATGTAATGAGTTAGTACAACAGTTCCGGATAGAACCAACTACAGAAGTAAGAATAGATTTTGCTGAATGTACCTTTATATATCCTGACTATGCATTGTTGCTACTATGTACCATAAAGTATATTGAAAGCCTGGGTTATAATGTAAAAGGGAAAATATATGTTTCTCAATCATCCGTTCCTGTAAATTATTTGGCGGGAATGAACTTTTTTGAAAACTTGCAGGTTAAACTTCCTTTTCAAGTTGATAGTGCCAATGGTGATTCGTCCGTAACTATTCAACGATATACAAAAGAAAATCAATTGGAAGTGCTAAATAGCATACTCAAAATTTTGAGAGATAAAAGTTCAATGAATGATAACGTATATACTGGTCTTGATTATTGTTTTAACGAGATTTTAGATAATGTACTTAATCACTCTGAAGAAAAAGAAGGGTGGGTAGCAGCACAATACTTCGAAAAAATTAACTCAATTAGACTTATTGTTTGTGATTATGGTATTGGAATTCATAAGTCATTAAATATTAAACACAATTTTGATGAGGAAGAAGCAATATTCAAATGTATAGAAGAAGGTGTTACTAATGGTAAAGGGCAAGGGCACGGATTATACGCTACATCAGAGTTTATTAAGCTAAATAAAGGTTGGCTTAGCGTTATTTCAGGAAATAAAATACTAAATGTTAGCGATAAAGAAACTGTTATAAAAGATATAGATAATTGGCAAGGAACAAGCATATACATTAGGATTAATACTAATGTGGAAGTTGATTATACTGCCTTTACAAGTAAGAACTATGACTATAAAGAAAAGGTTTTTGGGGATATGTTTGGTTGATACATATATAAACCTTATCTTTAAGAAAGCTTAGGCTTGCTTTTTGATAATATAAGTAATACCTTTGCACCCTTATAATGGAACAAATAATAAACACTATGAATGCAACTATCTTATTTAAAGATATTGGCCCTAGTCTCGGAACAAGAGTATTAGGGGCTGAGATTCGTACGTCCATTATTGATAAGATTAATACAAATGAAAAAGTATATCTCGACTTTGATGGCGTAGATGTTGTTACTAACTCGTTTGCAGATGAATGTTTCAGAAAACTTAGGGAGACCATTAATAATGATGTTTTCAGAAGCAAAGTAGCCTTTATAAATACTAATGATTTTGTACAAAGGGTTATAATCTCTGCGTTGTAACAATTCTAAATGACCTTATAAAACTAACCATCCTAATCAGGATGGTTTTTTATTTTATAACTGTCATAGAATAAGATACAGAAGTATTTTCCTTTTATAATAGATTTGCAGAGTAAGTAGAATCGATTAATGACAATTGAAGAAATATACATAAAATTACCCACTCAAGATGACTGTCTATCATTTTTGGAAGATTGTTATTGGAATAATGTACCAAAATGCCCGTATTGTGAATCTAAAAAGCAAACTCCATTAAAAAAACAAAGAAGATATCATTGTAAAAATTGTATTTCTTCTTATAGCGTTACAGTAAGAACAATGTTTCATAATACAAAAATGCCTCTGCAAAAATGGTTTAGATTAATATACATAATTAATTCAGGTGAATTTTATAGTAGTCGTCAATTAGGTAGAGATATAAAAGTTACAAAGGACACAGTTCTGAGAATGAGGTCACAGGTAAATAAAGCAGATGTCAGGTACTCTATGCTAGTAGAAAACATTAATAAAAGATTAATTTAAAGGAAAGCAAAATGGGAAAGATTAATAAAGCAACACATCAAGGAGTTATTCATGTAGGAGATATTTCGATCCCGTGTTTTGTGTTGGAGGATGGAAGAAGGGTGCTCTCAGGACGTGGTATGCAAGGCGCTTTAGGATTGGGCCAATTGCGTGGGCAAAAAATCAACAGATTAGTAGATAATAATCAAGTAAAACCCTTTATTGACGAGGCTTTAGCATTGGGCATTTCTAAGCCTATTGAATTCAATTTACCAAATAGTTTAAAGGCTTTTGGATATGAGGCTAATCTATTAGTGGAATTATGTGATGTACTACTAACCGCTCGAAATGAAAAAGCACTCCCAGCCCGATATGCTGAGGCTGCCACATATGCTGAAATATTAATTCGTGCTTTTGCTAAAATTGGTATCATTGCCTTAGTAGATGAAGTGACGGGTTATCAAGCGATAAGGGAAAAAGACGCTTTACAGGTGTTTTTACAGAAATTTCTCGACGATGAAAGAGGAAAATGGGTAAAAACTTTTCCAGATGAATTTTTCGAATCTATATTTAAAATGAGGGGTTTAAGTTGGTCGATGGCAAACACAGGTAAAAAACCCCAATACATCGGGCACTATATAAACAATTATGTGTATTCCAGGATTGCTCCGCAAGTGCTTACTGAATTAAGAAGACTAAGCCCTAAAGACGAAAAGGGAAGACGAAAAGGGGCTTATACACAATACATCGATATAGAGTATGGGCATCCAAAGTTAAAAGAGCATTTGAATATTCTTATTGCTTTTGCAAAAGCGACGGGATATAATTGGAATAATTGGCATAGGATGGTTGAAAGAGCATTACCAAAATTTGAGCAAGATGGGAGCCAATCTCCGGAATTACCTTTTGATGATATGTAATAGCATTTTTAGTATATACCACACTTTAGATTATAGAAAAATTAATCAATTTGCGTGATTGGAAGTATAGAGTTATCTTTGTGAAAATAAAAAGCACTCTTTTGGAGTGCTTTAAATATAGGTCGTTCCCATATTAGAGGAGCGTAAGAGCGACTGGGTTTCTCATTAGAACTGGCGAATTGCCTAACAGTCGGACAAAAGAGGAGCGTTAACACCATTAAGTCCCATTTTGCAGCACTACTCGGTTTAATAATTGCGGTTGGATGTTTCTGGTACTTTCTAATTGATTTGCATAACGAGGATACAGTTTTGCGAGCGTCAGAAATAAGCAAACAAAATAGTTTTATTGATAGTCTCGTAGATGTTAAAGTTAAAAATCGTATTCGCGGTTTAGAAACAGACAATCCTCCGAAAAAATTGATAAACCCTCCAATCATAGACACCGTGCAGTCACATTAACATCCCTGTTGTAATTTTCTATACCTTGGAATTTTAATAAATGAGAAAGTAAAATAGAGGTGAAGTTAAATATAGCTTCCAGATTTATAAAACGTTGTATTTTCACCAGTCCCATAGTCGCCAGCCCCCATACGTTTAAAGACACTATTATAATTTCTCATTTCCTTATTTTTTGTTTTCTCTTCAAGATCGAATAGCCGTTTTTTATCTTCATCTAATTCAGAAACAGTCTGAATATCATGTTTAGACTCTACAAGCAGTAATCTGTCATTCAATTTTTTTATTTCTGTATTATAAAAATTAGCCATAGATAGACTCTCATAGTCCCTAAATTTCTTCAAGGCTAAAAGTTTGTTTTGGGTGTCTTTAGATTTTAATAAAAGATAGATACAAACACCTACCAATATACTTACTGCTATTTCCATTTTTGACGGTTTAAAGTCAAATTCCAAATCTTTAATTACACCAATATAAAATGAAAATATTGGGATGATTGTAATGAAGGTTATGCCAAGAGCTGAATTAACGACCGCACTAAGTCTTTCTGATGTTTTAGATTCCATAAGTCTTGATTTAATTGTTTAAATCAAAGATATAGGAAAATTATTTTGGCGGATTTTAAAACAATTGACTTGTTTTTAAAATTCAAATATACAAATTAAAATTTTCTTACATTTGGAATTAACAAACTCTAAATATGCAGTAAAAGAAATTCATACATATCATTAGCGAACGCTATTAATCTTTCATCCGAAAACCGCCAGACTTCATGAAATAACATAGATTAATAAGTTTAGCTCCCGCTTGGCGTGGGCTACTCTTATCTATGTTTATGGGTGCCTGGCGGTGCCTCGGATGTGGGATACAGAGTGTGTCCCACGCTTTTGGTTTAAACAAACTCTAAAACTTCTTGGGACGGGAGTAAACCAAAACACATTATGAGAAATTTTGCTTTTAGGTCAGTTTTAATACTGACGATGTTCACTGCCTTTTTAGGATGCTCCTCAGACTCGGATTCTGAAACATCATGTCCACTTGGTTATACCGGATCAAATTGCGACATGGAGAAAGTACCGACAAAAATGTTTATTTCAAAAATCCGGGTAACATCATTTCCAAATCAAAATAATACCAGCGATTGGGACGTAGGATCTGCGCCCGATATCTTTGTAAGGCTTGGTCGGGGAACAGGTGATGCCAACACGGTTACCTTATACACCAGCAACTACTTTGAAAATGTTCTTAGCACCGGTACTGACACCTATGATTTTGTTCCAGTAACGCCAATTGAAATATTATCACCCACGCAAACTCATCTCATTGTTTTAGGAGATTATGATTCTGTTTCCGCAAATGAATTAATGGGAGGATATACTTTCACACCGTATGAAAATGGAATGGATTTCCCTACGGAAATGGATGTGTATACAGCTGGAAGCCTTTTGAGATTTAAACTATACGTTTCGTATCAATGGTAATTTGATTTTAAGTAATTATAAAGTCTCGAATTTCGAGGCTTTTTTTATTATCTTTGATTATATAAATTTATTTCTTACAAACCAATTCTGTGACGAGACCCTGTGTTCATGGGCAATTGTCACCAAACACAAATACAAGGTTTGTCTTCAAAAATGCACTTTTTTGGGAATATGCAGGGTAGGTTTAAAAATTACCGTAGTTATCTACCAACATGCCTAATTTTTGCGCAAAACTTTCGCAAAGAAATTCAGCAAAGTAACCACAAAATATTCACGCAAAATTTAAAAAAGTTCCTGGAAAACTCAAATCACGAAAGCTTTCACACAACGTCCCGTGGCTATATTCTCGGTTGCGGCAAATGCGACTGAGTTGTTTCGGTGAAGATAAACATTTTTGGTAAAAAACTGCTCCGGATTCTATTCGGCAGCAACTGGAATATAACCGCTGTTAGGTGAAGTTGCCGAATTTTACTACTTCTAATGGAATATATTCTTCATTTCCATTATTATATATTTTTTCTGTACGCTTTGCTTCTATTATAATTGGGAATAATTCTTCCTCAGTTCGAAACATAATATTGAATGGCGCGGTACTTAATCGTAAGCTTATCTTTTCTCTAAGTTCTTCAGGAACTGCATCTATAAATTCAGGAAATTGTTCACTAGTAAAATCAAAAGAAACCGCGAATTCTTGACCAAAAAAAGCAACTGAAAATAATGTATAAAGATTATCGCTTATCTTTTGAATGCTCTGAACCATTGTAGGGATAAAGTAATATGGCGTATCTAAATTACTTCCAACCTTTAATAAGTGAATTCCAAGATCTGGAAAGAAAAATTTTAGATATGGTTTCTCTAAGTGTAATGGGCTCAAAATTTCTTCGACTTCATCCCAATTTTCAGCAATATTTTCAACATCAATATCCAATAAAGGTTCCGTTCCGCTTATGTGAAAAACTGTCAGTTTCCGACCATTGCATAAAGAATATATTTGGCATCTGACCTCTGGATTTATAGCATAACTATAAGCTTGTTCAACATTTCCACTTTTTGTAATATTTTCAGTAGGAGATTTTGCATCTAAAATCCATTGAAATCCATTTTCTGTTTCAAGTATGTAGTCTGGAACTATATTTATTCTCCTTTGCGTTGAGCCAATATTTACAAATGGATGTGTCAAAGAAATTCCTCGCCTTATTGTATTGACTCCGGTAGAACTATATCCTAGTCGCTTTAAAATAGGAATTATTATATCTTCCCTTACTGAATCCTCTTTATATTCAGGATTATTTAAAATTTCAAAATCGAGGTCTTCAAACATAAGTCTAATTTTTGTTGGAATGTTGATGCAATTTCACCTAACGGTTGGCGCTAAATGATGTTGCCGAAATTCGGACTTTCCATTTTCGGCTACCGAAAACGAATTTATGAAAATAAAAGTCGCGATTAGAAAATTGCAGGCAATTTCATTTAGCGCGTGTTAGCGGATGGCGTGATTGATTCTAATAACGCCTCGATCATTCCATTTTGGTTTTATATCTGCAATTAAAATATCTTCTAAACCTGAAGCAAGACATAATTTGTAATCTCCAAACTTAAATTCTGTTTTGTCAATTAAAATATAAACTGATACTTCTTCTCCAAGATTTAGCAATTCATGAATTTTTGCCTTAACCCGAACATTTGTCTTTTGCGTTGAGTTTGCATTTTTATAACCATTCATTCTTGACTTAAGAGAATCAGTAGTTTTTCCAATATATAAGACTTCATTTTTTGAAACGAATGCATAAAGCAATTTTCTTTCGGCAAGATGGTTTTCGATAGTGTGCGAAAAGTGTTCATCCGTGATTTTCCATTCGCCAACTTTGACAAATCCAATTTTCAGAATTCTTTCCATGTTCCTTTCTTCCTGTTTAGACAATTGTTGAATACGCTTTCCGCTAACGTTTCGTGGCTACAATCTCGGCGTGGATTGTGACTGCGTTGTTTCGGTGAAGATAAGGATTTTTCGAAGGAAAATCAACCGGAATCCTAACCAGCCAGCGCTGGATTGTAACCG
>Ga0193753_10001586_pt1 | contig 19240 bp, 13 predicted proteins | sample H1c2metaG_FD_144925 | JGI IMG/M metagenome (GOLD analysis project Ga0193753, IMG submission 144925) | Soil microbial communities from a riparian zone of the East river system, Colorado, United States - H1c2 | ecosystem: Environmental > Terrestrial > Soil > Riparian zone | place: USA: East...
ATCAACACCCCCGCCGACGGATCGGCGCGTAGGATCATCAACACCTCGCCAAGCGCGGGCGAGCCCGCAAGCTACCGCGTGGTGGGTACCGAAGAAACTCGAGAAGAATACGCGCTCATTTCCATGGTCCAGGGTTTAACAAGCGCCCACGAATTCCTGATCATTTGCGGCGTAAACTCTCCCGCAACGCCGCTGGCGGCGGAGTATCTGACAACGGATTCAGGCATGCAGCAACTCATACGAGCGCTTCGAAAAGCAGCGCCAAAACACGCTGGCGTCTGGCATTTTCAAGCGATCGTTAAGGTCGATCTCCGCGACAAGGTACCGACCGGCGCTTCGATTGCGGCACTCCGCGTGCTTTAAGGAGTTCTGTCAGGGAGTAAGTGGAGCGATGGAGATATTCCGAAAGAAAATCTCCGCGCCTTCCGACTGAAACAGAATTTTGCCGCTCGCTGGATCGGCATGCGTCCCTTCATTCACCAGCTTGCCGTTCACGAAGTGCCACACATGGTCTCCCTGGACGGCTAATTCGACCACGTTCCATTCGCCGTGCGCCTTTTCGACCTCACCCGTAGGATCGCGGTAATCGGTGACATCTTTCCATACACCCTTGTTGAACCGGTCGATGCGGCTGGCTTTGCCGGGCGGCCCCTGAACCATCTTGCCCTCTTTCGATTGCAAGGCGGCGCCATCGGTCAGCCAGATGTCACCCGTGCCGCCTTCCTGAATCTGCAACTCTATCGACCTCGGCCAAACCTTCTGCTCGCCCACGCAGTGATAGAGAATCCCGCTATCGCGCGCCTTACCAAGTTTTGGAGCATACGTACCCTCGCCCCATTTGAACTCCGCGCGCAGATAGTAGCTTGAGTATTCCTTCTTAGTGATGAAGTATCCAAATGTCTTGCCGGAGACGTGTACCGCCCCGTCTTCCACAGTAAAGACATGGTCCGGATCGTGGTTCATCTCTCCACCGCGGAGAACGATGTCGAAATTGCTGAGGTTCGATCCGTCAAACAGCGGCGTGAGCGAGCCGTGCGCGGGCGGCCCGTCGGCGCCCATGGAGACCGTCGCCAGCGCTAGCGTCGAGACAAGCAAGAAAATGTGCCGTTTCATCTTTGCTCCCGATTGTATAACTACCGCCGCACGGCCCAGGCAAGACCGTCCGGCTCTTCCCCAGCGTCAATGCGGCCGGCGATCTCGAGCGTCTTCAGGTCGATGACCGCGACGTAGTTGTCGGGAGTGCAAGACACAAATGCGCGCGCGCCATCCGGCTGCATTTGAATTCCGGCAGCGCCGCGTCCGGTCTTCAGCCGCTTTGTTTCCTTGCGAGCCTTGACGTCGAGAATGACGACGTCCTCGCCGCTCAATGTAGAAATCAGAGCGAGCTTTCCGTCTGGCGTGAACTTCAATCGATTCGCGCTGTGGACGTTCGCCGGCAACGTGGCGACCACTTTCCGGCTGGCCATATCGATGACCGATACCGTACCGTCGCCGGCATTTGCAGTCCAGAGCTCCTGACCATCCGGAGTAATGTCGAATCCTTCCGCGCCCTTGCCCACCCCGATGACCGTTTCGTTCCAATCGCGTGCCGTCGCACCTTTTTCGATGAAGGTCACGGTCGCGGAACTAATATTAGTCGTGATCACGCGCTTCATGTCTTCGGAAACGAGGAGCATGTGCGTTCTGTTCTGACCGGTCCCCATGATCCAGTCGATGCCTTTCTTATCGGGATCGTAACTCCCGACGGCCTTCGCAGCCTCAGCAGTAAACCAGACTTTGCCACCTACAAACACGAGGCCGTGCGGACCGCGTAGCGCCCCGAGATCGATCGACGGCAGCGCTTTGTGTCCGACTAGATCGATCACCGCCAGCGTGTTATATCTTCCGCCGCCATAATTTGAGACATAAGCAAACTTCCCATCAGCCGACGCGATAACTTCGTGCGGGTCTTCGCCGACGGGTGCCTTTGCCACAACTTTCAACGTGGAAGGATCGACGATAGCAAGCGTATGCTCCCTCTTCGAAAGGACCAACAGTGTGTCCGAAGACGCAGGGAAGATGCTTGTGGCAAAGAGAGTTCCGAGAAAAACCAGAATCGCGGCTTTCATAAATCAATTGGCGGCACAGGTGAAATTCGAGTCATCGTTTGTGTCGCCGCTTCCTTTGTATTTTGGAATTTCCGGGTACGCACACAGCGGCCGGGTCATTTGCGCGGGCTTGCTGGGATTGTCGCCGGTGAACTTAGTGGCCACAATTCCCGACGGTGGAGTGCCCTTCTCGACCCATTCTTCGAGCGCCGTGTAGAGACCGTGCTTCTCACCCTTGGCAGTGGTTGCGCCTAGCTGGCCGAAGGACGTTGCGCCGGGGCCGCCGAGGCAGTGTTGCATGCCGGGAATCATATAGAGCCGGAGGAAGGCCGCTGCTTTCTCAGCGCCCACTGTCTTCGTCACACTGCGATAGTAGTCGATGGTATTCAAAGGCGAGATGGCCGGATCGTTCCAGCCGTGATAGAGAATCAGCTTGCCGCCGCGCGCTGTGAAGCGGCTCAGATCCGGATCGATGGCGTTCAGCGCGTGCGCAGTCTTCTCGTCAGCCGTTTGAATGGCGGTACCGATGTTGGCGGCGAGCGGCGTCCAGGCGGGAGCCTCGAATACCATGTAGCGGAAATAGTTTTCGACAAATGCCGGCATCAAGCTTTGGCCGGGGGCTTGCCCGACGACCCATGGACCCCATCCGCCCGGACCATCCTCCGCACCCGGCATGAGACCTGGGAAAATCTGCCGGCCGTGCGCATCTTTCCCACCCTGGTAGAGCGCCTTCAACGTCGCAACTTGCGGAGCCGTAAGACACGTGCGCGTTTCACGGCCTTTGCACAGCAGAACGGCGGGATCGAAGTGGCACCGCGGCGGGTCGTTGATCACGCCGTCTTTCACGCCATCCGCGGCGTCACAAGCCGCAAGAACAGCGGCATGGATAGCTGGTAATTTGATGTCGGAAAAATAAGCCGCCGGATTCGAGTAGAGAGCTTGCGCGCCGGCGAGTGCGGAAGCCAGCAGGTGTGTCCAGTAGTTAGCCGGTGCGCCGGCGAGGATGCCGTCGAAGTCTTCCGGAAAGCGTTGCGCTTCCATGAGCGCTTCGCGGCCGCCGTCCGAGCAGCTATCGAAATAGGAACGTTGGGCCGGTTTGCCGTAGAAAGCCTGCACGAGAGACTTGGCGTTCACGATCGTCAAGTGCAGCGCGCGATAGCCGAAATCGGTCACTTTCTCGGGATGGTGGAAGGCCCATGTGGCATCGGTACTCTGACCGTCGTGGCCGGTGTCGGTGGCCGCGGTCGCGTAGCCGCGTTTGAGATTGTTGGCAAGCGCCCCATAGCCCAGCGCGCCGGCAAAGCCGCCGTTGCCAACCCCGAGAAATTTACCGTTCCAGCCGGAGGTGGGCAGCCACACCTCGAAATAAATATCCGAGTCGCGCGATGGTGCGATACGGCCGGCGATACGGCAGAACGACGGGAGATTCTCGAGCGCGGAACCGTAGGGTGGCGTCAAGGTTCCGGCGGACGTAACTTCAGCAAGCGTGATGGTCGTATCCGCCAGTTTGAGAGCGCCAAGGCTCTCGCAGGATGCAGCGCGCGCGGCCGCTCCGGAGGCAAGAAGCGAAATGACTACGAGGGAAATCGAACGCCAGATCATATTAGTTGTTGGTTACCATAACCGAGGTGCGATTGGAGGTGACAGTAATCGGACTGTCTGCCGCCAGTATCTCTACGAGATCGAATTCGTACATCCCGGACCGATTCACCGGCATGCCGAATTCCTGCGTGGTTATGTCCGTCCGCAACATCCCCGGAGCGGCCAGATTCAATAAGGGCGCAGGTCCCGCGCACACCAAACTGTCACTCGACGTGACCGACTGTACAATTTTGCCGGACTGCCACATGCGTAGCGTCGCGGATTCACACTGGCGCACGCGAAGACTCGGCCCTTGGAATCCGCGTAGGGCGAGATGGAATCCAAGTACACCCAGCCGCTGCCAGTGCGTAAACGGCGTGAGCGACAATTGAATTCCCTTGTTCGACGGTCCCCAAAGCGGAGGCGGGGGAGGTTCTGTGCGGCCATTCCAGCGTGGGTCGTTTCGGGTCGAGCCTGCAAGAAAGGCGGAGACATCGATCTTGACGCAGTAATACAACTCATGCTCCTTCGCATAGAGGGGATGCGATTCGCCGGGTAAGAAAATCTGAATCGCGTTCGCGCGGCCGCAGAGCTTCGCATCATAGGCGGTCGACGACCCTACTAGCACGTGCGCCAGCTCCCCTGACTTTAGAACGACCGTCGTAACCGGGCGCGCGGGGAAAAGATAATCCTCGCAGTTGGGACAGATGGCGGCTGGTAAACGCGCGCCGTTTTCGCCGCTAAAAATGAGCCTGGGAACTCCGCGCAAAGAGCAGGTCTCCGCGGACGTATTCAGAAATTCGATGCCTTCCGCCCAATGGGACATTCCAACACCGGCGTTGGCCACGCTGACTTCCACCTGCTCCTCGCGGCAGGGTGGAATGGCCGACGGCTGCGCACTGGAGGAAACCGCCAGAGCAAGCAGCGACAAGAGACGCCATTGAGAGCGCGTCAGCAAACGGTGACCCTCCCTAGAGACAATCTACCCTGAGCGCTACATTACACTTTGCCCCGCGACTTTCGCGTCGTAGCCGCCGAGGCTCTCCAGATCGCGGCGAAAACTGGCGCGGCTCAGGGTCTCCAATAATACCTGAACGCCGCGCAGGTCTAAATGCCTTCGGCGAATGACCAGGTCGTAGCGCTCGCTGACCAGGGGAACGAAATCCAAATCGAAGATGCGTGCGGCGGCGCGCGGTGCGATGCAACAATCGACTGCTCCCGATCGAACTTCGGCCGCCGCCGCGAGATGACCGGCTGCGGTGCGATCGTAGCCGTGAACGGCGCGAACTTTGATTCCGGCCATGGCTAACGACGAGTCGAGCAAAACGCGGCTGCCGGCGCCCTTTTCGCGATTCACGATCGTTACGTCCGGTCGTGCCAGATCTTCGACTCCGCCGATGGATTTGGGATTTCCGCGTGCCACGACAATGCCCTGCTCCCAAATAGCGAAGGAAACCACAGCCACGGAGTTACCGCGAAACAGCCTGCCGATTTGCGCGGTATTCGATTCGCCGCTCGCCGCGTCACGGAGGTGAGTTCCGGCAACGTGAACGCAACCTTCTTTCAAAAGCGCGAGCGCCGCGGAGCTGTTGCGGTGAGCTAGAACGGGCTCGATACCGGCCGATTGCAGATAGCGGGCAAGCAGCGACATAGCCGGATCGCATCCGGCGATGAGAATGCGATTCTGGAATTCTTCCGCGCTGCGAATAACGCGAGCCTTGGTCTTGTCCAGCAAAACCGCATCGCCCAAGGGAACGCACCAAGGAACAGCGGAAGTAGTGGAGGCAACCATCTTCCTGTCGACCCGGCAAAGCTGCACGTGCTGCCCGGCGTGAACCATTTCCGATCCGGCGAGGAGAGTAATTCGCTCAACGGGCATCTCGCCCGCCGAGTCCTCTTGCGGGAAAGCAAAAATATCTTCGACGGAAACGTCCAGCGCCCTCGCGAGTTTTAGCGCCACGAGCGTATTGGGCACATAGGTTCCGGCTTCGACGGCGTGGATCGTTTGACGGCTGACGTCGACGCGTCCCGCCAGGTCGACCGCGGAAAACCCGCGCGTTCGCCGAATGGCTGCCAGCCTGTTAAAAGTCTTGGCTACGTTACACTGGTCGTTTTTACGAGACATGCCGAACTTTCGCTCCCTCTTCATTATGCTTTTCATACTGGTCTTCGAGTGCCTGGGTCAGGCCGGCAAGGCCACGCTCTCCGGGGCGATCGACGATCCGGCCGGATTGCCGGTTCCTCGGGCGGAAGTGAAGGCGGAGGAACAGTCGACGCATGCACTCTTTTCCGCTGCTTCCGATGAGCGTGGCGAATACCGGCTACTAGGCCTGCCGCCGGGCCAGTACGTGCTCACAGTGGCACAGCCGGGGTTCAAGACTTACCGGCAGTCGGGCATTACGCTACACATCGAGGATCGGACTTCGCAGGACATCCGATTGGAAGTAGGACAGCCTTCGCAGACCGTAGAAGTGACAGCCGCGGCTCCCCTGCTCCAGACCGCGACGGGCGAAGTCAGCTTCAATGTGGATCGAAACAAGGTAGCGACGCTTCCTCTGGACGGAAGAAATTTCATTCCGTTAGTCGCGTTGTCGCCTGGTGTAGCGTTACCGGGTGGAGGCTCGCTGCTCGCGCGCATCAACGGCAGCCGGCCGCGCACGAATGAATATCTCTTCGACGGCATCAGCGCGCTACAGCCGGAGCCGGGCCAGGTGGTCTTCTATCCCATCATCGATGGCATAGAAGAATTCCGGTTGAATATCAATTCCTACTCGCCGGAGTATGGGCGCTCCAACGGCGGCGCCGTGATCGTGAACATGAAGTCGGGCGGAAATGATTTCCACGGGGACGTTTTTGAGTTTTTTCGGAACGAAGACTTGAATGCGCGCAACTATTTTGCCCAGGCGGGACGCAAGCCAGAGTTTCGCCGCAATCAATATGGCTTGACGCTGGGTGGTCCCATCCAAAAGAACAAAACGTTTTTTTTCGTGGACTGGCAGGGCACGCGGCTGCGCACGGGTATCACGCGCCTCAGTACCGTGCCCGCCTTGGCGCAACGGCAAGGCATTTTCACTACCGCAATTTACGACCCGGCCACTTCAGGCCGGACGCAATTCGCAAACAACCGAATTCCGGCTACGCGCTTCGATCCGATTGCCACGCAAGTCCTGGCGCTCTATCCGGCGCCGAACTTACCCGGGGCCGCCAACAACTACACGCGCACCGACGTGGAACCCGATAGCCAGGATCAATTCGATACCCGCATCGATCGCTATTTCGGCGCAAAGCACCGCGTGTTCGGCCGCTATTCCTATTTGCGCGATGACGATACCCCGGTCACGCCGCTGCCGGATGGAAGCGGAAGCATCACGTCCGGCGTAATTAGCCATACCGTCACGCGCGGGGATCAGGTCGTGGGCGATTACGAATGGACAGTTTCCCCCACAATGCTCAACCAGGCGCGTTTTGGTTATACCCGTAGGAGCTCGAACGGAAACTCGCTCGAAAGTGCCAACATTCAAGTGCCGGGAATTCCGGCTAGCTCGTTTTCTTCCATTTTGCCTACCTTCAATGTCACGGGCTTTCAGCAGATTGGCCCGACTGCCGGAGCGAATTCGCAATTCGCTACCTCGGTGACTGAGTATCTCGACACATTTTCAATCATCCATGGGCGGCATACGATAAAGTTCGGAACCGATATCCGGCGCGAGTCATTGAACGTCATTCAACCCGCGAATCCGGCCGGCGCATACACCTTCAACACCACCGGAACGAATAAGACAGGCATAACGGCGAGCGGCAATGCGATCGCATCGCTGCTGCTCGGCCAGGTCAATTCCTTCACGTTAGACGCCCAGCCGAAAGCGTTGCAGGAACGTGCGCACATTGCGGAGTTTTTCGCCGGAGACGGAAGTAAACAACCAGGGCGCGGTCTTCAACCTGAACACACAGGCGCTGGATTTTCCTCGTACCGCGCGCGATCTCGAGTGCTGCAATTTCGGTCCTCGCGTGGGCGCAGCCTACCGCATCGGCAACACGACGGTGGTGCGCGCCGGCTATGGAATGGTCTGGTTCGAGCAGACCGGCATCACGACGCCGTTCACCTTGCCGCAATTTCCGTTCGTGCAGACGATAGGCTTGCAATCTCAGGACAATATCAATGCCGCCTTCACGCTCGCCAACGGAGCATCAGTCCAGGTGACGCCACCCGGTCCGAATTCCGGCCTGGGCCAGGGCGTTTTCGGCACACAGCGCGATAACGGATCCGGCTATTCACAACAATGGAATTTCACCATTCAGAAAACGTTCCGCGACGACTTGAATTTTGAGATCGGATACTTGGGGTCGAAGAATACACGGCTGGGATTGCCGGAGGCGAACTTGAATCAGTTGCCGGCGGCCGATCTCTCCATGGGCGCCGCACTTCTGACCAGAGTTCCGAATCCTTATGTAGGACAGATTCCGGCATCGTCGTCGCTCGCGGGCGCGACTATCACGCAGCAGCAATTGCTGCGCGCGTTTCCGCGCTTCACAACGGTCGCATTATTCCGGGACAACGTCGGCAATTCCAGCTATCACGCCTTACAGGCGAAACTGGAAAAACGCGTTTCGCATGGACTGACGTTTACATTCGCGTACACATTTTCGAAGTTGATCGACGACGCGTCCAGCTATTTTTCACAGACCATTTTCACTGGTCCGGTACTCAATACAACTGGGGCGGCGGACGCCTTCAACCGGCATCTCGAAAAGGACCTGTCGACCGGCGACATCCCGCGCGTTTTTTCAGCGGGGTGGGTATATGATATTCCGCGCGTGTGGAAGATTTCCGGCTGGCGCGTGGGCGGATTGGTTCGAGTGCAGGCCGGCGATACCGTTGCCGTGACCCAAGCGACGAACCTGAATGCCAGCCTGGGATTCGCGGTACAGCGCCCGAATCGCGTGAGCGATCCAAATGTGTTCGCCAACCGGAGCGCGGGAAGCTGGTTCAATACCGCGGCGTTCACCGCCGTGCCGCAATTTGTGATCGGCAACAGTTCACGTGATCCGGTGCGCGGGCCGGGGCTGCAGGAAGCGGACCTGATGCTGGGAAAAACGTTTCGGATTCGCGAGCGCATGAGCTTTGAATTTCGTGCCGAGGTATTCAACGTGACGAACACTCCACCTCTTAACGATCCGAACGGTAGCTTTGGCTCGGCCGCCTTTGGGACGATCAGCAGCGCCGGGAATCCGCGCGATTTCGAATTTGCCGGTAAGCTCCATTTCTAGAGGGCATGGTCAATAGACACGTTTTGTCCGCTCCAGATTTTCCTGGCGGTCCACGGCTCAGCCGGAGCGCTCCAGAACGGATCGGCGGCGGGCAGCCCGAGCGGCAGCAAGACAGCGGAACAGAGATATACGCTGCCGGTCGAGATATAGCTCTCGGCAACCGACGGTTGATGGCCACAAAAACCCACGGTCAGCCAGCCATGCTCGTCGAATGTGCCGGGCGCTTCCATCACACGATGAATGACCGCGGTGAGCGCGGTACGAACTTGCGCGGGAGAAATGCTATCGGGAAGTTGCCGGCGCAGCGCCATTGTCGACAACAAATGGAAAGCGCCAAAACGATAGGCAAGCGATCGCCCGATAGCGGGAAAGCTAGCGTCGGGAGCAATCAGCCGCTCCTGAATCGCTGCGAAGCGTTTCGCGCGAGTAACAATCGCCGGATAAAAAGATTCCCATGCTTTCGATTGTTTCGCCGTCGTTTCGATGACCGCGAGCAGCATCGGTTGAATCACAAAGCTGTTGTAGTAGTCCCAATGAAACTGCGGCCCGTCGCCGTATAGTCCGTCGCCCTTGTACCACTCTTCATGCTGCCGGATGGCATAATCGACGCGCATGGCGTCCCACTGCTCCCCTAGCTGGCATAGTAAAGCTTCGATCGTGGCGCTGAATAGCAGCCAGTTGCTAAAACTGGGCCGGATTACCCGGCTGGCGCGCAGCGCCTCGACCAATCGCGGCTTGGTGGCGTTATCCAGTTTTACCCAAAGTTCGGTGGGCGCGCGCAAAATCGCGAGCGCAAGAAACCCCGTGTCCACAACGGGTTGCGCCCCTTTATTGAAATTCAGGTAATCAGGAGACGACGGATCGACCGCCGACGCTATCGCTTGCCGCGCAAGCTCCGGGTAGCGCTGAGTGTTATCGCCGGACTCGAGCCAGGGGCTTATCCCTGAGAGCAAACGCCCTAAAGCTTCGAGGTGCGTATACTGACTGCGATCCGCCATGCTATTGTGCGGCGCCTCGACTGGCATATCAGCCTTCAGTCTGCGACCTGACGCCGCATTCAGCGCGGGATCGGCAATGCGCCTGAGCACGCTGATCCAATAGTCGCGGTCGGATTGGTCGGCTCTCTGCGCGAAAGCGGCGGCGCTCGCGCCGGCCGACCCTGCTACAAAACTCCTACGGGAAAAACTGCTCATTTTCGTTTTATGACCACGGCGGCACGATACCGTTAGTCCGTGCATACGCAATAAGCTGGCCCATATGTTCATTGGCGTGCACGATGATGCGCAGGTACATGCCATCGACCGTTACCTCTTTGCCCGCAATCTTCACCTTGCGTTCGAGATCGCCGGGTTTTAGCTGAGCGCGAGCGGTCTTGACGGCATCGAGCGAGCGTTTCAACCACTCGATCACGTCGGGCTTGGTAGTCACGCTCTTTTCGAAAGTCTTCGATCGGACCTCGGCCGGCATCTTGACGCCAGTAACATCCAGCAGAGAGAAATTTGCATCCGCGATATGCATGAATACTTCAGCGGTCGAGCGCACGCCAGGCCCCGGACGCCACGAGAATTTGTCGGCCGGAATCGCCTCGGCCAGCGCCACCAATTGTCGGGAAACGTGACCCCACTCGCCGTCATAACCTTCCCAGAGGCCTGCCGGCTGCGCGTGCAGGAGCGCCGCGCCTAAAACAAGCGTTGTCCAGAGCAGTTTCATACTTCTCGATCATCGTATCGCGGACTCGGGCGATGTGATACCTATGCTGTAATGCGCCGCCATATTCTTCTCCTATTCGCGATTTCGATTGTGACATCGATCCAAGCCGAGGTCGTCGTCGAACGCGGCGTGAAGGCGACCATGCGTGATGGCACAGTTCTCCGCGCGGACGTGTATCGGCCCAGTGGAGAGGGGCGCTATCCGGTGCTGCTGCAGCGCACACCTTACGACAAGAGCGGCGCCGTGGATTCCGGTTATCGAATGGCAGCCGCGGGCTACGTCGCGATCATCCAGGACGTGCGCGGCCGTTTTACTTCCGATGGCGACTGGTATCCATTCTTGAATGAGTCGCAGGATGGCTACGACACGGTCGAATGGGCGGCTTCCCTCCCCTATGCAAATGGCAAAGTGGGTATGTTCGGCGGCTCGTATGTAGGCGCAACGCAGATGCTGACGGCGATTGTGGGCCCGCCGCACTTAGCCGGCATTTGTCCCGTCGTAACAGCCAGCAACTATCACGAGAACTGGACATACCAGGGCGGCGCATTTGAGCAATGGTTTAACGAATCGTGGACCTCCAGCCTGGCAAAAAATACTGCGGAACGCCGGATCGAGCAGGGCACAAACGCCATGCATGGAGTTTGGAAGCTGCCTCTGACGGAGTATGCGTTGTTCAACTGGCCGGCGGGCTCTCTCGACATGCACGAACTCGCGCCATATTTCTTGGATTGGCTCGCACATCCGAACTACGACGAATATTGGAAACGCTGGGCGATTGACGAACACTACGCCGATATCGCTGTCCCGGCGCTGACGATCACGGCTTGGTACGACATTTTTCAAGGCGGCTCGCTACGGAATTACGAAGGGTTGAAGGCGAAGAGCGACCAGCATCTCTTGGTTACCATCGGCGGCCATGCCGGAAGTGGAAGAAATATCGGGGATGTCGATTTCGGCGCGCCGGCCACCCAATTCAACGAGCTGGAAACAACCATCGAGTGGTACGACCACCTCTTTAAAGGAGCGCGGAATCAATTCGCGGAAAAGCCCGTCCGGATTTTCGTCATGGGCAAGAACGAATGGCGGGATGAAGATTCCTGGCCGCTAAAGAGAGCGCATGAGACGAAATATTTTCTGCATTCGTCGCGCGGCGCGAATTCGTTGCGTGGAGATGGAGCTCTTTCTATAGAAAGCCCGGGACAGGAAAACGCCGATCACTACGTCTACGATCCGGCGAATCCGGCTCCGACAACCGGCGGGCCGCTGTGCTGCGACGCGGCGCATCTGGCGGCCGGCCCACGGGATCAACGCGCAGTGGAAGCGCGCGAAGATGTGCTGGTCTATTCCACGACCGCGTTGAACCAGGATATGGAAGCGACCGGGCCGGTAAGCGTTGAGCTTTATGCAAAGTCTTCCGCGGCGGACACGGACTTTACGGCAAAACTAGTCGATGTTTGGCCAAACGGCTTCGCGCAGAATCTGACGGAAGGAATTGTGCGCGCGCGCTATCGCAATTCGCGAGAGAAACCTGAGTTGATCAATCCGGGCGAAGCATACAAGTTCACGATCGATCTATGGGCCACGAGCAATATGTTTAAAAAAGGGCATAAGCTGCGCCTCGAAATCAGCAGCAGCAATTTCCCGCGATTCGACCGGAATCTTAATACCGGACAGAGCGCGGCTTCGAGCAGCGTTTCTGTCCCAGCCACAAACACGATTTTGCACGACGCGGAGCACCCATCGGCATTGATTTTGCCGTTAGTGCCCTAGGAATGTAATTCTCAATCTGGTCACTCGCAGCGCAAGGCACTGATCGGGTCGACGTGGACAGCGCGGCGGGCCGGAAGACAAATTGCTGCGATACAAACGCCGACGAGCAGGCCGCAGACCGCCAGGATCGTCGCAAGATCATAGACCGGAGTGTTGAACAGGAACGAGCTGAGGGTGCGATTGAACGCCACGCCCAGCAGTAAGCCGATGATCAGCCCCGAGAAAATCAGTTTGGCGCCTTGGGTAAAAAACAGGCGATATACATCGCCACGATCCGCACCCACGGCCATGCGCAACCCGATCTCGGCGGTTCTCTCCGTCACGCTGCCCGAAGTCACGCCATAGATGCCAACGGCCGCCAGGAAGAGCGCGACGCCCGCGAAAATTTCCATCAACGTTGTATGCAGCCGCCGGAGAGCGGTGGCTTCGGCGAGTACGCTCGACATGCTGCGCGCGGCGTAGATCGGCTGGGTAGGGTCAATCTCTGCCGCGATTTTCCGAATCGCGGCAACAGTCGAATCCGAATCGCCGGCGAGGCGGACCACGATATTCATGTGGACGCGATTCTGGTAGCCGTGCCCCGAGGCGGTCCCCGGCTGCTGCAAGTAAGGCGCGAACAGTTCGGGCTCGGGCTTTCTTTCGAGAGCGTCTTGGCGGACATCGGCCACTACTCCGATCACCTCGCGCGGCCGGCCTCCCGCTTGCTCGTCCGTGACGATCTGTTTGCCGATCGGATTTTCAGCCGGCCAGTAACGCGCGGCCAATGCGCGATTGACGATCGCTACCCACGGGGCCGTCAAGCTATCAGACGACGTGAAGGCGCGGCCCGCGACTATGGGAATGCGGAGTGTCTTGAAGTAGTCGCCTCCGATCGCGTTAAAATCGGCCACCTGGAACTGGGACTGCCCGGCAATACGAAACCCGCGCTCGCGGCGTCCGGTGTTGTAACCCATCTCGGGCAGCCAACTCACGAGGCCAGTAGAAAGAACGCCGGGTAAAACGTTCGTTTGTTCCAACAGGCGGCTATAAAAGCGGCCTGCCTCATCGTGTATGTGTACTCCATCAGGCTGCGACAAGAGATAGCGCGGGCCCGAAAGAAAAGCTTGCATGGTGACGATTTGATCGCTTCGAAAACCTGGATCCACGCTGAGTACACGCAGAAAACTGCGAATCATGAGCCCGGCGCCCAGCAGGAGTACCAGCGTAAGCGCAATTTGAACAATGGCAAACGCGCTTCTGAACCAAACCCGCTCACGGCCGAGAGGAGTGCGCTTCAGGGCGGTATTCCAGTCCATGCTCGTCCCGATCAATGCGGGGAGAATGGCCAGAAGCGCGCCGCTGGCGAGCGACACCGCCACGCAAAAAGCAAGCACGGCAGGATCGACATGAATGGAATGAAGCAGTGGGAAGCGGCCGGGTGCGAGCGCAGTGAACAAACGAATTCCCCAACTGGTGAGCAGTAGCCCGAGCGCGCCGCCGAGAAGGCCGACAACGATGCCTTCGTTCACGAGTTGAAGGATGAGCCTGCCGCGAGTGGCTCCGAGAGACGCGCGCACGGAAATTTCCCGCGCCCGCACCGGCAGCCGGCTCAAGAACAGATTCGCGACATTTGCGCAGGCGATCAAGAGAACTAAAACGACCATTCCCCAAAGCGGATACAAAATGTCTTTCCATTCTCCAAATTGAGCGTCCTGGATCGGTTGAATTCTGACGCCCCAATCTTTGTTGGAATCCAGATGTGCACGCGCAATGCGTCCCGCCAGCACATCCATCTGAACCTGGGCGGACGCGAGCGATTCGCCCGTTTTCACCTTGCCGATGGCGATGAGCCAGGCACGGAACGAGCGGTCTTGCGAACGTGTGTCCGGAAACCCGATAGGAATCCAAATGTCAGTATCCATATCGAACAAATGGAAATCGCGCGGCAGGACTCCGGCAATGCTATGGACCTGCTGATTCACCACGATCTTCTGATTGACGGCCGAGGGACTACCTCCATAACGTCGTTGCCACAAGCCATAGCCGATGAGCACTGGCGCATTGGCGCTGGTCTCCTCCGATGCCGCAAAGAATCTCCCCAAGGCTGGTTCGACACCCAATAGTTTGAAGAGCCCGGCGGTCGCGTATTGGATGTTGGCTCGTTCGGGCAGACCGGCGCCGGTGATGGTCACTGGCGATCCGGGAGCAACCAATTCGAGTCCCTCGAAAGCGCTGCCGTTTTCTTTCCAGTCGCGAAACGTGGCCGGCGCCACAGGCGTTCGTACAATTCCCTTCGCTTTGTTCGATTCCCAAACGACCACCAGGCGATTCGTATCACGGAAAACCGGCGGCGCCAGCAGCACGGTATAGATGACGCTGAAAATCGTGGTGTTGGCGGCGATTGCAATGCCGAGGGATATGACGGCGAGGGTTGCCAGACCAGGAGCGTTCCAAAGAAGCCGGAACGCAAACCGAACATCACGCCACGCCGTACTCATGCTTTTGCAAATGGCAACGCACGTAACGGTCCGCTATTCCGGCCGGAAAAATTTGGCCTTCTCTCAGGCGTCTGTCCGCTTGCGGGATTGGCTGTCCCGGAACTCAGACGCTCTTTACGCCGGTCATCTTCAACACGTAGGCGTGCCGCGGTGGGAGCTTGGATCGCAGCGCATCCGGCAGCGTAACCACTACGTTATTACTCTGGGCGCGCCAGCGGAGTTCGTCGCCGGTTTCAAGAAGTGCAATGCGCGATCCGGAAGGAGCAGCCACATTGCGCAATTCAATTTCTCCCTTTGGCCAGTGCGGAAGAATGGCGAAGACGGTATCGCCTTTCGCCGTGAAAAACGCTTCCACGGTCGCCAGTCCGGGCCGCGGGTGGTCCACCAAACTGGTGATATCGTATTCCGCGCGGAATTCTTTCTGCTCCATGTGCGGCACTGTTCCACGGCTCCATTGTGTGGCCCGTGTCCAGGCGGTGGTGCCGTAAATTGCATCGCCGTTGGGGCGCAGCCAGTCTCCAATTTGAGTGAGCCGCTCTTCCATCACAACCGGAATTCCACCATCGGCGCGTGGCCCGATATCTAGCAGTAGATTCCCGCCCCGGCTCACGATGTCGATCAGCATCAGTAGAAGTTGGCGATCGGTGTGATAATCGGTGAGCGTTTCCCTACGGTTGTAGCCGTACGAATACCCCATGCCCCTGCTCTCTTCCCACGGATGAGCCGAGCCCTGCATACCGGACGTGTATTCGGTGGTGTAGTAGCCGCCGTGCTTGTGCCGCGTGTCCTTACCCCAACGATCGTCGACGACCACACTGTCGGCGACTGGCGATTCGTTATACAGCCAAGCCAGCAGTTCGGCGGAATGCCATTCGGCGCTGGTCAGCTCCCATTCGCCGTCCGAAAAGATGATGGCCGGTTTGGCGTGGGTCACCACGTCTTTGAATTGCGGCATCATGTGTTCTTTGACGTAGCGCGGTTTGTCGGTCAGCCACAGCGGGTTGTACCACTCATACAGCGAATAGTAGATGCCCATTCGCAAGCCTTTGGCCCGGCCCGCCTCCATGAGATCGAGCAGCAGGTCGCGTCGAGGTCCTGTATCCACGCTGTTCCAGGGGCGGCCCCAGCTACGATTGGCTTCCTGGCTGCGCCACAGAGCAAATCCTTCGTGATGCTTGGAAGTGAGCGCAACGTAGCGGGCGCCGGAACGGACAAACAGATCCGCCCAACGATCCGGTTCGAACATCTCCGCGCGAAAAAGCGAGGCGAATTTAGCATACGGAAAATCGGCGCCGTATACACGTTTGTGAAACTGCCACGTGAGTGCGCCGTTGCCCACCGGGCCAGTGGCATGCATACCGTTTGTGAGCGAATTCCAGTACCATTCCGCGTATGGATTTTCGTCTTTGACATTCACCGCGGCAAAAGCAGGAACGGAATAGACGCCCCAGTGAATGAAGATGCCGAACTTCGCATCCGTGTACCAGTGGGGGATAGGGCGCCGGTCGAGCGAATCCCAGGAAGGTTGATAGCGCGTCGCGCTCGATGCCACAAACGGCGCCGCGGCAAGCAGGTCTCTTCGTCGGATCAACATAGGCTTTAGCGATGTTTCACGGCCAGCGTCAAGGCGCCTGCCGTAATGAGCGTTCCGCCGCTCGCGTAGCCGACCTTGCGGCGTGCGCTGGGAGTGAGCAGCTTTTTGCCAACCTGCCGGGCCAGTGCGGCGTAGACCGTCACGTTCACCATAGCGAGCAGGACAAACGTGATCAGCAAGATCGCGCCCTGATGTAAGAAGGATTCTCGCGTGGAGATAAATTGCGGCACGAACGCGACGAAGAAAAGAATGCTCTTCGGATTCAGCAGCGTCACCGCGCAAGCCTTGCTGAAACGCGCGGCCATGCGCGTCGAAGAGGCCTCGCCCCCGTCTTCCGAAACCGCTTGCGTACCGCGTCGCGCGTTCAGAATAGATCGAACCCCTAGAAAAATCAGATACAAGCCACCAAGGGTTTTAACGAACGTAAAGGCAGCGGCGGAAGCCTGAAGCAATGCGCCGGCCCCTGCCAAAGACAACGACATCGCGAGCAGATCTCCGGAGCCCACACCCAACACCGTGCCCCACGCGCTGCGCGACCGGTTAGCCAGAGCGTCACCGATCACCAGAAGAACGGTGGGGCCCGGAATAATTAAGACAACCATGGTAGCCGCCACGAAGGCCAGCCAAGTATGTAGGGTCATAAGAATCGCTAGATCTTATATGTTACGCCTCGCGCAGTGCGACCAGCGGGTCCACACGGCTTGCTGAGCGCGCCGGCAGATAGCAAGCGAATAGAGCGACAACCAAAAGGACGGCCGCGGCGGACGCCACGCTGACAGGATCGCTCGCTCCGATACCGAACAGCAAGCGCGTAAGTAAACGGCCAATCAGCAGAGCGGCCACGAGACCAAGCAATACACCCGTCAGAACAAGCGACATGCCTTGTTTGAGAATGAGCCGCAGAACGCTGCTTTGAGCCGCGCCCAAAGCCATACGTAACCCGATCTCGCGTCTCCGGCGCACGACCGAATACGCCATGATGCCGTAGAGGCCAATACTCGCCAGGCCCAGCGCCAGCAATCCGAAGATGGCGAGCAGTGCCACCGCAATCTTCGCGCCAAACAAACCTTGATCCATGATTTTCGAACCCGTACGCGCATCATCGAGGGATACACGAGGAGCCAGGGCGTGGACGGCTTGCTGGACGGAAAGCAGGATCGTGCGCGGATCGCCTTTCGATCGCACATAGAGTGTCATGGAATCGGAAAAATTCTGTTCCAGTGGAAGGTACACGCAGGGTTGCGCGGGTTCGCCAAGACTCGAGTAATTTGCGGTACGAGCAATGCCAACGATTTGCCGCAGACTCTTTTCTCCCGGAAGCTGGATGCGTTTTCCAACAGCGTTCTGGCCGGGCCAATAGTCGCCAGCCGCCTTTTGATTGACTACGGCGACCGGCGTCGAATCCACGCGGTCGTGGATGTTGAAGCCGCGGCCTTCGAGGACCGCTACACCAGCGGCCTCAAAGTAGTGGACGTCGACCGTATTCATGACCGTAGTGATGACGTCGGCCTTCGAGCGCTGCACGCGCCCTTCTATTTTGAGACCGCTCGCCAAGCGTCCCCACAAAGGAAGATTCGCGGACCAGGAAGCGGCGTCCACACCGGGTAGAGCAGCCACGCGCTCGCGAACGTCCTTATAAAAGGCTTCCACTTGTGGCCTCGTGTAGCCCGCCTGACCGGGATTGGTCAAGAAAACAACTAGACGCTTCGTTTCGAAACCAGGATCGATCCGGTAGGCGCGATCGATACTCCGCAGGAACAACGCCGCCATGACCAGGGCGAGGAAAGAGAAAGCCACTTGGCCGACAAGCAAAGCGTTCGAGAAGGTCACGCGGCGGCCCCGGCCAGTCGAACGGCTTTCTTGTTTGAGCGTTTCGGCCGTCGCCGCACGCGAAGCGCGCAGGGCCGGAACGGCGCCAAAAAGCAAACCCGCTATCAACGAGACCGCAAAGGCGAACAGGAAAACCGTCGCATTCAAGTTCGGCGCGATCAGATTCGACGATACTTCCGGTGGACGGAAGCCCCACAGCAGCAGCGTGCCGAAATAGCCGGCACCCGCACCCACTACTCCGCTCAAAAGACCGAGAAAAACGTTTTCGGTGAGAAGTTGGCGCAGCAATCTCTCGCGGCTAGCCCCGACGGCCAGGCGAATGGCAATTTCCTGTTGGCGCGCCGCGGAACGCGACAGCAGTAGGTTGGCCACGTTCGAGCAGGCGATCAACAGTACGATCCCGGCGACGGCCAACAGCAAAAGAATCGGCGTGCGGCCGAATCCGGAACTGCCGCCGCTCCCAAGGAGAATGTCGGAGACCGGCTCGACGCGCACGGCATGTCCTTCGTTCACGTCGGGATATTCGCGTGTCAAGGCGGAGGCAATTGCGGTAGCGTTAGCTTGGCCCTGCGCGAGACTAACGCCGGACTTCAGCCGCGCAACGCCCTGAAAAGCCGCTTTTCCGCGATCCCCCAGCGCGTTCGCCATCTCGCCGGGAAGCGAGCGCTCGATCATGGCGGCGGGAATCCAAAGATCGGGACCGAAAATCGCGCTGACTCCGATGAAACGCGGAGGCGCAACGCCGATCACTGTAAAGACAACGTTGTTGAGCCGCAGAGTCTTGCCCACGATATCGCTTGCCCCACCGAACCGCGCTTGCCACGCGGCGTAGTTCATGACAGCCACTGGGTAAGCTCCGGGCTTCGAGTCTTCTTCAGGCGAGAAGAACCGGCCGCGCGCGGGCTGAAGGCCGAGCGTCGAAA
>Ga0193753_10001587_pt1 | contig 19228 bp, 26 predicted proteins | sample H1c2metaG_FD_144925 | JGI IMG/M metagenome (GOLD analysis project Ga0193753, IMG submission 144925) | Soil microbial communities from a riparian zone of the East river system, Colorado, United States - H1c2 | ecosystem: Environmental > Terrestrial > Soil > Riparian zone | place: USA: East...
TGGTTCGGCACCGACCAGATCTCGGCAAGCATCAACGAGCTCAAGGCGAACCCCGATTCCCGGCGCGTGGTCATCTCCATGTGGAACCCGGCGACCACGGGATTCGGTCAGCTCAGCGACTTCGAGATGGCCGTGCAAGGAGGCAAGGACGTCCCGTGCAATACTCACATCTACTTCGATATGCGCGACGGCAAGATGAACATGACCGTCTGCAACCGCAGCAACGATATCATCTGGGGATGCTACGGAGCGAACGCAGTTCACATGTCCATGCTCCAGGAATACATGGCGGCGAGCGTGGGCGTGCCGGTCGGCAGGTACAGTCAGCTTTCCAACAACCTGCATCTGTACACGGACAAATTCCCGCTGGAAGACATGTCCGCACTGATCAACGATATTGTCCAGCATACTTATCACTCGCTCGACGCGAGACCTACCCCGTTGATCTCAATGCCCGGTGAGATCGGTAACTTCAACCAGGACCTGCACGAGTTCTTTCAGGCTTACGATCTGAACGGGCTGGTCGCTGCGCTGAATGATGAGTTCTACTCGTCGTTCTTCTTCTGTAACGTGGTCCGACCGATGGGGCTGGCGTGGCTGCACCGCAAGAATTCCCTGATAGCTGCGGAGGACTTAGAGATGATGCCCTACAACTCCGACTGGAGGCTCGCCATGGGAATCTGGCTGGCCAATGGAGCGAAGGCATGAACATTTCTACTCGCATTGAATTTGCGCGCGCTGGGCTGGGCGTGCGCAGGTATCACCAGCGGTACACAGCCGAGATCGACACCGTGGGGAAGCACTCCGCCGGCGTGGCGGTCTTCTTGTTGCTGATGAACACGGAGCTGCCGTCCAACCGCCTGCTCGCGGCGGCCCTGACCCACGACCTGCCCGAGACGATCACGGGCGACATCCCCAGTCCGGCGAAACGCGACTGGGCACCGATGGCCCGGCAACAACTGGCAGAGCAAGAAACTTCCTTGCTGATGGAAGCCGGGCTACACTATGATCTTTCAGAGGAGGAGCACCGCCAGTTGAAGCTGGCTGACTGTTTCGATGGGCTGATGTTCTGCATCGAAGAACGTCGTCGCGGTAATGCTCAGGTCAATTCGGTTGCACAGACCTACAGCAATTATCTCGACGCGATCGACATGAAGCCCCTCGAAGAAGAAATCTTCATAACCCTTATCCAAAAATGGAACGAGGCACAACGATGAATCCGAACGACAGACAAGTAGCTGGCAGTCACTACGCCGCCGGCGGAACCGCCCAGCACTGGGACTACGCCATCCAGGCGCTGAACAATCGCTACCTCGAAGGGCAGATCACGAAATACGTGATGCGCCACCGCAAGAAGAACGGCAAGCAAGACCTCGAGAAGGCGATGCACTTCCTCGACAAACTGGATGAGTCGTATCGTCTGGGATTTGTAGGACCCCCAGTCACTTACTACCCATTCAATGTTCACGCACTCGTCGTCAACAACGGCCTGAACACGGACGAGGCGTACATCGTCAATCTCATGGTACGGTGGAACGGTCCAGCTCTGGATGAGGTCCGACGCCGCATCGGACAGTTGATGGTCAATGCCGAGGACGACCAGCGCAAGGAAGATCGTCGCAAGGCTGGTGGATTCCCAGGTTCCCCGCTCGATCTCGAGACACTCAAGAAGGGTGCCGGCGACCCCATCGGCGACAAGGGTGCATGCGAGCCAGGAACGGAATACACAAATCAGGGGTAAGTGATGGCAAAGGGACCGGTAAAGGGAGCGAAGAGTTCGCTCCCAGTATTTGATCTGCCGGCTGCGTTCGCAGCCAAATTGGCAGAAAGCAAGATAGATGTGAAGACGGCAAAGGGATTGTGCATCGAGCCACGGACGGCAGACAAAGCTCCTACAGACATTCCGTTTGCCGAGCCGGGTATCTTCATCCCGTACTTCGACATCTATGGCAAGAAGACCAAGTTCTGGCGCTACCGATACTTGAAACAACCGCTGGTCCGCGGGTTCGGCTCCATAGTCAAGAAGAAGCCGCTCAAGTATGTCCAGGGAAAGAACACCCTGAACGAGCTATACCTCCCCAACTTCATCGACTGGGAGGCAGTGGCGGCCGATGCGCTGATGCCGATCATGATTACCGAGGGCGAGTTCAAGGCGGCCAGCGCCAGCCTGCTCACGGAGTACCCGACGATCGGACTGGGCGGGGTATGGTCCTGGAAATCAGACAAGAAGCGCATGCCACTGATCCCCGGATTCGAAGATTTTACGTGGGATCAACGCCCTGTCTACATCTGCTACGACTCCGATGCTGTCACCAACCCCATGGTGATGCAAGCCGAGAATGCGTTCGCCAAGGCACTGACCACGTTGGGCGCAGAGCCTCACATCGTCCGCATCCCCATGGGCGACGAAGACGCGAAGATGGGGTTGGATGACTTCATCGTACAACGATGCTCAGAGAACATGGAGGCTCTGGACGACTTGCTCGAGAACGCAGAAGTCTGGCAATCGGCGATCGAACTCCACAAACTGAACGAGGAGGTAGTGTATGTCAGGGATCCTGGACTCATTCTTCGCATCGAAGGCTTACAAAGAATGTCTCCGCGCGCTTTCATCGACCATGCGTTCTCCACCCGCGTTTACTACGAAGAGGTCGCCACCGCAAAGTCCATCAGTCGTGTCAAGAAGTCCGCCCCCAAGGAATGGATCGCTTGGCCGAGCCGGGCCGAGGTCCCGAGAGTCACGTATGCCCCGGGCGAAGAACGGGTCACCGAAAAACGCGAGATGAATATTTGGCCAGGATGGGGCTGTGTACCCAAGAAGGGTGACGTCTCCAAGTGGACTGCACTGCTCGACCACCTGTTCAAGAAGGAGACAGTGGCCCGGGAGTGGTTTGAACGCTGGTGCGCGTGGCCGATACAGAACCCGGGCGACAAGATGTTCACGAGCGCCGTGGTCTGGGGCCTCAAGCATGGTACCGGCAAATCAATGGTGGGGTACACGCTGGGCAAGATCTACGGCAAGAACTTTACCGAGGTTGACGACGAGATTCTGCGCCAGTCACACAACGAGTGGGCGGAGAACAAGCAGTTTGTCATGGGCGATGAGGTCACGACAGGCGACAAGCGCAGCGTGAGCGATCGCATGAAGACCATGATCACCAGGAAGCAGCTTCGATTGAACCCGAAGTATATCCCCAGCTACACGGTGCCCGACGTTATCAACTATTACTTCACATCCAACCACCCCGACTCGTTTTTCTTGGAAGACGACGACAGGCGATACTTCATTCACGAGGTCATAGGCACTCCGCTCTCCGACGAATTCTACAAGGACTACGAGAAGTGGATGGGCAAGGACGACATCTGCGGACCGGGCATGCCGGCGCTGTTCGATCATCTGTTGAACCTCCCCATGGGGGACTTCTCTGGCACCAGCCGCGCGCTGAACACCAGGAGCAAGATCGACATGATGTCCAACACGCGCAGCGATCTTGGCAACTGGGTTCATCAGCTCCGTGAGATACCGGACAACGTGCTGCGCTTGGACGGCATCGTTATCCCATACCACCTGTACCGGAGCGAGGACTTGCTTCACATCTACGATCCAGAGGGTAAGAATCGAGTCACGGCGAACGGTCTTTCTCGTGAAATGGCACGACAAGGCATCGTCCGGGCTGCCGATGGCATGGGCGTGCGCACCAACGATGGACAAGTCAAGCTCTGGGCCATCCGATCCCCATCCCTGTTTACTGGCATGACACACAAGAAGGTCGGCGACTACTATGATGCCGAGCGCCTGTCTACATCAAAACGAAGGAGCAACAAGTGAACATCTTCAAAGTCTATAGCATCGTGGGCACGACCCGGGCCGCATCGTTCGCCGACCAGCGCGCGGCGTACCGCAGGAAGGCAATGACCATCCACCCAGACCGCAACCCCGAAGGGGGTGCAGACCAGTTTGCAGATTTGAATGCAGCATGGTCACGGATAAAGAATCCCCAAGCGGCCGCCAAGCTGACCATGGAGTACCACATGCTCGGACTCCGTTGTGTCCCTTGTGGGGGAGATGGCATCCGTCGCAAGCAGCTGAGCTTCACGCGCTCGACGACAACTACTTGTGAAATATGCGAGGGATGCGGGTACATTGCAAGGAGGAGTGAGTCATGAGCAGAATTGGTGACCAAGACCTTGGCAGCATGGATGACATGGAGCTGGCCGAGATGGTGGCTGACCTTGAATGCGACTTCGCCATGGCGGAAGCTCTGCTGATCCGTGCGCAGAGTGAGGTCAGTAATCGACGCAGGGCCAAGCGCCGGGGGTACGTGCGCCCATTCACGCAGGAGTTGGATACGTCAGGCAAAAAGCCAAACTGACCTACCCGATATCTACGAAGCCGGTTGAGAATTTATTTTCTCGCCGGCTTTTTCTATGGGCGTCGATCGACGAAATTCTAAAACTATTTTTGATTTCTAAAATCCTGATTATGAAAACCCAAAATATCTCCCAACAGGACCCTATAGGGAATTTGGAAGGGGGTACTGAGGGAGCTGGGTGCCGTAGAAGGGCAGAATCTGCCGCTCAGGGGCAGATCGTTAAGATTTCATTAAGAGGCTACCGTTCGTCGGAAAGATCGACGAGCCGACAAACGGTCAGTTTTCCGTACGGTAGGGTACAGATCGGCATGCGCTAGAACGCAACGTGCGGCCCTGGAGGACGCTCGTTTCGACCCGCTAGGGTAGTAGCTGGTTGGTTCTAGGATGGTCCTGGAGGTCTGGATATTAGGGCGGATATCGGTGTCCCGACTGGCCACGCCCCGGCGCCCGCGATGCCAAGCGCTCACCCACAGAAAAGCCCGGGGGTTAGCCCGGGCTTGAAAAGGTGCGTCCTGTAGGAGCTTAGATTATGCCGGCAGCGGCGGCCCCCATGCAAAGCCCGACGATGGCGAGCATGCCGACGGTCGCACGGTAGCAGGCGCGCAACGTGTCGGCGCTGGCGTAGCAACCTTGGCCACTACCGTAGCGGCGACGTGGGGCGGTCACAGCACGATCCCCAGGATGCGGGCCAGCGTGCGGCTCGCCTTGGCCTGCCGGCGCGGCTGGGCCGGTTTCGGAAGATGCGCGCCCTGGCGCTTGCTATCGCGTTCGTCGCGCTTGGCATCGAAGAACTGGTAATTGCTGCGGTCGTTGCGTGACTTAGACATGGTCGTGCCCTTCGTTGTCGGGCGGATTGCCCCCAGTGCCCCCGCGTCGGCAGGGGCACTAAGAATTCCCGCTTACAGTGGAGGCAGGCGCGCGGCGATGGCTTCGAGAATTTGATCGTAGCTCGCGCGCGGCTTAAGGCCAAGTTGCCGGCGGGCGCAACTGGCGGCGCTCGGACCGCGACGCTTTAGGCCGCGCTGTTCTAGCTTTACGGCGCCGCGTAGCGCAAGGAGTTGGAAAATGGCGATGCCGTCGCCGGTTGCGACAATCGCGCCGCTGGGGGTCTGTTCGATGGGCATTTGGATTTCTCGGGTTCGCGCCGGGGTTGGCGTGAATTCAGTATAGGGGCATTTGCAAGGAAAATCTTACCGTTCGTCGGAAAGTTCCGCCCACGAAAAAGCCCGGGGGTTAGCCCGGGCTTCGGATTTCACGCTTGCTTGTCGCTTACTTGCAGGAAATCAGCTCGCGCTTCACGAGGTAGTCGATATCCGCCGACACGATCTGCCGTTCCTCGCCCGCACCGGTCTTGTAGGGCGCGCCGATGGCATCGTTGACCTTCTTGAATCCGACGATCGTCTCGAAGCGGATCAGCGCATCACCACGCGTCTTCACTTCGCCCTTCGGAACGAGGTTCTGGATTCCGAGGCCGGCATACTGGCCACGCGGGGCGCGCTGGCCCTGCGACGCGGCGACCTTGGCGGGCTTCTGTGCAGCCGACTTCTTCGCGGGGGCCGCCTTGGCGACCTTGGCGACCTTGGCCGGCTTCGCGGCGGGGGACTGGGCGGACTTGTTGGACTTGGCCATGATTTCATGCTCCTCAGTAATGCCCGGGTTGGGCGGGATTGGTCGGCTTGTGCCGGCCAGTGGAGCCCACGTTACGGATGCAACCCGCCAGTTACAAGCTGACGCAGCGGTGGATTTATGTACGGTTAAGGTTCGCGCTTTCTAGGTTCCCCACGATAACGAACCGCGCTTGCCTGCGTGACTAGCATAGGTAGGATTAAGAAACAACACCCGTTCGTCGGCTGGTATCTTGGTGCTCCGCTACCTCGTTGATTTTCAAGGTTAATTTCCTGTAGGACCAGCGCACGGGTGGACCTGGATACTGGTGCCGCTCTGTGGGGGTCACTCCTACAGGACGGCGCATGCTAGGGAACGGACATTTCCAGATTTGCAAGCATTTCACCCAAGTAACCGCAAGACTGTTTACCTGCCGTTAATGTTCGCGCTGTCGGGATTTGTTTCGGAGTTTTTCCTGTCTGGGCGATTTCTGGTCATTTCAGCGGTTTTTTGTCCTTTTTGTCCCATGGCCGAAAGTGGCTAGTCGGGCATATTCTGTAACTTCCTTCCTTAGGATAAAAAGGACAAGTTAAGGTTTGTGTAGGGTGATTTAACGCTTTTTTAAGGGTGTCATAAAAAACACCGAAACAAGATTTGGTGTTGTCCTGGGTAGCGAATATGCCTTGTTTCGTGGTGTCCCGGTGGCTCCGTACTCGGCCGACCCCTTTAAACATGCTGCGAAACACACTTCAGGGGCACTAAACAGCTAAAAACAAGGGTCTGGACATTCGCGTGTTTCGGAGTTTCGGTGTTTCGCATGTTTTAAACATTATTTATATAGCTTACTACTTATCCCCTACTGACATTCAGCATACTTATCAGCGCTGATAATCATAAACCCCAAAGCACTTTACTTCTATTTTACTAAAACACCGAAACACCGAAACACTCAGTACTATAAGCCATTGTTTTTATTACAGTTTCGGCCAGAAAAGGGTGTTTCGGGTTTGTTTCGGAGTTACCTAACCCCTTGTTCTATATACCTTTTCGGACCCGGTCGGCCAAAACGGGGCGCCGGGTGACAGTGAAGCAACAATCATGCCACTCCGTCCCCTAGCAACAATCATGCCATGTCGCTAGGCTGGCGGGGCCAGCCGGGTGCAGGGTACGGAGTCCGACGAGCCGCTCCTCCTAGTCCTGCGTGCTCTGCACTCCGGTTGGCGCTACCTGGACAAGCGGACAAGGATGCGTGTGTCCTGAAGGTCCGAGTACGGCGTGTGACATTGACTTGGTGATGCGTGCGAGGGGCGAAGGGGCCACGGACCCCGGGAGCCCGGTACCGAGGACAGGCCCTTGCTCCAGTACTAGAGGAGTTTTTCGCTAGTTCAGTTATGAGGGAAGTAACAGAGCAACGGAGTCACTTTGTTACCGTGTCACTTTGTTACCCAGTCATTATCATACCAATAACCAGAGGAGTATTCCAATGTTCCAGTTCAGCCGGAGAAGCCTGGATACGCTGGCGACAGTCGATCCAGGAATGCAGAGAGTCGCCCATCGCGCGCTGGAACTCAGCCCAGTGGACTTCAGTGTCACGCAGGGGCGGCGAACCCGGCAGTATCAGGAACAGCTATATGGAAAGGGGCGAACGAGAGCCCAGATGATCCTCAAGGGTTTGAATCCGCTTTACGCGGACCCTTCGGTGCCGAAGGTGACCAACACGATGGCCAGCAACCACTTGAGTGGGAAGGCGATCGACATTGCGCCCTACGTGGGCGGGAGGCTCAACTGGGATGAGGATGGCAAGCTGGGGCTCTGGCCGCAGCTGAGAAAGGCGTTCATGGAGGCTGCGGTCGCCGAGGGCGTCAAGGTGGGGTGGGGTGGGGACTGGCATTCGCCGGTCGATCGTCCCCACTTCGAATTGATCGACTGACAGGGGGCTGACATGTTCGTTCAACACTTCAAAGGTATGCTGGCAGCGGCAGGAGTCGCCGTGATGTCATTGCTGGCGGGCCTTGACAATAACATAACCGTCCCCATCGTGGGCGCGCAGGTCACCGTCATAGGTGCGGCGGTCTGCGGGGTGCTGGCGGCGTTCTCGCTCACTGGCCCGGCCAATTCCAGGAAGCAGTTTCTCCTGTATGTCTTCGGGTTCTCGTTCATGGCTGTAGTCCTTAGCGTCCTTGGGCCTCGATGGTTGGGGTGGACGTGGGTGACCGACGATGTCAAGGCACCGTTCGCCGCGCTCGTCGGGTTTCTGTCAAAGGTGTTGCTGCTTCCAATCCTGGATAAAATAAAGGAAGCACTGAGCAACTACACCTTCAATTTCAACTTTCTGAAGAAGAAAGATCCCCCAGCAGGAGAAACAAAGTGAATATCTGGTATATCCTCCAAGTGCCCGGCTGGCTGATCATATTCCTGACAGCCGCCTTCCGAATCAATGCAATCGAGATGACGCAGAACACCTTTATCTGGTGGCTGCGAAGGATCTCGCTGGTGGCGAGCGCCACGATTGCCGTGATGATGGTCGCCACGCCATTCACGGAAAGCACGTACCGATTCTCGGACCCGACGTGGCGGGGGTTCATGATTTCATTCGCATGGGCCATGACCTGGATCACTTCGCCGAATCAACGGCCATGGTGGCTGTGGCTCAGTGGTTACTATCGGCAGCTGATGAAAGCGGAGGATGCCAAGTTGGCAGTCCCCCCACGTCGGACGATGGGTGGCCGGATAACTGGGGAAATGCGGGGACTCGGCAAGAGTTTCCAAGAGCGGGACCACGGCAAGAAATCGTGAAGAGTACGATCAAGGATGGGGAGGAGCTTCTTGTAGAGATACAAGAGGCTCTTGCCATGCCCGGGGTGCAGCGGGTGGCGCGCTCGATGCTGATATTGCCGAAGACAGAGACCACGGTGTCTAACCTGCTCTGCTTTATCAAATTCTTGTCGAGCAAGACCGCGGCGCCCCGTGAGGAGCTGAATGCTTCGATCAAAGAGCTCCGCGCTCAGGTCTGGGCAATCAATGATGCGGTAGGGCGGACGACCAATTTCAAGTCCGGTCAAAAGGTCCCGGTGGCTCCGCTGAGCATAGCGCTCCGCCGTGCGCTGGCCGCGCTCGACCAGATCGACACGCTGATTCCGAAGGACTGCTAGGAGAAACCGATGAGTAACGAAGCGTACTTCTGGCTGGGACTTACAACGGGACTGACCATCTTGGTCATTCGTCATTTAGGGGGCTGGCGTGGTATCGTGCGCCGCATCCGCTCTGCGAGAAAGGGAACTGCGCTATGAAGACCCGGGCGAAGAAGGCGGCAGTCGTTCCCGAGAAGACTCCGCAAGAACGGTTCGTCGATGAATTCCTGGTAGACCGCGATCCCTACGCGGCCGCGAGCCGTGCGGGCGTCGCGCGCATCAACATCAAGGCGTTCGTCAAGAAGTGGATGCACGACCCCACGACGGTCAGGGCCATCCAGGATCGAACGGACATGAGCGACTTGGAAAACATGATCAAGCCGCAGCGGATCATCGCCGCGTGGATCGAGATCGCCAACGATCGCAGCCAGAACGCCAGCGCGCGGAACACTGCGTTGCGGAACCTCGCCGAGATCAAGAAGATGTACCCCGACCAGACCAAGGGCTTCAAGATCGGCCAGACCGTGATGCTGGTGCCGGCGGAGGCTGCCATGGACGATTGGGATGCAGCCGCGCAGGCCGCGCAGGAAAAGCTCAAGGATGATGTGAGGAAGTAATGCAATTTCTCGCGAACCCAGAACTCAACGTCGTATGGGCGCCCCTCCCAGGGTCTCAGGTTCTGGCGTTGTCGGCCCCAGTCAACCATATCATATATGAGGGTACTCGTGGACCGGGTAAAACAGATACTCAGCTCATGCGGTTCCGCAAACGGGTCGGAATCGGGTATGGCAAGTTCTGGCGGGGGATTATTTTCGACCGCCAGTATCGGAACCTTGAGGACCTTATCAGCAAGAGCCAAAGGTGGTTCGGTGAATTTGACGACGGAGCTTCGTACTCAGGGGCTGGCGGCGGTGGGCGCTGGCGCTGGCCAACGGGTGAGGAATTGTTGTTCCGCCATATCAAGAAACCGGGAGACTACTGGCTGTATCATGGCCACGAATACCCCTTCATCGGATGGAACGAGCTGACCAAGTATCCCACGTCGGAGCTCTACGATACAATGATGTCCTGTAACCGAACATCGTTCATACCGAAGAACTATCCACTGCCGGACGGGACTTTGTTGCCCGAGATACCGCTCGAGGTTTTCAGTACTACCAACCCCTTCGGTCCCGGCCACAACTGGGTGAAGCGTCGGTTCATCGACGTGGCAAAGCCGGGCGAGATCGTGAAGAAGACGATCAACGTATTCAACCCTCGGACCCAGGAGCGTTGCGACGTAACGAAGACGCAGGTTCGCATCTTCGGCTCATACAAGGAGAACATTTACCTGAACCCCGAGTATGTCGCCGAGCTTGAGTCAATGGCCGACAAGAATCGCCGCAAGGCGTGGCTCTGGGGAGATTGGGACGTCGTCGCGGGCGGTGCCTTCGATGATTTGTGGGATTCGAACATTCACGTGAAGCCGAAGTTCAACATCCCAAGCAATTGGAAGGTTGACCGGTCGCTCGACTGGGGTTCAACTCACCCATTCTGGGTTGGGTGGTGGGCGCTCTGCAACGGTGAGGAGGTAACACTCCCCAGCGGGGCGGTGTTCCGGCCAGCCAAGGGTTCGATCATCCTGATCAACGAAATGTACGGCACCGAGGAAATCGGCACGAACAAGGGAATTTTGATGTCGGCCAAGGACGTGGCGCTGAACATAAAGAAGACCGAAGAGCGTATGAAGAACCAGAAGCTGGTCAACGGTCGGATTTATGCGGGGCCAGCCGACAACCAGATCAGCGACGTACATGATTCGGATACTGACAGTATCTCTACCATCATGTCCGACAATGGCGTGCACTGGCTGTCAAGTGATAAGAGCCATGGCTCGCGCAAGAACGGTCTTCAGCTTTTTCGTGATCGGCTGGAGGCGGCACTGGAAGGTAAGGACGGCCCAGCCATTTACTTCATGTCGCATTGTGAAGCAGCGATCAGCACCATTCCTGTACTTCCTCGAGATGAGGACGACCAGGACGATGTAGATACAACAGCAGAAGACCATCCGTACGACGGCGCACGCTACAGAGTTCTCGCGGGTGCGCACCGGGCGGCCAAGAATGTCAAAGTGTCACAACCTCGTTAGGAGTAGGTCATGGAACAGGTCGATTACGTTCTGCCAGAGGTCGCCGAGGCTGCCCCTCTATGGGAGACGGTTCGTGATTGCCTAGCGGGACAGGCGGCGATCCGTAAACGAGGAACTCGGTATCTTCCGATGCCGAACTCGACGGACGACTCGAAAGAGAACAAGGCGAGATACTTCGCGTACCAGACGCGCGGCGTTTTTGTCAACTTCACCCAGCGCACGCTGCAAGGCATGACGGGTACGGTCTTCGCCAAGGATGCAGAGGCTGTGCTGCCAGACCAGCTGAAGATGATGTACGACGACGTGGACGGTGGATCGGTCACTCTCGATCAGCAGGCGAAGCAGACACTGTCCGACGTCATCGCGGTCGGCCGTTGCGGGTTGCTCACAGACTATCCGACGCGAAGCAGTCCCACCAGCCGGCGCGCGGCCCTGCGCGGGGAGGTTCGCCCCACGATTCAGTACTACTTCGCCGAGCAGATCATCAACTGGCGCATCGACACGGTCAATGGACTGCGAAAGTTGACCATGGTCGTACTGAAAGAATCTCGGATCGAGGAAGACGATGGGTTCAAAGCCACCATGGCCGATCAGTATCGGGTCCTGCGGTTGGAGAACGGGGTCTACACGGTTCGTCTCTACTGGAAAATGCCCAGCGGGTTCGAGATCAGCGGCGGCGTGATCACTCCGAAGCAAGGGGACGGAAAGCCGTTCGATTACATCCCGTTTGAATTTGTTGGTGCGGAGAACAATGATGCCGGCATCGACCAGTCCCCCATGGTGGATCTGGCAAACTTGAACATCGCGCATTATCGGAACTCCTGCGACTTCGAAGAAATGGTGTTCATGCTCGGTCAGCCGACTCCGGTGTTCACCGGACTTAGCCAGGAATGGGTGGACGACCAGATGAAGGGGGTCATCGTCCTCGGAACGCACAAGCCGATCAACTTGCCAAAGGACGCAACTGCCGACTTGATGCAAATCACCGAGTCGTCCCTCGCCATGGAGGGCATGGAGCACAAGGAACGGCAGGCCGTGGCACTGGGCGCGCGACTCGTCCAATCGGCGGAAGTCGCCCGAACGGCAAAGGAGGCTGGTCTCGAGGATGCATCCGAAACTTCTCTCCTGCTGTCGTCGGCCAAGAACGTGAACAGCGCCTACGCCCGTGCGATCAAGTCGGCGGCAAGGTTCGCCGGCGCCCCCATTACCGATGACATGGGCTACAAGCTGAACACCGACTTCGATATCCTCAGGCTCGACCCGGCTGGGCGCGCGGAACTCCTGGCGGAGTGGCAGCGTGGCATCCTGTCGTTCACCGAGTACCGCAGCATCTTGCGTCGGGCGGGGGTCGCCACCATCGACGATGACAAGGCGAAGGCAGAAATCGAGGCGGATGCAATTAAGCTCGCGCAGACGCTGGGTATCGACGGTTCCGTACAGAACGACGGAGTTACTCCTACCGACAAGAACGCGCCTCCGACCAGTGCGACCGCGCCCGTGCAGGCAGGGAAGCCGAAGCGAGTGAAGAAAGAACCGCGCAAGAAGATGAAGACTGCGCCGAAGTAAGTCATGGCCTATCTTGATGACATTGCGATCCGTTACCAAGTCTACCTGGAAGGGTTGAAGACTGGGGATTACCGTGAGTTCAATCTCGCGATTGCAGCCATCGAGGTCGAGATTCGCCGGGAGCTTGCTGTAGGTGAAATTACGGAGTTGACAGAAAAGAACTTCGCCGAGCTCTTGCGCCGGGTGTCAGCCGCTACGGCTGGTCCGTTGCAGGAATCGGTTGATGGCCTGATCCCGAAATTGAGAGCGCTCACGCTGTATGCCTATCAGTTTGAAGCTAGCGCGTTGATTGCAGCGGCCCCAGCCTTGAAGAACGAGCTGACTCGCGCGCAGAAGACGAAAGAGTTGTATGATCTGGCCAAGGCGCAGCCGATGTCCGCCACTGGCGACCTCTTGGAGCCGTGGATCAGTCGAATGACATCCAACGAAGTCTACGCTGTTGAAAATCTGTTGCGAAAGGGCAGGGCAGAGGGGTGGACCAATTCGCAGTTCATGCAGGTGCTCAAGGGTAAGCGGGTCAACGGTTTCAAGGATGGCCTCCTGGCGCGAATGGGGAAGTCCAACGAGACCATCGTTCGCACTGCACTTCAGCATACCAGCGAGATGGGTCGGCAGGCGTTGTGGGAAGAGAATAGTGACATCGTCATTTCCTACCGATGGCTTGCCACGTTGGACAGCAAGACCAGTGATAAATGCCGTGGCCTAGACGGTAAGGTTTTCAAGTTGGGGAAAGGCCCGGTACCGCCCGCGCATCTGAATTGCCGGTCAACTACGGTTGCAGTCCTCGACAAAAAGTGGGACATGTTCGACAAGGGAGCGACTCGGTCTTCGGAATTCGGGTCGGTTCCCCAGAGCATGACGTATTACCAATGGTTGAAGGACCAGCCTGCTGATTACCAGGATTCGGTGATCGGCCCAGAACGTGGCGCATTGTTGCGTGACGGTGGACTTACTGTCGAAGAGTTCACTCGCCTTACTTTGGATTCGACATTCAACCCATTGACGCTGGATGAAATGCGTCGACTCAAGCCTCTAGCATTCCTTAAGGCAGGGATATGAACATTACACATGACCGACTTGTTCAGGTTCTCCACTATAATCTAGAAAGTGGAGTATTTACGTGGAAGATCAATCGTCCACGAGCGAGGGCGGGCAGTGTGGCGGGGCACGTGAACAAGAGAGGCTACTTGAAGATTACGGTCGATGGTCAAGAGTATGCGGCGTCCAGACTCGCCGTACTTTACGTCACCAAAAAGTGGCCCAGGAACGAAGTCGATCATCGAAATGAGGATAAACTCGATAATTCCTATAGGAACCTTCGAGACGTTACTCATGCTCAGAATGAGCACAATCAATCGAAGCCGCAATCAAACAACAAACTCAACATCCAAGGAGTATGCGCCAGTCAGGGCCGTTACATGGCGCAGATCAAGGTTGGTGGGGTTGTCAAGTACTTAGGGAGATTTGATACTCCAGAAGAAGCGTCACAGAAATACCAGCGATCCAAATTGATATATCACGGGACGGTGTCCCTCTAACGGGCCGGTGGCCTAGGAGCTACAAACATGAAACTCAAGAAGATCCTTCCGAACCTCGATGGTCTCGAAGCGGCCATTGCCGCCCTCTACAACAAGAAAGATGATGGTAAGTATCATCTGGACGTCGAGGACGACGATGGCGCTGAACTGCTGCGGGCCAAGGAACACGAAAAAGGACTGCGGCAGATCGCAGAACGCGACCTCGCCACCGCCCAGGAACAGCTGACACAGGCGACTGCCCGCGTGCAGGAGCTCACCGCTGCGCAGGCGACGGACGTGCAGACCTTGCGCACCCAGCTCACCACGGAACACGAACGGGTCGTGAACGCGCTGAACGCCAAGCACCAGAAGGATAGCGATCAGCTCAACAACGCGATCAAGAAGACCTTCGTGGATAACGTGGCCGCCGGACTGGCGAAGGAAATTGCTTTGGACGAGGGTTCGGCAGAACTCCTGACCGAAGTGATGAAGAAGCGTCTGGTCGTCGAGATGGTCAACGGCGAGCCGGTCACGAGGGTTCTCCAGAAGGACGGGAGTGCTTCCACCATGTCGCCGGATGCTCTTCGCGACGAATACTTTACAAATGACAAATACTCGGGCATAATGCGCGCGTCAGACGGTTCCGGTGGCGGTGCCACGAGAACGGGGACAAAGGTCGGTGACCTTGCAGGAAAAAAGCTGGACGACCTCACGGAACTCCAGCGCAACGAACTCCAGAGAACCAACCCCGCAGAACTCCAACGTCTGGTAGACGAAAAGAGGGCAGGGTTGGGGAATCGGTAGTCGTCTACCCATCACACCGCCAACCTAAGGATCAAATCCCATGGCACAGACCACCCTCTCGGACGTCTTCATCCCGGAGACCTTCGCATCGTATCAGGTCGAAGACCCGGTCATCCGTTCGGACATCGTCACGTCCGGCCTGATGGTCGCCAATCCGCTCCTGAACGAACTGGCGAATACCCCCGGCCGAATCACCACCGTACCCTTCTGGCGGCAGATCGATTCCACGATCGAGCCGAACTACAGCAATGACGTGTTCACCGACATTGCCGACCCCCAGAAGGTCACCGCAGACGAAATGGTCGCACGCATCAGCGACTTGAACGAGGGATTCTCCTCGTCCGATCTCGTCGGTGCGCTGGCCGGTCCCGAGCCGCTGAAATTCGTCGGCGCGCATATCGACCAGTATTGGACCGAGCAGCTCCAGCGCCGTCTGGTGGCCACTGCCATCGGTGTCTACAACGATGACGTTGCCACCACGCACGACATGACCAAGGACGTCTCGTCTGCGGACATGACCGTCGCAGCCGGCAACAAGCTCAACAACACCACGTTCATCCAGGGCGCCATGACCTTCGGCGATCAGCTGCAGAAGATCACGGCCATTGCCATGCACTCGGTCCCGTTCAGCACGCTCCTGCAGGCTGACCAGATCGTGTACATCAAGCCGTCCACTGGCTCGCTGGACATCCCGACCTATCTCGGGAAGCGCGTGATCGTGGACGACGGCATGCCCATCGTCGGCGGCAACGGAACCACCGTGGCGTTCAAGTATCTCTGCATCCTGTTCGGACAGGGCGCGTTCGGGTACGGAGCGGGACAGGCCAAGGTGCCGAGCGAGTTCAAGCGCGATCCCGAGCGTGGCAACGGTGGCGGGTTCGAGACCTTGTGGAGCCGCAAGCGTTGGGTGATCCATCCCTTCGGCTACAGCTTCACCAGCACCACGATCACCGGCCCGGGCCTGTCGCCGACGTGGGCGGATCTGAAGCTGGCCACGAACTGGGAGCGGAAGCTGGGTCGCAAGAACGTCCCGCTCGCGTTCCTGGTCGTCAACGGTTAACCGAGGTCCCGCCGCTACCATAGGGCGGGGTCCACTTCGGTCCCTACAGTCAACCCCCAAAAGCTACAGGAGAAATGAGATGACCCGTCAATCCCGTGACCCGAAGCCCGGTGAGGGTGGTACCCAGGAAGAAAAGCGTGGCAACGGCGGAAAGGCCGATTCCTCGCGTTCCTTCAAGGACGCCGCCACGCAGGGCGAGGACCGTGACACCGGCAAGCGTGAAACGGCCAAGCCCGGCCAGAAGGACAAGGTCTGGACCAACGAATCGAAAGACAAGTGGGACCAAGGCCCGACCCCTGCGGAACACCAGGAAGCTCTGGCGAAGCAGAAAGCACCGAAGGGAGAGTAATACTTCGGCCTGATGTAACCGATCCCGGCCGTGCAATCACGAGCCGGGATTTTCTCTAAGGGGTTGGTAATGACCATCACCATCGTAGTTGAAGACGGTACCGGGGTCACAGGTGCCAACTCCTATGCCAGTTTGGCTGACTTGATCGCCTATGCTGACAATCGCAAGATCACACTGCCAGTAGATGTAGAGGACCAGAAGGTCCTGCTCGTCAAGGCGATGGACTACCTTGAAACGCTGCGGTGGCTGGGGGTAGCTGACTACGTCGAGACAGCCTTCCCACGATCCTACTGCGACGGATCCTATGACGCAGTGGTTCCAGCGAATATCATCAAGGCTCAAGTCGTCTTGGCCATCGCTGCCAAGGACATCGAACTCCTGCCCGCTGCGTCTGGGTCGTCTCGGCCGAAGAAGCAGGTGCAGGTAGGTCCTATCCAAATCACTTACATGGACAGCGCCACGCGAGACACGATCATGCCGTTTGTGTCACAGGCGGCTGCGCTCCTTCGCGGGTTCGTGCAGGGATACGCACAACTGACGGCAGTACGGGGATGAAATTCGACTACACCGAGATTGCCGCCGACGTCATCGAGATAATCGAGGAGTTTGGACGGTCGCTGGCCCTGACATCGCCGGGCACTGGTGGAGAGTATGACCCCGTACTCGGTGGAACCGTCGGAGGAACTGGTCCTACCAGTCGTGACGTGCAGGGGATCACGCTCGACATCACTGAAGAGTACTCGGCATCAGTGGGCGGGAACAACATCCAGTCGAAGGATCAACTGATCTACATGATGCCGGCAGAGCCCGCCCCCACGCTGCAGAATTCTGTATTCTTCGATGACAAGTCTTGGAACGTTGTCAATATGGTGACTGTCAAGCCAGCACTGACCCCAGTTCTCTACATCTTGCAGGTTCGCCCATGAACGTTCGCGCGAAGTCTGGCGCGGTGATCGGCCCGGGTCTTCAGCAGACCTTGAAGGGCTTGACACTTGGTGAGCAGCTTGCCGACTTCGCACGTAAGACCAACGCCACCATGAACGAGGCGCACCGGGCAATCTCGATCAGGTTCTTCACGAGCATACTCTTCGACACTCCCGTACTCACCGGCATGGCGCGTGGAAACTGGCAGTCGTCCATGGGGGCTCCTGCGGGTGGGACTCGCATAGTGCTCGACCCAGATGGTGCAGCGGTATCGAAGGAGATAGTGCAAAACATCACGGCGGACTACACAAAGGTCGCATACTTCTCTAATAATCTGGAGTACATAATTCCACTGGAGTTTGGGTGGTCTGCGAAATCGCCTGAGGGAATGATTCGAATCAACGCGATGCGGTTCAACAACATCGTCAAGGAAACAATCGCGGCACCGGAGATCAAGCTATGAGCCTCACGCCGTTCCGCGATGTCAACGCTGCTCTGATCCTGGCGTATAAGTCCTGTGGGCTGAATCTGCCAACATCATATCCTCTCAAGGACTTTCCGAAAGATGTAGACGGTGCGGTCGCCGAAGTCAGCATATTGACAGCCGACCGCTATGCCCTGACCATGGGCGACGAAGGGATGGACCGAGTCCTGGGGATTTTGCAGGTCAATATCCATATCCCGGAGAATACTGGCATCACGCAACTGTACTCCTGCCTTGACCTGATTACCGGGTTTTTCACGGCTGGTAGTTCATACACTTACAACGGACAGGTCGTCCGTCAGCACAAGCCTGCCCGCCCCAGCCCCATTGGGGAGAGTGGAAAGATCGCCGGCAACGTGCAGAGCGTGTCGATCCCATGGATGTCTGACGTCAAGCGCAATCTTGGTATCCAGCAAGTCGCCGATGGTACCGACCCCACGGACTACGCCGAAATCTTCGAGGAGAGTCTGTAATGCCAACCCTTCCCGACAACATAGCCGAGGCGTTCGACCGCGTAGGCGATGAGTTCCAAACAGTACGCGAACAGCTGACTGGTAACGAGGAAGGAAGCCTCGATGGACTGCAAACGACTGAGAAAGGAAGTCTGGTCGCTGCAATCAATGAAGTACGCATCCTCGCCGAGACTGGCGATCCTGAAGTCCCACCTGACTATGTAGTCCTCTTCGAAAACGCCCTCGTCTAAAGGAAATGCCATGAGCCTCGTCACAGAAATCAGCGACCTCGTCACCCGACTCGGTACGGAGTTCAAGGCTGTGAAAGTCTTGATCGCCGGCGTGAATACGGGTTCACTCACCGGACTCACAACCTCGACGAAGACTTCATTGCTCGCGGCCATCAATGAATTGGTGACTTCGATCGGTGGGAAGATCGCATCGAGTGAGAAAGGAGCTGCAAGTGGCGTGTGTCCACTGAACAGTTCCAGCAAGATCGACTCCACTTACCTGCCCGCCTACGTGGACGACGTCCTGGAGGTTGCCGACCTCGCATCGCTGCCGGGTACGGGCGCCACGGGTATCATCTATGTCACGATCGACAACAACCATACTTTCCGCTGGACGGGAAGTGTCTATGTCGATATGTCCACGGCAGGCGGCGGGCTGGCATCGTTCAATGGTCGTTCAACCGCAGCGGCCGTGCCGACCGCTGGGGACTACGATGCTTTCTACTACACCGAGAGCGAGATCGGTGACCCAGCCACCGACTTCGTCACGGCGTTCGAGACGGCGTTGACATGAGCCTCGCATCCGTCATTTCCAGTGGCTTCAC
>Ga0193753_10001588_pt1 | contig 19220 bp, 22 predicted proteins | sample H1c2metaG_FD_144925 | JGI IMG/M metagenome (GOLD analysis project Ga0193753, IMG submission 144925) | Soil microbial communities from a riparian zone of the East river system, Colorado, United States - H1c2 | ecosystem: Environmental > Terrestrial > Soil > Riparian zone | place: USA: East...
CTCGGTCTTAAAATAGCTCGAGAGCTCACCCTCGGTATATTCAGCAATCAAGTAGTATTCTTCATCATTTTTGCTATACAGCGACACGCCACTACTAGCTTCGATGAGCTGGTAGTTCGAGCTTTCAAAAACAGATTTAAGCAGGTCCATGCTACTCCTCCTCACCTTCGCTAAAAGCGCCAACCGCTTCATCCAGTTTTATAAACTTCATTCTGGTAGGGTCTAGTATGGTTTCGGGATCATTAGGTGCGCCTTCTACGCCCGAGAGCTCACTAAACTCGTACTGGATGTTCTTAGTTACGATATTCTTACCCTCAAACATTACCTTCGTATTGTTTGAGTTTTTCACGATGCGTCGGGCCATTTCAACCTTAGTACGTTCACTATCGTTTATTGTGGATGCAACGTACGTTTCTTTGTTGTGTCGGTAGCCCCTAATTAAGAGTTCGAACTGTTTTTCGGTACTTCGTAAAAGATCCAGGAAGACCTCCTTAAACCCTGGCCCATTCATATCGAGGTCTTTTTCAAAGTCCGCATTTGCGGGGTGAATATCCATTAGAAAGCGCTTGAGATCTCCCCACTCCAGACTACAGAGGTCATTTACCTGATTTTCCGCCTTGTCCCAAGATATACCTAGATCATCACCGTTGGTTTCAAGCTCAGCTTTAAGCTCGTTCAAGTATTTCACTAATAGGCTCTTTAGACGTATCGCATGGAGCTTGTCTTGGACCTCCTCTAGGGGCGAGTCCTTGATCGATAGATAGAGGCACTTCAGGTTAAGTGTAGGGTGACCACCATGGCTATTGTTGACCTCGTCTAGCAACAAAGCCTGTAGATAGAAGTATATTTGAACCAACAGGTCATCTATAGCCCCTGGTTTTATAACCTTTAGGTAATCTACGGCGAATCGTTGGATCTCATCACCATCTAGGTCACAAAAAAGGTCACCGTCAGGATATTCGTAACGTGCTACGCTGCTAGGATTCAATACAGTGGAAGTATCCCAATTTGTGATAGCACATACAGCGTGCAGATAACGAGCTTCCTGGGGACAGTCCGTGGCATCAAAAGTACTAAGCGCCGAAGAGTAGGTATCCTTCAAATTCGCTCTTGCAGTCTTTCTGACTTTGACTTGGTGACGAGAGACAATGCCTTGGGGTGATTTTATATCGAAGTCTTCAAATGTTTCGAAAGCTAGTTGCCAGCCTTCTAGACTTGCTTCGATGTTAGACCCATCAGCAGCAAACAACTCACTTATGTTTTTCAGACCTACTAAGATACCAACTTTTCCTTGGTATACGTAGCCACTCCAACTAGCTGTAGCATTACGGTCATCAACCGAAGCTGAAACAGGAGGCATAATAAAGTTTATTATACCATAAGTTATATATTTTCACTATGAGTTTTCACCTGAACTTGCCTTGAGGGACACTTTATCACCATCAACTTCCACCTTTTTGAAAGCATTTGCGATCATAATGATGCGCTTCTGTCTCGGTGAAGTCTTCGGGTGCACGCTAGCCTAACGAGTCTCCACAGCTACCTTAGGCGTCATTGAACGTTCGGGAGCAGCTTTCCGCATCCTCATCTCAGAATCGACCATGTCTCCGGGGCTTGGAGAAGTGACCCGTTGACCAAATTCATCCAGCTCTACAAGAGCTCGCACAAATGGCCCTATCGACTCTTCATAGCTAACTTCTGGGTGAAATGCCCACAGACTCCGCCCGAAGTACCTCGAGACGGTATATCTTATCCACGCTTCGGTCTCGGCCGTCTCGTCCAGATCTTGTGATAGGTAAGCCTCTGCGTACGGCATATCTAATGCGCGGGCGACAGTCTCTCGAGTCTCATCGCCCGGAGTGAGTTTGCCTTTCTCAAGCTCATTTAAATAATCCGGATGTACCCCCATTCTTGCGGCCAACTCTTTTATCGACATTGCACTTTGGATTCTTAGCGTCTGTATTCGTTTACCAAGTTCTATGTCAATTGGCGACGGGTGGCCATCGAAACAGGTCAATTTACACGTGCAGTCGATCGATGGTGAAGATACCCGGTACGGTTTTATTGCGTGTGCCAGAGCATTTACGAAAGTATCTAGAAGCTTGTCGTCGCCCGCCATCCGCGCGTAGTTTGCTAACGCATCGCCATATTGCTCTTTTATAACTTTTCTAATCTGTTGCTTGAGTGTCCTTGCCACTTTGCAACTCCTTTCGGTTAGGTTTTATATTGCCGCAGAAATGCAACGCAACAAACCCACCTTTGTATACACCTCATCGGCACTAAGTTATTAAAGCCTTCTTAGCTAAATAGCGCTAGTGGAGACAATAGCTCTGCCAGGGTAATTATTGCAAACCGATGATAGCTCTGCGGAGCAGCGCTATTTACGTTTGCCCTCGCGGTGTACAAGCCATTTAGCGAGACGATTCGTTTGAGGAGCTGCTGAATAGATCTCATTCAGCTCGTCTACGAAGCTGCCTAGCAGTTTTTGTGTGATCCCAGAAGCTTTTGCAACAATCAGTCTATTCTTTACGATCAGCAGGCTCTTCGCTGTTGTTCTATGTTGATCAAGAAGCTTATCGTAGTTAAAGTTGAGCTGAAAGAATACGAGTCCCACCTCCGCCACCGTAAGCACAATAGACCATGCAACAAGGGTGCGCTCATGCCCCGTATCAATGAGCTGCCAAAACTGAAGGAATAGTACTCCACAAATTAGGATTACACTCAAGAGTCTGAGCACAAGCGTGCCCAAAGAGAGAAGCTCACATTGCTTCTCATGGATTTTATGAGTGAAGTGCAGGTTATCGTAGATTTTATTTGTGGCTTCTTTCATACTGAGTCGTCCTGAATCGGCACAAATCTTCGTGCAATTGCAACGCAGACACCGGAAACAATAGCATAGCATTCGATATAGTGAGTACCGTTATATTTGGTGTCTTCTTTTCTAAGATGGCCACCCTTGTCCTTAGTAATTTCTCCGCGCAGATCATCGGCTCGTTGAGCTTCTTCGCTCAGGTTTCTGACTTTCCAGTAGTAGTTCGCCAATTTGCCAATGCTAGACTTAACCACAAACTCTAAGTTTGCTTCCTTCGGCAAGTGTCGAACCCCATTCACGAAAAAGTGAGAAAATTGCTGGAAATCCCTAAACCCCTTACGCTTAACCTTAGGCACAATTTCAATAGTAATCCTGCTATCAATTTTCACAGGGAATGTGTCATGAATAAAACGTTCGCCCTCAACAGGATATCGCTGCTCTAATGCCTTTACCGCGCTAAGGTTGCTATCATAAATCGGAAATACTCTGCCGAAGACCTTACGCCATTCTTCACATGCATCATCATACTTCTCGCTTAATTCATAGTCGCGTGCTTTTTGTGCCCGTCCTTTAGCCGAAACTGTTTTGGACAACCCATCGTCACTAAGGTCATCCGCCTGCAATTCTAGCCATGTGAAAAATCCTTCCACAAGCTCCGACCAAGTCATATCAGGATCATAGCTAGCCTCAAGGTAGCTGACACAGAAATATTCTATCTGGAATGATTTGATCTGGGCGTTTGACTTGGTGCGCCATCGTTTTACAAACTTTATAAGTTTACGAGTAATGCCCGTCTGCCCCTGAGACTCACTTATCATCCGCATTTCTGCACGGGGGTCAAAGGGCTCCCAATATCCTCCATTTTCAGAATTTGGGATCGTAAAGGTTCCCTCGGCCTCCTCATAACAGGGCAATACTTCAACGTCATGCTGACCATCCCCGAACTCAACCAAAACAACTTTGCCCCACGATTTTATTTCCGTGACAGTGTATGTTTGTTGCAGTTTTTCACGCACCCTCTGCAAAAGTGCTGATGGCCCATTGCTTTCGTAAGCCTGGTATCTGTCTAAGTCTGCTTTCGAAATCTTAAAGATCAAGTCGATATCACCTATAGGGTGCCGAGACTCTGTTTTCTTTCCGTGAGAACCAATAATGAGGCGTGTTTTTGGATCATAATCTCCGTCATAGAACTCTTCATATAAAGACTTAGACACGCCTGAATGTTTTCGCTTCACCTCATCTCGCTGGCTTGACGTTAACTTGAGGTGTTCATGCAGCTGTTCAAAATGCTCGTCCACGACTAGCCCCTGGACCTTCTAGGGTCGTTGCCATAGCTGTTGCTTCCTATGATAATGCCGTCTTTACGGTGTTCGACCACTTCAAGCCGCTGGTTAGTGGCAATTTCCATCGCCGCAGCCATGGCACTTTGCTTACTCTGATATATCTTGCTTGGGCGACTTGCGCCCTCACGCTTTACAGACCAGTTGAGTTTGCCGGTCTTTGTATTTGGCACGACATGAACATCGCGTTTTGGAGCTGACATAGTGTTATACCTCCCTACACAGCCTTAGGTTGTTGCATCTTTTGCTACGATTTTTGTGTTTGCGTGTTTTGGGCTAAGTCGGTATCATCTGAGGGTGCTTGCCTAGGCAAACACCGAATACAGCATCATAAGGTCACAAGTGTGGCCTTTTTTGCTGTCCCGATACCGGGCAGTCCTGTATTTGAGAGAGCTTTGCGAGGTTTACCGAATACGATGGTGTGTGCTTGCCTGGGTCTCTCAGCCAGAACTGGTCTCTTTCTTTCGCCCTCCAAGAGATGGGTTTATTAACCAGATAATGCTAGCCTAACATTAAGTTTGTGCTTTCGCAAGAGTCGAGGTAGCTTCTATAAGCTGGTACCCTCCTACCAGTGTTTTTATAGTACCATAAGCATTAGCGCACGCAATACTTTTCAGCATTATCTGGCTAGTTATCCACAGATACCTCTGACGTCGCTTTAGATCAACCCGTGATACTGGAAGCTATACTCCTCACGGGCAGTGACAATGATGTGATCTCGGAGCGGTATACCAAGTATCTGGCCTGCGGCTACAAGCTGCTGAGTCACAGCAATGTCTGACTTGCTTGGCTCGGGTATGCCGGAAGGGTGGTTGTGGGCAATTGTCACTGCCGCAGCTCGATCTTTGAGTGGTCCGGCGAACATTTCGCGCGGATGTACCAGCGATGCGGTGAGGGTTCCGATAGTTACGGTTCGGCGGGCAATCAGGCAGCCCCTGCTATCCAGCGATAGACAGACAAAGTATTCTTGTTTTTTATTGCGAATGAACTTAAAACAAGCAAGTACATCCTCAAGGGATGACAACGGCTTTTCCCTGTCCATCCCCACCCCTTACTTGATTTTTGCCAAACATATGTAAAATAGTCCTATTACAATCTGTAATAAAGTCATCTGTTGAAGCATAAAGCAAAGCTAGAACTATTACAAGTTGTAAGTGTTACAAACTGTAAGCTTTGATTACTCTTGAGGTAATGAATGATTCAAAAGAGTCGAAATACCTAAAAGCCTTCGGCAAGCGTGTTGCTGAAATCCGAAAAAGCCGAGGACTCACACAAGAGCAGCTCGCAGAGAAGGCGGATGTAACCTCATTGTCCATAAGTTATATCGAGCAAGGTCGCCGTTGGCCACGACTTCTTACGCTGCAGAAACTAGCAAAGTGTCTTGGCGTACCGGTTGCCGATCTGTTCAAAGGCCTTTAGGCGGCGCTGTTTTTTAGACGATTGAACGAAGCTTCAAATGCACAATCAGTAGGACAACCGTCTCGGTGGGCCAGTTCGTGGCCAAGGAGTTTTGTAATCACGGGCCTCAGAATACTACCTTCTGATTGTGCCATGTATTCGAGTACGTGCATGCCTGCGGCATCAGCCAGTTTTTGCTGCTTTGCCATGAATTCTTGAACCCACTTCTCTCTATCTTCTTTCGTCTTTGTCATGTTTGCATTGTACATCAAGTTGGGTCTGTCTTAGTGCGCTTTTTCTTGTTGGCCTTGGTGATTTCTTTCAGCAATGGTGCGCCGTTCTTTTGGTCTTCCACTATCCGATCTACGATGAGATTTGCAAGTAACTCGAGCCTCTGCTTTTTAGTGTAAAGAAGTGTTTCGGGCGCTCCGGCTGGGATCGCTACTCTGCTCACGGGCTCTTCTTGACTATCACTTTTCATGCGTCTAGTTTATCATCGAGAAGCTAAAGAGTTGTGCCTGAGTTACTTATCCGTTAACATCAGTTTGTATATCTGTAAAAGGTGTTCCTGATTATGCTTTCTGTCATGTTTGCAGTGACTGGCCCGAACTTATTCCGGTGGCTCTTTGGGGATACGCCTTTTGAGGTGATCTATAGTAGTGTGCTTTGGACAATCGTTTTGTATTTGTTCTATCGTTGGATATGGCAACCTCTCGCCACTATTGCCTCCGGCATCATGAAGTTCTGGAAGCTCCCTAGGGCATCGAGAGTCTTTCTGGAAATAACCCCACCCAAGCATTCGGAAAAGTCACCGGAAGCTACTCAGAGCCTCTTTACTGTTCTGCAGAAGGTTATCGGCAAGAGCGAAGTGCTGTCGTTGGAAATTGTGCCTTCGCGGGAGCAGGGTATCCGTTACCTGATCTGTACTTATGAGGCTGACATCCCGCTTCTGAAACGACATCTTGCGTCATATCTGCCAGAGGTGCGGTTCAGTGTCTTAAAAGATACTCCCGAACTGGCGGCTTCAGGCCAGTATCAGCGTGCGCAGGAGATCAAGCAGACACGGCATTACGGCTTTCCGCTCCGTATCCAAGAAGACCATGGCATAAGTGACCCCGTAGCTTACATTGCAGGTTCAATGACCAAGCTCGAACCAGGCGAAACGATTGTCATGCAGATGGTGCTCGCTCCGCATTATTCCTGGTTTACCACCAGGATTTATAACAAGATCATGAGCAAGGGCTACGTGCTGCTCGATCATAAAATCCGGACTTTCCTGATAGGTCGTTGGTGGGTATGGTTGATCGGTCTTTTGGTTGGCGGCCTGAGCAGTGACGTCAAAGCTGGTGCTTCGGTAGCGGTGCTTGTCCTGATGGCCTCGTTCTTTATCCCAAAAAAGGAAGTAGCCTTGAGCTCTGCTGAACAACAACTATATGCTGGGGTTTTGGAAAAGCTGGGGCGGCCACTTTTTCGGACAGATATCCGCATAATGGTAGTCGCGAATAATGCGAGCCGATGGGTGGAGCTGGCAAATGGCGTAAGGAGTTCTCTGGCTCCGCTGTGTGTGCCAGGATATCAGCAACTATACGAGCCACGCTTGCGCCCTGACTCGCTCTGGCAGAGGTTTGGTATGTACAAGCTAGAAAACCGCCTACCGTCTTTGTTTGTCTTTGGCTCAAACGTTTTAGCGACCGCCGAACTTGGCGAAATATTTCATTTTCCGTACGGCGACATTCGTACCGAAGGGATGGCCAGGTCACACAGCCGGACGTTGGCCGCACCGCTGGCAATTAAGAACGGCAAGTTTGATGTGGAACTTGGTCGCAATGAGCATCACGGTGAAGTTACGGCCATCGGCCTAACCGCCAAGGAGCGAGAGCGGCACGTTTACATCATCGGTGGCACGGGCAATGGGAAGACGACTATGCTGCAATATGCCATCGTCCAGGACATTCAAAACGGCAAAGGCGTGGCCGTGGTTGACCCGCATGGCGACATGGCCGAAACCATTCTGCGTCATATCCCCGAAGATCGCATCAAGGACGTCATTTATTTCAACCCTTCAGATATTGGCTATCCTATTGGGCTTAACTTGCTGGAACTACCTAATGAGCTTTCTGGTGATGATCGGCTACTGGCGCAAGACTTCGCGACAGAAGCTGTGGTGTCCATTTTCCGTAAAATCTTTTCAGATGATGATAGTGGCGGCCACCGAATCGAAGCTATCCTGCGTAATGCAGTTCATACCGCCTTTACAGTAGAAAATCCGACTCTGTTTACTGTCCAGAAGCTACTTACAAACGCCAAGTTTCGCAAGCAAGTTGTTTCCAAGCTGGAGGACGAAGACCTCAAAGACTTTTGGCACAGCGAATTCGGTATGGCTGGTGGCTACCAGAAGGTAAAGATGATCGGCGGCGTTACTGCAAAAATCGGCCGCTTCCAGCGCTCAGTCGCTGCGCGACGCATTCTTGAGCAAACCAAATCTACAATAGACTTCGATGAGATACTAAATGGCAAAATTCTTATTTGTAACCTGTCGAAAGGACTTGTAGGTGAAGATACCTCCGAACTATTCGGCATCAGCATATTAGCCAAACTACAACTCGCTGCGTACCGTCGCATCCACGTCAAAGCATCTGAACGTATCCCCTTTTACCTGTATATAGACGAGTTCCAAAACTTCGCTTCGCCCCTATTCATGCAAATGTTGTCCGAATCCCGCAAATATAAAATGTTCCTGACCATGGCCGAACAGTCCACCTCGCAGCAAGAAGAACGCCAGATGGTAGAGACAATCCTGGCAAACGTAGGTACTGTCATAGCCTTTCGCTCCGGCAACCCGGCCGACGAGGAGTTTCTGCTGCCACTATTCCAGCCCTATATTGACGAAGGTGAAATGGCTAACCTGCCATCGTTCAATTTCTACATGCGAATCATGGGCATACACCCACAAGAGCCGTTTTCGGGCGAGACAATTGTGCTTGAGGACGAAGGCAACGAGAAAAGTGTGAAGAAGGTTATAGCGACATCTAGAAAAAGAAACGCAATTAGACATCAGTCTAAGCCACAGAAAACTAATAACGAGCGAAAAACCGGAAGCAATACAGCCGAACGTCCTGGAGACTAAGAGAGTACTCCCTCAATCATGTGCCCAGAATAGCCGCAGATACAGTATTATTGATGCATGTACGAAGATCTAGCGCACGTCATCGAAAAACTCTTGGTCAAACAGGAAGTGGTCGTGGCAGCAATATCGGGCCACGGCGGTTCCGGCAAATCAACCTTGGCCGACAGGCTAGCACATCAATTTGGAGTTGCCGAGAATCAAGTCGTTCGGACTGACGGCCTGCACGCCAAGAATTACATGCAAGCCAAAGACCTTTTCGAGCACCATGATTGGATAACCATCATGGACGTTCTGTCGAATGTCCGCACCAATAAGCGCCTGAAATACCTAAAACGCAATGACAAAGAAATAGAAAGCGTAGTGGATGTACCCCGACCACGATTAGTTATATTCGAAGGTATCCGGCTACTACGCCCAGAGATGCTGCCCTATGTAGACGTAAGCGTTTGGATAGATTGTCCGCTAGACCTAGCTACAAATCGCGCTAAGGAGAGAAACCGACAGCAAGGTGACAGCGAAGCTGAAATTGCGCTATGGGATACCAAATGGGCTCCGGAAAGTAAGCGCTATGTCGAACAAGTGGCCCCACACAAAATCGCAAGCTTTATATACAAAGAGTATGTTTAGAAATAAATTAAGCAGCTCTATATTGTATTGTTGCGTAGGCTAGAGCCTATTTATTCTGATCTACCGTAAAGTTTTGCACTTCCGCACCAAAAAGCTCTCGAAATTTAGACTTAATGAGCGCTTCGGCCTTGGCCTGCGACTCATCGCCCATAGCATCAAGTAGCTCACACACAAAGATAATATGCTTCGTGTTATCAGTAATCTTCGCCTTATCCGACTGTCGCCACAAGAACTGACGTGTCAAAACATCAGTGTCGTCAGTGTAAACTATCTCTGACTCAAAAGTAGGTTCGTGTGAGCTGCCGCCCAAGGCCTGAAAGTCTTCGCCCTTTTGTGCGGTTCTAAGCTGCAAATTACCTACCAGCTCATCCAGATCGTAAGCGCCAAGCGGTAAAATCAGCTCCATCGACATAGCGTTATAGGCATCCACGATTGGGTTAATACTGAAAGGCGTCGGTACGCTCATAGCTCGCTTAGCTATGGCCTCAATTGAAGGCGGGTAAGCTTTTACGGGAATACGAGCACCTATCAACGCTTCGCGCCACTGGGCAATACGTGGCTGGGTTTTATAACCAGTCTCTAGGACTTCTTTTCGCAAGCCCTGCCAGCTCTGTTGCAGATAGTCTTTAATCTTGGCAGCATTAGGTTGCGTTACATCCACCACGCCACTCAGTACAATGAGTTGAGGGATTCTTTCGTATAGCTCGGGAGCAATTGTTAGTCGTTTGTCCATAGAGTCCTTTCTACTGATCGTTGATTAGTTTGTTCTGGCTAAAATATTCATGCAGAACAATGATTGATTCTGTTTTGGTGACGCCAGGTATTTTTCTTAAACGTTCGGAAAGTTCAAGTAGTTGCTTAGTTTCGGCTAGTCGAACCTCAAGAATAAGGTCTTGGCGGCCTGCAAGTGATTTGCAACTTAAAATAGTCGGTATTTGGGCTAGCTCATCCTTTACATCCGAACCATTACCTGACAGCTCCACTAAAATAACGGCTGCCACTCCATATCCGATCTTCTCGTAGTCGAGAGCACAGGTATAGCCTTTTATGATGCCGCTAGATTCTAGTTTAAGGATGCGTTCGCGTACCGAAGGTACAGAGAGGCTAACTGCCTTAGCAAGTTCAGCATATTGGGCTCTGCCGTTTTGCTGCAATAATTTGAGAAGTTTTCTATCTATGTCGTCCATAACTGAACTATATTAAGTTTATTAAAGCCATACTACTACAAATGTTAGGCTAGAGTCAATATATGCCTAACATTTGTAGGCTGGATTGTTGTTTACTTATATTCCGGATATGCTATAATAAGCACAATAATTTAGCGAGAAGGCATACTATATGGCACAGGTAATCAGTCGGTAATCACGTCACACTAGGGGCAACCGTGGTTATTTTGATTATTTGTAAAATATAAGAATCCTGATTAGGAAAAGCCGAGGCCTTGTGTGACTATCACATACCTCGGCTTTTTCTATGGGAGATAACATGTTCAAACTACCGTTTACGCCCACCCCGAAAGATGGCATGGGCAGCCTAAAGAAGAAGCTCTACGCTTTTTCGTTTTTTGATGAGTTCATCCTCATCTATCCCTTTTACGCACTCATGTTTCAAGACAATGGGCTAAGTGGTGCGCAAATATCGAGTCTATTTGCCGTACTGTCGGTGATGATTTTCCTGCTAGAAGTACCTTCGGGATCTATCGCCGACAAATACTCCCGTAAGAACGTTCTGATCTTTGGCATCATGATGAGAGCGCTTGCCTTTGGCACGTGGCTGCTGTTCCCTGGCTACATTGGCTTTTTTGTTGGTTTTTTGCTGTGGGGTATAAAACGAGCATTTGTATCAGGCACGCTGGAGGCTTTTGTCTATGATGAGTTGCAGCGAACCGGGAATACAGCCGCCTACACAAAACTGATGGGTACTATGCAGACATATAACATGTTTGGATTTGTGCTAGGTGGCCTTGGTGCGGGACTCTTTGTTCAGAATGGATACGATGTCATTCTGATTCTGAGCATTGTGGCAGTCTGCGCCTCGGCCGTTGCTATTTACTTGCTGCCTACAGCACCCAAGGTTAAATCTACTGAAGAAGTAAAGTATTTCGAGTACCTAAAGGGTGGTATTCGGCTGGTGGCCCACCGCCCCGCACTACGCTCTGTAGTGCTGTTTGGCGCTGCCGTGGGCGGCCTTAAAGTCGTAGACGAATACTACAACCTGTTCTTCAAGGAGCTACATTTTAGCAACCCCCAAATTGCCGTATGGATTGCGGTCATCTATGTATTTGGAGCTATTGGCAGCTCAATCGCGCACCGTTTCGAGGGCAGGAAGGTTTCCCCTGCACTGGGCTTGCTTCTGTGGGCGGCATTACTAGGTTTGGCCGTGCTCTTGCCCCCTGTCTTTGCCCCCATCTGCATCGGGCTATTCGCCATGTTGTTTTACATCATGCGGGTACTCATAAATAGTCACCTGCAACACCACACCGAAAGCAAAACACGCGCTACCACAACTTCGCTCATGGGCTTTGTGTCTGAGCTATGTGCGTTGCTGGTGTATGGCGTGTTTTGGACTGCAAGCACGCATGGCTACGGCTTTAGCTTAGGGTTAATCGCTAGCTCGATTCTTGTGCTTGGCGTTGGAGTGGGCATTTCACGAGCGAGAGGTTTTACGTTAACTATTCGACAGCGCAGCTAACGTGTCCCTGACAGGTGAGCAAACACAAATGCCAAGCCTATTTTCCTTTGGAAAACAGGCCAAATTCCGTTGCAAGCAACGAAATTTACGATATGGCTTCAAGGTGTTTAAACTCACCTGGCTTATCTAAAAGCTCCCAAAGCCCACCAGTTCCGCTGATAAATGACACCTCATCGGTAAGCGCTATCGTCAGGCCTTCATCATGATTGATTTTAGCAATCTGCTTGTATGCTCTCATGCGCAGAGCAGTTGAATCGCAGACAAAAAGCACTATGGGTAAATCATCACTACCTTCCCATAGTTCTTCGTCTGCATAGTTCATGTAAAACCTGGCGCGCTTTTTATAGTAATAGGGCTGATACGAGTGGAACAGTTCTAGGAAGAATTGCTTCTCGCCCTGGGACGTCTTGAGCCGAATATAGGCATCCGGCAACGGATCGGGGAAGTAGTCGTACTCTGCCAGTTCGTTCTTGGCAAAAAACTTTAGGTTGTCACTATAGGCTCGCCGCAGCTCTAGGTAAACTTTTAGCAGGCTCAAGCTATGCCCCACAAACTCCTCTGATACGGTCGCTTCTTTGTAGAGATTTTTGATTTTTATGTCCGCTGACAATTTGTCTTGCAGCAAACGGGCTCCGTCTGGCTTTAAGTAATATGCAGCCGGCTTGCCCTTGATTCGGTAACTGCTGTCAAAACGCTTGCCAATGAGACCTTGATCTTCCAAGATTTTGAGCCGCTTAAAAACAAAAGACCTATCCTTCTTGCCAAAGTAATCAGCAATCAAAGTATTACTGCCAAATCTAAACTTAGACAAAAGCACCAATACTTCTAACTGATCTGTATTTAATGCTTTTCTATACTTAGGTTCTGACTTATTCATACTATCTATCTTTAACTAGGCTTGATTTTACTACTTGGCTATTCTTTTACTTCTATATTTATATATTAGGAGGGGAGAAAGTGAAAGAGGGAAGAAGAGAGGTGGAGAGAGTAAGTAAAGTTCAACAGCGGTGTTGAATAAAATACATTGCATAAGCACCGTGTTTTGCTATGATAGAAGTATAACAGATTGTAATAGCTAAGAGGGGCGAAAATGGGCAGAACAAAGGGCGCGCTTAATAAACAAACGAAGCTACCTGATGTTCTCCTGTTGAGTGATACTGAGCGCTTGGAAATACTCGCCAGCCTCTTGCTAGATATCATTACCGAGGAGCTATGTACGGAACTGTAAGCAAGCGAAATGCCGTCATTGCGGTACGCGTCTCTTCGGAAAAGCAGTTCCAAGAGGGTGATTCACCAGAAGCGCAGCGCGAACAGCTCAAACGTCTCGCAGCCTCATTAGACGCAACCGTAAAGAAAACCTTCGTATTTGCCGAGTCTGGCGCAAAGGCTGAACAGCCTATGCAGGCAGCCATCGACTACTGCCGCGATCCAAAGAACAATATTCAGCTCTTCCTTATCAAATCCATAGACCGGTTTACGCGCGGTGGTGCTGACTTTTATGGCCCGCTCAAAAAGCAGCTCGATCAAATGGGCGTTAACCTAGTAGACAACTACGGCATCATTAGTCAGCAGCGTGTAAATACGCTTGGCCATCTTGATATTAAGTATTCCTGGAGTGAATACTCGCCAAGCCAGAAAACCGAGTACTTGGAGGCCGAAAGAGCCAAGGACGAACTACGCGACATCCTAACCCGCATGGTTGGTGCCGAAGTTCGCTACACGCGCCTAGGTTACTGGATGCGCCAGGCACCTTATGGGTTTGAGAGTGAAAAAGTAGAAACACGGAACGGTAAACGCTCAATCCTAAAGGATCATCCAGCCGAAGGTCCCCTGCTTAAACGCCTGTTTCATTTACGCGAAGAAGGCATTATGCACGATAACGAAATTATCGATGACCTAAACAAACGAGGCTTCAAGACACGTGTACGCTACATACGCAGCAAAGAGGATCGCACCCAGATAATTAGTAAACGTGGTGGCAACCCTCTGGACAAAGACGCCATGGACTTACTGCTGAGAAATCCTATCTACGCAGGCGTCAATAACGAGAAGTGGACGCAGGGCAAGCCGATACGCACCGTTTTTGAAGGCTTGGTGAGTATTGAGACATTCAACAAGGCCAATCGTGGCAAGATCATTATTGTAGACGATGGCGAGGACATCCGAATCGAAACAGAAATGGCTCCGGCCCATCAAGTTAACAAGGGTATGCGTAACCCTGAGTTCGCGTATCGCAAGTTTGTGGGATGCTCCAAGTGCGGCAGCCCAATGTATGGCAGCTATTCAAAAGGCTATAACGGTACACGTTACCCTGCCTATCACTGCAACAAGAAGGGCCACTACTTTCGTGTGCCCAAGCAAGAGCTAGAAGATACTATCGTGGACTTTGTGAAGCGTATCAGCTTCCCACAGGAGCAGATCGACTTTATGTGCAATCTTGTTACTACCGAGTGGCAGCGCCGCCAACAAGCCGTTGAGGATGAGCTGGTGCGCTATGACGTGCAAATTAAGGAATTAGAAAAGGAGGCTGAGTTAAGCATCAGAAAGTTTAAAGTAATTGAATCCGAAACCGTCATCAAGTACATGGAAAAAGACTTGGTAAATATTGAGCAGAAAATCAAAGAATTGAAAGCCGAGCGAGATAAGAAAGCCGGTCAGGAATCGGTCAATATGGAGCAAGTCGTTGGCAGGGTCAAATACTTTCTCGAACGGCTTGATAAAGTGCTCGTAAAACAGATTGATCCGGTCAAAAAAGCACAGTTCTTTGGGGTCTTTTTCAACCGAATCCCAACATACGAAGAATTAAAAACTCGAACTGAAAATAAGGCCCTAATAACAGGGATCGCCGAGCTTTTTCAACTCGGCGATCCTGATAAACTTGGTTTGGTGGCTCCTCCCAGACTCGAACTGGGGACACAAGGCTCTTCAGGCCTCTGCTCTACCAACTGAGCTAAAGAGCCACACTAACTTCGGTATTTTACGTAAAAATGGCTACTTTTTCAAGGTTGGCTTCTTGGCGAAGCGGTCGCTGTCGCGCGTGTGGGCTTTTTGGATGACGTTTTGCATGGCTGGATCGAGGTCGATGCCCTCGCGGTTAGCCAAGCACATCACAGCAAAGACGATGTCGGCCATTTCTTCGGCTAGTTCTTGGGCGTCCTCTGTTGGTTTCTTGGGCTTGTCACCATAGATGTGGTTCAGTACGCGGCCCAGCTCACCCACCTCTTCGGCAATGCGGGCATAGATGCTGAGCGGCGCCCAATAGGGTTTTGCTAGCGTTTGAGCCCAATCGTCTATGTCCTGTTGGTATTGCTTGAGCGTTTTGCCAGTCATATTAGGGGGCGATGTTTCTGGCTTGGGCTTCAATATGGGTGATTTGCTTTTGCTTTTCGCGGACTATGTCTTCGATGCGCTTGAGGTCATCGCCGTGCTGGCTTTTTTTATAGGCTATTTGGTTTTCGATGTCGCGCATCGTAGATTGCAGGCGGTTTTGGTCGATATTTGCTCCCTGCTTTTTGGCTTCTTGGTCGTGCATTTGTAATTCGCTTAGCAGGCGGGAGATATGCTGTTCCACCATCCTACCCAGGTTGGTTGCTTCGCTGCGCAGGTCGTCTATCTCGCGCCGCAATAGCTCGGTGGCTTTTATAAGTTCAGATGAAGCTATTCTTAAGTGATCATTGGCTGGCATTAATAGACCTCCTTTTCTGTATTTATTATACCTTATCACTACAACACAAGCTATGGGCTTTTTTTACAAATACTTGTTGTTGTAGTAAAAATCGTAGTGATGAGGGACTCGCCTGACTGCAGCCTGACGCCAAACAATATAAAAGACCGTATCTTTCGATACGGTCTTTTATATTGGTGGGTGATGAGGGACTCGAACCCCCGACCCTCTCGGTGTAAACGAGATGCTCTAGCCAACTGAGCTAATCACCCTTGACCGGTTGAGTATATCACACAAAAAACTAGGACAAAATGGTAGACTATGATCTATGATACGCTATAAATCTAAGAGAGGGTACGAGTTATCACCCGAACTTGCGTATTGCGTGGGGCTCCTCGCGGCTGACGGCTGCCTATCGTCTGATGGCAGGCACATTGATTTTACATCAAAAGACTACGAACAAGTTCAAGTATACCGACAAATTGTTTGTCCTCACGCAAAAATTGGCACAAAAAGAAACGGGCAAGGACAAACTGCCTATCGCGTGCAGCTTGGCAGTGTTGCCTTTTATGATTTTTTGATTTCATTAGGACTCACTCCACGCAAAAGCAAAACAATCGGCAAACTGGCAATTCCTGATGATTTTTATTCTGATTTCTTACGCGGCTACTTCGATGGAGATGGCACGACGTACGGCTTCCAGGACATGCGCTGGAAGAACAGCTTTATGTACTACACGGTATTTATATCGGCTAGTACAGGCTTTCTGGAATGGCTCCGCCTGCAAAATACAAGACTCATGGGAACTACCACGGGGTCGTTACGAAGCAGTACAAGCGCTTTCGTCCTCTCTTATGCCAAAGCAGACTCTCAGATACTTTATAGCTTCATGTACTACAATGAGGTCGTTCCTCGTTTGTTCCGCAAACAGACAAAGCTACAAACGTTTTTTGCGGCTGATCCGTATCTGTAGTATATTTGGAGGGCTCGCGCGAGTGGCGGAATTAGGTAGACGCGCCAGATTGAGGTTCTGGTGGCCGCAAGGCCGTGGAGGTTCAAGTCCTCTCTCGCGCACCAACGAAAAAGACCCTCTTTACAGGGTCTTTTTCGATTTTGTGAAAGCCTAGGTCAGCGACGGGCCTTCTTGCCCACCCGGTAGCGTTCGGTAAAAGACGTCAGGCCGCGGAAGGCTACCACCATCCACACCAAATTCAGCACGGCACCAATGTATGCCTGAAAGTGAATGTGGTACACCAGCAGCAAAATGCTTCCGACCAGATTGTCCAGTTCATATACCAAAGATTTGCTTTTCCATTTGCCAATGCTGGTACGGTAAAACCCCAGCAAAATCAGGGCGGCTCCTAGCGTGCCCACAATGTTGTACCAATCCATGTGCATGGCTAGGTCCGTGGCATGTGGTCGTACAGGTGCTCGAGGCTGTAGGTTTGGCGGACCAGCGGTTTTACATCGGCCAAGGTGACGTCTATTTTGACGCCTGGGTTGAGCGTGCCGTACGGGTCAAAGATTTTCTTGGTCTTTTGAAAGAGCTGGTAGATTTCCTGACCATAGAGCTCGGGCAAGTACGGACCGCGCAGACGGCCGTCGCCATGTTCGCCGCTGGTACTGCCGCCCAGGGAAATAACCAGTTTGTAGTATTCGTCGATGAGCTTGAAGGCTTTTTGGCGGTCGCCCACTTGGCCTAGGTCTAGCAGCGGCTGCATGTGGACGTTGGCATCGCCGGCGTGCCCCCACGTGGCAGCCTGCAGGCCGTAGCGGGCAAACATGTCGTAGACCGCGTTCAGGTATTCGTTGAAACGCTCCACCGGCACCACGCCGTCCTCGATCACCGGCACAGACTTCATGTTGCCTTTGCTAAATGACGTTACGGTGGCGGCGCTGTGGCGGACTTTCCAGAGCTCTTCGCGCTTGAGCGGATCGGTTTCTACGCGGTGGGCCACCTGGTATTTGTTGAGGATTTTGGTGACTTTTTTGGTCATGCGCTTTTGCATGCGCTCGCTGGCGTTGTCGAATTCTATCAGCAGCATGAGCTTGGGCAACGGTTCGTTGATAATGCCCTTGAGCATATTGGGGCTGTGTTCGTTTACAAATTTTAGCAGGTGTTCGTCTACAAACTCCATGGCGCTGGGGGATTCGGACATTTTGCGCAGGTCCGGCAGCACCTGTTCGGCCACCTGGAGATCGTCAAACATGGCGGCCACCAGCGTGGTGTTGGGATTGTAGACCTCTGTTTCCAGGGTGATTTCGGTTACTACGCCCAGTGTGCCCTGCGAGCCCACCAGCAACGGCGTCAGGTCAAACGAGCCGTCTTTGCGCTTGACCAAATCCAGCGCATAGCCGGCCGAGTTTTTGGTGACGTTAGGGTTCATTTGCTTGAGGAGGTCTTTGCCGTCTTCGATCAGTGCGTCCAGGGCGCGATAGACTTCGCCCTCAAAGGTGGCCAGGCCCAGCTTTTTGCTGAGCTCGCGTTTGTTGAAACGCTTGGTCTCGATGACTTCGCCGTTGGCCAACACTACCTTGAGGCTTTTGACAAAATCTCTGGTGCTGCCGTATTTGAAGGTCTTTTCTCCGGACGAGTTGTTTCCCACGGCGCCGCCAATGGTGCTGTATTCCATAGAGGCCGGGAACGGCGGCAAAAAGCGGTTGTGGGTGTGCAGCGTCTGTTGCAGCTTGGCATAGTTGATGCCCGGCTCTACTGTGACGTTACCTGTTTTGCTGTCTAGTTCCAGGATGCGGTTCATGTGTGCCGGAAAAGCCAATATGGCACCAGTGCCTAGCGCAGCGCCGCCCTGATCCGTGCCCGCGCCGCGGGCGGTCATGGGGATGATGCGGCCGCGTTCGGCCAGCTGCCAGGTAAAGCGCGCAGTTTTGCGCACGTCGCTCTCGTTGCGCGGATAGACAATGATGGCTGGTGTGACCGTGAAGATGCTGGTATCGGTAGAAAAATACTTGCGGGCATCTGCGCTGGTCATCACCTCGCCCACTAGATGTTCCTGAAGGTAATGTGCGACTTTGTTCATAGAATAGATAGAACCTCTATTAGATAAGCTTTAGCGTGCTACCCGTTATCATAGCATATCCGGTACTTGGCTCAAGCGACGCCCTTAGGCCTGGACTTTGATTTGGGCATCACGCTTTTTGCTTGAAAGATAGAGCAGCCAGGCCCCAAGGATCAGCACCGACCAACCTATCAAAAAGTAGTTGAGCCGGCCCTGCCCATTGAGGAAACCAATGAGTGGTGCAAGGGCCACATAGGGGAGCGTCCGCAGGAAAGATGCCATGGACAACACCGTTGCACGTTGTTCTTCCGGAGCATGATTATTCAAAATCTCGCTCATAAACGGATAGAACGCATGCTCACCCGCGTACAAAACCAGCACCACAACCAGTCCCCAAGGCCCGATATTTGCCAACGACAACAGCAGGCTAGCCGCGGACGCCAGAGCAACAAACGTCAAGACGCGCCTTTCACTCAGAGTATCCGCATACCTGTGCATCATAGCCAAGATCACCACCGTAATAACACTGCTTATCGCTACGGCT
>Ga0193753_10001589_pt1 | contig 19220 bp, 17 predicted proteins | sample H1c2metaG_FD_144925 | JGI IMG/M metagenome (GOLD analysis project Ga0193753, IMG submission 144925) | Soil microbial communities from a riparian zone of the East river system, Colorado, United States - H1c2 | ecosystem: Environmental > Terrestrial > Soil > Riparian zone | place: USA: East...
CTGCCCGTTCCTTTACTCCAGCCTGACAGACGGAATAAAAAGTTTCATGGGAACTGGTCCGGCAGCCGCAGCAATGAATCATAGCAGCCGGGAAATAGTGGAAGATACGATCAGCCAGGCGTTAACGCCGTTCCATTTGGTTGATGATTTGTATTTTTTGCAAAACAGCTTCCTGGTATTTATCGCTCAGAAGTAATTAAAAATCCGACCTTTTAGAGGCATGAATCTCCGGGGGTGCATATCGCATCCCCGGACATGTTCAGGTCATTCGATGGATGATCAATGGTCCATTCCTCAAACGACTTTTGCAAGGTCTGTAAAAAATATTCCGGTGGCTGCGCACCGGATACGGCATATTTACCATTAAATACAAAAAAAGGAACACCGCCCACACCGATATCATTTGCCTCCTGAATATCCTGCTCAACTTTGTAAGCAAATTCATCACTTTTCAGCGCATCCCTGATTTCGTTTTCCTGCAGGCCGATATCCTTACCTAAGGAGACCAGCGTGTCCGTATCACCAAAATCCCTTCCCTCCGTAAAATAGGCACGGAATAATCTTTCTTCTGCAGCATCGCCCAAATTCTTCGTTTTTGCAAGCTGAATCATCTTATGCGCATCAAAAGAATTTGCCACGATCGCTTTGTCAAAATTATATTCCAATCCGGCATTGTTGGCCGTCTGGATTAATTTTTCATGGAGCTTTTTTGAGTATTCATAACTCATACCCTTGGCCTCTGCGAGATATTGATATACGTTTACTTTCTTTTCGTTTTTGACCGGGATGGTCGGATCCAGCTGAAAACTGTGCCACTCAATTTCTACAAGATTCTTATCCGTAAACTGGTCGAGCGCCGTTTCGTAATTGCGCTTACCGATATAACAGAAGGGACACATGATATCGCTCCAGACTTCTACCTTCATTTTATGATTTTCACCTATGGTCATTCTGATTAATTTAAAAGACTGTTATTGATAAATTTCCAGCGGCCCCCTTCTTTTAACGAAATTCTATACAAAAGGTTCAATGGCCCACTGGCGTGACGAAAAACCATAGGCCCTTAATTTTTTGGAGCCGGTGTTTTTTTGTGAATCAGTAGTAAATTAATATTTAATTAATGGAATGGTAAAATCCCGATTACGCGGGACTATTATTTTTACTGAAAGCCGTTCCAATGTCGTTTATTGATTGGATTGAACATGTAGACAAGATTGTATTTACCATTATCCAAACTAAATTAAGTGCACCATGGCTGGATAGCGTCATGTTGATGCTTCGAAATCCAATTACCTGGATCCCTTTATATATTTTCATACTGTTTTGGGTTTTGAAGTTTGATAAGGTCATAACACTGAAATTTATCTGCTTTTCCATTGCCTGTTTTTCCATGACGGATTATAGTACCGCTCATTTCTTCAAGCCTTTTTTTGAGCGTCTTCGCCCCTGTTATGATTCCGAAACTGTGGGTATCATACGGGGCATTATAGGTTGTGGAGGAAAATATTCTTTCCCATCTTCCCATGCCGCCAATCATTTCGGCCTGGCCAGTTTCTGGTATTATTCGATTTACCTGCTTACAACACAAAAATGGCGCTGGCTCTGGATTTGGGCATTCCTTATCTCCTTTGCCCAGGTATATGTGGGTCTTCATTTCCCGCTTGACATTGCAGGCGGCGCCATTATGGGAATAGCCACCGGTCTCGGGCTCGCCAGATTGTTCAGGGCCTGGATTGGACTGGTTCCGGCAAAGGCTTCCAAAAATTCTTCTCTAAGTTTGCACTAGGCATTCAATTATTATCATGGATAGCGTGTATGCAAAAGCAAACTTATATGCTGATTGGAAGTTTTGGCTGGATAAATGGTTTTACTGGCTGTTACTTTCGGGCATACTCGTAAATGCGAGTGGTTTGCTGCTACCAGTGATGGAACCGGATGGTGCGTTATATGCGACGATTTCGAAGACTATGGTTTTGTCAGGGGACTATGTTAATCTGAAAGTGCAGGGAAAAGACTGGCTTGACAAACCACATTTCCCCTTTTGGGTGACAGCGCTGAGTTTCAGGTTATTTGGAATCAATGGTTTTGCCTATAAATTTCCCGCATTTCTATTTTGGCTTAGCGGCGCCTACTATATTTATGTCTGGTCAAAAAAACTTTACAACACACAAACAGCCAGGTTATCCGTACTGATTTATCTGGCAGTGGAACACCTGATCATTTCCAACAATGATGTACGTTCAGAGCCTTACCTGACCGGTCTGATTGTCGCAGCCGCCTATTTTTATTACAGAACATACAAGGAGAATAAATGGATATTTATTATACCTGCTTCATTGTTCCTTGCTGCGGCCGTCATGGCGAAAGGTATTTTTATCGCAGCTATCGTAGCATCCGGCTTTGTTGCTGAGTGGATAGTAAAAAAAAGATGGAGCGAGTTCCGGAATCCCCGCTGGTGGCTGGCAATCCTTTTACTGATACTTTTTATCACACCGGAATTAATATGCCTTTACATCCAATTTGACAGGCATCCTGAAAAACTCTTATACGGTCATACACATGTCTCCGGTATTCGCTTTTTTTTCTGGGACAGCCAGTTTGGCCGCTTTTTAAATACAGGGCCCATCAAGGGAGAAGGCAACCTTTTGTTTTATACGCATACGTTGATTTGGAGTTTCCTTCCCTGGTCGGTATTCGTTATTCTTCTGATTGTTTCGCGTATTAAAAACTTCAGCAAGCCCGTGGATTCAAACACAGATTATATATGTCCGGTCATTTTCGTAACCGGATTTATCGTGTTTTCCCTGTCAAAATTTCAACTGCCTCATTATCTGAATATCCTTTACCCGTTTCTCTGCATCATGGTCTCTCATTTCCTGATGAACCTGGATGACCGTGTTTATCGTCGTGTGATATTGTACGTTCAGAATATTCTGTACTTTCTTTTTTTTTCTTTCGCCATTATACTTGCAGTTATTTTCGGGCTGCACGGCCTGGTTCTGATAAGTTTTGGGATCTCAGCGTTGGTATTTATCATTTACCGTTTTTTCCCGGGGAATCAGTTAGTAAATATTTTTGGAAGATCTTTTTCCGCTGTATTGATATCAGGTCTGTTCATGAACAGTTTGATTTATCCGGAAATATTCAATTATCAGTCAGGTATGAAAGCCGCTTCATTTCTCAAAAAAAATAATCAGACTGAACCTGTATATACATTCAGCGAACTAATTCCTGAATTTGCTTTTGAATTTTATTCGGCCCAGCCTGTTTTCCTGTTAAAGCAATCTGAACTATATAACCTGAAAGGGAATATCCGGGTTTTCGCACCGAAAATAAAAATCGACTCACTGAGAAATGAAGGTTTCACGATACAGGATACCCTGACATTCCCGCATTTTCATATCAGCAAATTGAATGGAACTTTCATTAACAGCCGTACCAGGGCTCAGGCAGTTGACTCTTCGATGCTCGCCACCATTTTACCAAAAAGGATATGACTTATCTTATGCATGGGGACGTCGATAAACTTATTATATCCACCGGTGAATGGGCCTGGTCAGACAGGTAGGTCCACCCCCTCCTTTTACGCTTATTTCTTCACCCTGATATACGCTTACCAGGCAACCGGCATTTTCCAATTCGACTTTTATTACCGGGTTGCCTTTCACCAAAAGACATTCCCTGGGTGCCATGGCCAGTACATTACAACCCATCGAATCAAATTCTTCATCGGTCACTTCCAGCAACTGATAGCCGCGATCCAGCAGATGGTTCCGGAACACAATGGGCATTAAAGGGGAATAAACGACCGCCAGATTAATGTCCACAGGACTTAAAATAGACATCAGATGAAAAACATCAGCCTTTCCTTTATAATGTGGCAGGGGAACTACGATTACTTCAACGTTTAGAGGCTGCAACAATGACTTCAATTGAGCGATCCCCTCCTCATTGGTCCGATAGGTATGGCCGACAGCCAGCGTATGCTCATCAAGCCAGGCGACATCTCCTCCTTCCACCGTTCCCGGAGCGGAATGATTCCCCAGTATGGGGATCGCTTTTTTCTCAAACGCGTTTTTTTCTGCCATCGGTTCATTGATTCTGCCTGCCTTGCCCATATTACAAATAATCATTCCTTTGTTTGTTGCAATGGAAGCATCGCGGCAATAAATAGAATCCATGTTTACCGATGGTTCCTCGGGGAAAAAAAATAATTCAGCTACGTGATTTTCAAGTAAGCTTTGAAAAAATTTATATTCCTTTCGTGCATCACTCATGTCAGGTTTGCTGAGATAATTCAGGGACCGCCAATATTGTTCAAGATGAGAATCGCTGATAAATGCCTGTTGCACATTTTTTACGAACAGGGATTTTATTTTCCCGATTTCTGAATGACACGTATAATTCATATCAGGGTTTTTTATTCCATCGTATGATTACATAGAAAGGAAGGCCGGCGAGTATTAAAAGAAACCCCCAATAAACGATTTCCTGACCCGATCCCGCAACCGCCCAGATGCAAAACAAAAAAGATAGCGACGCAAGTATAATAGAGCCCATCCATCCGCCCGGTTTTAAATATCTCTTTTCCATGCGTATAATCATATAAGCGGCGGTTGAAAACAGATAAGGTATCAGAACGGTTAAAGTAGTAAGCATGATTAAAAACTTAAACTGCTCAACCAGGCCTTTTGTATAATTCATTGACATGAGGAGGGAAATCAGGACACTTGAAATAACAATACCCATGGCCGGAACACCCTTCTGATTCAATTTACCAAATACCCGGGGGAATAATTTGTCTTTCGCTATAGCGTAAGGCATTTGTCCCTGTATCAGTATCCAGCCATTCAATGCACCAAAAGCAGCAATTGCTACGCCGGCACTCACCCAATACCGCGCACTACTACCCCAGATGATAACAGCTGCATCTGAATAGGGCGTTAAAGAGTGTTGCAAATCTTTTCCGGGAATCATGCCCATGATACTCACACAGCTGATGATATAAATAAATGTTGTCAGCAACATGCCCAGCATGGTGGCCCTGGCTATTGTCTTTTCCGGATTGGCAACACTGCATGAGGGAACGGTAGCACATTCTATTCCAAGAAATGCAAAAAAAGTGTATGCACCGGAAGTCAGTATAGCTGAATAATTACTAACCCCCGTCGAATTGAAAGGCAGAAAATTTTTTACATTGAAAAAAAACAAACCTCCGACAGCAACCAAAATCAAAGGAACTATTTTAAGTATCGTGGTGACCAGTTGCAATTTTCCTGTTGCCACAATGCCCCGCGTATTAACCCATGTCAGAAACCAGATCGAAGCCAGCCCTGTTGCCACTGCAAGTAAGGTGTTGGTTGCCAGTGCCGGAAAGAAAGTGCTCAATGCACTCACCAAAGAAACTGCGATGGCAGCGTTGGTACACCAGGTAGAAATCCAATATCCCCAGGCGACCAGGAAACCTGCAAAATCACCCAGCCCTTCCCTGGAATAAGCATACGGACCACCATCAGCCTTCGGTAGCATCTTACTTAAATCGCTGAAAACCTTTGCCAGTAAAAAGGCGCCGATAGAAGAAAAGATCCAACCTAATAAACTGATGCTGCCATAAGCGGCAAGGGCAGCCGGCATCAGGAATACACCTGCACCGATCATATTGCCTACAACCAGCGATGTAGTCGTCCACAAACCTAACTTATCCTTTTGTTCCGGGGCCTCGGCATCTGCCGGTGCGGTTAACATAATGTACGGTAAGATACTATTTTAAAACTTTCTCCCGTTCCGTTACCGATGCCTGCTCTTTAATATTTAAATGATTTATCCGGATGAGGGGGCGCCTGCGGAACATCCCGGGGATCCTTTTTTATCTCCTTGTTCAGGTAATCAATGGCAAATTCCAATTGTGCGTCCTTACCCTTAAATGTTTCATAGGGAAGATTGTCAACTTTTATATCGGGTTCCACGCCGTGGCCCTCAATGAGCCATTTGCCTTCAGGACCGTACACGCCGTATTCAGCCGCGCTGGCAATTCCGTTATCCACCAAAAAATTATCAAAACTCAACCATATCTCCCCTCCCCAGGTTCGAACTCCAATTACTTTACCCATTCCCAGTCTCCGGAATCCTTCCAGGATGGCCTCCCCATCAGAACCTGAAAACTGGTCACATAAAATAATCATATGCCCTCTAAACGCAAGAGGCATGTTCCAATACGGACCACCGTTTCGCCCTTGCCAGTACATCCAGGCCTTACGTAATAATTTTTCCAATACCCAGCTATCTATATTACCACCTCCATTATGCCTTACATCAAGGATTAATCCTTTGCGGTTGAATACCGGATAAAATTGTTTTACAAAATCATCCATGTCACGGCCACTCAGTGCCTTTAAATGCACGTATCCGATATCATTATTGCTGGCTTTATCAACTTTCCACCTGCGTTCCAATTCCCATTCGCCATATCTCAGAAGAGAGTTATCCCTCGATGAAATGGGTTTTACAACCTGTTCATACATTTTCTGATGCCCGTCCCGGAGGTTCAGCTTCACGGGTATGCCCACTTTATTGGCTAATAGCTCAGCAATATCCGGGACATCCTGAATGGGCACATTATTAACTGCGGTTATGATATCTCCCCCTTTTATTTTCAATTCAGGTTTATTCAGGGGCGAAGAAATTTCCGGATAGTCGGGATCGCTTTGATAAATATGCTCAATCTGTAATCCGGCAGTCGTTTTTTTGAACGTTGCACCAAAAAAGCCAATCGGTATCTGGTCGGGCGATACTCTTTTATCACCTCCTGCCACGAAAGTATGCAGTGCCGATAATTCACCCACCATCTGGGAAATCAGGTCATCCAGCTCATCACGATCCGTAATTCTTTCCAACAGGGGCTCATACCTTTTTTTAACTTCCTGCCAATCCACTTTGTGCAGATCCCTGTCATAAAAAAAATCGCGCATCATCCGCCAGGCGTCGGCATACATTTCCTTCCAGTCTTCCTGCGGATTAACAACAAAGTTCCAGTTACTTAATTCCAGCTTGGATTTGTCCAAATCTATTTTCTGTCCATTGGCGTCAGCAATCACCAGTGTTTTATTTGTAAAACTTATCAGTAGCTTTTTTTTATCAGCAGACAATCCGAAAGCATCTACTGCCGATGCAATTTCTGTCGGCTCATATTTTTTGCTCTCCCCGATTTTGAGTGCATATAGTTTTGAACCTTTGGCTTCGTCGGGATTCCCATTTTCAAGCCAGTATACAAAACCCTCAGCCAGTTCCAAACCATTTATATCTGCACTCTTAACAGGTAGCGAATACAGTGTGGCAGAAGTTTTTGTCCAATTATAATTACCGGCAGGGGAAGATTTACCGGACTGTTTCTGATTATTTTTTTCTGATGTATCTTTTACCGGAGAAGGATTGTACACACTATCCGTCAGCCATGAGTCCTGTTGCAGGAAAGGGAATTTTTCTGTGCTGTCCAGCGGTATCGCGTAGATATTATTTGTTTTTGTATAATATGGCTCGGGCTGGCGGGCTCCCCAGGGCGAAGTCACTCTCGTTTGCAAATTCCGTTCTGAAGTAAAATATAACCATTTGCTATCCTTTGTCCATGAAGGGCTGTAACTGTTCAGTCTTTCTGTTGTAACCGGAATAATTTTCATCTCATGCACATCCACAACACAGATCTGCTGGTTTTGATTTTCCAATCCCCTGGTAAAATTCATGAAACGGCTGTTGGGTGACCATAGTATTTGGTTGGTTCCCGCGTATGAATCCTTGTATTCGAATTTTTGCTGACCCGTTGATATTTCCGTAATCCGCAGAACTTCATTCTTGTTATTATAACCAATATATTTCCCGTCGGGAGATATGGCAAAGGAGGTGATGAGGGTCGTATTATTTTTCGTTATCTGCATGGGTGCACCGCTTCCATCCGCACTCATTTTCCAAATTTCATACTCTCCGCCCTGATCCGACAGGACCGCCAGATTTTTTTCATCCATAAAATGAGCCTCCCTGAAACGGATCCCGCTCTTTCTCGTTACCTCCACCCACCGGTCACTTTTAACGGGAGACACAAATAAACGGCCCCTGCTGATGATGGCTGCATAGTTCCCTTTTGGAGATATGTCGCTATACGTGATGGAGCCGACAGGACTTTTGATCCATTTTGGCTTTCGCTGATTGAAGTCGGAGTTCAGATTTATGTCCAGCAGTTTTTCTGTATTCGCACGGATATCATACATGTATATGTCAGCACCTTTCTGATAAACGATTTTTGAATCCTGAATCGAAGGAAATTGAATATCCCAGCCTTTGGAAAAACTATGCTGTTTCAGATTTTTCCCCTCTTTGTCCATCGACCATATATTCATTGTGCCATCCCTGTCGCTCAGAAAATAAATCCGCTCATTATAATACATCGGATTGGTACTCGTGCCGTCAAAATCTTCCGTGATATTTCTGGCTTCCTGTTTTCCGTTAAATGCCCAGATCTGTTCGGCAGTCCCGCCCCTATACCTTTTTGTTTTACTGCCCTGATTCGGCAGACGTGTAAAAAATAAATTGCCCTGCCCATCGTAACATCCGAAAGAAGCTTCCGACAGGGGGACCGGTTCGTTGACCAGACTTGCCGGATCTAAAATAAATAACTGTTGGGACGGAAGGCCGCTGTACGCCGAACTTCTGTATAAGATCTTTCCGTCACTTGTCCATCCGGATGCATGAATATTCCTGTCAAAAAGATATGTAAGCCTCTTGGGAACGCTGCCGTTCAGATTCATGAGATACAGTTCAGAAATTCCCTCATACTGCCCCGAAAACACGACCTGTTTGCCGTCCGGAGAAATGACGGGAAAAGTCTCCATTCCCTGATCAGTTGTTAGCCTTGAAGTCACTCCGTTACTCAGATCGTATTTCCATAAGTCACCTTCAGCAGTGAACAATACGATATTTTGATAAATGGCGGGTGTACGATAATATCCTTTCTGTTGGGCAAAGGAATGATGACCAACCAAAATTAGAATGGCGAGTAAAAGTTTAGCACGCATGAATTGGTTTTTAATTTTGATATCCTGTTATCGGTTTGATCCGAGTATAAAATCCGAAACGGCTTTCTTGAATAAAATAAGTGATGCAGGGTTCACATACATCATGTGCCCCGCTTCAAAATACTTCATACTGATATTATTTTTGATTTTCTTCTCCAGGCCCAGATGGTCTAAAGTATATTCCGTTGCATAAAATGGGGTGGCCAGGTCATAATAACCATTCAGCACCAGGATTTTTACATTCGGATTCTTACTCATCAGGCTGGCAAGATCCTCACCCGTGTTGGGAAGATACAGACCACCATAATCTCCATTCTTCTTCCGGCTGAAATCCCATTTGAATCCTTCGGTGGTATATGCATTTATTTTGTAATTCAGGCTCCTGTTTACTTTCAGCTCGGTGTAAAAATAATTCATGAAAGAAGCTATATAAGCGGAACTGATTTGTGTGGACTGTGGATCGTCCTGTGAACTTTCGCTGAGGAGGTCCTGGTTGATTCCCTTATAACGCGCGTCCAGCCTGCCTACCGTCAGGTGCTCATTTCGAAGCAATTCATCGGTAAAGACTTCTCCCCGAATACGCAGATTGGCTTTGCTCCAATAATCCTTGCTGACGCCTGTATAAGTTGAGAGCTTAACAAGAACCTGATCCTTTTCTGCATCACTGAGCGCATCACCTTTGCTGAGTGCTCCAGCATACTCACCGGAAGCAAACGTCCTGACTTCCTTTAAAAACGATTCCAGCCCGTTGGATGTATTGGGTATTTTTTTATGATACCATGCCACGGCAGCATACGTGGGTAAATACAGTTCGTAAGAAATATCATCCTTGAAAGTGAGTGTATGAAAATCAAGTACGGAAGAAACCAGGATCACACCATTTACCTGAATGCCCATGGTTTCAAAAAGATAATCCGATACACCGGCTGACCGCATCGTACCATAACTTTCTCCCAGCAAATATTTAGGCGAATTCCACCGGTCGTTGCCCGTTATATATTGTTTGATAAACTGGCTGACGGATTTGATATCCTGATCGATACCCCAGAAATCCTTTACGGTAGCCCTGGAAATGGGATGACTTAACCCCGTTCCTACCGGATCAATCATCACCAGATCGGTTATGTCCAGAATGGAATTTGCATTGTCTTCTGTTTTATACGGTGCCGGAGGTGTGAGCCCTGCATCGTTGGTAACAACCACACGGGGGCCCAGCGCGCCCATATGAAGCCACATAGAGGAAGAACCGGGACCTCCATTATAAGCAAAAGTAATGGGTCTGTTTCCCGGATCCGTTTCACCGTCTTTTATATAAGCCGTAAATCCCAGGAGTGCAACAGAATCCTCCTTTTCATTTTTTAGAAGAATAGTACCCGCGGTTGCTGTATAATGAATAAGTTTCCCCCCGATGGTTATGGCGTGCTTTGTGATTGAAACTTCGGGACTGGTGGAATCTGATTTCAGCAGGATCTGGCTGGCAGGGATCTGGGCAATACCAGATGCAGTAAAACAGGCAATCAGATTAGTAGTAAGAATTAATCTTGTTAATTTTCTCATGATGAGCAGTGGTTAGATTTCAATGTAAATCATTTCCTGAACATATCTTATTTCCGATTGCAAGATTTCACAAACGGCAGAAATGGCATACAAATGGCACTAAAGAAGTCGGACGAATGTCCAATCGCATCCATCTCACTTGTTATCTGATTATATATTCCATTAAATAACAATAAAAACATATTATGCGAAATCTAATCGTGTTTAACCACATATCCATTGACGGTTATTTTACAGGAGAGAACGGTGATTTCAGATGGGCACATAGCGGCAATGAAGATCCGGAATATGCGGCGTTCGTGGCGGGAAATGCCAGTGGCGGCGGTCAGTTATTATTTGGCAGAATTACTTATGACCTGATGGCCGGATACTGGTCCACAACGATGGCGGAACAGCATGATCCGGTTGTGGCCAAAGCAATGAACAACATGCAGAAAGTTGTGTTCTCAAGAACCATGGAAAAAGCTTTGTGGAATAATACAAAACTGGTGAAGGCAGATATAGTATCGGAAATTCGAAAGATGAAAAATGAATCAGGACCAGGCATGGTCATTATGGGAAGCGGCAGTATCATTTCCCAATGGGCGCCTGAGCGGGTAATCGATGAGTACCAGTTCATGGTGAATCCACTGGCGCTTGGCAAAGGAAGAACCATGTTTGATGGCATGGACAAAAAGCTTTCGTTGAAACTGATCAGCACAAGAACGTTCCAAAATGGAAAAGTCTTTCTCTGCTTTCAACCAAACACCTGATATCCGATGACAACGGGATTTATTTCATGGATGTAGAATTGAAGTAGCTGGAAATCATCCGGATTGCCCTAATTTTATTTTCATCATGGATGTTAAAAAAGAAGCGGCCCGTGTTGCTTGTACATTAATAGATAACAATACATCGATCGGCCTGGGAGATGGGTCTACCGTCCGGGTGCTGGCAGAATTTCTGATAGAAAGGATAAATGCCGGATTAAAGGTCAGGCTGTTTACTTCATCCTTGCAAACGCGGAATTTTCTGCTATTGGCGGGTGTTACGGTAAACGATATTTCCAGCACAGATATACTTGATATTTATTTTGACGGATGTGATCAGATAGATGACCGGCTGAATGCTCTGAAAAGCGGTTCGGGGATCCATACAATGGAAAAGTTACTGGCGTCTATGGCAAAAAAGTTTGTGATCATAGGAGACGCATCAAAATTTGTTCAAAGACTGGATCCCAGATTCCCACTGGTATTGGAGATTCTTCCACCGGCCATTACTTTCGTTCAGAGAATCATATTATCATTATATCCGGAATCTACGCTTACCATACGCAAATCAACAGACCCGGAAGACAAACCTGTTCTAACAAGAAATGGAAATCTCCTGCTGGATTGCTGGTTTCGGGAATGGCCCGACCTGGAGATGATTCAAATGCAAAGCAAGAAAATTACAGGGGTTATTGAAATATCTCTTTTTTACCAGATGGTCAATGAAGCAATCATCGCAGGTAGCGACGGTGTAACCAGGTACACAAAAGGAAATGACGAGGTCCATCTTCTCCAGACAATTTAAAAGTTGCATACTTTCGTTGTCTAATTAAAATCGGAAACCCGGGAAGATGAAAATATATAAAACAACGACAGGAATATTTATAGAATCCGAAGGCAGTATCTATCCATCTGAATTCATGTCCTGGGATTCGTTTATAAACCAACCTGATTTATACAAATCCGTATACGCGGGACTCTCTGAAAAAAAATCGCTGGGAAATAAAGACTTGCTGAATGAACTCGTCATTCAGGCTCCCATTCAAAGTCAGGAAATCTGGGCGGCAGGCGTTACTTATACAAGGAGCCGGGATGCGCGTATGGAAGAATCGAAAGATGCCGGTGGCGGAAGTTTTTACGATATGGTATATGATGCCGTACGGCCGGAATTGTTTTTTAAGGCACCTCCTTATCGATGTGTCGGAACGGGTGACAAAGTCCGGATCAGGAAAGATTCTACCTGGAATGTGCCTGAGCCGGAACTCACACTGGTAATCAATAATACGGGAAATATCATAGGATATACGATAGGAAATGATATGAGCAGCAGGAGCATTGAAGGCGAAAATCCACTTTACTTACCGCAGGCAAAAAGCTATGATGGTTCCGCTGCTGTTGGTCCCTGTGTATATATATCGGCTGCTCCTATTTCCCCCGACACAAAAATCAATATGCAGATTAGCAGAGGTGGAGCAACTATGTTTGCTGAAGAAATTGCAATCAGCAAAATGAAACGTGGACATGTTGAACTGGTAGAATTCTTATTCCGAGAATGTACATTCCCTTTCGGATGTTTATTAATGACAGGAACCTGCCTGGTTCCCCCCAACGATTTCACTCTTCAGAACGGGGATGCGATTGTCATACGCATTGATCATATCGGGGAACTTAAAAATACTGTCGCCTAATGGAAATTATACCTTCGCAAATCATCGGGTACCGCCATGTGCAATCGGACGGTGAAATATTTCATGGATATAATCCGAACTCGGGCAAACCATTGGAGCCCGCATTCAGAGAAGCAACCAAGTCTGAAATAAACGAGAGCATTGTGCTGGCCAATAATGCGTTTGCATTCTACAGGAAAACAAGCCCTTCTCAAAGGAGTTTGTTTTTGGAAACGATTGCGGGTAATATAGAAGCATTGGGAGATGAATTGCTAAAAATAATAAATGAAGAAACCGCCCTTCCTTTAACGAGGCTTACCGGAGAAAGGAGCAGGACGACAGGTCAGTTAAGACTCTTTGCGCAACTCTTACGTGATGCCAGGTGGAATAAAGAAATTGTTGATGAGCCGTTGCCTGACAGAAAACCCGTAGCGCGACCCGAAATGGTACAAATGCAGGTACCCATCGGCGTTGTAGGTATATTTGGAGCAAGCAATTTCCCTCTGGCATTTTCAGTGGCAGGTGGTGATACAGCATCCGCACTGGCATCAGGTTGCCCGGTGGTATTCAAAGCACACCCCGCACACCCGGCTACCTGCCAGTTGATCGGCGATGCGATTGCGAAAGCGGCAAAGGAAACAGGAATGCCCGACGGTACTTTTTCGATGCTACACGGACTGTCACATGAAGTGGGCGGAACCCTCGTTGTCCATCCGCTGATAAAAGCAGTCGCTTTTACGGGATCTTTCAAAGGAGGAAAAGCATTGTACGATCTCGCGGTAAGAAGACCTGAACCCATTCCCGTTTATGCCGAAATGGGGAGTGTGAACCCGGTTTTCTTTTTACCGAACGCAGTCAAACTGGGTGGTGAATCACTTGCTTCGCAATTTGGTCAATCAGTGACCATGGGCTCAGGACAATTTTGTACCAATCCCGGCTTTTGTATTTTGATCAATAATGAGGAAAGCAGATTATTTCTTCAGCGTGTGGCAGATGGATTGTCGGCGACCCCTATTCACCCCCTGCTTACAAAAGGAATAACGGATGCATATAAATCCGGACTGGAGAAGCAGCATAAAATGAGTGGCGCCTCGGTTCTCACCATAAATGCTGAAACGGACATCAAGCCGAGTATCATAACGGTTAATGCCAAAAGTCTGATGCAAAATCCGGGGTATTTTGAGGAAGTTTTTGGGCCGTCTACGGTAGCCGTATTGGCTGATAGCGTCGAAGAAATGTTTAGCCTGGCTGAAGTCATGCCGGGTCAGTTGACCGGAACTGTTCACGCCGCAGAAAATGATTACCCGACAGCTAAAGAATTAATCGACCTTCTGACTCAAAAAGTGGGCAGGATTGTCATGAATGGTTTCCCCACCGGTGTAGAAGTTTGCCATGCAATGGTACATGGTGGACCCTACCCGGCTACGACCGATAGCAGGGTAACTTCAGTAGGAACAAGTTCCATTTATCGCTTTACCAGGCCGGTTTGTTATCAGAATATCCCCCATTCGCTCCTGCCTGTTTCCAACCAGTAGAATTTACGTTATAATATACTGATATCCATTCATTTAAGGGTTCGTTGATTTCCCTAGTAAAAGCCCCTAGGATCAGCCGGCAGAGGGTATTATCTTGGCGTCCATACTTACAACAGCAGCCGGAAAAACTGAAAAACCCGAACGCCCAACCCCCCGGTATATGCTGTCTGAATCCTGCCAATATTCCTATGTCTGACTTTTCTTGTTCCTAATCCAATCCCTCAGGGACGGCATTGTTTTTACCCAAAATTAAAACGATGTTGAAAACTCAATTTGCGAAGGCATTCTATCTTTGTAATGCTTTCTTACTGATCACGACTTCTATTACCGTAAGTCCGTTATCTGCCAGATCAATACATGAATCCAGACTGCCGGTAAAAGAAACGGAATCTGCTTCCGATAAGCCCGAAATAAGACTGAATAAAAAAGGCGCCTTATTCGTAAAAAAATATATTAAGAATAGTAAAGAATGCCTTGTCAGAGTCAAGAAGCGAAGTATAGTACCCTTCTCGATAATCGATTCGGTTCTTAATATATATCATCTGCCCCTCGAATTAAAATATCTTGCCGTTATTGAATCTGAATTAAAACCATCTGCACTGAGTCATGTAGGTGCCCGTGGTCCCTGGCAGCTAATGCCGGCCACCGCTCAGGTTTTAGGTTTAAAAACAAGTCATCAAAATGATGAGCGTACCAATTATTACAAGAGTACGATTGCAGCAGCTAAATATCTGAGGGATCTCTATGCGCAATTTAATGACTGGCTTTTAGTGCTGGCGGCATACAACGGTGGTCCAAGACCGGTTTACAATGCTATCCAGAAATCCGGCAGTAGAAACTTCTGGGTTCTGCAGAATTATCTTCCGGCTGAGAGCAGGGATCATGTTAAAAAATTTATTGCGACCCATTATTATTTTGAGGGTCGGGGAAGTGAAACAACCTTAACAAGAGCAGAAAACATGGAATTTAAAAAAATGGTGAAGGAGTTTGTTAAATCAAATCGTGGTCCGAAAATGCACGAAACAATCAACCCCAATCCATTCACAGTTGAAGAAACGCAGGCCATCCATTTTGATATGAACCAGCTAATCGGATTTAAAATCGATTCGAAACGGAATAATCCGCAAAATAAGATGACCACTACCCATCAACCAGAAACTTCAGAGGAAAAATTTAAAAGGCTGATGAGAGAATCTGAGGAAAGTCTGAACAGAGCCAAGAAAATTATTTAATGATGAGAAACTTCAAAGGATTTGTTTATTTTTTTCAGTCCGGCACCGGGCATTCGGGAGGCTATTTTGTCGAATGCTTTTTCGTTACCGGAGAATTTATTGTTGTGAAGGGTTTTGTAAATTAGCTGATGAAAAAAATATCCCTCGAAGGATTTAAAACATCCCTGTCCCGTGCTGAACCGCCAGAAGATCTTTCAGCACAGGAAAAAGCACTTTGGTTCGCAGGCAGGGGGAATTGGGAAAAAGCACATCTGATCGTGCAGGATTTGAACGATCCACTTTCATACAACATACACGCTTTTCTCCACCGGCAGGAAGGAGATCTTTCAAATGCCGGCTACTGGTATCACAAAGCAGGGATTAAAATGCCGGACTCATCATTGGAACATGAATGGGAGGAATTGGTATCCAGTCTGAACATTAATAAATAGCTAACGGTCTTCCGGGAGAGCCCTTGGCTCCCCTGAGCCGGCGTTTCACTACATCCTGACTACGTCAGACAGGGAGCGAGTCCGTTAACGTAGCGAATTAAGGTAATCCGCCGGAATAAGACCGAACTTCTTTTTAAAGCATTTGGTGAAATAGGAAGGACTGCTAAAACCTGTGGTAAAAGCAATTTCCGAAATATTGCCAACTCTTTTCTGTATAAATTTCAAAGCTTCCTTTAGCCTGTAATCTTTTATAAAAGTATTTGGAGACTGACCGGTGAGTAAAATCATTTTCCGGTATAACTGGGACTTACTGCGACCGAGCGGTTTACAAAAATGATCCACTTTCAGGTTTGCGTCGTTCCACACTTTATCCGTGTAATCCATTAAAAGCGTGATGAATTTCTCGTCCGACTCCAAAATAGATGTTATTCCCCTCCCTTTGATAAAGGTATTTGCATTCTCACTTTTGTAAAGTTCCTTTACTTCAGCGGAAACAATGATTTCACCTTTTACAAGTGCAGCGATCCGTTCAGCCAGTTTAATGGTGTCCTCAAAAATCAATTGTTTTTCTGTAACAGGCACACCGGCACTTAACCCGATTTTGATATTTACTTTCTCCTTCTTTTCATTCTTCATGAACTCCTTGTTCATCTGTTGAATTTCTAAGGCCGCGTGTACCGCTTTCGTGACAGATTTAAAGGAAACCAGATAATAGTCATCCGACTGTCTGACTATATTTCCCTCATGCGATTGCAGGGCTTTCCGAATATCCTGATTTAATTTTTCGAATAAAACTTTGAACGGCTGGGAATCTCTGTTGAGTGTCATCTGACTTAAAGAAATGACCATGATGGTTCTGAAAGCCGGGTCATCGATAATATTTAATCCCGTGTTCCGGGCTTTTTCAGGATCCTGAATTCTGCCCAAAAAAGATTCCACAATGCTGGCTTCCACTTCGATGATGCTATGCGGAGCCTGCCCGTGCGCCTTATCATGCATCTTTTGAATGGCTTTTGCATCGGGCGCTTCAATTAAACAAAACGCTGTTTTCCGCTTGTCATCAAACCAATATGTCAGGCCCCTGCATCCAAATTCATCCTGGATTTTCAAATCTTCCTGGTGTATTTGAGCTACATTTTCGGCGGTCACGGTCTCCGAGACATCATGCCGGTCCATAAAAATGGGCATATGATGAAAGATTATTGAGAATGAAAATATTCCTTATGTCTTCAATGGCCTACTTTGATATAGCCCCAGCCCGCCTGCTGTTTTGATATAATTTCATAAATACCATCCGGAACAATCTCCACACCGGGTACCAGTTGCGTACTATCGATATTATTCCTTTTCATCGTCATGGCGCAGACTTTGAATGACGCTTTGTTTGATGCAATTAATTTTTCAACAGCCGGTTGTTGTGCAGAGTGGTTTTTGATAGCAAGGTCCAATCCCTGTCCATAGATCACTACTTCCAGTTTTGCATCCGGGCTGGCACCCGTGATCAGCCCGATTTCACGCACGATGGCCTGTTGATTAATACTGTCCCTGCTGGACATATCAAAAACGACTTTATAGTTACTGGTTTGGGCATGAACAAAGGGAGACATGAGCATCAGGATACAGATGCACAGGGAATTTTTTTTCATATTGAAGGTTTTTAGGTTATACAGTAAAAGGACAGGAAAATTACAAAATTAACGGGTCACAAGATGCCCGTTTATTTTTTCCCGGTAGCAGCCCAGAAAATACCCGCATATAAAAAATTCAAAAATGAGGGATCACTGAAAATGGCAGGCATATGACCGAGAGCAGTATAAAAAGAACGGCCGCCGTCATAATTATGGTACCAGGCAACTGGGTGCATTTTCCCCATCCCGGTTCCTTTTTTGTCAGGCCCCCATTGTACATTCGGATTATAACTCGTTTCGTCAACCGTCATGATATAGTTCAGTCCCTGAATTTTTTCTTCGCCGAATTCGTACCATTCGTCTGTCCATAACTTATTTCCCGTAAATCCCTGCAGGCCAGGAAAGGAAGGATCAGTGATTGTTAACCGCGCCGTTTGAATAACAGGATGAATATGGAACATCCTTCCGACCAGTTTGGTATACCAGTCCCAGTCATATTCTGTATCCGAAGCGCTGTGAATACCGACGAAGCCCTTGCCTGATTCAATAAATCGTTCCATTACTTTCTGCTGGGCAGAATCAAAAATATCCCCGGTTGTATTCAGGAAAATGACCACCTGGAATTGCGCCAGGAATTTATCCGTAAATCCATTGGGGTCTTCATATAACACTGCATCAAAGAAATTTTTCTTAGCCAGATCCTGTATGGCTAAAACGCCCGCGTGAAGGGATTCGTGGTGCCAGCCCCTGGTAGTGGTCACGATCAATGCTTTGAATTGTTTTTGCTGGGCAGCCGCCGGATTAGACAAAAATGTTTGTAAAAACAGCAGAGATAAAATAAGCTTAATGGCTCTCATTTACTATTATTTATAGGTTTAAGAAAGATCTGTGCCGATGAAAAGTTACAATATTGTAATTTTAATATCTCTTCCGTTAAAAAATACGCTATATGGAAAAAAATATTGATCCCTCCAAGGCTTCAATGGATATGCAAAATACGATAACAGATGATGCATCCGCAGAAAGCACGTCCATCCCTCGCCGGAAATTTGTTGAATATGTAGCCGCTTCGGCTTTGACATTCACGATTCTTCCCAGGCATGTGCTTGGAGGAAAAAATTATATTGCTCCCAGCGACAAAATTACACTGGCCTATATTGGTGTAGGTACACAGGGTATAAGGGAATTATTACCGCTGCTTGCAAACACACAATTCCAGGTAATTGCTGTATGCGATCCTAATAAAGAAGCCATTGGATACAAGGATTGGGGCAAAGAGTGGTTGAAAAATGAAATCCGTAAAACCATTCAAAAGCCGGATTGGGAACCCGGTGGAGATAATTCCATTCCGGGCGGAAG
>Ga0193753_10001590_pt1 | contig 19210 bp, 16 predicted proteins | sample H1c2metaG_FD_144925 | JGI IMG/M metagenome (GOLD analysis project Ga0193753, IMG submission 144925) | Soil microbial communities from a riparian zone of the East river system, Colorado, United States - H1c2 | ecosystem: Environmental > Terrestrial > Soil > Riparian zone | place: USA: East...
TCGTGAGCCGGCTGGAGTTCGGCTCGGGGGCGGTGGCGATGCGGTATGAGCCGAGAAGATAGCCATTGGGCTTGTTAGCCCGAGTCGGCCGCATCATGGAGCATCTCGGGCAGATCCAGTGGAAATTATTCCGATCGACCCGCCGCATCCGCAGTAACGTTGTCTCTGCGACGTGCCACTAGTATTGATTCAGGAAGACGAACGCCCCTTTGCGAGCGGCAGTCAGGATATCGACTTTGCCATCTCCATTCATGTCTTCCGCCGCAATTTGAGCGCCGACACCAGAGTTGTTGTTAATTAGGTGGGGAACAAATTGAACCTGGCGCCCCGGCTTACGAACGAGCTGAAACCAATAGAGCACCGCCGGCGACTGGGCGTCGGGCGCTGAGTTCAGATCGCCATGCGACCACCATCGTTTTCCGGTGACGATATCTTTGAGCCCGTCGCCATCGATATCGGCTAGCGCCAAGGCATGAAGCTCTGAAAACTCGACGTCCTTGTCCGTTTCTTCCCAGCTCTGACGGTCGCCAGGCTTGCCCATGATCAGGTGGCGCAGCCACGAAATCTCGCCGTCAGCCGCGCGCCTTTGTTCAAACCATGCTAAGCCCCAACCATGCGCTCCCAAACTTGTGATGACATCCGGCAGCCCGTCGCCATTGACGTCGTAGACGAACATGTCGGCCCCTCCGGCGAATGGGCGAATCATTCCAGTCCATTCGCTTTCACTGAATGGCGCGGGATGGAACTTCCAAAGACTCGACGTGCCCGCAGGAGGTTGTTCCCACCAACCGCTGGTCTGGACAAGATCGACACGGCCATCGCCATTGATATCGCCGTAGCCCAAGCCGTGGTGACCCCAATTCCCTTTTTCTGAAATAAGATGGATGGTCCAAGGCTTCGTGGGATCGCTCCAATCCGGCTTGGCGTAGTTGTATTGAATCTCGGGTCCTTTTCCCTGGCACATGATCAATTCGGGGCGGCCATCGCCGTCGATATCGCCAAATTGCGGAGTTTCGGCATACACATTGTTGATAACTTTGTATGCATCCCAATGCCGCGATTCGCCGCGCGGGTTCAAATATAGGAATGCACCGTCAAAATTAATCTTTAAAACGTCGGGCCACTGATCTCCGTTGAAATCGTACACATAAGTCACGAAACTATCGGTATATGTACCGCGGTTGTGAAGGCTGGGGTCGTACGTCTCGGAATGATAGATCTCTTTCGCGATTCGGTAATCGGGCCCCAGATAATAGAAGGGCCCCGCAACTACATCTTTGATGCCGTCGCGATTGATATCCCCGGCCGCAATTCCCTCGCTGTAAAACAAATCGGTGAGCTTCCTCTGTTTGAAATGCTCATTGGTAATTTCGGGCGTTAGTGCAAAGCGCTCCGTTAAATCCTCGACGGTGATGTCCTTGACTGTTAGTTCCGTCTTACTTCCTCCGGGCAGACGAAGTGCAAGTGAGCCGTACGCGCGCGCCTGATCGGATGCGATTTCACCGAGATCGAGTGGCTCGGTCCGGTAGTCGTTGAAAACGCCTATCAGGGCTTTTCCTCGCACAAAAATCTCGACGGTGTTCCAGCCGGAGGTTTTCAGGGGAATCTGCGCAACGTGAAAGTTCTGGTCGGCAGGACTACCAATCCGCTGCCGGCTAAGTTCCCGCCCTTCGCCGTCCCGTGCCACGCGGTAGGCCGTGTTGACATCCGCACCGGCAAGCGAGTAATAGATACCGGCGGAGCCCGCGCCGGTTTTATTGATGCGAAACAGCAGGCCCGCTTCGCAGCCCTGGCATTGAAAGGAGAACCGCAAGGCGAAATCCTCATAGGTCTTGTCGAGCGCAAGCCAGCCGTCTTTGCTACCCGCCGGTTCCCCGGCGCTCTCGGCATGCCATCCTGGCGCGCTCTTATATGGTGACGGCTGGGCCGCCCGATCGACGCCGAAATTGTCGCAAAGATAGTTAAAGATAATTTCCGCTTCCTGGTCGGTAGCCTTCGCGCCTCGAGATAACATTTGGTTCAGAGTTAGTTCCCACTGACTGTCTGTTTTTCGAGCGGAAGTCACGACGTGCAGGTCATGGCAACCTTTGCAAGTCCGCTGTAGCAGTTGTGCGCCATTCGTCGGCCGCGCACTATCCTGCCCCGCTGCCGAGGTCAGAACCGCCAGCAGCATACTGGCTGACAAGAGGACGCGCTTCATAAAGTTAGCTCCTATCGAGAAACTTAGTTACTTGCGTTCGAATGAAAGAAACGTCAGCAGGATTCTGACTGGGATTCCCCGCCCGATGACCCCACATACTCGGAATCGGACACAATTCGGCCGAACGAAGGAAGCGAAGCTCTCCCTCGTTGTCCGCAACCCGAAAATAAAGGTCGGTCGCGCCCGGCATGAGAAGAACGTGCGCCCGGATCGCGGCAAGCGCCCGAGGGAGATCGCCCGAGTACTCGGGATTATCACTGATATCGCTAAAGAACCAGGTGCGTAACTGAGCGTATAAGTTGGCGGCGTCGAGGCTGCAGAAACGCTTTTCCCAGTTACTTCGTAGATATGTTTCAAGGTCGGGCGTCTGCGAGACCGTCAAATGGAGACCCGCCCGATAAAAGTCCTGGCTGAGCGCCCAGCCCGCATAGATTCGGGAAAATGCTTTCAGCGCCGCCAGCGGCGGAGAGGAAAACCGTCCACGTCCAAGATGTTCAGCGGCGCTTTCCAAGACGGAGAGCAGGCCGACAAGAAACACCTGATTGTGAACGGCCGTGCGCGCACTGCCGCAATTTACGACGATCCGCTCCACCGCATCCGGGAAAAGAGCAGCCCAATGGTAAGCCTGCTGTGCTCCCATGGACCAGCCGTAGACGCACTTTACGGTTTCGATTGAGAACTGCTCGAATAACAATCGCCTTTGTGCCTGGACATTGTCGTAAGTTGTGACCAGATCGGGATAGTCCGGCGTGTTCGATGGGCTCGAAGAGACACCGTTTCCGAACATGTTTGGAATGATGATGAACCAGCGTGCCGGATCGAAAATACCTTCCGGCCCGATCAGCCACTCCAGGTCCACGGTCGCGGCCGAATAGCTGGTTGGATAGACGATCACGTTATCTCGTAATTTGGATAGCGTGCCGTGGGTCTTCCATCGGATCGTCGCGTTCGGCAGAACAACGCCAGACTGCAGATTCAACCGGTCGATGAGAAAGGCGCCTTCGTTTTGCGGCCAGCTCATATCCGTTTTCGCGCCAGCTCGAGCAGAGTTTGGGTCACCTGAATAGGTTTTGACAGATCGCCGCCGACGCCAGAGGCCGAATCTGTAAAGCCGCGCCGAAAATCGACAATGAGCAAGGCGGGGCGGCTTCCGAAACCAACACGCCCGCCAATGCCGCTCCGCGCATATCTGTGACGAACTGTATCGAAAGAATCTTGTTGAGCCGTTTGTAGATCGGATCCACTCATTCACTATTCCTGCGTCGCGGGTGTCTTCAGGGCGCCACGATTGGCGGCAAATTATCAAATATCAGCCCAGTATACGATATACGATTACAACTTGCCCAAAGGCGAGAGGGATCTATGAAAGCAAAGATCAACTAATTAGGGAAGGACTCCACAACGATTTGACAGCAATGGTGAGCCGGGCGGGACTCGAACCCGCGACCACCGCATTAAAAGTGCGATGCTCTACCAACTGAGCTACCGGCCCCAGCGGACAAAACGAACTTCCTCAGAATAGCAAGCGGCCGGCAAGCTCAGCGGTCAATCCACGCTCCAAAGCGCCTCAGCAAATCGCCAGTGACTATCGACCCAGATCTTGACCGGTTGAAAACCGCCCGCGTAGGCGAATTTCTCAAGCTCCATCTCTGTGAATTTGTGCGACGATTCAGTCCAGATCGTCTCACCTTCTTCAAAATCGAAACCCGATTCAAGGCAACTTATGAAGACTCTCTGCGCGCGGCGCGACACCAGATGCATTTCGATGCGACGGTCTTTGTCACTCCAGCGGACTTCATGAGCGAAGGCTCTTGCATCGAAATTCGCTCCCAGCTCGCGGTTCATCCGGCTCAGCAGGTTCAAGTTGAATGCCGCGGTAACACCGATAGGATCGTCGTATGCGGCGATCATCTGATCGACATCCTTGACCAAGTCCGCGCCGATCAGAAAGAAATCCCCCGGCCGAAGATGCGACCGGACACGTTCGAGAAACGAGACAATTTCGTCGCGCTCCAAATTGCCGATGGAACTCCCCAAGAACAGCAGCAGCAAAGGGGTGTCCACCGGCCGTTCCCTGGCCACGCGTTCCAGACCTTCGAGCCAGTCCGCATGAACTGTATACACGTCCGCGATATCGCCGAGCTGTTTCTCGCACGCAGAGAGCGCGGAAGCCGACACATCGATAGGCCGATACACCAGGCTCTGCCGTTCCGGAACCACGGCACGAAGTACATGCAGGGTTTTATTGCCGGTGCCGCTTCCCAGTTCCGCGACCAGCCGCATCGGCCCGGTCACCGAACTAAGGCTCGAAGCGCAGCGCCGCAACACTCGTTCGTCCGCCCTGGTCAGGCCGTATTCGGGAAGAAGCGTAATCGCGTCAAAGAGTACGCTTCCAACGTCGTCATACAGGTAGCGTGGCGAAAGTTTCTTCTGCGGTGCGAGCGATAGGCCCTCCGCCACATCCAGGGCGAACTCAGATAGCTGTAGCTTTACGGCCAGGGACATTTGCAATTTTCTCCTCGGAGCGATTTAACGATCGACGCAGCGAAACTTGCCATACAGATATGGATAGTCACGCCGGAACCAATTGCGGAACGATGAGCGGAGCAGGCGGGCCGCGGTTCGCGACGAGCCGCCTTTCAGCACGTAGTGCTCATTGTCGAAAAAATTCGCCGAATAGCCTGGGTAGGACGGCCGCTGCTCGAAGCCGGGAAACGGACCAAATGTCGTACTCGTCCACTCCCAACCATTGCCGACCAGTTGGCTCACTCCCAACGCGCTGTCGCCCGCCGGCGTCGAATAAACCGATTCCGTATCCCAAGTCTTGAAATCGAAGTTGCCGCGCTCATGCGAGGGCTCCGAAACTCCCCAAGGATAGGGCCTGTTCTCGCCCGACGGCGTAGCGTATGCCGCACGATGGAACTCCGCTTCGGTCATCAATCTTTTGCCCATCCATGCGGCATAGGCTTCCGCCTCCAACTCCGTCACGTACACCGGGCCGTCCAATGGCAAAGGCGTCTCCGCGAACATACCGCGCAGAAAAAGTTCCTCGCCTTTTTGTCTCCAGAAATGCGGTAGCGCGGCGCCCGCGCGCACAAACTGCAAGTACTCGCCGTTGCTGATTGGAAACCGCTGTATGCGAAACGCCGGCATTTGCCTGCGAACCTCTCCGAACTCGTTATCCCAGCCGAACGCGGTACCTCGCGCCTGCCCTAACACAGCTTCTCCGGCCGGTATTTCACGCCACTCGTTGTCGCGATGAGCGCCCACGGCTATCGATGGGTTGTAGCTTCGCGGCGCTCGCTTTGCTTCAAATGGAAAATTATGGAACATGTAGGCCAGCGTTTCGAGATGCATCAGCCGATGCTCGAGCGCCATATACATCGCTTCTTCCGGTACTCGGTTCAAACTATCGTCCACCCGCCGGCGGCAGCGCTCTACGTACGCCTTTACTTGTTCCACCGATGGCCAGTCGCCAGGCGTATCTTTTGGAAGCTGCCCCGCGTCCGGATCGATTCCCGCTTGAAACAAATCGTCCAAACCCGGATCGGGCGATTTCTGTCCCAGCCCCTCGCGGCAAATTTGAATGGAATCGAAGCCGTCCAGGTGTCCAAGGTAAAAGATCACGCGATGCCGTTCGGCGATAGGCCGCAGATATATCGCCTCTGACGTAAGTGCGCTAAACAACTCGTCGCCTTGCCCTCGGGCGCCGGTCAATTCGGTGAGCAGTCGATTGGACGCTACTTCCAACACTGGCATAAGCTGTTGGATGCCCAAGAGTCCTGTGCCGCTACTTAATTTTTATCTAACTCGTACTATCACGAATGGCTTTATCCAGGATTGGCCGGGCCAGATCGAGGGCCTCTTCCGGTGTCCGAATCTCGCCATCCAATTGCCCGGTCTCGACCGCGCTCAACGCCTCTCCAAACGCTTGCCCGGGTGCGTATCCGGCGCGAATCAGGTCGCGCCCGGTAATTAAAGGTTCCGGCCGTAACTTTTCCTGGTCAAGCTCACGAAATCTTTCTTTGGCGAACTCATAACTATCGAGGCGCCCGTTGCTCGAAAGGCAGTCGAGACGATGCAGTTCCAGGTGCTGCTCGAAGTGCGGCAACCGCAAAAAGCGCTTAAGCGTACTTAGACGCATCTGCCGTACATCCTTGAATCGCATGTGATTGGCTACCAGCGAGGTCACCTGCTCTACATCTTCATTCGAAAAACGAAGCCGGCTCAGCCAGTCCTTCGCCATCGTCGCCCCCACCTCGGCGTGACCATCGAAACGAATGCGTTCGGCGATCCGAAATGTGGCAGGCTTGCCGACATCGTGCAACAAGACGCCAAGTGCCAGCGCGGGCGCCGGCTCGTGCATGCGCTCGAGCATCAGCATCACGTGCGTCCACACATCGCCTTCCGGATGATATTCAGGCGGCTGTTCGACGCCCTGGAACGCTTTGATTTCACCTGCCACCTGGCTCAACAGACCGGCGGAATCGAGTAACTCGAATCCGCGCCGCGCGGCGCCCTCGGTGAGAATCTTGACCAGCTCATCGCGAATCCGTTCCGGCGAAATTCTCGTAATGAACTGCGCAACCCGGCGAATCGCCGCGAACGTTTTCTCCTCGATCGAAAACCCGAGCCGGGCCGCGAAACGGATGGCTCGCAGCGTGCGCAGATGGTCTTCTTGAAAACGCCGCTCCGGATCTCCTATCGCGCGAATTACCTTCGCCGCCAAATCCGCTTTACCGCCGACATAGTCGAGTACCTCGCCCGAAAACGGATCCTGCATCAGGCCATTGATGGTGAAGTCGCGGCGGCGTGCGTCCAGGGCGGGATCGGATTCAAATCGAACTTCATCCGGCCGCCGGCCGTCGGAATAGACTCCTTCACTGCGGAACGTGGCGACTTCCACCTGGATGCCGTCCCCCCTGCCCACCAGCACTACGCCAAATTGAGCCCCTACAAGACGCGCCTGCGGAAAATACTCAACGACTTGGTCCGGCCGCGCATCTGTCGCGACGTCGAAATCTTTTGGGGTAACTCCCAGAAGACGATCACGAACGCAGCCACCGACCAGATACGCTTTGTGCCCTCGGCCGCGCAAAGCCGCAATCAAGTCAGCCGCAAGCGCCGCGCGTGCCGCGCCGACGGACTCATCCATTGGCGTCCCTAAGTTATTTCTACGTCGACTTCTGGCACTGCTTCTGTCACTGCCGATTGCGTGCCGTTTGCATTTTCGGCATCGCGCAGAGCCTGTGCTTCCGCCTCGGCCTTTTTCAGTTCTTTCTTCGAGGGCGGCGCCTGCTCGTGCCGGTAGTCATGATCGTGGTAACAAGTCCGGCAGCGTACCTTCGCCGCTTCTTGCTCGATGATCGAAACAATAGAATGGTTCGTGACGCGGCGACATTTCACGCAGAAATCGTCGATGACATCGCCTAATCGCTTTTCGTGCATAACAATAGCTCGCCGAGCGCAGTATACCGGAGTATATCAAGCTGCCGCGCGCGCGATGTCTTTCCCGGCTTTGCTAAACTTGAAATCTCGTGGCTACACGGCCAGGTAGCTCAGTTGGTAGAGCGCAGCCCTGAAAAGGCTGGCGTCGGCGGTTCGATTCCGTCCCTGGCCACCACTGCATCAGCCAGCAGTACTCTGTTAGATGGCTCGCCTTTCCAAAGTTGAACTACACCTACACCTCGATTGCTCCTTAAGTTACCAGGTAGTCTCGCGGCTCGCCCCAGCCATCTCCCGAGCGGAATTTGACGCTGAATTCATCGCTCCCCGTCAGTGCACAAGCTTGGTCGATTTTCTAAAGCGCGCCCCTCGCGGGTTCCAATTGATGCAGACGGAAGAGGCGCTCGAAGCTGTGATCGAGGATGTGTTCGAGCAGTTAGCGGCCGACCACGTAGTCTACGCGGAAATCCGCTTCGCTCCATTGCTGCATTGCGAGAAGGGGCTTTCGCCGGACGCCATCGTCGGCGCCGTCGATCGCGCAACAGAACGGTGCATCCGGGCGACCGGGCTCGAAACGCGTCTGATCCTATGCACTCTACGGCACTTCAGCCAACAGCAGAGTCTCGTGACGGCTGAGCTTGTGGACCGCTTTAATGGCAGCCGGGTCGTGGCCCTGGATTTAGCGGGCGATGAAGCCGGGTGTCCGATCGACGCGCACATTCCGGCTTTTCGCTACACGCTTGATCGCGGCCTGAATCGCACCGCTCACGCCGGCGAAGCGCGCGGAGCCGCTAGCGTCTGGGAAACTCTGCGTGCTTTTGAACCCTCGCGAATCGGTCACGGCGTGCGCAGCATCGAAGACCCGGCCCTGGTCGAACACCTGCGACGCGAGCGTATCCACCTTGAAATATGTCCGAGTAGCAACGTGCAGACTGGCGCGTGCCAGAATCATGCCGATCACCCTGTCGATAAACTGTTTCGCTCGGGAGTATCGCTTGGGATTAACACAGATGCACGCACGATCACCAACGTGACCTTAGAGCAAGAGTATACTTTGCTTCGAGAACACTTTGGCTGGAGTGACAAGGAATTATCCACTTGCAACCGCGAGGCTTTGAGTGCGGCCTTCCTTGAAGAGCCGGCGAAGGCGCGGCTGCTTGCTCACTTTCCTGCAATGTGATCGATGACGAACATCACCATGCGGAACGAAACGAATCATCTGAATCGAAGGACGTTCGCCAAACTCGCCGGAATCGCGGTTGCCGCCTGGTCTGGCACGAGTATCATCAACGCTGAGGCGGCGCCGTCAAAAACGCTCTCTCTCTTCGACGGCCGGTCACTTGATGGCTGGAGCCAGATCGAGAACAACGCGACGTCGCTATCCAGCGGCGGAATTAGCGACCAGTCCTCCTTCACCAGCAAACTCGCGAACGCATCGGACTTGGTGTCTTCGTTCCTGCGCGGGCAACTGGAAGATTCCGTCAAGGCGGATCTCGCTGCCTATTCCGCGACGAATCCGAATTCCAAGGCGGCGATGTCCGCGTTAGTGAAGAGTCTCAATCGTGTTATCTCCGGGCCGTCGATCTTTGACAAAACGCGTTTTAGTAAGGTAACCCTGCGGCCTGAAACGGACGACTTACTCAAACAGAATCCGCAGGGCCAGCAACTGGCCCGTCTGAACAAACTCCTGCTCGAAGATGCTTATCCAGCCGAACTGGCGAAGAGCGTTCTAACTGGCTGGGTCGTGAAGGACGGCGCTATGGCCTCGACCGGCTCTGGGCGCGGAGTCATCTATACAGCGAAAGACTACAGCCGCTACCGGTTGATGTTCACGATGCGGCATGTCTCCGGAGATCCGGACCACCAAGCCTGCGTTCTCATTTTCTGCACTCGCCCGCCCGCTGGCGAAAAACCGCTCGACGCTCTCGGCGGAATTCAGTTTCAAGTGCCCAAGGGCGGACACTGGGATTACCGCCCCGGAATGAACAACAGCGGCGGCGCGGAGTTTACTAGTGTGACCAAGCCGCAGTTCGACGTACACGAATGGAGCCGGGTCGAGATCCTGGCGGATGCCGGCAAGGGCACCGCTCGCATGGCTGTTGCTCAGCCACTTGGAACCAAGGCTGTCGAAGTGCTTACGTTCAAAGATCCCGCGGCGGGTAAAGCAGGTCCGATCGCGTGGCAAATGCACAACGCTGGCTTGATCGACGAATATAAGGACGTCGCGATCGAGTTAGATCCCAAAGACGACGAACTGCTCACCATGCGCTAGTCCGGCAAAATCCCACTCATGAAGCTCGCATCCATGCCGATCGACGAACGGGAATTTCATCGCAGTGGCTTCGATGCTCGCGCCAGGTGACATGATCGCAACAGGAACTCCCGAAGGAGTGGGCGTCGGTTTCGATCCGCCGCGCTTTCTAAAAGAGGATGACATCGTAGAATGTGCGATCGAAGGAATCGGGTCGATCGTCAACCGGGTAAGGAGGACGGAGAACTAAGCATGGGTGAAATAACTCGAAAACTATTTGTCGAAGAGGCCGGCGGCAAGGGAGAGCCGCTCGTTCTAGTACATGGGCTAGGCGGAAGCGTGAACACCTGGCATCCGCAAACGCAGGTGCTCAAACGCGACCTCCGTCTGTTCTGCTTCGACCTCGCCGGTTCGGGTAGGTCTCCAGTCGCGGAAAATATCTCGATCGCAAGCCACGTCGAAGATCTGTTGAACGTGATGGAGCAAACGGGTGCGAAACGCGTGCATTTAGCCGGACACTCGATGGGGACGATCGTCTGCCAGCATCTCGCCGCGAAGGCGCCCGATCGAATTGCCAGCATGGTTCTTATCGGAGCATTTCCCGAGCCGCCCGAGGCCGCTCGCGGCGCGTTGCGCGATAGAGCGGCCAAGGCGCGTTCGGAAGGCATGCGCGGAATTGCGGATGCGGTTGCCGCCGCCGGAACTTCCGCGGACACGAAAGTCCATACGCCCACTGCCGTCGCATTCGCGCGCGAGAGCTTGATGGCGCAGAATCCCGAAGGCTATGCGCGCAACTGCGAAGCTTTGGCGGATGCGGTGGCGGCGGATCTCAGTGCAATCGATTGCCCCGTTCTGCTGCTCACCGGAGACGAAGACCGTACCGCTCCTGTCGCGGTAGCGCGCGCCCTGGCCAGCGCAATCCAAAACGCGGATCTTCAAATACTCGCGGGCTGTGGGCATTGGGCCCCCATCGAGCGGCCTAAACAAGTGAACTACGCCATGTCGCTCTTCGCGGCTCGCAATCGAAAGAAAACCGCGTAACTGGAGAAGCGTCATGCCAGGGATATTGTTCACCAATGCCGTGATATTCGAAGGCTCCGAAGAAGCACTCAGGCCGGGCGAAGTCGCGGTGGAAGGCAATCGCATTGTGTCCGTCGCCGCTCCGGACGAACACCTGCCACGCATCGGCCGCGAAGTGGTCGATCTGGGCGGCGCGACATTGATGCCCGGTCTCGTCAACACCCACTCACACCTGACCTATAACAACGGAACGACAGTCGCGGAACTCACCGGCATGCCTGTGGAAGAGCACGTTCTCTTCACCATGCACAACGCCAAGCTCGCGCTCGACATGGGCTTCACCTCGCTAATCGGCGCGGCCTCGGCAAAGCCCCGTCTCGATATCGTCATTCGGAACGAAATCAACGCCGGAAAAATTCCAGGCCCCCGTATGCTTGCCGGATCGCCCGAGCTCACCGTCACCGGCGGTCTCGCCGACGACAACCAACTCAATCAGCAACATCCTTCGATATCGATCATCTGCGACGGCCCCGACGAGTTCCGCAAAGTAACCCGCATGTTGGTCCGCGAAGGTGTCGACCTGATCAAGTTCAATAACTCAGGCGACAGCTTCTGTTATCCGCGTATGGCCGGCTATCACAACCCGATGACCGACGAGGAAGTGAAAGCGATCGCCGAAACCGCCCACAACGTCGGCAAGCGGCTCGCCGCTCACTCCCATGCCGACTCGTCCGTGCGCCAGTGCCTCAAGTTCGGCGTGGAATTCATTTTCCATGCGACCTTCGCGACCGACGAAACCATTGATCTTCTCGCCAACGCGCGTCGTAGGCATTACGTCTCCCCGGCCATCGCCGCCCGCTACAACACGACCTACGAAGCCGCCGAATGGGGCATCACAACAGACGTCGCCGAGATGATCGGCAACAAGCGCGAACTCGAAGACGGCATCAAGGTCATGCGCAAGATGCATGCAGCCGGAATCAAGATCCTGCCTTTCGGCGACTACGGTTTTGCCTGGCTGCCGCACGGGACCGAATCGCGCGATCTGGAACATTTCGTGAATCTCTTCGGCTTCGCGCCATGGGAAGCGCTGCGAGCCGCCACGGCGTATGGCGGCGAAGCCTGGGCCGGCGACACCGGCGAAAAACTCGGCCGCGTACGCGAAGGGTATCTGGCGGATTTGATTGTCGTCGATGGCAATCCCCTGCTCGATCTCAGTCTGCTGCAGGATCGCCGCGCCCTGCTCGCGATCATGAAGGACGGAGTCTTTCACAAACGCTATCAGGGTCGCGCCGTTTAAAAGCTTGCCAGCCGGTCCCCACTCGATCTATTGTTATGAAGATGCTGTCTCAAAAAACGATTCTGTGCGGGCTCGCCTTGCTGCTTTCCCGTGGCTACGGCTGGTCTGCCGACTTGGGCCACAAGCCGACTCTGACACTCGAAGTGGCGAAAGAGATCGCCCAAGCCGCGGAAAAGAAGGCGCTCGCGAATCACTGGGCCATGGTGATCTCCGTCATTGACGACGGCGCCAATCTGCTGTGTCTCGAACGTATGGACGAAGCGCCCATCGGCAGCCTGGAAGTTTCTCAAAAGAAAGCTCGTTCCTCCGTCATCTTCAAATCGCCCACGAAACAGTTCTCCGACGCTCTGGCCAAAGGCGCAACCGCTCTTCTCAAACTCGATATCATCCCGTTCGAAGGAGGAATTCCGCTCGTCGTGGACGGCAAAGTAATAGGCGCAATCGGCGTCAGCGGTGGCGCCGCCGAGCAGGATGGTCAAGTGGCTCAAGCGGGCGCCGACTGGTTCAGCGCGAATGCGAAATCTTCAAAATGAGATTTAGTCCCACATTGCTGCTGCTGGTGTTACCGATCGCCGTCCACGCCGCCGACGCGGACTTCAACGGCCGCTGGGATCTCGAAGTACACAAGACACCCGCCGACAAAGCGTGGTGGCTCGAGATAACTGGCGCCGGGACTGCTGGCATCAAAGGGCGGTTTGTCGGATTTCCGGGCGGCAGTCTCAATGACGTGCCCAACCCAAAAATCGAAAACAGCGTGCTGCGCTTCTCCTGGGTCGACAAGCGAAATCATCTTGACTATGTCGTAAGCTACGTCAACGGTATTCTCGAAGGTGCGATGACCGGCTCGCAGGGTGAGCTGAAGTTCACCGGACATCGCGCGCCCGTGATCGACGAGCACGACGATGCCACATGGGTCAAAGGCAAACCCATCATGCTCTTCAACGGCAAGGATCTTGCGGGCTGGAAGGGTCTCAAGTCCGATGCCGCCGCGGGCTGGACGATCGACGGTGAAATTCTGAAGAGCACCGGACACGCTGACGATCTGATCACAAAAGACAAATATTGGAATTTCGAGCTCCACGTGGAGTACAACGTGGCCGAGCACAGCAACAGCGGCGTGGGATTGCGCGGCCGCTACGAAGTACAGATCATCGACGATTTTGGCAAGCCGCCCGGCCTGCACGGTACCGGCACTCTCTATACGCGCATTGTGCCGCCCGCGAATTACGGCAAGCCCGCGGGCGAATGGCAAACGCTTGATATTCGTCTCGTCGGCATGGAAGTCACCGGCACATTGAACGGAAACAAACTCTACGAAAAGGGCGTGATCGACGGCCTCACCGGCATCGCCTTTGATCCCTACGAAGGGAAGCCCGGCGCGCTCGAACTGCAGGGCGACCACGGGGCCGTCGAATTCCGAAATCTGGTATTGACTCCGTTGGTAAAACGCAAAGCGAAGTAATTTCGATGGCGGTCTTCTTCGGATCCGCCATTCTCCTCAGCGCGTTCCTTCTCTTTCAAGTCGAGCCGCTGATCGCGAAACTGATTCTGCCCTGGTTCGGCGGGTCGGCGGCCGTGTGGACAGCCTGCTTGCTGTTTTTTCAATTGACCCTGTTCGGCGGCTATGCTTACGCGCACTGGCTCAATTGACGCCGCGGCGCGACCCAACGAATCGTTCACCTCACCTTGCTCGCGTTGAGTTTGCTCTGGCTACCGATCCTGCCTTCCTCCGCGTGGAAATCCAACGAATTGACAAATCCGCTCTGGCACATTCTGGGTCTGCTTGCGGCAACCGTCGGATTGCCCTGGTTCCTGCTTGCCTCCACAAGCCCGCTGCTGCAATCGTGGTTCTCAAGATCGAACAGCGGTGCAATGCCCTACCGCTATTTCGCGATTTCAAATGCGGGGTCGATGATCGGTCTGCTCACGTATCCGGTTCTCGTCGAGCCGTATCTTACGAGCCGCGAGCAGGCCTGGACGTGGTCGATATCCTACTGCGTCTTCGTCGTAGTGTGCGCAGCCATCACCTTGCGCGCGCATGGTCTCCGCCCCGCAACTGCTCCAATTGCCGCGCCGCCGCTCTCTGAATGTCTGCTTTGGATAGGCCTTGCAGCCTGCCCGTCCGCTTTGCTCCTCGCCGTCACCAGCCACCTGACCGAAAACATCGCCGCTATTCCGTTCCTGTGGGTTTTGCCGTTGAGCCTATACCTGCTGAGCTTCATACTCTGTTTCGATAGCGACCGCTGGTACCGCCGCTGGCTCCTTGCTCCGCTGGCTGCCATTTCCCTGCCCGTGACCGCCCGATTGATTTCCGGCGGCGAAAAAATTTCCACGATTGCGCTCCTCTCCGCGGCCACGTTCGTGCTCTTCATGGTCTGTCACGGCGAACTCGCCCGGCGCCGCCCCGCGCCTGCGTATCTCACCTCGTTTTATCTGATGATTGCAGCGGGCGGCGCACTGGGCGGCCTCTTCATCGGCCTCGCCGCGCCGTATCTTTTCAACGCGCGGTATGACCTGCCCATCGTCCTTTCGCTCGCCGCATGTCTCTTCTTGTATTTGATTTGGATCGAGCGTGCGGCGAAGCTCATGTTGTTCACTCTCATCGCCGGTCTGACGTTCGGCTTCATCGGCATTCTCGCGCGCGAAACCTGGAACTCGTTCGCGTATTCCCGCCTGCTGGTCCGCAATTTCTACGGTTCGCTGGTTGTATACGACAACGAAGTGCCGCGTGCGATGGGACCCGTGCGTGTCTTACGGAACGGCATGATCGACCACGGCGAGCAGTTCCTATGGCCCCAAAACCAGCGCTACCCGACCACCTACTACGCCCGCAATTCCGGCGTCGGGCGCGCGCTCACCATGCTCATGCAGCAAGGACCGCTCCATGTGGGTGTGATCGGCTTAGGCTCTGGCACGCTGGCCGCTTACGCTCGTCCGACCGATCGCTACTCCTTCTACGAAATCAATCCGAACGTCATAAAAATCGCGGCCACACAGTTCACGTTTCTGAAGGATTGCCCGGCGCCGCATGTAGTCATTCCCGGTGACGCCAGACTCTCGCTCGAAGGCGAACCGACCCAACGCTTCGACCTGCTGGTCCTCGATGCATTCTCGGGTGACTCCATCCCCGTGCACCTCCTCACCCGCGAGGCTTTTCAGTTGTACTGGCGCCACTTGAAACCCGACGGCGTCCTAGCCGTCCACGTCTCGAACAAGTACCTCTCCCTCGGCCCCGTCGTAGCGCTCGCCGCACTCGAAAACGCCAAATCTGCCATGCTTATTACTAACGACCTCAACAGCGCCAACGAGGAGTGGTCGGCCGACTGGGTGCTGGTAACCTCCCGGTCCGGCTTCTTCGACTTGCCTGACATCGACCGCGCCGACAAACCCGTCGATCCAATTCCCGGTCTGCGGCCATGGACCGACAACTACAGCAATCTTTACCGTATTCTTCGGTAAGCACTTATTTTCTAAGACGCCGTACCATATTTACACGCGAAGGCGTATTATATAACCCAGAAGATCAAAAAGACTGAATTAAGCCATGAAAACAAGCTTGCTCCTGTCGACCCTCTTAGCGGCCGGCCTTCTGCCCGCTCAAGTCACCTACGACCGCCTCCTCCACGCCGACAAGGAGCCGCAGAACTGGCTCACCTACTCGGGCGCCTACGACGGCAACCGTTTCAGCCCGCTCAGCCAGATCAATAGCAAGAACGTGAAGAATCTGCAGATGAAGTGGGTCTACCATCCCATCTACGTGAAGACCGGCAACAACCAGTCCAAGATGGAAAACACGCCCATCGTCGTGGACGGCATCATGTACACCGGCACCGCCCTCGAAGCGGTCGCTCTGGATGCGGTCACCGGACGCGTGTTCTGGAAGCTCCCGCACCCGCTCGATCCCAAGGCCTACTACAACGCCTACGAGGTGAACAAGGGTATGGCAATCGCCGGCGACACGCTCTTCTGGGCCACGGTCGATTGCCATCTGCTCGCCATCGACACCAAGACCGGCCACGTCATCTGGGACAAGTTGATGGCCGAATGGCAAAAGGGTTACCAGTATAACGTCGCGCCGCTCGTCGTCAGGGACATGGTGATCCTGGGGCCGGCGACCAATGAAGCCGGCGCCAATTGCTGGGTATCGGCCTACGACGTCAAAACCGGCAAAGAACTCTGGAGGTTCTGGACCGCTCCCACTTCGGCCGACCAGCCTGAGGCCAAAACCTGGACGGGTGAATCCTGGAAGCACGGCGGCAGCCCGATCTGGAACGGCGGAGCCTACGACCCGGAGACGAATCTGACGTTCTGGGGCACCGGCAACCCCAACCCAGGCTGGAACGGCGATCCGCGCACGCCTGGCGATAATCTCTATTCCGCTTCCGTCATCGCCCTCGACGCCGACACCGGCAAGCTGAAATGGCACTACCAATTCACACCCGGCGACGAATACGACTGGGATGCCACTCAGGTGCCCGTGCTCATCAACATCGATTGGAAGGGCCAGCCGCGCAAAGCGATGCTGTGGGCCAACCGTAACGGGTTCTTCTACGTGCTCGACCGGACCACCGGCGAGTTTCTGCTGGGCAAGAACTTCGTCAAGCAAAACTGGAACCTGGGCTTCGACAAAGTAGGCAGACCGATCAAAGACCCCGCCCGCTGGCCGAAGCCCATGGGAGGCATCCTGATCGAGCCTGGCAACCAGGGTGGAACGAACTGGTATCCACCGTCCTACAGCCCCATCACTAAACTTTTCTACATTCCAACCTGGGAGAATTCGGGCGGCCGATCGGCCAAGGGCGATCCTGGCACCTGGGTGGAAGGCCAGCGCTACACCGGGACCGGAATGGATACCCGCGGCGGCCGTCTTCCCAGTGGCGTTCGTCCCGTCAGACGGCCGAACCGGGCTTTAACCAACTACAAGACCGAAGACGAGGGGTTCGGCGCAATCCGCGCCATCGATCCGAAGACGGGCGACAAAGAGTGGGACTTCAAAATGGTCAGCTACACCGAAAATGGCGTACTTTCCACTGCCGGCGATCTGGTGTTCGGCGGCGGCATGGAAGGGAACTTCTTCGCGCTCAATGCCCGCACCGGCGAGCTTCTGTGGCACGCGAATCTCGGCGGCCCCAACGCCAGCGGCCCGATTAGCTACGGCGTCGACGGCAAGCAATATATCGTCGGCACCGGCGAAGGCTCCCTCTACGTGTTCGGGCTGCCCGATTAGCATGAACACGCGTATCTTGTTGCCCTTCGTTTTCCTCGGCGGCTCACTGCTGGCGCAGGTGACCTACGATCGTCTCCTTCACTCCGACAAAGAGCCGCAGAACTGGCTGACCTACTCGGGCGGTTATTCCAGCAATCGCTATAGCTCGCTTTCTAAAATCAATCGCGACAACGTCAAAAACCTGCAGATGAAATGGGTCTACCATCCCATCTACACGAAGAACGAAAAGAACCAGTCCAAGATGGAGAACACGCCCATCGTCGCGGACGGCATCCTGTACACCGGTACCGCCCTCGAAGCAGTGGCTCTGGACGCTGTCACCGGACGTGTCTTTTGGAAGCTTCCGCATTCGCTCGACCCCAAGGCCTACTACAACGCCTACGAAGTGAACAAGGGCCTGGCGATTTCCGGCGACACGCTATTCTGGGCGACCATCGATTGCCATCTGCTCGCCATCGATGCGAAAACCGGCCGCGTCATCTGGGACAAGGAAATGGCCAAATGGCAAAAGGGCTATCAGTACAACGTCGCGCCACTGGTTGTAAAGGACATGGTTATCCTGGGGCCAGCGACTAACGAAGCCGGCGCCAATTGCTGGGTTGCGGCGTACGATGTCAAGACCGGCAAAGAGCTCTGGCGTTTCTGGACCGCCCCCACTTCGGCCGACCAGCCCGAAGCCAAAACCTGGGCCGGCGATTCTTGGCAGCACGGCGGCAGTCCGATCTGGAACGGTGGCTCCTATGACGCGGAGACCAATCTCACGTTCTGGGGAACCGGCAATCCCAATCCCGGCTGGAACGGCGACCCACGCGCGCCCGGCGACAACCTTTATTCCGATAGCGTCATCGCCCTCGATGCCGATACCGGCAAGCTGCAATGGCATTACCAGTTCACGCCGGGCGACGAGTACGACTGGGATTCCACCCAAATCCCTGTGCTAGCCAACATCGAGTGGAAAGGCCATCCGCGCAAAGTAATGCTCTGGGCCAATCGAAATGGCTTCTTTTACGTGCTCGACCGTGCGACGGGCGAATTCTTGATGGCCAAGAACTTCATCAAGCAGAACTGGAATTTAGGCTTCGACAAAACGGGCCGGCCCATCAAAGATCCCGCTCGATGGCCCAAGAAAATGGGCGGCCAATATGTCGAGCCGACCAGCCAAGGTGGAACAAACTGGTACCCGCCATCCTATAATCCGCAGACTAAGCTCTTCTACCTTTCCGCCTGGATGAATTACAGCGGCATCTCGAGCAAAGGCGACCCCGGCAAATGGGTCGAAGGCCAGCGTTACACCGGAACCGGACCGCGTGCCCCTCTGCCGCCCGGCGCGCCGCGTCCTGGCCGCGGAATCGCCAACTACAAAACGGAAGAGGAAGGCTACGGCGCAATTCTCGCTCTCGACCCGAAGACTGGCGACAAAGAATGGGAATTCAAGATGGTCAACTATACGGAGAATGGCGTTCTTTCCACGGGCGGCGACCTGATATTCGGCGGCGGAATGGACGGCGATTTCGTCGCCCTCAACGCGCGTACCGGTGAACTTCTTTGGCACGCCTATCTCGGCGGCCCGAATGCCAGCGGTCCGATCACTTACTCGGTCGACGGCAAACAATACGTTATAGGCACCGGCGAAGGAACGATGTATGCGTTTGGTTTGCCGGACTAGCGCGAGCTTGGTCTTCCTGAGCGGCTCGCTGCTTGCGCAGGTAACTTACGATCGTCTCTTGCACTCCGATAAAGAGCCCCAGAACTGGCTCACTTACTCGG
>Ga0193753_10001591_pt1 | contig 19204 bp, 16 predicted proteins | sample H1c2metaG_FD_144925 | JGI IMG/M metagenome (GOLD analysis project Ga0193753, IMG submission 144925) | Soil microbial communities from a riparian zone of the East river system, Colorado, United States - H1c2 | ecosystem: Environmental > Terrestrial > Soil > Riparian zone | place: USA: East...
CGCCGTCGAGCAGTCCACCCGGCACGGAGCGGGCCGGCCCGGCCCGGCGGTCGCGACCAGCCCCGGGCCGGCGGTGAAGGTCGCGCCACCGGCGCCGGGCCGGCCGCAACAACGGTGGGTGATGGTCGGCGGGCTGGCCGCGGCGGTGGCGGCCGCGGTCGTGATCGTCCTGGTCGCCTCGGGCCGGGGCGGCGATCGGGAGGGCACAGGTCTGGGTCGCGAGGCGGAGCCGGGTGCGGCCGCGGTCGCCGCGCCGACGGCCGCGGTCGCCGCGCCGACGACCGCGGTCGCCGCGCCGACGCCGACCATCGCCGCGGGCAGCGGGGCGCCGGCCACCGGCAACCTCGCCGCCGACGAGATCTCGCTCGACCTGCGCTCGTCGCCGTCGCGCGCGCGCGTCAGGGTGGGCGGCACGCCAGCCGGGCGCACACCCACGCGCCACCGCATGGCGGCCAGCCGCGAGCCGGTCGAGATCGTGGTCGAGGCCAGCGGCCGGCAGACCTGGCGATCGACGGTCGTCCCGGATCGCGATCGGATCGTGCGCGCGACCCTGCCGCCGCGGACCGCCCGGACGCCGGTCGCCGCGCCGGTCCCGGTCGACGCAGGCGCCGCGCCCGCCGGGCCCGCGCGCGCGCCGGCCAGGGCGAAGGCAGAGGCGGCCCAGGACGCGGCCCCGAAGAGCCGCTTCATCAAGCCGCCGGTCGACTGAGCTCGGGATTACGTCGGCCGATCATCCATCGCACGGGACCAGCCCCTCCTGGCCGGCGCGGTCGTCGTACCGGAGGCAGGTGGTCTCGCCGGTCACTCCGTCGAAGGCGAGGAGCTCGCGGGTGCCGTCGCCGTCGAAGTCGCCCATCACGACGCGCCCGGCGTTCGATCCGGCCGGGTGGTCCCACCGCTTGAGGGTCTTCTGGGTGGTGAACTCGGTGCCGCCCTGGAGCTCGAGATCGGCGAGCAGATAGATGACGTCGGTGCCGCTGCGCGCGTCGGACCAGACCAGATCGGGCCGGTCCGTCGACCCGCCGAGGTCTCCGATCTGGAAGTCCTCGAGGTAGGGCTCGAGGTCGGACGGGCCGGTCGCGCCCAGCGTGAGCACGCGCCCTTCTCTCGGCACGAGCAGATACACCGGATCACCGACCTGGGTGGCGACCACCTCCTCCACCCCGTCGCCGTCGAAGTCCCAGAGGGTGGTCGAGGTCGCGCTCTCGCCCCCCGCCGACGCGTAGCCCTCGATCGGGAAGCCGCCGCGGCCGTCGTTGCGGAGCAGCGTCGCCCCGAAGAACCGGGTCACGACGATGTCGTCCAGCCCGGGCGCATCGGCCGACGGCACCGCGAGCGCGATGCTGGCGTCGTCCCACAGCCCCGCGGAGGGACCCTCGAGGCCGACCAGCTCGCCGGTGGTCCACGAGCCTCCGTCGCGGACGAGCTCGCCGGTCCACAGCTGGGTCATGTCGCCGACCAGGAAGTCGGCCTCCTCGTCGCCGTCGAAGTCGCCGACCGCGACCAGGAACGGGTTCACCGACGTGGCCGGGGTCTCCCCGACGATGCGGGTGTAGGGCTCGCCGTAGGTGGTCGCGTCGACCGCCGGGTAGACCCAGAGCTGGAGCTCGTCGCCGACCAGCGTCGCCATCAAGATCTCCGGCTGCTCGGACCCGCCGACCTGGGCCACCGCGAGCCGGTTGGGCGGTGCCGGGCCGGTCGACACGAAGCCGTCGAACACGTTGCCGTGGTCGGGCCGGCCTCGCCCGCGCATGACGTAGAACCCGCGGTCCTCCGCCAGCGCCGGATCGCTCGCGATCAGCAGATCGTCGGCGGCGTCGCAGTCGAGCCGGTGGACCTCGACCTGGCGCACCGAGACGGCCACCCCGTCGGGCGGCCACGCCGGCGGGTCCCCTCCCCGGCCCGGCTCCAGCGCGCACGACCCGTCGGGGGCGGCCGACGCGTCGTCGGCTGGTCTGGCGTCCTCCCCCGAGCTGCTCGCGTCGTCCGTGGACGCGTCGCTCGATCCGTCACCCGGGGGTGAGAACGGCGGGGTCGACAGGCAGCCACCACACGCCAGGATCAGGATCGCGGCTCGCACCGCATCGATTGTAGGAGCCTGCTCGCGCGGCCGAACATGGATTCGCAGCCGCCCGCCCCGGCCGTGATTCAGGACACGCTCGGCGCGTCATCGACCCGCGGCGGATCAGCTCTGGATCTCGAGGACGATCGCGCCGGTGTGCACCTCGCGCGGCTCGCGTACGGACGACGCGGCGCGCTTGGCCCGGGTCGCCGCGGCGCGCAGGGCAGCGAGGAAGTCCGGCACGCTCTGGAACCGGTCGGCCGGATCCTTGGCCAGGCAGCGCAGCACCACCGCGTCGAGATCGGCGCCGACCGCGACCAGGTCGCTCGGGCGCGGAGGTGGCTCGTCGAGGTGCATGCGCTCCACGTCGAGCGACCGGGCCGACTCGAACGGGTAGCGACGGGTCAGCATGCTGAACAGGAGGACGCCGAGCGCGTAGATGTCGGCGCGGTGGTCGACCGGGCCGCCGCGGATCTGCTCGGGCGACATCGACGACGGGGTGCCGACCTTGCGGCTCATGGCGGTCAGCCCGGACGCGCTCGGCTCGCGCTCGAGGAGCTTGGCGATGCCGAAGTCGAGCAGCGTGATCCGGCGGACGCCGGCGCTGTCGCTGATCTGGATGTTGGAGGCCTTGAGGTCGAGGTGGACGATGCCGGACCGGTGGGCCGCCTCGACCGCGGCGCAGACCGGGTCGAGGATGTCGAGCGCCTCGGTCGGGCCGAGCGCGCCGCGCTCGAGCAGCGAGCCGAGGTGGACGCCGTCGAGGAGCTCCATCACGAGATAGGGCTGGCCGGTGCGAAACCCGCCCACGTCGCGGATGTCGACGATGTTGGGGTGGCGGATCCAGTTGACCGCCTGGGCCTCGAGCAGGAAGCGCTCGACCATCTCCTTGGACTCGGCGACGTGCTCGTGCAGGACCTTGACCGCGACCCGGGATCCGAGCACGCCGTGGCGGGCCTCGTACACCGTGCCGCATCCGCCGGTGCCGAGCACGGCGACCAGCTCGTAGCCGCCGATCACCGAGCCCTGCCCGACCGGCGCGATGGCCTCGAGCGCGTGCGGGTCCTCCATGACCTGGGTCACGACCTCGCAGCGCCGGGCGCTGTCGTGGTGAGGCTTGGGCCGATGGCGTCCGGAGGGCGGGCTCATGGTCGTTCCTCCTCAGTCGGCACATGCGGCGCGAGATGGAGGTGCGCGCCGCAGCACCCATGTGGTGAAGCCCAGCAGGGAGGATGATGCGCCCGGGAGCGCAGCCAAGTCCTCCGCGGGTACACCGTCAGAGGCGAGCCGACCGCGGCGCGAACGCGAGCAGCCGGGCCCGCGCCCTGGCCGACGCGGCCGACAGCGCCGCGATCAAGAGGAGCCCGACGCCGACTCCCCCACACATGATCATCTCGTTCAAGTGAAGCTCCTCTCGCCCCGGCGCACGACTCGTGCTGGGGGGACGATCGAGTTACATACCGCGCGGACGCCATGTAGACAATCGGGAAGATTCACTCCATCGATTCGAAAAAGACGAAGTATGGTGCAAGCCGATGGAGTGGCTCAACTACCACCACCTCCTCTACTTCTGGATGGTCGCTCGCGAGGGGAGCATCGTGGGCGCCAGCAAGCAGCTCCACCTGGCCCACCCGACCATCAGCGGACAGATCCGCCGCCTCGAGGAGTCGCTGGGCGAGAAGCTGTTCGCCCGCCGCGGCCGCAACCTGGTCATGACCGACGCCGGTCGGGTGGCGTTCCGCTACGCCGACCAGATCTTCTCGCTGGGGCGCGAGCTGGTCGACGCGCTCGAGGGACGGGTCGGCGGCAGGCCGCTGCGGCTGGTGGTCGGCATCGCCGACGTGCTGCCCCCGTCGCTGGTCCGGAGGTTCCTGGACCCGGCGTTCCGGATCGGCCAGCCGGTGCAGGTCATCTGCCGCGCGGACCGATCGGTCGACGAGTTCATCGCCGAGCTGGCGCTGCACCGGGTCGACGTGGTCATCGCCGACGGACCGGCCGGGTCCGGCATTCCGGTCCGCGCGTTCAGTCACCTGCTGGGCGAGTGCGGCACCAGCTTCTTCGCCGCGCCCAGGCTGGCCGCGACCATGCGGCGCCGGTTCCCGCGCTCGCTCGACGGAACCCCGTTCCTCATGCCCGGCGCGCCCTCGGCGGTGCGCCGCGCCCTGGACCAGTGGCTCGGCGCGCAGGGGATCCGACCCACCGTGATCGCCGAGCTCGACGACAGCGCGCTGGCCAGGGACTTCGGCAGGGAGGGAATGGGCGTCTTCGCCGCGCCGTCGGTCATCGAGGCCGAGGTCCGGCGCGACCATCACGTGCGCGTGATCGGCCGGGCCGCCGCGGTCCGCCAGCAGTTCTACGCCATCTCGGTCGAGCGCAAGATCAAGCACCCGGCGGTCATCGCGGTGTGCGAGGCGGCCCGCAAGGACATCTTCGGCGGCGGATGAGCGGCCCGGGATTGACACCACCGCGCGCCGCGCTACGAGAAGACCACCCGATGCCGGTCCCTCTGTCGATCCTGGATGTCGTGCCGGTCGCCGCGGACACCACCGCGGGGCAGGCGCTGCGCAACAGCCTCGAGCTGGTCCGGCTGGCCGAGCGGCTCGGCTACGCCCGCCAGTGGTTCGCGGAGCACCACAACATGCCGATCATCGGCAGCACCACGCCGGCGCTCATGATCGCGCTGGCCGCCGAGGTGACGTCGCGGATCCGGGTCGGCGCCGGCGGCGTGATGCTGCCCAACCACGCCCCGCTGCAGGTCGCCGAGGCTTACAAGATGCTGGAGGCGCTCCATCCCGGGCGCATCGACCTCGGCATCGGGCGCGCGCCCGGCACCGATCCGACCACCGCGATCGCGCTGCGGCGCGACGCCGCCTCTCTCGGCGCCGAGGACTTTCCGGACCGGCTGGCCGAGCTCCTCTGCTTCGGCAACGGCCGGTTCCCCGCCAACCACCCGTTCCGCTCGGTGGTGGCGATGCCCGACGACGTGGCGCTGCCGCCGATCTGGCTGCTGGGCTCGAGCGGCTACAGCGCGCAGCTCGCGGCCCAGCTGGGGATGGGTTTCGGGTTCGCGGCTCACTTCAGCCCGCAGCCGGCGGCGGGGCCGATGCTGGCCTACCGGCGGCGCTTCCGGCCGGGCGCGATCGAGCGACCGCACGCCATCCTCACCGTCTCGGTCGTCTGCGCCGAGACCACCGCCGAGGCCGAGCGGCTGGCCGCGTCCATGCAGCTGGCCTGGCTGCGGCTTCGCACCGGGCGGCCGGCCCGGCTGCCCAGCCCCGAGGAGGCGCTCGCCTATCCGTACACGCCGGGCGAGCGCGAGATCGTCGACGCCCAGCGGCGCCTGCAGATCACCGGCGATCCGGCGGCGGTGGTGGCGCGCATCGAGGCGATGGTGCGCGAGACCGAGGCCGACGAGGTGATGGTCATGACCACGACCTACAGCCACGCCGCCCGGCTGCGCTCGTACGAGCTGCTCGCGGCGGCGTTCGAGCTCGCCCCCTCGGCGTAGGCGAGGCCTGGACGACGCGGGCCCGCTCGGCTCAGCTCTCCTTCAGCGCCCGGTGCATGAGCTGGACGCAGATCGCGCCCTCTCCCACCGCCGAGGCGACTCGCTTGACGCTGCCGGAGCGCGCGTCGCCGACCGCGAACACGCCGGGCACGCTGGTCTCCATGAGGTAGGGCGCGCGCGGCAGGCGCCAGCGGGCCTCGGCCAGCTCGTCGGGCCTGAGGTCGGCGCCGGTCTTGATGAACTCCTTTTCGTCGAGCGCCACGCAGCCCTTCACCCATCCGGTGTTGGGATCGGCGCCGGTCATGAGGAAGAGGTTGCGGACCGGACGGGTCTCGCCCTCACCGGTGTCGAGGTGGCGCCAGGTGACTCGCTCGAGCTGGTCGCCGCCCTCGAGCGCCTCGACCTGGGTGCGGACGTGCAGGGTCACGTTGGCACAGTCCTCGATCCGGCGGATGAGGTAGCGGGACATGCTCTCGGCCAGCCCCGCGCCGCGAACGAGCACGTGGACCCGGCTCGCGAACTGCGACAGGAACACCGCCGCCTGCCCGGCCGAGTTGCCGCCTCCGACCACCGCGACCTCCTCGCCCTGACACGGCTGGGCCTCCATGTGGGTCGCGCTGTACATGACCCCGACCCCCTCGAACCGGCCCAGCTCCGGTAGATCGGGCTTGCGGTAGCGGACCCCGATGGCGAGCACCACGGTGCGGGTCCGCACCACCTCGCCGCCGGCCAGCTCCACCCGGTACGGCATCGACTCGCAGTCGAGACGGACCGCGCGGCGCGCGATGGCGACCTCGGCGCCGAACTTCTCGGCCTGGGTCAGCGCGCGACCGGCCAGCGCCTGGCCCGAGATGCCGGTCGGGAAGCCCAGGTAGTTCTCGATGCGCGAGCTGGTGCCGGCCTGCCCGCCGGGCGCGGTGCCCTCCAGCACGAGCACGTTCAGGCCCTCGGAGGCGGCGTAGACCGCCGCGGCCAGGCCGGCCGGACCGCCGCCGACGATGACGGCGTCGCGGATGACGTCGGCGTCGAGCTCCGGGCTCAGGCCGAGCGTGGCGGCCAGCGCCTCGATGGTCGGGTTGCGCAGCACCAGGCCGGCCTTGCAGAGGACCACCGGCACCTCGTCGACGCCGACGTGGAAGCGCTCGAGCAGCGTCTCCACCCCCGGATCGCCGTCCACGTCCTGGTAGGTGAACGGGTGCGCGTTGCGGGTCAGGAACTCCTTGATCCGCAGGGTCGCGGCCGAGTGAGCCGAGCCGACCAGGACCATGTCGCCTCCGCCCTGGCTGAGCAGCCCGACCCGCCGCAGGATGAAGGCGCGCATCAGGATCTCGCTCAGCTCCGGGTCGCCCTGGACCAGCCCGCGCAGTCGATCGCGCTCGATGACGACGACCGATCCATCCTCGATGACGCGCCCGCGGACCAGGTTGCGGCGCGCCGACAGCATGTTGATCTCGCCGCTGAACTGGCCCGGTCCGAGCACCGCGATCCGCTGCTCGCCGCCGTCCGACGGCACCACCATCTCCACGGCGCCCTCGATGATCACGTGGAACGAGGTGTTGCGCTCGCCGAGGTCGAACAGGATCTCTCCCGCCTTCACCGTCCGGTGCTCGCCGATCCGGCAGACCCGGCCGATCTGGGCCTGGGTGAGCTGCGGGAACATCTGCTCGCGGCGGTCAGCGTAGAGATCGGCCATCGAATCCTCCTCGTGGCTTCGCCCGGCCCGACCCGGGGGAAGGCCTCGATGAAGGATGGCACGAACCGGCCGCGACCGCGGCGGCGCCCAGGCGACGAGGCGACCGGACGTGAACCCGATTGAGCCCGCCGCGCCGCTCAGGCCGGAGGTCCGGCGCCCTCGGCGAGGTGCTTGAGGGTGCGGAGCTGCTTGCGCATCATGATCAGGTCGGCGCCGGGCAGGAGCGGCGCCAGCAGGCGGAACGGGCCCGAGGGGCGGCGGAGGGCCAGCTTGACGACCAGGCGCGAGCCACCGGGCGTGCCGGTCACCTCGTAGGTCAGCGCCAGCGCGCCGAACATCCTCTCGCCGCCGGGCTGGTCGAGGACCATGGTCAGGTGGCGATCGCGATCGTGGTCGACCAGGCGAAAGATGGTCATGAACCGCTGTCCGACCACGAGCTCGTCGAGGCCAGGCGTGAGCTCTCGCGGGCTGCGCTGGCCACGGTTGTCGATCCAGTCGTAGCTGTACGGGGCGGCGCGGAGCTGGCAGAGCCAGCGAAACACCACCGCGGGCGGCGCGGCCACGTCGATGGCGCGGAAGCAGGCGTCGTCGGCGTCGGGCAGCCAGCGGTCGCATGGGTAGGGCCGGGCTCGCTCGGCCTCGGTCGATCCCCAGGTGTGCGCATCGCTCGTCATCGTGGTCGCGCGCCTCAGTCGACGTAGGGGCGCGCGTCGCACGGGATGCGCAGGCGGAAGGTGGTCCCCTCGCCTGCCCGGCTCTCGGCCACCACCTGGCCGCCGTGCGCCTCGGCGCATCCCCACACGAAGATGAGGCCGAGCCCCCAGCCGCACCGCGACCCGTGGATCGCCGAGCCGGGCAAGGAGAACGGGTGAAAGAGCTCCTCCTGGATCTCGGCCGGGATCTCGGGGCCCTCGTTGTGGACCGCGACCTCCGCGCCGGCCCGGCCACCGGTCACCGAGATCGTCACCAGCCGGCTCGCCGCGCCGTGCACGGCGCCGTTCAGCGCCAGGTTCCAGATCGCGCGGCGGAGCTGGTCCGGGCTCCACATGCCGCGCACCCCGCTGTCGGCGTGGAGCTGGAACCGATCGCCGTGCGCCGCGCGCAGCTCCTCCATCGCCTCGCGCGCGATCGCACCGAGGTCGCAATCGCTCAGCCGGAGCGGCAGGCGCTTGCCGCTGCGGATCTGGTGCACGTCGAGCAGGCCGCGCACCATCCACTCCATGCGGTCGAGGTCCTGCACGATCGCGGCGGCCACCCGCTCCGGGTCGTCGACCAGGTGCGGCCCGCGCAGCCGCTCGGCGCCGGCCCGGGCCGCCTCGAGCGGCCCGCCGAGGTCGTGCATCAGCACCGACACGAACTGCTCGCGCAGCCGCCCCTCGAGCTCGACTCGCCTCCGCTCGGCGATGAGGACCGCGTGGAGCCGGGCGTTGTCGAGGTGCATGGTCAAGCTGGTGCCCAGCTCCTCGATCCGCCTGACCTCGCTCGGCGTGAACGCGCGCCGCTCCGAGATGCCGACGTAGAGGACGCCGCGCAGGAGGCGGCCGGCGGCCAGCCGGACGCCGAGCAGCGAGTGAACGCCGGACTCGCGCAGCGCGTCGCTGACCGTCAGCCCGGTGGTCTCGGCGTCGGTCACGAAGGTGGTGCCGTCGCCCGACGACGCGATCTTGCCGCCCAGGGTCGACACGTCGAGCGAGCTCACGTACTCGCCGAGGTGCTCGTCGGCCATCCCGGTCGACGCCGACACGATGAGCCGGTTGTTCTCGACGTCGAACAGGAGCAGCGCGGCGGTCTGCGCGGTCATCGCCGCCATCACCACGGTCAGCGCCTCGGTCAGGAGCTTGCGCATCGGGACGTCTCGGTCCGGCGAGCTCATCGCCTCGCTGGCGATCCGCTGCAGCAGCTGGTTGTAGCGCTTCACCCGCTGCTGGTCCTCCAGCATGTGCTCGTTGAAGATGCGGGTCACCTCGACGACGGCAGCGTGCAGCTCGCCGAAGAAGCGGGCCACGTCGCCCACCGCCGGCCGGCTGCGGGCCGGCTCGCCGTCGACCACCCGCGACACGCAGCGGCCCAGCACGGCCAGCTCGGTCACGATCTCGTTGAGCGCGAAGCCCTGGCGCAGGCGCCGCGACAGGTGTCGCTCGATGAGCGACTGCTGCGCGCTGGAGAGCTCGACCGCGTCGTCCTCTCCGCTCCGGCCGAGCGACGCCAGGTAGTCCGGCATCATGCTGATGAGCTCCGGCGGGGTCAGCCCCTCGGCGGACGCGGCGCGCCCGGCCTGCGCCCCCCAGAGGTGAAGGATGGCATCGTGATGCCTCCCGATGACCTCGCCGACGGTGCTCATGGCGATTCCTCTCCTCGCCCGCGCCGGACGCATCGGCCCCGCGTCGGCGATTGGACGGACTATGACAGATCGCGGCCAGCTCGCCGGACAATCCTCGGTTGCGCGGGAGTCACCCCCAGCGCATATTCCCGTTCTCCGCGGGTTGGTTGTCGGGCGTGGCGATCGACGTTGGGGCGGAGATGAACAGGTCCTGCGCGCTCGAGTGGAGGAAGTATCGACCACGTCGACGTCACGCAACCCACCCAGAAGATCGCCATGCTCGGGAATCACCTCCCGCGCCAGTGTGGCATCGCTACCTTCACCACCGACCTGAGCGAGGCGATCGCTCACGAGTTCCCCGAGCTGGACTGCTTCGTGCTCGCGGTGAACGACGCCGGTCGGCGCCACGCGTACCCCTCGCGGGTCCGCTTCGAAATCGCCGAGACCGATCTCTCGTCATACCGGCGAGCGGCCGACTTCCTGAACGTGAACAGGGTCGGCGTCCTCTCGGTGCAGCACGAGTACGGAATCTTCGGCGGCAAGGCCGGCAGCCACGTGCTCGCGCTGCTCCGCGAGCTGCGCATGCCGATCGTGACCACGCTCCACACCATCCTGGCCGATCCGAGCCCACCCCAGCGGGAGGCCATGGACGAGCTGACCCGGCTGTCGGAGCGCCTCGTCGTGATGAGCGCGCAGGGGGCCGTCCTCTTGCGCGAGGTCCACGGCGTGTCCGAGGACAAGATCGACCACATCCCGCACGGGATCCCCGACATCCCGCTGTCCGGGCTCAACAAGAACCAGCTCGGCGTCGAGGGCAAGTCGGTGATCCTCACGTTCGGCCTGCTCTCGCCGGACAAGGGGATCGAGCACGTGATCGACGCGCTCCCCGAGATCCTCGCCCGCAACCCCAAGGCGGTCTACGTGGTGCTGGGCGCGACCCACCCGCACGTCAAGGAGCGCCACGGCGAGACCTACCGGCTCTCGCTCGAGGCGCGCGCGCACGCGCTCGGCGTGGAGGACGGCATCATCTTTCACAACCGCTTCGTCAGCCAGCGCGAGCTCACCGACTTCCTGTCGGCTGCCGACATCTACATCACGCCCTACCTCAACCCGCGGCAGATCACCTCGGGGACGCTGGCCTACGCGGTCGGCTCCGGCCGGGCGGTCATCTCGACTCGCTACGCGTACGCCGAGGAGCTCCTGGCCGAGGGGCGCGGGATCCTGGTCCCGATGGCGGATCCAAAGGCGATCGCGCGGGAGGTGAACGGGCTGCTCGGCAACGAGGACCGGCGCCTCCAGCTCTGCAATCGCGCGGCCCGGTACGGCCGCGACATGGTCTGGCCGGCGGTCGCGCGCTCGTACATGAGCTCGTTCGACCGGGCGCGACAGGAGCACGCGCTGCGGCGGCGGACGTCGTTCCAGATCAAGACGCTGGCGGACCGGTCGGTCGAGCTGCCCGATCTCGATCTCGACCACCTGGTCGCGATGACCGACGGCACCGGCCTGCTGCAGCACAGCGACTTCAGCGTGCCGCGCTACGACGAGGGTTACTGCCTCGACGACAACGCGCGCGCTCTCCTCCTCATGGCACTCATCGAGGACGCCGGCAGCGAGGATCGCAAGCTGGTCCGCTCGCTGGGGACGCGCTACCTGGCGTTCGTGCGCCACGCGTTCCATGTGGAACGCGGGCGCTTCCGCAACTTCATGTCCTACCACCGTCGTTGGACCGAGGAGGTCGGCTCCGAGGACAGCCACGGGCGCGGGCTGTGGGCGCTCGGCACGGTGGTGGGCCGCTCGGCCGACCCGGGGCGGAACAGCCTCGGCGGTCACCTGTTCCAGGCGGCGCTGCCGGTGGTGCCCGCCTTCACCAGCCCGCGCGCCTGGGCCTACGCGCTGCTCGGCATCGCCGAGTACCTGCGCGCGTTCCAGGGCGACAGCAACGTGCAGGCGATGCAGAAGCTGCTCGCCGAGCGGCTCCTGGACCTGTTCCGACGCTCGAGCCTGACCGACTGGCCGTGGTTCGAGGACCGGGTCACCTACTGCAACGCCCGCCTGCCGCACGCGCTCCTGGTGTCGGCCGAATCGATGCGGAACCAGGAGATGACCGCGGTCGGCTGCAAGGCGCTCGAGTGGCTGGTATCGATCCAGTCGTCCGACGAGGGCTACTTCGTCCCGATCGGATCGAACGGGTTCTTCCGCCGCGGCGAATCGCCGGCCAGGTTCGACCAGCAGCCGGTCGAGGCGTGCGGCACCGTCTCCGCCTGCCTGGAGGCGCACCGGCTGACCGGCGACGCCGAGTGGGGGCGGCGGGCGCGGCGCGCGTTCGACTGGTTCCTCGGACAGAACCAGCTGCAGCGTCCGCTCTACGACGCGTCGACCGGAGGGTGCCGCGACGGCCTGCACGCCGATCGGGCCAACCAGAATCAGGGAGCCGAGTCGACCCTGTCGTTCCTGCTTGCACTCCTCGAGATGCGGGTCGCCGACCGGGGCGGCATCGTCATCGGGCCGCGGCGAGGGCCCACACCGTCATGATTCCCAGGCGTCACTACGAGGTCCTCTTCCATCGCAGCCCTGCCAACCCGATCCTCACCGCACGGGACTGGCCCTACCCGGCCCACACCGTCTTCAACCCGGGCGCCACGCGGCTGCCCGACGGGACGACGCTCCTCCTTTGCCGGGTCGAGGATCGCCGCGGTCACTCGCACCTGTGCGCGGCGCGCTCGAGCAACGGCGTGGACGGCTGGGTGATCGATCCGCAGCCGACCTTGTCCCCCGACCCGGAGCACTACCCCGAGGAGCTGTGGGGCATCGAGGACCCGCGCATCACCTTCGTCGACGAGCTCCGCGCGTACGTCATCGCCTACACCGCGTACGGGCGGGCGGGGCCCGGCGTCGCGCTGGCCCTGACCAAGGACTTCCGAAGCTTCGAGCGGTACGGCCTGGCCATGCAGCCGGACGACAAGGACGCGGCGCTCCTGCCGCGGCGGATCGGGGGCAACTTCGCGCTGGTGCACCGCCCGGTGCACGACCTCGGCGCGCACGTGTGGATCTCCTACTCGCCCGACCTCCGCAACTGGGGCGGCCACAAGCTGATGCTGGCGGCGCGCAAGGGGGCCTGGTGGGACGCCAACAAGGTCGGCCTGTCGCCGCCGCTCATCGAGACGCCGGGCGGCTGGTTGATGCTCTATCACGGCGTGCGGCAGACGGCGGGCGGATGCCTGTACCGGCTCGGCCTCGCGCTGTTCGCGCTCGACGAGCCGGAGCGGCTGCTCGCGCGCGGCGACTCGTGGATGTTCGGCCCCGAGGAGCCCTACGAGTGCAACGGCGACGTCGGCAACGTCACCTTCCCGTGCGGCTACACCATCGATCCGGATGGCGACACGATCCGGATGTACTACGGCGCGGCCGACAGCAGCGTGGCGATGGCGACCGGGAGCATCCGCGAGCTGCTGGCCTGGCTGGAAGAGCACGGCCGGACGACCTGACCCGTGGCGGCCGGCGCGGGCCGAGGATAGGCTCGGTCGCGTGCGGCGGCTCCTGATCGCGATTCTCCTGATCTCGTGCGGGCGGGCTGACCAGGACGAGGCGCCCGCGAATCGGCCGGCGGGCGCGCCGCCGGCCCGGCCGGCCGTGCCGACGGTGACCGAGGTCGCCGGGGTGAAGCCGGTCGAGGGTGACAAGGTCCTTCGCGACTTCGCGTTCCAGAGCGGCGAGAAGCTGCCCGAGCTGCGCATGCACTACATGACGCTGGGGACGCTGCGGCGCGACGCCAGCGGGCGGGCCACCAACGCGGTGCTGGTCATGCACGGCACCACCGGGTCCGGGCAGCAGTTCCTGCGCAAGCAGTTCGCCGGCGAGCTGTTCGGGCCGGGCCAGCCGCTCGACCTCACCCGCTATCACGTCATCCTGCCCGACGACATCGGGCACGGCCGCTCGTCGAAGCCGTCGGACGGGCTGCGCGCGCGCTTCCCGCGCTACGGCTACCAGGACATGGTGGCGGCGGAGCACGCGCTGGTCGCGGCGCTCGGCGTCGATCACCTGCGCCTGGTGATGGGCACGTCGATGGGCTGCATGCACGCGTGGATGTGGGCCGAGAAGTGGCCGTCGATGATGGACGCGGTCATGCCGCTGGCCTGCCTGCCGGTCGAGATCGCCGGGAGGAACCGCGAGTGGCGCCGGATGATCATCCAGGCGATCGAGGAGGACCCGGACTGGAAGGGTGGCGACTACACCGCCCCGCCGCGCGGCGCGCTGCAGGTGGCCGAGGCGCTCCTGACCCTGGCCGGCTCGTCGCCGGTGGCGGATCAGAAGCGCATGCCGACCCGCGAAGCGGCCGACCGGGCGCTCGCCGAGGCCCGGGCCAGCCGGGCCCCGATCGACGCCAACGACCTCCTCTACGCGATCCGCTCGTCGTCGGACTACGATCCGTCGGCGGAGCTGGAGAAGATCACCGCGCCGGTCCTGTTCGTGAACAGCGCCGACGACTTCATCAATCCGCCGGAGCTCGGCATCGCCGAGCGCCAGATCGCGCGGGTCGCGAACGGCCGCTTCGTGCTGATCCCGGCGTCGGCGGACACCCACGGCCACGGCACTCACACGTGGGCGCGGTTCTGGAAGAAGGACCTCGAGGAGCTGCTCAGGTCGACCGCCGGTCGAGCAGAGCCCGCGCCGCCAGCGCGATCACCATGACCGCGCCGCCGGCCAGGGCCAGGCTGCCTGGCCGCTCGTCGTGGACGATCCAGGTCCACAGCGGGTTGAGGACCGGCTCGATCAGCACCAGCAGCGACACCTCGAGCGCGGACAGCGCGCGCAGGCCGCGCGCGAACAGCCAGTAGGCCAGCCCGATCTGGATCGCGCCGAGGTAGACGATGGCGGCCGCGTCCTGGGCGGTGGCGCTCTCGAGCGGCAGCGCGAGCGGCAGGCAGGCGGCGAACGCGATGACGTTGCCGAGCACCATGGCGGCGAGGGTGCGATCCTGGCCCGGGGCGCTGGCTCGGGACAGCCGGCGCATGAAGATCATGAGCAGCGCGTAGAACAGGCCCGACGCCAGCGCGATGGCGTTGCCGAGCTCCGGCATCGGGGCGGTGGCCAGCGGGCTGCGCGAGCCGAGGAAGACCAGGACCAGGCCGACCACGGCGAGGCCGACGTACGGGAGATCGGCGCGCCGGATCGGCTCGCCGAGCAGGGCCGGGGCGAGGACGAGCACCCAGACCGGCGCGGTCGACTGCAGGAAGATGGCCGACGCGGCGGTGGTGAGCTTGGTGGCGACCACGAAGCAGACCAGGGTCGCCGCGTAGGCCAGCGCGGCGGGCACCATCGGCAACCCGAAGCCGCGCCGCGCCGAGGGCAGGAGCAGCGCGACGGCGACCGCGGCGACGCCGGAGCGGAGCGCGGCCACCTGGAGGGCGGTCATGGCGGTCCCCTTGATGGCGGCACCACCGGTCGAGAACAGGATCCCGGCGGCCAGCGCCGAGAGGCGCGCGGCGCCGATGGGGTGAGCGGGCCGAATGGCTGGTCAGGCTCCGGCGAGGAGGCGGCGGCGGACCTGATCGTCGCGCTTCTTGCCCCGCTCGGCGGCCTTCAGCTTCTCCGCCTCGCGAGAGCGGAGCGGCCCGCGCGGCTCGAGCTTCTCGAACAGGTCGAGGGTGGTGCGCGTGATGGTCTCGACGGCGGCATCGAACGCGGCCCGGTTGGCCTTCGACGGGGTGTTCATGCCGGACAGCTTGCGCACGTACTGGAGCGCCGACGCGCGGATCTCTTCCTCGGTCGCCGGGGGCTCGAAGTGGTGGAGCGTCTTGATGTTGCGGCACATACGGTCGGATCCTAGCGCGGCCGGGGCGGAGATGCTCGAGGGACGCTCGGACTTGCGCCGTGCGTCGGCGCGGGCGCCGTGCGTCGGGGACCGCAAGCCGCTACCATCCAGGAATGGTCCCTCCCCTGCCGTCGGTCCGGCGCGCGCTGCTCGGCGCGCTGGCGCTGCTTGGCGCCATCGCGCCGCTCGGCGCCATCGCGCCGCTCGGCGGATGCGCCCTGACCCAGGATCCGGTGCGCGAGGCCGAAGCCCCGCGGCAACCGCCGCGAGCCCACGAGTCGCTGTTCGCCCACCCGTGGATGTGGACCGACGAGAACGGGCACGCCGTCAAGCTGGCGCGCTGGCGCGGAAAGCCCCTCGTGGTCACCGCGATGTTCACGACGTGCAAGGCGACCTGCCCGAGGACGATCCAGCGGCTGAAGCAGGTGCAGGCGCAATTTCAGGCGGAGGGTCGCGCCGCGCAGTTCGTGCTCGTGACCCTGGATCCAGCCAACGACACCCCGGAGCGCCTGCGCCGATTCAAGCAGGTGGAGCGCCTGCCGGCCGCGTGGACCTTCCTCACCGGTGGAGCGGCCCAGACCCGCGACCTGGCCCGCCTGCTCGGCATCCACATCATGGATCTGGATCAGCACATCATGCACGACGGCAGCATCGTCGTCTTCGACGCGCACGGGATGCCCAGCCGCAGCTACACCGGCTGGGGCCTCGACGACGAAGCCCCGCTCATCTGATCAGGGAGCCGCGGGCCGGAGCGCGAGACCCGCCGGTCGTCCATGAACCGGGCCCCGTAGTCTAGCGACGCCTGGTGAGCGTTGTGAGCGGCGCAGACCAGCCGGAGGTTGTCCGCGCCGTGATCGCCGCCGCGCCCGAACGGAGTCACGTGGTGGGGCTCGAGCCGCTCGCGAGCCGAGCAGCGATGCCCCCGCCCGTCGCGAAACGTGCACTGACCACCATCGCGGATCCACACCGCCCGCCGGATCGGATCCGGCACCCGCCGCGACGACGGAGTGGGATCGGCGTCGGCCGCGTCCTTGCGAGGCGAAGCAGGCACCGCGAACCGGACCCGCTCGACCTCGCGGACCAGGAGCGTCAAGGCCCGGTCGAACACCGCCGCCAGATCGCCATCGGGGATCTCGCGCCGGAGCAGCGCCTGAGCCCGGACGATCTTGCCGTGAAGCTCGGAGCCGGCGGTGAACTGGACCCGGAAGCGACCGGGCGAGAGCGGCGCCAGCGGCGATTCGCGCCGCCGGGCGGTCGGTGGGAAGGAAGCGGCGGGACCGGCAGCGCCGGGCTGGCTGCGCCGGAAGAGAGGGTTGTCGGTGTCTCTGCTCGGTCTGGAACGAGGTCGTGCGCGTCCACCGGCGGCCCGGCGTTGGGTTCGACCGAGCCCGCGGTCGGCGGTGCCGCGGCGCCCGCGGTCGGAAGTGCCGCGGCGCCAGCGGTCGGGCGCGTCTGCGCGGCGGGGAGCCGTCGGATCCGCGGTGGAGCATCCGGCCGGGGAGCCAGCTCGGCGACCAGGAGCTCGATCTCGCGCTTCGAGCGGAAGCTCGCGCGGCCGAGGATCTCGTCCGCGTTCTCGTCGGACAGATGCGGAGCCAGCCGGACCAGCCCGCTCAGGTGGGCCCGACCATCGGCGAGCATGGCGAGCACGACCGGAAAGCGGCGCGAGAGCCGCGCCACCGTGATGCGGAGATAAGCCTCGGCGTCGGAGAGGTGCAGCCGCTCCGTCACATACACGTGCATGGACGAGCAAGCCTGTCCCAGATACAGGCGTCGAGCATCCACCTCGGCGATGTGAGCGATGATCTCCGCCTCGACCCGCCGGCCGCGAGAAAGGACATCGACCAACCGGGCGAGCAGAACCTCGTCGGACAGAGCACCGAGAGCGAGCGACCCCTGGTTCATACCCCTCTCTAGCACGGAGATTTTCGGGCCTCTCATCCGCCGCAGGAGCCTGGAACAGGCCGCGCCACGCGATTTTTCGACGAGCAAGAATCGCGTCGCCGCGGCGGTCAACGGGGCGCGTCACGAGCGCCTTCGCGATGCGGCGGCCGACCGGCGTGCAGGGCGTCGTCGGAAAGCGTCAAGAAGAAATCGACCGCGGACCGACGGCTCTCGTCGGTGTTCGCCGCTCGATGACGATCGAGGATCACGATATCAAGTCGGCGCCTGGCGGTCGGTCTGGGGCGTCCGGGGGGGGGCGGCCATTCACGACCCATGCCCCACGCGGAGGCGTCCGCCCGCACGCACATCGGCGGCGCGGTTGGCGCCGCGGCATCACCTCGACGTGCGCGGTGCTGTCGGGCCGGTCGCCATCGCGGAGCGGCGTCTCGATCGCTGGAGCGGGCTGGAGCGCTCGCGCTGGACCTACCCGGCGACCTGGGCGCGTCGATCCGCATCCAGCTCGTTCCGGAACGAGCGCGCTGCCGCGAGAAGGGGCAACCCGGTAGCGCCGGCGGGGGGGCGTCCTCGACGAGGCGGGCGTCCTCGACGAGTGGGCGTCTTCGACGAGGCGGGCGTCCTCGACCGAGGCCGACGTTCTCGACGAAGGGAGGAAGCGTCGCCCAGCTGCACGCCATGGGCGGCGCGACTCGCGCCGCGGCATCACCTCGACGTGCGCGGTGCTGTCGGGCCGGTCGCAATCGCGGACCGGCGTCTCGATCGCGCGGGTTGGGCTGGAGCGCTCGCGCTGGACCTACCCGGACACCTGGGCCCGTCGATCCGATCGAGCTCGTTCCGGAACGAGCTCGCTGCCGCGACAAGAGGCACCCCGGGGACCCCGGCCCTTCGGGCCGGCGTCTTCGACGAGGTCGGCGTCTTCGACGAGGCCGGCGTCTTCGACGAGGCCGGCGTCTTCGACGAGTCGGGCGTTCTCGCCGAGTCGGGCATTCTCGCCGAGGCGGGCATTCTCGCCGAGGCGGGCGTTCTCGACGAGGCGGGCGTTCTCGACGAGGCGGGCGTTCTCGACGAAGGGAGCTCGTCGGGCCGCGCCGGCCCTTCGGGCCGGCGCGTTCTGCCATTCTTCGGGGGTGCGGTCCTGGGTTGTGGCAGCTCTTCTTTTCGCGGTCGGGTGCGACCGCGGTTACGTCAACGCCGAGGTCGTGGTCGACCGGGCTTACGACGCTTATCAGGCGGTGGCGGACTCCATGTCCGCCTCGGCGGATTGTTCGGCCGGGGTGGCGGGTGCTCTCCGCGAGATCGAGCGGCGGCGGGGGGACCTGGACAGGGCGTTTGCCTGGCAGGCGGATCCGGATCGGCTTGCCGGGCTGCGGGGGGCTCTCGAGGCCCGGAAGGACCGGTTTCTCGCCATCTCGGCTTCGCTCGACTCGGCGTTTGGCCGGTGCGAGGGCACTCCGGGGCTGGACCGGGTCAGCTCGGCGCTGGATGGCCCGGCCGATGGGTTGCGCTGAGCGGGGCCTCGGCCTCGCGGCTTCGCTTCAGATCGGTCGCACGGCGAGTGGCTTGCCGATCGCGCACTCGAGGGCGGCGCGGTCCCAGTCGCCGGTCGATGCCGCCGCGTCGTAGGTGCTCTGCAAAAAGGCGAGCAGGGCCTGGTCGGGGTCGGCAGCGTTCCGCACCGCGTCGTAGGGCAGGACGAACTCGCCCAGCGGCGGGTGGAAGAACGCCTCGGCCGGCTGAACCGGCGCCTTGCTGAACGCGGCCGGGGTCGGGTAGGCGTAGGAGTAGAACGCGGGGTACTCGAGGCCGCCGGTTGTCCCCGGCCAGAAGCCGGCGCTGGAGACCTCGTGCGAGTAGGCCTCGCGGGTCACCTCGTCGGGCAGGTTCGGAATGCCGCCCGGGTGGGCAGG
>Ga0193753_10001592_pt1 | contig 19194 bp, 17 predicted proteins | sample H1c2metaG_FD_144925 | JGI IMG/M metagenome (GOLD analysis project Ga0193753, IMG submission 144925) | Soil microbial communities from a riparian zone of the East river system, Colorado, United States - H1c2 | ecosystem: Environmental > Terrestrial > Soil > Riparian zone | place: USA: East...
ATGAGTTTAGCAAATTTTCAGGAACCGGCGGCGACTGGTTGAAATACGGTAGCATGGAATAAAAGAAGGACTTGCTAAACTCATTCACATCCAGCGGCAGCACATGATCGATATCCGCTTCCGGTAAATTCGCCAACGGAAGATTGCGCGCATTCTCCGTGACCAGCTGCTTCAGGAAATTGTCCGGCATGAGGAAGGCCATCACGCACCACTCTTCTCCGTCCTTTCGTTCAGATATGTGCGTACCCTTTTTCACAAATACACAAACACCCTCTTTAACGTCCCACGTCTTGTTGTCCTTGTGGAAGATGCGCCGTCCACTGATGACGTAGACGATGATGTTACACTCCAGGTAGAACCATTCCGATCCGTCCATCTGCGGACATTCGTATTGCGTGAACAGCATGTCCCTGCAGTTCAGTTTCCGGGACAAGCCCGGGAAATTGTTGAGGGCCTGATAGAGGTTGATCATAGCTTCAAGAGGTAAGCCCAGTACGAATCTAGTGATTCCTTGACTATTCCGTTACGCCAACTGTCACCTATTCTGTCATGCTGGAGTTCTAAAAATTGCTTAAATAGACCAGTATAACCCATCACAAAAATGATAAATAGACAAGTTCATGTCGCTATACAGATTGTTCCAATTTCAAAAGGGCATCCATATCCAATTATTGACAAAACCATTGCCGTCATTCAGGATCCCAGTGTGGATTTCAAAGTAGGTGCAATGGGAGGATAACAAATTGCCGAAAATTCCAGAAATTAATCACTCCATAAAACAGACTAATATGAAAGCAAAAATTGGAATCAAAGAAGATCTATTGGAAAAGGTCGCATTCGAACTTTCAAAACTTTTAGCCGATGAATTTGTCTTGTACCTGAAAACCAGGAAGGCCCACTGGAATGTGGAAGGACCCGACTTTCACGCCGCCCATAAATTTTTTGAGGAGCAATATGAATTTCTCGATGAGGTGATGGATGATGTTGCCGAACGAATTCGATCTCTGGGTCATTATGCGCCGGCGACACTGAAGGAGTATTTGAAACTTACTCAATTGTCAGAGGAGTCCAGGAGCTCAAACGACAGCACCGGCTTTTTCAAAGAGTTACTTTCTGATCATGAAAGCATAATCATCCGGCTGAGGGAAGATATCGATGCTTTTGTTTCTAAGTATCATGATGCCGGCACAAGTGATTTTGTTACGGGCTTGATGGAGAAGCACGAAAAGTTAGCGTGGATGATAAGAGCACACCTGCCATAGAGGATGTGGCGAATGTCGCAGCTTTTTCGCCGCTGATTTATCATCCTTTGTAAGTGGTCAGCACATATTGGTAAATGGTGGAGGAAGTCGATAAGACTACAGAGTTGATTGGAGTTTATAAATAAAGTTTCTATCCTATGATAGTTAAAATAATTAGTGGCCTATTAATATTGGTCACCGTCTATCTCAATTTTAAACATGGTTGGGCAGGTATTACCAACAATCTGAAACCGGAAGAAGCCAAAATGATGGCAGACTTAGGACTAAATAAGCCAATGCTCACGGTTATAAGCGTATTATCATTGGCGGTTTGCATTTTGACATTATTGCCACAAACGTTTTTCATCGGAAACATCATCAATGCCTTTTCCATTCTCTTGATTATGGCATTTGCGCTACGTTCAGGCAATTACAAAATAGTGTTGATAGAGGTTCCCTTTTTCATATTGCCCTTGCTGTTGATTTACCTCGGCCATCCTCTAAAAAAATAGTGTCAAATTCAAGGTGAAGTACCAGCATAGGTAAAGGATTAAGCAGAATGAAAACGGAATTTGTTGAAGTGGCAACTATACCGGTCTCGCATACTTTTTATGACTGTGCAAAGCCGAAGCATCCACTATTTATTTTATTAATTTAAAAGAAATAAGCACTGTAAATTTTAAAGAAAGCTAAACCCATCACCGGTTAGGGTTTTATTCAGTCCATATGAAAGGACTTCGAGGCAGATATCAGTTAAAAGAATGTCTAAACTCTAGTGGCGACAAATTAGTTTTGCTTTTAAACAATTTGCTAAATGATTGCGGATGTTCAAAGCCCAGTCGATAAGCAATTTCGCTAACCGACAAATTGGTTGCAGTTAAAATCTCCTTTGCTTTTTCAATCAATTTGTTGTGAATGTGCTGCTGCGCATTTTGCCCTGTTAAGGAGCGAAGCATATCACTCAAATAACTTGGCGAAACATTCAATTGTTCTGAAAGATATTGAACTGTTGGTAAGCCTTTCATTAAAGTTATTTCGTTATTAAAATAATCACTCAATAGCTCTTCTAATTTCACTAACAAATCGTTGCTGACCGCTTTTCGTGTTATGAATTGTCGTGTGTAAAAACGGTTGCTGTAATTGAGTAATACCTCAATATAGGAGATAATTAAATCTTGACTGATGTCATCAATTGATGAAGTTAGTTCTTGCTCAATACTATCTATTACTGAAATTATCTTTTGCTTTTCCTTGTCGGAAAGGTGTAATGCCTCGTTGGCCGAATAAGAAAAGAATCCGAAGTTTTTGATTGCTTTTCCCAATGGATGATTCCTGATAAAATCGGGATGTATAAAAAGGCTGTACCCTTCGTAATCACCATTGTCATTTGCTGTAGCCAATAGTTGATTAGGGGAGACGAACAACAATCCTCCTTCGTCAAAATCATAATATCCTTGCCCGTATTTTAGTTTTCCCCTGAGGTTTGGCTTGTACGAAATTTTATAAAAATTCAGTATTAGGGATGTAATCATTTCATCGGGATTTCGATTGATCACACTGTTATTCACTAAACTAACCAGCGGATGAAAAGGTTTTGGCAAACCCATTGCTCGGTGTAACTCTGAAATAGAATTAAAAATAGCTGGTGTCTGTTTCACTTCTTTCTTCATTTTTTGATAAACATTATAACAAGTAAATCTACGGAGAAGATTCACTTGTTACGTTCAAATATTTACTGTCCGTCAACTTCCAAAAAACTGCTGGGCCATTCCTTTTCTAAACGCTTCATCTCCCACCTTCAAACGCTGTGCATATAGTGTAATTGCATCATCACCCGCTACATAACGCAACGTATCTTTGCCATCTGTGGCAGCTTCGTAAACCACCCCGGCAATTTGTTCTGGCGTTGAGAAGCTATCTTCATGAATACCTGCATATAATCTTTCTGTCAATTTTAGGTAGGCTGGGTGCGAAGTGGTATCAAGAGATCGTTTAACAAAATCTGTTTTTATTCCGCCAGGCGAAACTGTTTTAATGCCAATACCAAATTGATTTAATTCAAATGCTAAACTCTCACTCCAACCCTCCAAAGCCCATTTGGTGGCGTGGTAAATTGAAGATAGTGGAAAGGTAAGCAACCCACCCATAGAAGTGGTAGTAATAAACGAGCCGCTTTTTTTCTCTCTGAAATAAGGGATGAATGCTTGCGTGACACGGATTACGCCCAATATATTGGTGTTAATTTGTCGTGTTAATTGTTCGTCCGTGACGGTTTCCATCGGCCCGATTAGTCCATAGCCCGCATTGTTGAACACTACATCAATGGTTCCTAAAGCAATTGCTTTTTGTGCTGTTGATTTAATCTGTTCAGGGTTTGTTACATCTAATGGCAACAATGTGATGTTGTCTACCCGGTTTAGTTCTGTTTCAGTTTCAGGTTTACGCATAGTGGCAATAACTCTCCAACCTTTAGAAGCAAATAATTTTGCTGTTGCCTTTCCTAGGCCCGTTGACGCACCCGTGATGAAAATTGTCTTCATTTTGTTTTTATTTAAAAGTGAAGTACAAAAGTGATCAGCTGCTAGTTGTGCGAAGTAACCAAACCGGGGATTGTTGTAGCCAAAATGGGAGCATAACGTGTAACATACACCGCGCTCTACGCTTTCAAGTCCGACTGTCCAGTATCAGACGCGAATTGTACATCAATGAACATACCACGAAGTGCACGTTCCCACTGAGTGAAGATTTGCGCCCTTTTATTCAGGCAGCGTTATTGCTTCTTCGATGTTCAAATCCCGAACTATGTTACGGCATAATCTTATCATCATCTTCCGCGGGCTTAACCGCTTCAAAGGAACATTTGTCATTAATCTGGCCGGACTCTCCGTTGGCCTTGCATCCGCCCTGCTCATTTTCCTGTGGATCAATGATGAGTTGTCGGTCGACAAGTTCCACGAAAAGGACCTGAGGCTTTATCAAATATTGACAAACATGCAGGGAAATGGAGGATGGAATACAATTGTGGATACACCGGGGCCGCTCGCCCAGATGCTGACCGACGACATACCAGAGATTGAATACACAACTCGCGTGGCCCCACCAACCTGGCGCGGATTCGACGGGTTTATTCTTACCGTTGGTGATCAAAATATCAAAGCCACGGGAGAATATGCAGACAAAGATTATTTCAATATTTTTTCCTACGGGCTGATGCAAGGTGACGTCGACCAGGTGCTGGCGGACAAAAATTCCATCGTCATCTCCGACGAACTGGCGATGAAGGTGTTTAGCTCGACACAGAATGTGGTGGGAAAAACCATCGAGCTTAATCACGAACGGGAATACCTTGTATCAGGCGTATTCAAGAAAATATCAGCCGCCTCGTCGGTCCGGTTCGACTTCGTCCTCTCATTTGATACCTATTTGGATGCCAATCCCTGGTATAAGGAATGGAACAACTGGGGTCCACACACTTATGTCGTACTTCGGGAAGGTGCCGACATCGGAGCCTTTAACGCCAAGATCAAAGACTTCTTTCAAGTCAAGCTGAAAGGCGATGAAGGGTCACCAAAACTGCTGGCTACGCGCTATTCCAACAATTACCTGCACGGGAATTTTGAAAATGGTGTTCAGTCGGGAGGACGGATCGCATACGTGAATCTGTTCTCTGCCATTGGCCTGTTCATACTCGTCATCGCGTGCATAAACTTCATGAATCTATCTACCGCGAAGGCGGCGGTAAGGACAAAGGAGGTCGGCGTAAAGAAGACGCTGGGCGCCGGCCGGAAATTACTGGCGATTCAGTTCATCGGCGAATCCATGCTAATGACCTTTCTATCGCTGTTGGTGGCGATCGTGCTGGTTGTCCTTGCACTCCCGCAATTCAATCTCATCACCGGAAAGGAGCTCACGTTCACCTTGAGCCCGCAAGTTATCGCGGTGCTTGCTGGCATCACCCTTTTTACCGGGCTGGTGGCGGGAAGCTATCCTGCTATATACCTGTCCGGGTTCAATCCCGTAACCGTATTGAAGGGCACGTTGAAGAGCTCCACTGGTGAAGTATGGGTCCGCAAAGGACTAGTGGCCTTCCAGTTCACACTGTCCATCGTATTGATTGTGTCAGTTCTTGTGGTGTACAAGCAGATCGAGTATGTACAGAACGCAAATCTCGGATACGACAAAGACAACGTGATCTATTTCGATGTCGAAGGACGCGTGAAGGGGAATGCCGAGACCTTCCTTTCGGAAATAAAGCGGATCCCCGGCATAAGAAATGCAGCCAGCAGCACCAGTGACATGACCGGGCACAGTTGGTCGGTTGGCCTTGACTGGGAAGGGAAAGCAACCGATGACGATGCACGGACGGAGTTAATGGCCGTCAATCCCGATTTTCTTGAAACACTGGGGCTTGAAGTAAAGGAAGGGCGGTTCTTTTCCAGGGACTTCGGAAGCGACACCACCAAGGTGGTGGTTAACGAGGCAGCCGCTAAGATCATGGGCTTTCAAAATGTGATCGGTAAACATATCGAAGGCATGGGAAGCCTGGAGATAATAGGCGTGGTTAAAGACTTTCATCTTGAATCCTTCCATGAAAAAGTAAAGCCGCAGACCTTCGTCATGCACCGTAGGCGCTTTGCACCAGCCAGCCTGATCATGGCACGCATAGAAGCGGGAAGGGAAAAAGAAACCCTGGAACGTCTTGATAACTTCTACAAGACGTACAATCCCGGCTTCCCCCTGGACTACACGTTTCTTGACGATGACTACCAGGCACTATACGCGTCGGAACAGCGCGTATCCACCCTCTCGAAATATTTTGCGGGCCTTGCGATCCTCATCTCATGCCTCGGCCTTTTCGGGTTGGCTGCCTTCACGGCACAACGACGGATAAAAGAGATCGGGATTCGCAAAATCCTTGGCTCAAGTGATTTAGCCATCGTGCGGCTGCTCTCAAGGGACTTTACCAGGACAATTCTCATTGCCATCCTGATCGCCCTACCACTGAGTTATTTTATCACGAGCAAATGGCTGGCGGGGTTTGCCTACCGGATCGATCTCGAATGGTGGTTCTTTGCTGGATCAGGCTGTCTTGCTCTGGTGATTGCGTTGTTTACCGTAGCACTTCAAACGGTGAGAGCGTCACGCGTAAACCCGACGGAGTGCTTGAAACACGAGTAAATTCCTTTGTCTTTATTATTGTCTTTAGTGAAAATGCAACCACTTCGAACTGAAGAGGCCAGTCTTGACGACGACAATTGAGGACTCACAGTACCTCAAATGGCCCATACGCAAACCATAGAACTATTCTTTCACAACGGAGTTCTAAAAATTGCTTAAATAGATGCCGTATAAACCATCGCATAAATGATAAATAAACAAGTCCATGTTGCTATTCAGATCGTTCCGATTTCAAAAGGGCACCCGTATCCAATTATTGATAAAGCCATTGCCGTCATTCAGGATTCCGGTGTGGATTTCAAAGTAGGTGCCATGGAAACCGTAATGCAGGGTGACTATAACAAGCTTATGAAAATAGTGGAAGCAGCCCAAGTTGCTTGTCTGGAGGGAGGCGCTGATGAGATCGTTGTTACTATGAAAGTGCACGCGAAGAAAGATGGGGATGTGACGTGGGAGGAGAAACTAAGCAAATATTAAACGTTAGCGCTATTGGTGGCCATACTCGACGAAGGAACGAAAAAATCAATTATCGACAAATCGGTTTACGATCGAAAGCAACTGGTCTGATGTATCATCAATTTTGTCAATGTATTCCGATGTATTAGGTCCTACACTGTCCTTCATGCCGAGAATACAAAGGCCTTTGATGGTTGCTATGTTTCGCTTGACGTCGACAGATATTCGCTGCATTTCGATGCTACGCTCCTCCAGCGACCGCGCCAACAAATCCCGGTTTACTTCAAGCTCTCTGGTCCGCTCTCGTACGCGAAGTTCCAACAGTTGATTCGCGGTCTTCTTCTGCCGGTTCATGCGGACAAGGATGTACGCCAGAATTACGAGCAGCACGGCAACGACACCGATGAAGATATTTACATACCGTTGCCTGATAATCACATCTTCATTGAGTGCTAATATCTTGTTTTGAGCGTCCACCTTAGCCTGGTTCTCTCTTCCAATATAGTCAGCTTCCACACGCATAAGGTTCTTGGCGAACTGGTAATTGTAAAGGATGTCCTTGAGTTCTATATACTTCTTTTGATAAAGCTTAACCTTCTGTGGCTCTCCAGAAATCTCATAAACTTTAATGAGTTCAGCATAAACCTGCACCAATCCCTGATTGTATGTTAGCTTTGACGACAACAGATTCTCAGAGATCTCTGCCAATGCCTTAACTTCATTGACCTCCCATTCTTTACGTAAGTTTGCGTCAAGTACACAATGTTGTCAAGTTGAAATTGTTCATTATTCAGTCGCCTTGCCAATTGAAATGAGTTGTAAAAATACTCTTCAGCCTTAGCATAATTCTTCATGCCATAAGCTATAAGGCCGAGTGCAAAATTGGAGCGGATTTGGAGCGTATCAGAACATTTTTCATTGCACCATGACGTTGATTGGCCGACGTATTGTGTTGCCTCTTTATAATTACCTTTATAGGCATAACACAAACCAATATTTATCAAAGTTGTATTCAAGAAATAACTAGAATTGGTTTTATTTCTAAGCTCAATATCTTTAAAAAAATAATCCAGGGCTTTGTCATAGTCTTCAAGTTTAAAGTAGACAAGACCTACATTATTAAGTGCCACACCTACATCTGCGTCACTTCCAATTTTTTTTCGTAACTCAAGAGATTCAAAACTATACCTCAAAGCCTTATCATAAAATGACTTGTGCACATAAATGATAGTTAGTCCATTAAGTATGTGTTTTAGTTCTTGATCAAATTTATTTCGTCGCGCAATTGGGAGTATATAATTGGAGACTGTAAGTGATGAATCAATCAAACCAAGCCTCCGAAATCCAACAGCTTTTATTCTGGATGCTTTCACTATCCTCAAGGAATCTCCATAACTTTTAGCGAGTTGTAAGGATTTGTTACCCCATTCAATGCTAGCATCATTATCGAAATCGATGCATTCATAAGCTAACTGGTACAGGACGTCACATTTTTTCAATCCCATAGTAGCAGGCAATAACGCTTTCAGTGAATCGATCCTTTGCGCGCTAGCTGTCTCCAGTGTTAAAAATGCCAGAACGGTTAATATAGAATAATGCATTCTCGATACCGTCGTAATCTTTGAATCCAGTTCAGGATTGTTGCTTGTTGGATGGGATCTCTGTAAGTTTTCGTCGTGATTCATTATGGCGGCAGGTGACTAGCTAAAAGGGTAACCCCTAACCGCAAAGATATTTAAACTAAAACAAACAGGAGACTAATTGTTCGATCAAAGTGTTTGCCAAATATGGAGAGCCATACAGTCAATAATTCGGTTGTGAAACAGTTTCTGGTCAATTACTAACAAATCGATTTACGATCGAGAGCAACTGGTCTGAAGTACAATCAATCTTATCAATGTATTGCGAGGTACTGAGGCCTTCGCCTTCCTTCATGCCGAGCATACAAAGACCTTTGATGGTCGCTATGTTTCGCTTGACGTCGACAGATATTCGCTGCATCTCGATGCTACGCTCTTCCAGTGACCGTGCCAGCAAATCCCGGTTTACTTCAAGTTCTCTGGTGCGCTCTCGCACGCGAAGTTCCAACAATTGATTCGCAGTCCTCTTCTGCCTGTTCATACGACTAAGGATGTAAGCCAACACCATAAGTAGTATCGCTACGACACCGATGAAGATATTTACGTATCGCTGCCTGACGATCACATCCTCATTCAGCCTTAATATCTTGTTTTTGGCGTCCATCCTCGCTTGGTTCTCTCTTCCAATATAGTCGGCTTCCACACGCATCAGATTCTTGGCGAATTGGTAGCTAAAAAGGCTGTCCTTGAGTTCTATGTACCTCTTTTGATAAAGCTTGACTTTTTGCGGCTCATCAGAACGCTCATAAACCTTAATAAGCTCAGCATAAACCTCAATCATCCCCTGATTGTACGTCAACTTTGATGACAATAAACTTTCAGAGATCTCCGCTAATGACTTAACCTCTTGCACCTTCCCGTTCTTTAAATAGGTTTGTGTCAAGTATACAATATTGTCTAGTTGAAATCGCTCATTTTTCAGTTGGCTTGCCAGTTGAAATGATGTGTAAAAATGCTCTTCAGCTTCGAGGTAATTTTCTGTGCTGAAAGCTATTAATCCTAGAGCAAAATCGGCTTGCATTTGAAGTTCGTCCAAACATTGACCACCGCACGTTGATATTGCCTCATCGACAAATTTTTTTGCCTGTTTATAATTACTTTCGTATGCATAACACACACTAATATTTACTAATGTGGTAATTAAATGGCTGCTTACACGCATTCGATTCATATCCAAAGACCTCAAAAAATAATCCAGGGCCTTGTCGTAATCCTCAAGCTTGAAATAGACTACTCCAATATTGTTAAGTGCCATGCTAACTTCTGCCTTGTCTCCATCTTTTTCCCGTAACTCAAGAGATTCAAATCCATACTTCAAGGCTTTATCATAAAATGATTTATGGACATAGTTTAACGATAGAACATTGAGTGTGTGCTTTATTTCCTGAGTAAGGTTGTGCCTTCTCGCAATAGGAAGTAAATAATTGTAGATTCTGAGGGATGAATCAATCATTCCAAGTCTTCTAAAACCATAGGCCTTTATTCTTGAAGCCCTAACAATTCGCATTGAATCTCCAGCGATACTAGCAAGTTGTAGGGATTTGTTTGACCATTCAACACTCGCTTTGTTATCAATATCGATACAGGCATATGCCAACTCGTATAGAACGTCACATTTCTTTATCCCCGTGCGATTAGGCAATAGTCCTTTCAACGAATCGATGTTTTGTGCGCTAGCCTTATCAGCCGCTAGCAACGTCAGAATGATTAAGATAGAGCAATATATTTTTGATACCGCCGAAGATCTTAGATCCAGGCACGGGTTGTTGTTCTGTAAATGGAGTTTCCGTATGTTTTCGTTATAATTTACCATAACAGTAGGATTACCTGATTTTTAACAAATACTTAACTGTTTAATTTAGGGTTTAAATCCAAAAAATCAATGGGACTGATAGTTACATCACGTAAAAGCTTCGATGCGGCCGTATCGCGACAAGCGACTGAAGCCTGCGATCAGATCATGAATGAGATGGGCGCTGAAATACACGATGACCTCATTCAAAAATTATCCATTTTTCGACTCTATATGGATCGCCTCGAGACCTCTGGCTACATCACGAAGGAAATGGAACAACTTTTTACGGGCATGAAGACCGACTTTGAAAACGTCTCCCAATCCGTTAGAAGGATCTCGCGAAGGATGATGCCAGTAAGGATGGAAAATGATTCTTTCATCGTTTCAGTCGAAATGCTTTGTCAAAACATGGAGAGCACGAAATCCGGTAACATTCATTTTGAGCACTCCGGCGTTGAACAAAACATGCCCGTCGTTATGCAGACCCACCTCTATAGGATAATTCAGGAACTGATCCATAACGCTTTTAAACATTCCTCTGCATGGCACATTTGGGTTCGTTTGAAGTGGGAAACCAGCAAAGTAACTGTCGAGGTCGAGGACGATGGAACGGGTGTTCATCATATTCCTAAATTTATCGAACGCCTGAGAAAGAAATACAACACGCTCCGTATGCGAACCCGCTTGTTAGGCGCATCCATCACTTATTTGCAAGGGAGTAAAGGTTTACTTGCTAAAGTTGAAATTCCAATCGCCTAGGCTGTCAGAATGTAGTCCAATTCTAGTACCCTCTTCCTAAAGGAGACCATTCCTGTAAGCATATGCCAATAATCCAGCCGTGTTATGAACGCCTACTTTCCTGATAAGTCTGATCCTGTACGTTTCCGTGGTCGCCTCGCTCATTTTCAAAAACGGTGCGATCTCCTTCGTCGTTAATCCACTGGCAATTGCCTTCAGCAATTCCTTTTCGCTGAAATTTAGCACCACAGGAGGCACCGTATCCCACCTGTGAGCATTGTTTTTTATTACGTTGAGGATCTTCTCAGAAAAGTAGCTGCCCGTTTCCAGCGTCTTTCGGATCGTCTTGATGATCTCCTGATACCCATCCAGTTTATACACAATCCCGTGGACACCGGCTTGCAGCAAATTCATGACCAGCTCTGTTCCCTCTAGTCCCGTGAGCACAATTACCTTTGGCGGGTTATCTTCCTTCTTCAGCATCGTGAGCAACTCGATGCCATTCGTGTTGATCAACCGAAAGTCCATCAATACAAAATCGATCTTCTTTTTTATTTGTGCCTCGAATTCCAATTTGTTGGAGGCCTCATAAATTGTCTTTATGAAATCTTCCCGCTCTAGCAGCGCTCTTAATCCCTCCCGGATCAAGGCCTCATCCTCAACAAGTAAAAATGTGTATTTCTCCATTTTGCCCCGGACTTTAATGTTGCATATCCAAAAGTATTGAGAATGGATGGTAACCCGATTGATCGGATTGTCTGGATTTCCTGATGAAATGCTGCGTGTATAGGAACCGTATTAATTAATGATGATTTTGCCTCGCGTTGGGAAGAATGACCAATTCGTCAGAAATGACTGGTCTTATAACCAAAGGCACGGCAATCATGAAATCAAACGTAAGACATCGTTAAAAATACCAAGTCACTGCAGGGCACTATACCTTCCTTTTGTGCGCTATCCCCCCAGGAAGGTTGCCCTGCTTTTTTTCGGTTGCTCGTATTGCCCGCAATTACCTGTTCAAACAAGCATTAAAGCCAGCTCGTATCCGCCTAGCAACGCCATGTCACAACCACTGGAATTCTAACTTACGGTTGAACCCGGAGATACGATCTCATTTGGCTGTACAAGCTTCAACTTGCCATCAGCATCTTCCGCCATCAGGATCATTCCCTGCGAGTCGATGCCCATCATTTTGCGCGGCGCAAGGTTGGCAATAATCGTTACCTGCTTGCCCACCATTTCTTCCGGCGAATAATGTTGCGCAATGCCGCTGAGTATTGTTCTTGTGTCAATACCGGTATCCACCTTAAGCTTTAAGAGTTTGTTGGATTTTGGCATTTTTTCCGCCTCCAACACCTTAGCCACACGAATATCGAGCTTGGCAAAATCTTCAAAGGTGATTTCATTTTTCAATGGTACAACGCTCGTACTAGGTGCAGTTGTACCCTTAAGCTTGTTATTGAGCTTTACCAGTTGATATTCTATCACGGGGTCCTCAATCTTTTCGAAAAGCAAAGCAGGTTCACCCAGTGTGTGTCCTGCTGCCAACAGATCGGGCGACCCGGCAAACTTCCATTTGGCCTGCTTCAGGTTTAGCATGGAGGTGATCTTCGCAGCGGAAAACGGAAGGAATGGTTCGGACAATATCGCAAGGTTGGCCACAACCTGGAGCGCAATATTCAGGATGGTTCCCACACGTTCCGGGTTGGTCTTATACAATTTCCAGGGCTCTGTTTCCGCCAGGTATTTATTGCCCAATCGGGCAACGTCCAGCAGGCCTGCCGTTGCTTCCCTAAACCTGAAAAGCTCAAGTGACTGCGCGATACGCGATGGAAGGTCTCTAAGGTTATTTAGCGCTGCCTCATCGATTGGTTCGAGATTACCCCTTGGCGGAACCTTACCTTCAAAATACTTTTGCGTCAGTACGAGCGCACGATTTATAAAATTGCCCAGGATGGCAACAAGCTCATTGTTGTTTCGCGATTGAAAATCCTTCCAGGTAAATTCGCTGTCCTTTGTTTCGGGCAAGTTCGCCAGCAACGCATACCGCAGCACGTCAGGCTTTCCAGGGAAATCCTCGAGGTACTCGTGCATTTCGATGGACCATCCACGGCTTGTTGACATCTTATCTCCTTCAAGGTTCATGAATTCATTGGCAGGTACGTTGTCCGGCACAATGTAATCCCCGTGTGCATGCAGCATGATGGGAAAAATGATGCAGTGGAACACGATGTTGTCCTTGCCTACAAAGTGGATCAACCGTGTGTCATCATCCTGCCAGTACTTCTTCCAGTCATCGGCGTTTACCTTACCAAAATCACGTTGAGGCTGTGCGTAATTCAGTTTGCCCGAGCTCAATTCTTCAAAGAATGCCCTGGTGGCTGAGATGTAACCAATGGGAGCATCGAACCACACATAGAGCACCTTGCCCTCGGCATCAGGTAACGGCACCTTGATGCCCCAGTCCAGATCGCGCGTCATGGCACGTGGTTGCAAGCCAGCATCAATCCACGACTTGCACTGGCCAAAAACATTGGTCTTCCAATCTGCGGCATGGCCCTTTAATATCCATTCCGTTAACCAAGGCTCATATTGTTCCAATGGCAGATACCAATGCTTCGTTTCACGCAGGACGGGTGAGTTGCCGGTTAGTGTTGACCGGGGGTTGATCAGCTCACGAGGGCTAAGCGACGAGCCGCATTTTTCGCATTGATCACCGTAGGCGTTCGTATGACCGCAATTTGGACAGGTCCCAACAATGTAGCGATCGGCAAGGAACACCTTGGCCTCATCATCGTAGTACTGCTCAGAAGTCTCTTCGTTGAGCAGGCCTTTATTGTACAGTGTCAAGAATATTTCTTGGGAGGTTTGATGATGGATCTTTTCGCTCGTCCGGTGATAAATATCGAAGGATATGCCCAGCGCCCTGAAGCAGTCGCGCATCTGAACATGATACTTGTCGATAATAGCTTGAGACGTCGTGTGCTCTTTAAGCGCCTGATTAGGTATAGCTGTTCCGTGTTCATCACTGCCGCAGGCAAACAAGACATCCTTTTCCAAAGATCGCAGGTATCGAACGTAAACGTCCGAGGGTATGTATGCCCCGGCCAGATGACCAATATGTTTAGGACCGTTCGCGTACGGCAGGGCCGCAGTGACGGTGTGACGTTTGTATTCTTTCATAGAGACGAGGCCTGATGCAGGCCAGCAAAGATGATAATAGAAATGGAGGTAAAAAAATTCCAACGGGATCGTTGATCCTTCCTTCCTATTATCGAAAACTAGCTAGGTGTCTATGATCCCGTCCGCCTTTCCAGCCGTTGAGACTCTGGGTAGGGTGTTTTCGGAAAGATGACGTAAAATTCCGTATATCCTTCGGGCGTGGTGAGCAGTCCAACCCTTCCCCCAATTTTTTCAGTGGCGGTTTTTGTGATGTACAATCCAATACCGCCAGTCTCCGAGCGCTCAGAGGCTCGGGAAAACATCTGAAAAAGTTTACCGGGACTGGATTCGCTGATCCCAATCCCGTTATCGATTACCCTGACCTTCACACCATCGTCATGCATGCTACTGATATGGACATTCATAAACGATTCAACTCTATCTGAATCGTTATAAAATTTTATGGCGTTATCAATCAGGTTCTCCAATACAATTCTAACCAACTCCTTGTCTGATTCAATGGTTGCGTGAGGATCTATAAAAGTATTGATTCTTAATTCCGGTGGAAGTCCCTTTTTCTTTTCGAGCAGCAGCACGTCATTGATAATATTGGAAAAGTCAATGTTTTCAATTGTAAGTTTTGAATTGTTGATCTGATTGATAATAACTAGTCGGGTGAGAATCGAATTCAGTCGTTCAGCGGTGGCGTCAAGCTTCCTGAGATACTCCAATGCAATTGGATCTTTGACATCCATTAAAGCAACGTTACACATGCCTTTAAGGCTTGCTAAAGGACCTCTAATATCGTGAGAGGTCTTATAAATAAAATTGTCTAACTCGTCATTGACCTGCTTCAATGATTGATTCACTCTTCCAAGATCGACAGTCTTCTTGTCAACCTCAATGTCAAGCTCACGGTTCTTATTTTCAAGTTCGTGGTTTTGCTGCTGAATGATTTCCTTTGCTTCAGACAGCTTAGCATTCACGCGTTTAATAGTCCTATTGCCAGACTGAAGAACCAACAGGAGTAGACCTGCCAACATGGCTATGCCAGTGATCGCGATGTTAAGATCGCGCTGCTGACCAATTAATACCTCTTTCGACGCAATCGTGGCTATATTCTCGCGCTCTTCGTAATTACTTTGAATCTTGCTGATCTTTTTTACCAATTGCTGGGATACTAAAGTATCGGACAGGGTAATGTACTTCCGTTGAAATACTGCAGCATTCTTAAAATCCTCAGTTTCGTTGTAGAGATTTGCTAAGTGCCTGTACGTATCCATTAACAATTGATTATACCCGGAATTCCTAGCGATCGAATCCGCTTCCGTCAATGCCGCTATTGCCCCCTTATAATCCTTTTGCTTGATTGCAACGGCACCCAAATAAACCAAATTTTCAGCCTGCCACCTCTTATTATTAGTGTTCCTTGCTATGGACAGCGAAAGATTTAGCAATTTGTTTGCGTTAACTAAGTCATCCAACCAATACGACGCCTCACCGTGCCCAAAATTACCCATTATTTGTATCTCATCAGAACAATGATCACCGCATAATTCTAATGCTTTTGAAGTATGGAACTTTGCTTGCTTGAAGTCCCCTAAATGTATATAACTAAGACCAAGATTTAAATGTACGGAGGGTATGTAAGCTGTATCTAAGATTTCGTTAAAAACTGTCAGGGATCCGTTAAAATACTTCAAGGCTGCGTCGTAATTGTGAAGCTTAAAGTAAACTAATCCAATGTTGTTAAGTGCTCTGCCAACTTCACCTTTCCCGCCTTCAGATTCCGTCAATACAAGTGACTGAAAGTTATATTCCAAGGCCTTATCATACTCAGCCATAAATGTATGAGCAAGTGCCAAAGTGTTCAGGATCTTCCTGTATTCATCCCGAAGCTGTATGTTCCGTCTAGCAATCGGAAGCACCTCAGTAAGGATAGGGATTGCTTCTTGCGCCCGTTCCAAGCCCTTTAGTGCTCCACCTCTAACTCTTCCCGCCTTTACCATTTTAGCGGAATCTCCGAATTGTTTTGCCAACAAAAATCCCTCCCGGGCATACTCCTCAGCCTTTACATCGTCATTGTTCAAGTACTCCCAACCCAATTCAATCTTGGCCGCCATTACTACCTTTTCACTTGGTGATGATTTTAGAACCCTCACCAATGAATCGACTACGTTCTTGTCCTGGGCAATAGCTTGTGGGCCAAATGCGCAAGTCAAGAAAATACAGAAGCTAACTTTTAATGCTTTAAAAAAAATTTGGTACACAGGTAACTTACTAATTTTTGTTACGATAAAAAGTTCAAAGAGATACTGCAACTTTGAATCACCAATTTAATTCTAAACGAAACCATTTCAAAAACCTAAAACCTAATAACCATGAAAAAAATTATCTACATGCTATTGATTGCGATGGCCACAGCGATGACAGTAACTGCCTGTACAGACGAAGAAGTCAAACCAGCTACTACTATGAACGGTGGTGGAGCCGGATTGCCCGAACCCAAATAACTTAACTAAATCATAAATAAACCATCAACACCTACAACTATGAAAAAAATAATCTACATCACCATATTGGCGTTCGCAGCGTCACTTACAATATCTTCTTGCACTGAGGAAGAAGTCAAACCAGCTACTACTATGAACGGTGGCGGAGCCGGATTGCCCGCACCTAAATAATTTTCAACTACCAATAATCTGAACAATCATGAAAACTAAAATAATGCTCTTAATCGCCGGTGCAGCAATTGCAACGCTGTCGTTCACATATGTGTCAACTGCACGGGTAGACAAAAAACAAGTAAGCACTTCAGTAGTTGATCAATCGGCACCTGCTGGCGGAATTGGAATTGACGAAAAGTAGGTCAGTCCGAAAATTTAAGACCCAACGACAGGAAGACTTTAACTATTGTTTTTCAACGGGTGCATACCCGAAACGAGTCTGCCTGGTGTTGAAATTGGTAATGTGCTTAATTCGGCCTGCCGGGGCGGTTAGGATTGATTTCCTGATGAGTGCTTTAGAATCCGGCCAACTATTATAGACAATTCAAAGCTCCGCAAGTGGCGGGAGATATAAAATAGAATTAGCGCTGCAACCTTATACGAATAAAAAAAGGTTTGAATCGGTCCGATTGCGCTGGTTACTCCGCCTTACGCACCCGTTGTAAGGCAAAACTGGGCCCCTACACCCGGTAAATGGTGGGTGTCTTTGACATTCACCGACGTGAGACGCAACCCAACGGCTATTACGCACTGTAATAGAACGACATGATTGGTCGCTTTCTAATACTTTTATTTAAAAAGTGAGGAAAACCTTACATCGAAAAAGTGAGGTAAAACGGATTTTTTTATCCGTTCTTATGCGCCATCCTCGGCTTTAACTGCAATACCTGAAACATTTCTTTGTCTCTGATACCCCCTGAATTCCGGGTGGTCAGCAGCTTGTCGCCTGCGAAGATACTATTGGCTCCAGCAAGGAAACAGAGGGCCTGTTCCTCCAACGTCATGCTTACACGGCCAGCAGATAACCGCACCATGGCCCTCGGCATAATGATGCGCGCAGTGGCAATCATCCTCAGCATCTCCCACACGGATACCCTGGGCTGATCCTCCAACGGTGTGCCTGGTATAGGAACCAATGCATTCACAGGAACAGACTCCGGATGCTCAGGCAACGTGGCTAGTATACGCAACATGCCGATGCGATCGTTCTCGTGCTCACCCATGCCAATGATGCCTCCTGAACAAACCGATATCTTTGCATTGCGCACGCTCTCCAGTGTATCCAGCCGGTCCGTATATGTGCGCGTGGTGATAATATCATTGTAATACTCTTCGCTTGTGTCGAGGTTGTGATTGTAAGCGTACAATCCGGCCTCTTTCAACTTCAGTGCCTGTGACGGCGTCAGCATGCCTAACGTACAGCATACCTCCATACCCATTCCACTCACACCCTTCACCATGTCGATCACCTTGTCGAAGTCGCGGTTATCTCTCACCTCGCGCCACGCAGCGCCCATGCAGAACCGTGTGCTACCGGATTCCTTTGCCTCCATCGCGCGTTGCAGCACGTCGTTTACTTCCATCAACTTCTCCACCTTCACATCCGTGTGATAACGGGCGGCCTGGGGGCAATACGCGCAGTCCTCGGGACAACCACCTGTCTTCACGGAAAGCAAGGTGCATACCTGCACTTCCTGCGCATCGTGGAATTCGCGGTGAACCGTGGCGGCCTCGTATATAAGATTAAGAATGGATTTGTTGTAGATCGACGCGATCTCCTCACGCGTCCAGTCATTTCTAATGCTTGTCATGCTAGATGGGTATCTAAATACTAACGGATCTTCAGCTCAAACGGCATGCGTGCCTGTACACCTTCGTATGCCTTGACCTGCTTCAGCTGCTCATAGAGGTAATAATGCTCGCCCAATTGTTCGCGCAACGCGTCCTGATTTTCTTCCTCGTACTGATCGACGAGCTGTTCAAAGAACGATGGTGTGTACTTGGGATAATAACGAACCTTGTAATCATCCTTGACACCACCTGCGGCCGCCGCAATGTTTACAGCATCATCAAAGTTGCCGAGGATATCCACCAACCCCCGCTCCTTTGCCTGCACACCTGTCCATACGCGTCCCGATGCAACCTTCTTTATATTGTCCTGCGTCATGTTACGGCCTTCAGCAGCCTTTGCTGTAAAGGTCTCGTACACTTCCTCAGTTCTCTTTTGCCAGATGTCTTTTTCAACGTCGGTGAGCGGACGCATCGCGGTGATCAACTCTCCAACCTCACCTGTCTTCAATTCTTCAGAGGTGATACCAATCTTATTGTTGAGAAATCCGCTGGCGTCGTACAAGACACTGAACACACCGATCGATCCCGTGATCGTATGAGGCTGCGCGACAATGGTATCACATCCCATCGCCATATAATACCCGCCGCTCGCGGCGTAATCCGACATGGATGCAATGACAGGCTTC
>Ga0193753_10001593_pt1 | contig 19188 bp, 13 predicted proteins | sample H1c2metaG_FD_144925 | JGI IMG/M metagenome (GOLD analysis project Ga0193753, IMG submission 144925) | Soil microbial communities from a riparian zone of the East river system, Colorado, United States - H1c2 | ecosystem: Environmental > Terrestrial > Soil > Riparian zone | place: USA: East...
CGAGGAATCGATGGACGCGATGACAACGCGCGCCGCGTTGCGCACGTCGAGATCCGGCTCCGGATAGGTGCCATCCGCGGCGGGAGTGATCATGGTGGTCAGGCGGTTGTAGACGTCCGGGTTCAACGTGCCCCGCAGCGATTGCGCCGCCGCCAGCCGCACTTGCGGCTCGGAACTGTCGAGATCGACCAGCGCGAGACCGGCGCGCATCGCCTGCTGCACGTCCGCGTCTTTTTCCTTGACGAGACCCGCGCGCAGCAGCGACACGCTGTCGTCGTCGAGCGAACGCAGCATCTCGCGCACGGCCGCGAGCCGCAGGTCGGGATCCGGATCGGCGAGTGCGAAGCTCGCCAGCGCGCTGCGCAGCGTCTTGCGCAGGCTGTTGTTCGTCGTGATGCGCGAGAAATCTTCGGGTTTGCCGCTGCCGGCGGACGCGAGCGTCAACGGATCGGTCAGCGCGAGCGCGGTTTCGCCGCCATCGGTGATGAAGACCCTGTTGTCCACGCCGCGCAGGTACAACTTGCCGTCGAGCAGCGCGGCCAGGACCGCCTTGCCGCGCGGGTGGCGCAGCTCGGTCAGCGCGGTCACGGCGGCGGCCTTGTCGGGGAAATTGTCGGCCGCGAGACCCGCCACCTGTTTGGTGAACGATTCGTCCGGCGATTGCGCCAGGGCCGGGAGTCCACACAGCGCGGCCGCCAACATGAGCAACACGCGCCACGAGTTGCGGACAAAACGAGGTCCCGGGATTGCTCCCGGGACCTGCGTGGACTCGTCTGACAACTGGTTCGGAATCGTCGTTCTTCTTGTCTTGCTTATTGCCCTGGAGAAACCTACTTGTAGTTCTGGCCGGCGCAGGTCTTGGTCTTGGTGTTGTAGTTGCCGCACTTCAACGTGACCCAGTCGGCTTCGATGTCCTTGCTGCCCGGCAGGAAGTCGGACCAGGCGTCGCCCGGCACGAGACCCGCGGTCTTCCAGACCACGTCGAACTGGCCATCGCCGCGCACTTCGCCGATGAACACGGGCTTGGTCAGGTGGTGGTTAGGCAGCATCTTGGCCACACCGCCGGTGAGATTCGGCGTCTCGATGCCGATCATGGCGTCGGTCACCTTGGCGACATCGGTGGTCTTGGCCTGCTCGACCGCTTTCACCCACATCTGGAAGCCGATCACGTGCGCTTCCATCGGGTCATTGAAGGTGCGCTTCGGGCTCTTGGTGAACGTATGCCACTTGTTGATCCACTCGGTGTTCGCCGGGCTCTTCACGCTCATGAAGTAGTTCCAGGCGGCGAGATGGCCGACCAGCGGCTTGGTGTCGATGCCCGACAGCTCCTCCTCGCCGACCGAGAAGGCCACCACCGGAATGTCTTCCGCCGAGATCTTCTGGTTGCCGAGTTCCTTGTAGAACGGCACGTTGGCGTCACCGTTGATCGTGGACACCACCGCGGTCTTCTTGCCAGCCGAACCGAACTTCTTGATGTCGGAGACGATCGACTGCCAATCGGAATGACCGAAAGGCGTGTAGTTGATCATGATGTCGGCCGGAGCTACGCCCTTGGCCTGCAGGTAGGCTTCGAGGATCTTGTTGGTGGTGCGCGGGTACACGTAGTCCGTGCCCGCGAGCACCCAGCGCTTCACGCCGAGATCCTTCATGAGGTAATCCACCGCCGGAATGGCCTGCTGGTTAGGCGCGGCACCCGTGTAGAACACGTTCTTGGACGATTCTTCGCCTTCGTACTGCACCGGGTAGAACAGCAGGCCGTTGTTCTTCTCGAATACCGGCAGCACGGACTTGCGCGACACGCTGGTCCAGCAGCCGAACACCACCGCCACCTTGTCCTTCACGAGCAATTGCTCGGCCTTCTCGGCGAACAGCGGCCAGTTCGATGCCGGGTCGACGACCACGGCTTCGAGTTTCTTGCCGAGGACACCGCCCTTCTTGTTCTGCTCGTCGATGAGCATCAAGACTGTGTCCTTGAGCGTGGTCTCGGAAATCGCCATCGTTCCCGACAGTGAGTGCAGCACACCCACCTTGATGGTGTCGGCGGCTTGCGCTGCTGACGCCACGGTCATCGCGACCGCTGCGCCGAGCACTGCCAATCGACGAGTCATCTTCATGTTCTTCATTTATATCGCCCCTTACATCTGGATTTGCAGACCGAGACCGATCGTCTGGGAGTCGCCGCCGACATCCGGATCGAAGCTCTTGTCGAGGTAGTACAGGCTGATGCGCGCATTGAACGTCTTGATCAGATAGTTCAGGTCGAATTCCATCGTGTCCTGATCGAGGTCATCGCCGAAGAAGTCATAGGTCGCCTGGCCATACTTGGCGAGCACCTGGAACTTGCCGGGACCCGCCGTACCGGGAAACAGATAGGCGCCGAGCACGTAGAAGCCATCCGACTTCTCGTAGCCGCCACCCACCGGGGTGCCGTAGCCGCCGAGCCCGTCGTACACGGAGAATTCCGATTCGACCGTGACCACGCCTGCATTGCCGAGCTTCTTCTCGAGCAGGAAGTCGAACGTGTAGGCCTCACCGGCATCCGCGGTTTGCGCCGCGAGACCGATGGCCAGCAGGTCTTTCTCGCCGTAGTACGTACCGTTCAGGTAGTAGCCGTCTTCCTTGTCCCAGAAATCCACCTGCACGCGCGAAGCAAGCAGCACGTCGGAATCACCGGTAGTCAGGCCGGCGACGTCGAAGGCGCCGATGGAGAACTTCACCTTGTCGTACTGGCCCCAGTACATGACACCGTCGTCACGGCCTTCGGTCTCGAACGGATAGCCGTCCTGCACGCCGTCCTGATAGACGGCCCAGTTGCTGGCGTAGTACGGACCATAGAGATTCGCGCGGTCGCTGGGCGGCAGGAAGCGGCCCACCCAGATGTTGTGCTTGCCACCACTGAAGGAAAACTGCGCCGCCGCGTCGATGACACGGATCTCTTCATCGTCGGAGTTGTACTCCGTGTTGAACATGAAGCCGATGTTGTCGGTGGCCTTGCCGCTGATGTACAGGCGCGCGCTGTTCAGCGCGAAGTCGCTGGACGAAGAGCTGCCGCCTTCGCCGTCATCGACATCGGTGGCCGAGAAGCTGGTGCGCATGCCACCCCCGACCGAAACGTCGCCCGCCGTGGCTTGCATGAATGGCAGCGTTGCGAATCCAACGCCCGCCGCCGCCGTGATGAATTTTGATTTGAGTGACATGATTTTCCCTGTTGGCTTTCCCTGCGATCGACAGTACGAAACGGGTTCCATCGGAGATAGGCGTCATTTGACGTAGGCGTTTTCGCATTTGGGCGAACACGGTGCGGAGGCGTGAATCCCTGCACTCGAAAGACGCAGTTGTACGAATCGTGAGCAGCCCGCGGCACTACCGGCACATCGGATGCCCCGGCTGCATGGCACAACGCTTGCTATCTAGTTATGGGAACAGGGGACACATCGGCGTGAGCACGAAGCCGAGAATTCAAAAAATCATTCGCGAGCGCCGCCAGTACAACCAATGGGTGGCGAGCCAGACACTCGAGGACTACGCGCTGCGTTTCACGGCGCAGAGTGCGCGAAAGTCGACTGCGCGCGTGGGAAACACGGCGCTCGGCCCCATCGCGTTTCTCGCCTGCGAAGCGATCGGCGGCACGCTGACGCTGCTGTACGGATTTCCGAACGTCGCCTGGGCCATCGGCGCATTCGCGGTGCTCATGTTCTTCATCGGCCTGCCCATCGCGTACTACGCGGCGAAGTATGGCGTCGACATCGACCTGCTCACGCGCGGCGCGGGTTTCGGATACATGGGCTCCACGGTGACTTCGCTGATCTACGCGTCGTTCACATTCCTGCTGTTCGCCATCGAGGCGAGCATCATGTCGGTGGCGCTGAACCTGGTGTTCGACATCCCCTTGTGGATCGCGCACATCTGCAGCTCGCTGGTGGTCATTCCCATCGCGCTCTACGGCATCAGCCTCATCAGCAAGATGCAGATCGTCACGCAACCCATCTGGCTCATCCTGCAGTTCGTGCCCATCTGCATCATCGCGTGGAAACACCCCGCGGAAATCGCCGCGTGGACCGACTACGGCGGCACCCAGGGAACCGGAAACACATTCAACTTCGTGATGTTCGGCCTCGCGACATCGGTATTGCTGTCGCTGCTGCCGCAGATCGGCGAGCAGGTGGACTACCTGCGCTTCCTGCCGAACCGCACGAAGGAGAATCGCGTGGGCTGGTGGACCGCGGTCGTCGGCACCGGGCCCGGCTGGGTATTGCTCGGTGGCTTCAAACTACTGATCGGATCCTTCCTGGCCGTGTGGGCGCTGCGCCAGGGCGTACACGTCACGCAGGCGGACGAACCCACCATCATGTACCACCTCGCCTTCCGCGAGGTCTTCCATTCGCCGACGGTTGCGCTGGTGCTCACCGGCGTCTTCGTGATCGTCTGCCAGCTCAAGATCAATGTGACGAACGCCTACGCGGGCTCGATCGCCTGGTCCAACTTCTTCTCGCGCCTGACGCACGCACATCCCGGGCGCGTGGTGTGGCTGGTGTTCAACGTGGTGCTGGCACTGCTGCTCATGGAGATCGGCATCTTCCGTGCCATCGAGAGCATCCTCGTGATCTACGCCAACTTCGCGGCCGGGTGGATAGGCGCGCTCACGGCCGACCTCGTGATCAACAAGCCGCTGGGCTTCAGCCCGAAGTACATCGAGTTCAAGCGCGCGCACCTCTACGACATCAATCCCGTGGGCGTGGGTGCACTGGTCATCTCGGTGCTGCTCTCGAGTCTCGCGTTCATGGGCATCTTCGGCGAGTACGCGCAGATCCTGTCCCCGTTCGTCGCGCTCATGGTCGCTTTCATCGCCGCGCCGTTGATCGCCTGGGGCACGAAGGGCAAGTACTACCTGGCACGCCCCGCCACCGGCCTGCCCGAAAAAGCCACCGAGCTCGAGTGCTCCATCTGCGAGAACGTATTCGAGCGTGGCGACATCGCCATGTGCCCGGCCTACTCCGGCCCCATCTGCTCGCTGTGCTGCACGCTAGAGGCGCGCTGCCGTGACCAATGCAAGACGGAAAGCCGCTTCAACGAGCAGCTGGACGGGTTCATACGCCGCCTGCTCCCCGAACGCGTCGGCGCATTGCTGAATACCCGCGCCGGACATTTCGGCGGCCTGCTGCTGCTGTCCAACCTGGCCGTCGGCCTTTTGTTAGGGCTCATCTACCAGCAATACGGCGGTTCGCTGCCCGCGGAACGCGAAACCATCCGGACGACGCTGTGGCTGGTGTATTTCGCGCTGCTCGTGGTGTCGGGCGTCATGGCCTGGCTCATCGTGCTCGCGCACGAAAGCCGGCGTGCCGCCGAAGCCGAGTCCGCGCGCCAGACGTCCATGCTCATGGACGAGATCGATGCGCACAAACGCACTGACGCCGCGCTGCAGAAGGCCAAGGAAGTCGCCGAAGCGGCCAATGTCGCCAAGACGCGCTACATCGCCGGCATCAGCCATGAAATCCGTACGCCGCTCAATTCGATCTATGGCTACGCCCAGTTGCTCGAGCGCGGCGCGGCCGGCCCGTCGGACAACGCCATCCGCGTGATCCGGCGCAGCGCCGAACATCTCACCGACCTCATCGACGGCATCCTCGATATTTCGAAAATCGAGAACGGCATCCTTCGGCTGAACCGCGACAAGATCGCGCTCGCCGAATTCCTCGACCAGATCGTCGACATGTTCCGGTTGCAGGCCGCTGCCAAGGGCATCGACTTCGTTTACAGCCGCCCGCCCAATCTGCCGGCCTTCGTGCACGTCGACCAGAAACGTCTGCGCCAGATCCTCATCAACCTGCTCTCGAACGCCATCAAGTACACGGAACGCGGCAGCGCCACGCTCACCGTGCGCTATCGAAGCCAGGTGGCGGAATTCGAAGTGGCGGATACCGGCGTCGGCATCCCCACCCACGAGCTGGAACGCGTGTTCGAGCCTTTCGAGCGCGGCCAGGGCGCGAATGTACGCGCCATTCCCGGCACCGGCCTCGGGCTCACCATCACCAAACTACTGACCCAGATCATGGGCGGCGAGATCAACGCGACGAGCATCGAAGGACAGGGAACGACCTTCACCGTGCGGCTGCTGCTCTCGGAAGCGGCGCCGCTGCCGACCAGCGAACGCGAGGCCACCGGGAGCGTGCGCAATGTCATCAGCTACGGCGGATCGCGCCGCAAACTGCTGCTGATAGACGATGACCCTTCGCACATCGACATCGTGCGCCAGCTGCTCGGGCCGCTCGAATTCGAGCTCTACACCGCGGCCGATGGCGCCATCGGTCTCGCGCTCGCCGAAGAGCACAAGCCGGATCTCGCGATGATCGACCTGTCCATGCCGGGCATGGGTGGCTGGCAAGTCGCGGCGACTCTGCGCGCGATGCCGGGCCTCGAGCACCTGAAGATCGTGATCGTTTCAGCGAATGCGCACGAGTTCGCTCCGGGCGGCGGCGATGCCACCCACGACGCGTTTCTCATCAAGCCCATCGACATGCAGCGCATGCTCGAATGCCTGGCGGCGCAACTGCATCTGCGCTGGGTGTATGAAGCCGGCGCGTCATCCGTGCGCGAGACCGACCTTCAGGGTGCGCTGCCCGAGCATTCGCGCCATCACGTCGACGACCTCTATCAACTCGGGCTCATCGGTCACGTGCGCGGCATCCAGGCCAAGCTGCGCGAAATGGAAACCGACCCCACCAACAAGCCATTCGCGACCCGCATGCGCACGCTGGTCGCGAATTTCGATCTCAAACGCTACATGAACGTGCTCGAAGGAATGCGCAAACATGGCTAACAACACCTCCACGCACGCACTCGACGTGCGTCGCGACACCATCCTGGTCGTCGACGATACTCCCGAGACGCTGGGCTTTCTCACCGACACGCTCGACCACGCCGGCTTCACGGTATTGATCGCCACCGACGGCGAAAGCGCGCTGCGGCTCATCGAGCAGATCACTCCGGATCTCGTGCTCATGGACGCCGTCATGCCCGGGCTCAATGGCTTCGAAACCTGCCGGCGCATGAAGCGCAACAAGATGTTCGGCGGACTGCCGGTCATCTTCATGACCGGCCTCACCGAAACCGAGAACGTGCTCGAAGGGCTCGCTGCCGGTGGCGTGGACTACGTGACCAAGCCATTGGTCGTGGACGAATTGCTGGCGCGCATCCGCGTGCATCTCGCCAACGCACGCGTCGCCGCCGGCACGCGCGCCGCGCTCGACGCCACGGGCCGCTTCCTGCTTGCCACCAACGCCTCGGGCCGGCTGCTGTGGTGCACGCCGAAAGCACGGCAGCTGCTGGCGGAACTCTTCCCGGCCGCCAGCGAGCACAACGCCAGCCTCCCGTCCGCCACCATGGCCCAGCTCATGCAGCTGCGTGCCGAAGGCGCGAACACGCGCTTGTTAGTCGACGTCAACGGCCGGAAGGTGGAGATCTCGGTGCTGAGCCCCATAGGCCCCGATGAACTGCTGTTCCGCCTCACCGAGCTATCCACCACCGCCGACGAACAGCAGCTGCAACAGACGCTGTCGCTGACCGGCCGGGAATCGGAAGTCTTGCTCTGGATCAGCCGCGGCAAGGCGAACCGCGAGATCGGTGAAATCCTGGCGATCAGTCCGCGTACCGTGAACAAGCACCTGGAACAGATATTCGTGAAGCTAGGCGTCGAAAACCGGGCGTCGGCGGCGGCGCGCGCGGTGCGGGCCCTGTCCAGGTAGTAAGCTATGCCGCATGCGGCTCATATCGACCCTTCTTCTCGGCTTCGCGCTGGTGGCCGGCTGCGCCGCCGATCGACCGCCCGATGAGACTACCGATGACGGTCTGGTGCGCGTCCCGTCGCGCACCATCGGCGGCGTCTATCGCGACCCGACGTCTAGCTTCACGCAATACCGGCGCATCATGCTCGAACCGCCCTCGATCGGTTTCAAGAAGGGCTGGCGCGACGAGCATCCGGAAGTCACGCCAGTGGATCTGGCGCGCATACTGACCGAAGCCATGCAACTGTTTCGCGATGAGTTCGCGCGTGAGTTCTTCAGGCGCGGCGCGTACGAATTCGCCGATGAACTGGCGCCTGACGTCCTGATGGTGATTCCCAATATCGAAGACCTGGATATCCCGTCGCCCGATGCCACCCGCATGTACACCAACGGGATCATCTCCATGAAGATCACCGGAGACCTGCGCGACGCGTCCACGGGCAAGCTCGTCGGGCGAGTGATCCTGTTCCAGCCTGCCGAACTCTATGGCTACAAGGTGCGTTCGAGCAACCGGGTGACGAATGCGCATGAACAACGCCTGGTGTACGCGAACTGGACGCGCCTGGTCCGGGAGGCGCTGGATGTGGCCAAGGCGGCGCGACCCAGACCAAAGAAGCCCGCCGGAACAGACGAGGCCTTTCGCTGACAACGTGCACTATGGCGCGTTGATCGCGCAATGCCGGCGTTTTCCCCTAAGGACGAACCGCGCAATCGACGTTGGATTTCCCGCTCTCGCGCTCGAACTCTCGCGAGTGTCGTGCAGCGCTCATTAATACCTGATCGGGTGGAGATACTGGCGCAGCAATTCCTGCCGCCAGCGGCTTTCGCCGCATCCCATCGAGGACGTTCTCTTGCGCCACGTGTTTCCCTGCGCTTTCGCGCTGCTCGCATTATCCGGTTGCACAGGGAATTCATCGGAGTGGGAACCGGATTCGGCGATCGAGGCCACGCCGTCAGCGTCGGGCACGATCGCTGCGCGCGTCGGCGCCGCGAGCGCGCTGACGGTGACCTTCACGCCACCTGGCGATCAAGCCCTCTTCGACCTGGTGGTGGCAGTCGCCGATTTGCCAGCCCACTGGAGCGGACCGGGTTCGTTCAGTTGCGCAACGGTGGATGCCGGGCATCCCTGTGTACTGTCGCTGGCCTACTCGCCGGCGGCAGCCGGCAGCGGCAACATCACATTGAAATACGAATACGACGACCACCGTCTGCGCCGGCAAGGATCGATCGCCGTTCAATTCGAGGCGACCAGTAACAACAACGTCAATGCCAGCGCCGCGCCCGCGGGCCCGGCGTACGCGCGCATCGGCGCCGGCTCGCGCAACGTGGATGTCACGTTCACCACCGATGACGGCTTGCCTGCCAGCGCACTCACCTTGCGCACAGGTGCCGGCTCCCTGCCTGCGGGCTGGAGCGGCATTTCATCCGGCTTCGGTTGCGCGGCCGTCAGCACGGGTAACGGCTGTCAGCTGGTTCTGCAGTACACGCCCACCGCGGTCGACAGCGGCGTCGTCACGCTGGAATACGATTACCTCGACAACTCCGGCACCGCGAAGTCCGGCAACGTGAACGTCGTCTATGCCGCCACCTCCAACAACAACGTAGTGGGCGCCGCGAGCCCGACCGGCCAGGTCAACGCCGTCATCGCCACTGGCGCCCAGCCGGTCCAGCTGCACTTCACCACCGATGACGGCAATGCGGCCAGTGCATTCGCGATCACGAGCGATCTTTCGGCGTTGCCTCCCGGATGGAGCAGCGCGGCTAACCACCTTTCCTGCGCCAGCGTGGGTGTCGGCAACGGTTGCCAGCTGGGATTGAGCTATGCCCCCATGACCGTCGGTGGCGGTGTACTGACGATCGCCTACGGCTACGTCGACAATTCAGGCGCCGCCAAGTCGGGCAGCGTCGACGTCGCGTACGCATCCACCAGCAACAACAACGTGGCTGCCTCCGCCGCTCCCGGTGGCCAGATAAACGCCATCGTGGGTTCCGGAACTCAGCCTGTCGCGGTGACCTTCACGACCGACGATGGCAACGCCGCGAACACGCTGGCGCTGACCACCGACCTCACCGCTTTGCCAGCCGGCTGGAGCAGCACGGCTAACAACTTCAGTTGTGCCAGCGTCAGCACCGGCAATGGCTGCCAGCTGCCGTTGAGCTATTCCCCCCCGGCCGTGGGGTCCGGCAACGTCATCCTGCAGTTCGGCTACATCGACAACTCGGGCGCCGCCAAGACAGGCTCGCTCTCGATTCCATTCGCCAGTACCGCGAACAACAACGTGGCGGGAACGGTGACGCCCAGCGGACAGATCGACGCGGTTGCCGGCGCCGGCGCTCAATCCGTGACGGTGGTTTTCGAAACCGACGATGGCAATACGGCTTCCGGCCTCGCGGTGACGTCCGGTCTGTCGGCCCTGCCCGCCGGCTGGAGCCATTCGACCGGCAGTTTTGCCTGCGCGAGCGTTGCGGGTTCGTCATGCGAGCTCACGCTGCAGTACGACCCCTCGGCCGCCGCCAGCGGAACGCTGACACTCGGCTTTGGCTACATCAACAACGCCGGCATCGCCAAAACCGGAACTGTCGCGATCGACTATCTGGCGACTGCGCCCGTCCCGCGCGCCTACGTCGCGCAGCTGGTCAGCAACTTGTTGGTCTGCCCGCTCGCCACCGACGGCACGCTGGCAACCTGTGCCATCACGGGAGCCGGCTTCAACGCCCCGAGTGGCATTGCCTTCTCGGGCAACCATGCCTTCGTATCCGACTACTACGACAACCTGGTCTGGAAGTGCGACGTGGACGCGGAAGGCGTGCTCTCCGCCTGCGTCAGCACCGGCGATGGCTTCCTGTATCCCATGCAGATGGACGTCAAGGACGGCTGGCTGTACGTGGCCAACGGAATCAACTACGGCGGCATCAGTTCCTGCGCCATCGGCGGCGATGGCACGCTCTCGAGCTGCACACAAACCGCGGGCTCAGGCCACATCGCGCTCGAGATACACGGGGACTTCCTCTACACCGGCCAGGGCAACAATCTCGAGGTTTGTTCGGTCGCAGTACCGGGTCCACCGACGGGCTGCGTCTCGACCGGCAGCAGCTTCAACGGCATCTGGGGTGTCGGTCTCGACGCCGGATTCGCCTATATCGCCGATCAAGGCACCGGCGAGGTGACGGTCTGTGCGCGCGATCCCGCGGATGGCACATTGTCGTCCTGCTCTAACTACGCGGTCGGCGGCTCGCCGACCGATGTTGTGATACGCGGCTCCCAGGCCTACGTCGGCGACATGAATGGCGACGTCCGCCTGTGTGACATCGGTGCCGGCAACGGGCTCGTCAACTGCGTATCCACCACGGGCGGCCTGAGCCTCAACTTCGTGCTGCAGGTCGCCATCAGGTGACCGGCCGCCGCTAGTGTCGCGCAGTCGGCACGAGAAACCGCGCCTCGAAATTCTCACGGGGCAGCGGCTTGCTGAGCAGAAAGCCCTGCATCTCGTCGCACTTCAACAGGCGCAGCAGGCTCTTCTGTTCCTCCGTCTCCACGCCTTCCGCGACCACCTTGAGCTTCACCGAGTGCGCCAGCGTGATGACGGTGGACACCAGGGCGAGTCCAACCGGCCCGCTGGTCATGTCGTTCACGAACGAACGGTCGATCTTCAAGGTGTCCACCGGCAGCCGGGCCAGATAGCTGAGCGAGGAGAAGCCGGTGCCGAAATCATCGATGGCAATCGTCACGCCGAGATCGCGAATCTCCTGCAGGCTGGCGATGCTGTTCTTCATGTCTTCCATGATCATGCCCTCGGTGATCTCGAGTTCGAGGCTCGCGGCCACAGACGCGTCAGCGCCGATCAGCTGGCGAAGCTCCGCGACAAATCCGCGGTTGCGCAATTGCAGCGGCGACACGTTCACCGCGATGCGCACCGCCGGCAGGCCCGCGTTACGCCAGCGCAATCCGTCTTCGAGTGCCTGACGCAAAGCCCAGCGCCCCACTTCGAAAATCAGTCCGGTTTCCTCGAGAATCGGAATGAACTTCACCGGGGCTACAAGGCCCGTGCGCGGATCGTTCCAGCGGATGAGCGCCTCGCAACCGGTGAGCTCGCCGCTCGCGAGTTTGATCTTGGGCTGGTAGTGCAACACGAACTCCTGCTTCTCGATCGCCTCACGCAGCTGGTTCTCGAGTACCAGCTTCTCCGCCACACGTTCGTTCATGCTGTTGGTGTAGAAGAGATAGCGATCGCCACCTGCCTTGGCGTTCTTGAGCGCCGCCTCGGCATTTCTGAACAGCGCGTCGGCATCCGCGCCGTCATTGGGAAACATCGCAATTCCGATTCGAGCTGACAATCGCAGCTCGGTCTCCGCAATGCGGAAAGGTTCTCCGAACATGTCCACGACGCGCTGCTCGATTCGGCGCGCCAGCTCGTCTTCCTCGAGATCGGGGACCACGACGGCAAAATGATCGCCATCGATGCGCGCCAGCCAGCTCACGTCCGCAGAGCATGCCACCATGCGTGAGGCGATTGCCTTGAGCAACGCATCGCCCGCCTCGCGGCCAAAGGTGTCGTTGATGGTCCGGAATCGTTCGATGTCCAGCAACACCAACGCCACCCTGCCGTGCTTGATGCGGGCGTTCCTGACACGTTGCGTGAGCCGCTCGTGGAACAGCACGCGATTTGCCAGCCCGGTGAGCGCATCGTAATAAGCGAGATAGGCGAGCTTCTCGCCCTTTTCTATGTAGTCGATCGCGAATGCAATGTCGTTGGCCAGCTCCACGAGAAGTTTCATCTCCTCTTCGTGGAAAAAATCCGCCTCGCGGGCGTAGAGCGCCAGCACACCCGTTACCTCACCGGCGACGATGAGCGGAATCACGACAAGCGAGCGAACACCCGCTTCCACGTACTTCGCCTGCAGAAGCGGGCCCTTGTCCTGCACCCAGTCGTTGGATACGACAGGCTTCTTTTCACGGATCGCATCGGCAAGCCGGGAATTCGCGGCGTTCTGCGGCGAGGCGAGCATCTCGCGAAGGGCTGCGATGAGCTCGGCATCCTTGCCCGCCGAGGCCACCGGGATGATCTGCTTCGTGACCGGGGCGACCATGCAGATCATCGACATTCGAAAGCCGCCGGCGTCGACCGCGATGCGACAGGCCTCGCGGAACAACTCGTCCCGGTCGCGCACCCGCACGATCAGCGTGTTGATGCCGCTCAGCACGGAGTAGACGCGGTTCAGATGCTTGATGCTGATTTCCGCCCGCTTCTGCTCGGTGATGTCCTCGCCGATGCTGGCCGTGCCATTCACTTCACCAGTCGTGGAGCGCAACACCGAGATGTTCCAGCGAACCAGGCGGCGCTCGCCCGCTCGCGTGATGATTTCGCTTTCGCGATGCCAGGATTGCGGCGGCTCGACGAGTGACAGGGAGAACACTTCGCGCAGCTCACCCTGATCCTTGGGCACGAACAACTCGAACCAGTCGCGACCCATCACCTGGCTTGCATGCCAGCCGGTCAGTTTCAGGAAGAAGTCGTTGCAATAGGTGATCAATCCCGCGGCGTCGAGCATTACCGACACCAACTGCACGTTGCCCAGCATGTTGCTGAAACGACGCTCGCTCTCGCCGAGCGCTGTCTCTGCCAGCTTCTTGTCGGTGATGTCCTGTAGTGCGCCGTGCGCCTGCGTTATTGCTCCCACGTGATTGCGCCGCGGTTCGCCCGCGCAGCGTACCCAGATTGCCTTGTCCTTCGCGGTGAGCATTTCCAGCTCGAGATCGAAGGCGGTCCCGTGCTGCAGGCAGGCTTCGAGCGCGTTCGAGATCCGGGACCGCGAATTCATCGTATAGAAGCGCAATGCCTGATCGATTTCAGGCACGGTGCCGGGCGGCACTTCGAGAATGCGACAGATTTCTTCGGACCAGGTGACATGCTGATCAGCGGCGTTGACTGCCCATCCCCCCAGGTGCGCAGTGCTCCCCGCGATGCGTAACAGTGCTTCCCCCTCACGCTGCTTTTCTTCCGCGGACCTTCGCTCGATCGCGGACCAGCAGCGTTCCACGACTTCCTGAACGATCGCGATTTCGCTCGCCGACCAGTCGCGCGGTGTTGTCTGATGCACGGCCATCATGGCGCGCAAGCGCCCATCCTTGACCAAGGGGCAGACGATGATGGCCTGGATACCAATGGCCGCAAACATTTCGCCACCATCGTCGAAGGAAAGCTCGCCCTTCACATCGCGAATGATCAGCGTCTGTGCGCTGGTCAATGTCCGCAAGGCGTGGGTACCGAACAACCCGAGGTCATACTCTCCCACGGTACTCGCGCAACCGTGGGTGTAGTCGTGCAGGATCCTGAATCGGCGGCCATCGCGCTCGACATCCGCGTAGGCACAGCGCGAGACGTTCAGATGTTGCCCCAACATGCGCGTCATCACCGTCATCACCTGATCGGGCTCGATGAGTGCGCGGGTTGCCTGGGCCAGGTCGTCGAGAAAATGAAAGTGCTGCTCACTCTCGTTGACCGCTTGCTCGAGCCGGTTGCGCTCGGTGACATCTTCGGCGACCCCGGCAATCCTGATCGTGTTCCCCTGCCCATCGGAAACCGGAAATCCTCGCGCCTCGATGACACGGATCACACCGTCGGGGCGCACGATACGAAACTCGTGCTCGAACGCGTGGCCGTACAGTCCCCGCGCGTATTGCTCCTCTGCATTGGACCGATCTTCAGGGTGAATGGCATCCATCCAGGCCTGGGGATTCGCGTACAGGTCCGCGCAACTGCGACCCCAGATCTTCTCGTAGGCCGGGCTCACATAGAGAACTCGATTGGTGCCAACTTCGTTGAGGAAGAAGACATCCTGGATGTTTTCGGCCATCTGGCGGAACCGCAGGTCGCTCGCAAGCAGTGCCTCGTCGGCAAGTCGCTGTGCTGCTTGCTTGGTGCCTTCGCTCTTCCGCAGATTCAGCTGTGCGTGCCTCAACAGGAAAACGCGACCGTCGCTGCTCGCGACCGAATCCACTTCGCCGGCAGTCAGCTCTTCGAGGCGTTGCTCGGTGTCGCGTAACCGTTCGATCAGCGACGCGATTTCCTGTTCCGTACCGGCCGGCGACGAGGGAGTCGCGGCGATCATGCAGCGCCGGCTGCCAGCCCGAGCAAATTCAACACGCTTTGCGAGTCGCTCAGCGTGCCGATGATCCGGCAAACGGGTTTCGGTGAGAGCTTGAGGAGCGTTGGAGTCATCACGATGATGTCCGCGAGCGCCCGTTCCGGTTCCTGGAACACGTCAACCTGCTCGATCTCATAACGCCCGGGCAGACAGGCGCGGCAGATCGACTCGAGGTTTTGCATCGCAAGCGCAGAATTGGCCGCGTTGCCCGCGATGTAGAGCCGGAATTTGTGGAAATCCGGGCTCACCGGCCGGGCTCTTTCCTGGCGTTGCGCCGACGCCCACCGGGGTAAGGTCGCATTCATGGAAATCCTCGAGGACGCGCGCCGCGTGGTTAGACGCGAGCATGAGGCGGGCTGGCATCATGCGCCCCCTGATGGTTTAAGGTATGTTCGATACGTCACTTACTGCCACACGCGCCTTCCCTTAGGGCTGCGCCTTGCGCGCAGCCATCGAATGCCATCCGAGTAGTTAGTACTCGCGGGCCGCCGGATCCTGCAGCTGGAGCTGGCGTCGAAACCGGGCGTCGGCGGCACGCCCATTTCGGGCGTTTTCAGGCAGCGGTAAGCTATGCGCCATGCGAAGCCATGTACCCACACTCATCCTCATCCTCGGCCTGGTTCTGACAGCCGGCTGCGCCGCGGATCGCCCGCCTGAGGAAATCACGAACGACGGCCTGGTGCGCGTGCCATCACGCAGCGTCGGCGGTGTCTACCGCGCGCCGGAGGCATCGTTCATACAGTACCGGCGCATCATCCTCGAACCGCCTTCCATCGGCTTCATCAAGGACTGGCGGGAAAAGCATCCCGAAGTCAGCCAGGCGGAATACGAACGCATCCGCGCGGAGTCCGTGAAGTTGTTTCGCGACGAATTTGCGCGCGAGTTCGTCAAGCGCGGACCTTATACATTCGCCGACGACCCGGCACCCGACGTCCTGCTGGTGATTCCCGCCATCGAAGAGCTCGACATCGTGGCGCCCGACTCGAACGAAGCAACGCGTACGAGCAGTTATACGAGCCAGCCGGTGAAAATGAAGGTCACCGGCGATCTGCGTGACGCATCGACGGGCAAGGTCGTGGGGCGCGTGATCATGTACCCGACCGACGAACGGTACCCCTTCAACGAAATGCGACTGGCAAACCGGGCGACCAATGCGCACGATCAACGCCAGGTGTTCGCGACGTGGGCACGACTGGTTCGCGAGGCACTCAACGTGGCGAAGGCGGAGCGGCCGAGGGCGCCCGCGAGCAAGGAGTGAGTGCCGCTACTGCGGCGCCTCGATCAGATAGCCCTTGTTTCGCAGCATCGCAAGATACCCGTCCGGCCGAGTCAGCTTGACGAACGGCACGATGGCGAATGTCGACGCGTTGGCCGCGAGAGCTTTTTCCGCCGCAGCGAGCCACAACGCATGCACCTGCTCGCGGATGTCGGTGGGAATGAACTCTCGCGCCACCTGCGAGCTCATCACGGCCATGGCACAGGGTAGATAGGGACTGGGCAACACCGGCAGCTGCGCGAGTGCCTCATGGTCACCGACAGCCCATGCATGGGCACGGGCATTCTGGGTTTCGCGATCGCCCAGCGCTTCCGTGAACGCCAGCATGGTGCCGAAACATTCCACGTCCGGGAGCGACTCCTTCGAGAATTCCTTCAGCTTGGAGCGCACTTCACTGCGTTTGATCGTGAATCGCAGCACCGGCTGCGTGACCTTGATCTTGTGCTTCTCGGCGAGTTTGCCGATGACCTCCCACACCGCACCGCCCTCGCGCAGTTTCAGGTCATCGAACGCGGCCTTGCGCAGCTTGTCGGCCGCGAACAGCGGGCGCCAGCTCTCGACGCCGCTTTCGCGGCCCAGGTAGAGCTTCTTCTGAACGAGCCAGCGCGCGTACATGTCGGCAGGAACCAGGTCCTCGAGTTTGGCGTCGTCGGGGTTGCGGCGCGCTTCGAGAATCGCCGGCAACAATGTCAGGCCGCGAAAGAAGCCTATCTTCTCATCGGGTTCCATGCTGACCGCGGAATCGCGCAGGATTTCCTGGGCGCCCACCGCGACGGCCTCGACGTCTTTCGACTTCCATGTCATGCGCTTCGGCAGCGGCGGCGGCTCGCTCACGATCCAGAGCACATGCCCGTCCGCGTTCGCGTGAGTCACTTTCCACATCCCCGGGCCGGGAAACTCGCCGCTCACCACCACTTCGTCCATGGGTTCGGGCAGCTCGCCTTCGGCGAGGGCCGGCAATGAGAGCAGCGACGCCAAACCAAACCACAACGCAAGCATGGGTTGGTCAGATTCGAATCGCCGCATTGACATGCCTTCCCCGTGCTCGTGTAACGACACGAGTATGAGCGCCGGAAGCGCCAGGGGTTCCCGCAAAAGCGACCTTCAGTTGCCGAGATGTTTGTGCAGGCTCATCCGGTCCAGCGAGGCGACGGGCAGGTTGGTCAGCAGTCGCAGCCGCCGTTCGAGCTCGGCCCGCACCCGCATGAGCGACTTCCGGCGTTCCGCTTCCGTGTCGTACTTTTCGGGATCGTCGCAACGCCAGTGCGCGGTGAACGGATGACCCGGCCAGCTCGGTGGCGCTTCACCTGCGGCCGTGTCACTCAACGTGAACACGAAGTCGAGCGGCGGTGCATCCGGAGCGCTGAAGGTCCGCAGATGTTGTGGCGGATGATCCGGCGCTTCTATGCCCGCGTGCTCGAGTAGTTCCACGGCCAGCGGGTCGATATGCGTCGCTGGCCGAATGCCGGCGCTGTAGGCCTGGAATTCCCCATGGCCGATGGAGTTGGCGATGGCTTCGGCCATCATGCTGCGCGCGGAATTCCGCTGTGAGATGAACAGCACTCGAAATGGTGGGCCCTGCATGGGTCAGCTCCTCTGGTCGTCGTGCCCAGTCTGTTGCCAACCCTCTCGCGCCGAAATCGCCGCCGTGAAATTCGCTTGTCAGCGGCCGCAACCGCTTCCTGTCAGTGCCTCAGCATTCCCTGCTTTTCGATGAACGCGACCACCTGGTCGAGCCCCTGCCCGGTCTTCAGATTCGTGAACACGAAGGGGCGCTCGCCACGCATCTTCTTCGCGTCCCGGTCCATGACCTCGAGCGACGCGCCGACATGCGGGGCGAGGTCGATCTTGTTGATGATGAGCAGGTCGCTTTTCATGATGCCGGGCCCGCCCTTGCGCGGAATCTTGTCGCCGGCCGCGACGTCGATGACGTAGATCGTGAGGTCCGAGAGCTCCGGACTGAAAGTGGCCGCGAGATTGTCACCGCCGCTCTCGACGATGATGAAATCGAGCCCGGCGAAATCGTGCATGAGCTGGTCGATGGCCGCGAGATTCATCGATGCATCTTCACGGATCGCCGTGTGCGGGCAGCCACCGGTTTCCACGCCGCGGATGCGCTCCGGCGCGAGCGCCTGGCTGCGAATCAGGAATTCCTGGTCTTCCTTGGTGTAGATGTCGTTGGTGACGACGGCGATGTTGAACGCATCGCGCATGCGCTTGCAGAGTGAATCCACGAGCGCCGTCTTGCCCGAGCCCACCGGGCCGCCCACGCCCACCCGCAATACATCTGATCTGGAAGCCATGGCGGCATGATACCCGGCGGATCACGAGCGCCCTGCGTCAAATGACTTATATGAGAGTGGCGCGGTGCAACCGTGGGGTAATCTTTGCCCCATGACACGCAAACACCTGGTTCGCATTGCCACCCTGGCTGCGACGCTTCTGCCCGCCCTCGCCTTCGCCCATGCGGGCCACGGTGAAACGTCCAGCTTCGTCGCCGGCGCGGTCCACCCCTTCGGTGGGCTCGATCACCTCACCGGTTTCATCGTCGTGGGGTTTCTGGCCGCAAGACTCGGTGGCCGGTACCTGTGGCCCGTCATCGCGGCGTTCCTCGGCTTGCTGGTCGCAGCCTCGACCGCCGACAGTGATGGCTGGCGATATGCCGCGGGATTCATGTTCACGGGGGCGGGGCTGATCGCGGCCGCCATGGGCGTTACCCGGGCCGCGATCAGATTGGGTTTCCGCTTCGTTACTGCAGCCGCACCACGCTCACCGACTTAGGCGGCAGGCGCAGCACCAGCGCGTCGCCTTTGCGCGAAGCGCTGATCTTCACCGGCGTGATCGCCTCGGGCGCATCCACCGTGTTGCGCGCATCCATGGTCTTCGAGGTCAGCACACGGCCTTGGGCGCCGCTGGCCTTCGCGCCCGTCAGCGTGGCCGTCACCACCGCCTCGCGGTTCGGGTCGAGATTCACCAACGCCAGCT
>Ga0193753_10001595_pt1 | contig 19163 bp, 17 predicted proteins | sample H1c2metaG_FD_144925 | JGI IMG/M metagenome (GOLD analysis project Ga0193753, IMG submission 144925) | Soil microbial communities from a riparian zone of the East river system, Colorado, United States - H1c2 | ecosystem: Environmental > Terrestrial > Soil > Riparian zone | place: USA: East...
CTGCGCACCTTGCTAGGCAGCGCCAATGCGGCACAGACCTTCCGCACTTACCGGATGCTGATCGCGCATTTTTCGTCGCGGGCAATGGATGCCTTTATCTGGCATCTCAGTTTCGACAATATCCAAAAGCAGGAGATAGGCCACTTCATCGCCGTGACCGGGGATGAGGCCAATCGCGCGGCGCAGATCATCATGTACCTGATGCGCATCGTGCCGGCGACCGCTCTCCTGCTCTTCTATCTCGTCACGCTGATCTATCAGTCCTGGGTGTTTGGCGTGCTGCTGGTCTGTTTTTTCGGTCTGACCGTGCTCTGTCTGCTCCAAGCGTTCCGAATCTCGATGCGGCTTGGCAATATCCAGCAGGACCAGGCACGCCAGGCCAGCACCCACCTGCTGGAATCCCTGAATGGCATACGCACGGTTCGCGGCTTCAACGCCGAAGCCTATGTCGCATCCCGCTACGAACGGATGATGGACGATTACGTCCGCACCTGTCTCAAGATCGATTACATAAACGTCGCTTCTCGCGCCGTCCCCGCCCTGGCCCTGCTGCTGGTCATCCTGGTGGTCGCGCTGCGCATCGATCAGGCCTGGTTCCGCCAAAATCTCGCATTCATCTTCGTGGGTGTGATGATGACTCTGCGCCTGCTGCCGCTGGCCGGCCAGTTACTGGAAACCAGCATGCGCCTGATCTCGGACCTGCGCGCAGCGGAGAATATTGGGACCGTTTTGGAGGCAGTGATTGCCGGCCAGCGCCGGAGTCTTGAGGAGGAAGCGGGCGCGCCGCCACCCGACGCCATCCGCAGCATCGAATTCCGCGATGTCACGTTCCGTTACGCCGAGAATACCGCCCTGGTCCTGAACCGTTTCAACCAGACCTTCCAGGCCGGCAAGAGCTATGCGATCGTCGGGCCCTCGGGCATCGGAAAATCCTCTATGATCGACCTGATGCTGAAATTCTACGCGCCCCAGGGCGGCGAGATCAGCATCAACGGCACTGCCATCTCGGCCATCAGCAGCGCCTGGATCCGGGCGCGCGTAACGCTGGCGGAACAGACCACGCGCCTGTTCTATGACACGGTCTTGCGCAACGTGACGTTCGGGCGCAAGGCGGATCGCGAGCTTGGCGAGCGGGCGTTGCGCGCCGTGGGAATAGGAGAGTTTGTTGCAAGCCTGCCCGACGGCATGGAAACGGTGCTGCAATACCAGGGTAGCAACTTCTCGGGCGGCCAGCGCCAGCGCATTGGCCTGGCCCGGGCGCTGCTGCTGCCGGCGGATGTCCTGGTGATCGATGAGGGGACAAGCGCGCTGGACGCCGCGAGCAAATCTCTCGTTATTCAGAATATCCTCTCTGCCTACCGGGACAAGATCGTGATTTTCGTCACCCATGATCATTCGGTGACGGAATGCGTGGACGAAGTCGTCACCCTCGCCACGGCACGGCAAATCGAGATCAAGGAAGAAACGTCATGACCGTCCGCCAGCGCCTTCGTGCTGCCGTCAAGAAGTGGCGGCGCACCCTATTTGAGATCGCCGGGTCGGATCGCTATTCCCATTTCGCGATCAACAATCTGGACTACAAGCTGGCAGGCCATATCCCCTGCCGCGATGGCGTGTTCATCGAGGCAGGCGCCAATGACGGCCTTACCCAGAGCAACACCTACTGGTTCGAGCGTTTTCGAGGCTGGCGCGGCATTCTGATCGAGCCGGTGCCCGCCATGGCGGCGGCATGCCTGCGCAACCGCCCGCGGGCGACCGTGATCAATTCCGCGCTGGTTTCAACCGACGAAACCAAATCGGTCCGCATGCAAACCGCGCGCCTGATGGCTTTCGTTTCCAAAAGCTTCGCACGACCCGAGGATGAACAGCGTCATCTGCGGGCGGCCATCGAGGTGCAGCAATTGGAATCGGTTGCCGAGATTGAAGTCCCCGCCCGTACCCTGTCTTCCATACTTTCGGAACTAGACGTAACACGCATAGACCTGCTGTCGCTGGACGTCGAAGGCTATGAGGTCGAGGTCCTGAAAGGGCTGGATACCGCCCGGCACCGCCCCGACTTCATATTGGTGGAGACAGGCCGTCTGCCGGAGGTGCTGGAGGTGCTGGAGGGCCGGTACGACGCAATAGACCAGCTCAGCCACCACGATCATCTTTTGAAAGCGCGCGCGCCCTTGTCCGGCCAGGAGACTGTTTCTTGAATATCGCAGAGATCATCGGGCGTTCAAACACGCTCTTCGAAGACGACGTGGGCGCTCATCGCGACCGTATTTCGGACGCTATCCGCGGCGCGCGCGTCCTGGTTCTGGGCGGCGCCGGCTCCATCGGCAAGGAAGTCACCGGCGAAATCTTCCGACGCAATCCCGCCGCCTTGCACGTGATGGACATCAGCGAGAACAACCTCGTGGAACTGGTGCGAAACCTACGCAGCACCCTGGGTTATACGTCCGGAGAAACCCGGTTTCTTCCCCTGGACATGGGCAGCCGGGAAGCTGAGGCATTCTTCAACAGCCAGCCGGCTTACGATTATGTGCTGAACCTGGCCGCAATGAAGCATGTGCGCTCGGAGAAGGACGAATTCTCCCTGATGCGCATGATCAAGGTGAACATCCTTGATACCGGCGACACTTTGCGTCTCGCGCGCGCCGGCAGGGCGCGGAAGTATTTCGCGGTCTCCACCGACAAAGCCAAAAATCCGGCCAACCTGATGGGCGCGACCAAGCGCATCATGGAAGACGTGTTGTTCGTGGACGAGGACGCGACCCGCGTCTCCACCGCCCGTTTCGCTAACGTCGCATTCTCCGACGGCAGCCTCCTGCATGGTTTCCGTCAGCGCCTAATGTTGCGCCAGCCCATTGCCGCGCCGCGCGATGTGCGGCGTTACTTCATGACGGGCCAGGAAGCGGGCTTGCTGTGTCTATCGGCGCTGACGTTGGGCGGGAGCCGGGAGATTTTCTTTCCTAAGCTGGATTCCGGCAGTCAGCTCACCACCTTCTCCGACATTGCGCGCCGCTTCCTGGCAAGCAATGGCTACGAGGCCATCGAAATCGCATCCGAGGACGAGGCGCGAGGCCGCATGGAAGAACTGAGCCGTCAGAAGCGTTGGCCCTGCTATTTCAGTCTGTCCGACACGGCCGGCGAAAAACCTTTTGAGGAATTCTATTCGGAGACAGATCACACGGACATGAGCCGTTTCGACGACATTGGCGTAGTGATGCGGTCGGCCAATGGCGTAGACCGAGCCAGGCTGGACCGTTTCCTGCGAGGGGTGAACGCCTTGCGAAGCACGGGATCCTGGACAAAAAGCGACCTCGTCACGGCCATACAGGATGCCTGCCCAGACTTATCGCATCTGGACTCGGATCGCTTCCTGGACGAAAAAATGTAGAAAAACGAGGAGAGACGCGCCATGAAGGGCATCATTCTGGCGGGCGGGTCCGGCACGCGCCTCTACCCGGTCACCCATGTCGTCAGCAAGCAGTTGCTGCCGGTCTATGACAAGCCGATGATCTACTATCCGCTATCGACGCTGATGCTTGCGGGCATCCGCGACATACTGATTATCACCACGCCGGAGGACTTGCCGCGTTTCCGTAGCTTGCTGGGCGATGGCAAGCGGTGGGGCATACATCTGACCTATGCCGAGCAGGCGGTACCCAATGGCCTGGCGCAGGCCTTCGTCATCGGCCGCGATTTCATCGGCGATGATACCTGCTGCCTGATCCTGGGCGACAATATTTTCTTCAGTGACGGCATCACTGCCCTCCTCACCGGCGCGGCCACTCTCACCAAGGGCGCCACGGTGTTCGGCTATCCGGTGCACGATCCGCATCGCTATGGCGTGGTGAGCTTCGACGAAAAGGGCCGCGCTCTGTCGATCGAGGAAAAGCCAGCGGTGCCGAAGTCCAATTATGCCATCACCGGGCTCTATTTTTATGATAATCAAGTTCTCGACATCGCCCGCTCGATAAAACCCTCTGTGCGCGGCGAATACGAGATCAGCGACGTCAATCAATGCTATCTGGAGATGGGCCAACTTCAAGTCGAAAAGTTAGGCCGCGGCTTCGCCTGGCTGGATACCGGAACACATGAAAGCCTGCTGCAAGCCTCCCAGTTCGTCCAGGTCATCGAGACCCGGCAAGGCTTCAAGATCGCATGCCCCGAGGAGATCGCTTTTCGGCGAGGCTATATCGATGCCATCGAACTGCGTAAGCAAGCCCAGATCATGAACAAAAATGAATATGGCCGCTATTTGCTCCGGATTTCGGAAGAATAATATTGATAAAACAGCGCCTTACCGGCACGAACCGAACCCTTGATTAGTTGTCTGCCTCACAATACCCGTTATACAGCCGCTGAGAGACACGGTCGGTAAAGCAAATAGAAGGGAATTTCTTGACGAAACGCAGAGCCTTGATCACCGGTGTCACCGGCCAGGACGGCGCCTATCTGGCGGAGCTTCTGCTCGCCAAGGGCTATGAGGTGCACGGCATCAAGCGCCGCTCCTCGTCGTTCAATACCGGGCGGGTCGATCATCTTTACCACGATCCCCATGACAGCGCCCAGGGATTTTACCTGCATCATGGCGATGTCACTGATTCCACAAACCTGATCCGCCTGATTCAGGAAACCCAGCCAGACGAGATCTACAATCTCGCCGCACAGAGCCATGTACAGGTGAGCTTCGAGACTCCGGAATACACCGCCAATGCCGACGCGATCGGTACTTTGCGCCTTCTAGAAGCGATCCGCATTCTAAAGATGGAAAGGACGGTGCGTTTCTATCAGGCATCCACGTCTGAACTGTATGGCAAGGTACAAGAGATTCCGCAGAGCGAGACCACGCCCTTTTATCCGCGCAGCCCTTACGCCGCTGCCAAGCTCTATGCCTTCTGGATCACGGTGAACTATCGGGAAGCCTATGGCATGCATGCTTCGAACGGCATCCTATTCAACCATGAAGGCCCGACGCGCGGCGAAACTTTCGTCACCCGCAAGATCACCCGCGCCGTTGCGGCGATCCATCACGGCGTTCAGCACCGCCTCTATGTCGGCAACCTGGACGCCAAGCGCGACTGGGGCCATGCGCGCGACTATGTCGAAGGCATGTGGCGCATCCTGCAGCAAGACAAGCCCGACGATTATGTGTTGGCGACCGGCGAAGCACATTCAGTCCGCGAATTCATCGAACTGGCTTTCGCCCACACTGGCCGCGAGATCATCTGGAAGGGCAGCGGATTGCAGGAAAAGGGCATTGATGCCCGCACCGGTGACGTGCTGGTGGAAGTGGACGAGCGCTATTTCCGGCCCACCGAGGTGGATTTCCTGCTGGGCGATCCGTCCAAGGCGTGGAAGGTCCTGGGTTGGAAGCACACGACCACCTTCCGTGACCTAGTGGCCGAGATGGTGAAATCCGACCTACAGACGGTGCCCGCGGAAATGCAGCAACGCGTTGCGCAACTGCCATGATGGCGGCCAGCGGTCCGGTGCCCGCCCCCTATACCTTGCGCGGAAAGCGAGTCTGGGTTGCCGGCCATCGCGGCATGGTCGGTGCGGCGCTCGTACGACGGCTTGCGGGGGAAGATTGCGAGATCATCACCGTGGGGCGCGACAGGTTGGATCTGCGCGATCCAGCCGCGGTGGATCAGTGGTTTCGGCAGGAAAAGCCCCAAGCTATCCTCCTGGCAGCGGCCAAGGTTGGCGGCATTCACGCCAACAACACCTATCCTGCCGATTTCCTCTACGACAATCTGATGATCGAGGCGAATGTGATCCATGCCGCCTTCCGCACAGACGTAGAGAAGCTGCTTCTGCTGGGTTCCTCCTGCATCTATCCCAAGTTCGCACCACAGCCGATCACCGAGGATGCACTGCTGACTGGCGCACTGGAACCGACCAACGAAGCCTATGCCATCGCCAAGATCTCAGGCATCAAATTGTGCCAAGCCTTCCGCCGCCAGCACGGCTGCGATTTCATTTCGGCCATGCCGACCAACCTTTACGGCCCGCACGACAATTTCGATCTCGACACCTCTCACGTCGTGCCTGCTTTGATCCGCAAGATGGACGAGGCTCGGCGCCAGAATGCCTCCCACGTCACCCTCTGGGGTTCGGGCACGCCGCGGCGCGAATTCCTGCATGTCGATGATTGCGCCGATGCCCTGGTGCATTTGATGATGCGCTATTCCGGCGACAGCCATCTCAACGTCGGCTGCGGCGAGGACCTCACGGTCCTGCAACTAGCGGAACTGATCCAGTCCGTCGTCGGATTCCGGGGCGAGATGCGGCTGGACCCTTCCAAACCCGATGGCACGCCGCGCAAGCTGATGGATGTAAGCAGGCTGCGCGCCCTAGGCTGGGCTCCGCGGATTTCCCTGCCGGATGGCCTCAAATCTGCCTATGCGTGGTATCTCGCCAATCACCAGTTCGCCGCGGCGGCCGGTAGTTAGCGCATGTATATCGTCCATTTCTGCGGCGCCTTGAAAGGTGGTCCGCTCAGCGCGATTGCCGAATGGACCCGCCAGCAGATTATCGCCGGCCATCGCGTTTCGTTGGTATATTCGCCGCTGCGCGATCCCGTGGAGAGCTTCCGGGGCGATCTCGATGCGCGCATCGGGCTGATCCCGCTGGACGTGCGGCGCGAAATCGATCCCGCTGGGGACTATCGCGCCTGTCGCAGGCTGGCGACGATCTTGCGGCAGATCAGGCCGGACGTGCTCCATTTGCATAGTTCCAAGGCGGGTGCCATCGGCCGCGTCGCGGCGTGGCGGGTGGGCGTTCCGGCGATCTATTCCACCCATGGCATGGCCTATCTGCGCACCGACGTCGGTTGGGCGACCCGCGCAATGTTCTATGGGCTGGAATGCCTGCTGGGGCTGAGCGGCGCCACTACAGTCGCCTGTTCGCCATCCGAGCTTCGGTCCATGCGCTTCATTCCGGGCGCCAAGATGGACATTCCAAATGGCGTCGATCTTGCTACCCTGCCCGCTCCAGTCCCCGCGCCACCCCATGAAGGATTGGACATCCTGCTATGCGGGCGGATCACAACACAGAAAAACCCCGAACTGGCCTGTCGCATCGCGGCTCTTTCGCCACCCTCCTGGCGATGGACCTGGCTCGGCGGCGGCGAACTGGAAGGTCTGGTGCAAGCGGGCGGGCGCATTACCGTGACCGGTTGGATACCACGTGCCGAAGCCCTGGCGCGGCTGAAGGCAGGCGATGTGATGGTCCATACCTCCAGCTGGGAGGGCATGCCCATCGCAGTGCTGGAAGCCATGGCTCTGGGGCTGCCGATTGTAGCAACGAATGTGGTGGGAAACAGTGACCTGGTTGATCCGGGCAAAACCGGCTTCATCGCAGATGACGTTACGGGCTTCATCGCTGCGCTAACACAACTGGCAGCCTCCAGCGAACTGCGGCAGAGGATGGGGCGAGAGGGACGCGAACGCGTCGCAGAGAACTTCGACCAGGCAACGCTGAGCGCGCGCTGGATGGCGCTTTACGGCGACGTCCGCTGACGCTAGCGCGTGGCGAGTTGCCAAGTGGCGGGTCGAACCAGCCAGGCACCCGTCGCCAAGAGACCGCTCAGAAATGCCAGCACGAAAGCAAACAGAATTGCTGTGACGGGCCGCGGAGAAATTGAGACCTGAGAAACGGTAGGATACTCGACGTATTCAAAATTAACAGGATCGCCCGCGGCATCGAAACCGCTCTGCAGTTCCTGTGCAGCGATCTGAGACAGTATGGTCTGACGGGTGGAATTATCCAGGTCGGCATCCAGCGTTAAGCGCAGCAGCTGAGTCGCCTGGCGGCCCCGGGCCGTGGCGTCAGCAGCCATGGCACGGTCGGTTTCCTGGATGGCAAGGCGCAGGAAATGATCCGCAATGACAGGGTCGCGATTGCGATATTGCAAGGTCAACGTGGTCTGCTTGTCCGCCATCAGCACCGTGACATTGTCGTGGATATAGTCGGCCAGGGCCATAGGCGTGGGAGACGCGCCCTCCAAGATCGCGCGCGCCAGATCCGGCTGAGCGGCGATAATGCGCGCGGCAACGGTGGTGGATGCCCAATAGGTCCGCAGCAGACGGAAACGGCTTAGAGGATTGCCGCCCAGAGACACGGTCGGCCCCACATCCTGTATGGTTGCAAGGGGCGCGATCTTGACGCCCGTACTATACGGCGCGATCGTCGTGCTAGCTTGGTAGGAGACAGGCCGGGCAAGTATAATGCCGAGTGCGATAACGAAAGAGACACCTACGACCGCGAAAAATATCCGTGGCGATCGTGAATTTTCCTCGAATGACGCAACAGCGACAGGGACCGCCTTTTCCTGCCAGCAGGCCAGCGCTAGGCCCAGCGCAGCCCAGCTGTCCATGTCAACAAAGCTGTCGCGGTGGAAATCGAAGGCGACCAGCGATGTCATGATTGCGAAGATGCCCAGGTCGCGCTGCCAGGTTGGACTGTCCCTGCGGAGCAAACGTGCGCCGACCGCTAGCAACAGTGCCAAGCGGAAAGCGATATAGACCGCACATCCCAGTGGGCCGATCTCCGCCAGCAGACGGGAATAAAGATTGGAGGTCGAAGGCCAGGATTTGGCGTCGTCGGAGAGCCACGTCAAGGTTTCGCCGTTGAGTCCCCACGAAGGTGTGAAATTGTAGGCGTGGAAGCCGAACTGGCCCAGGCCGACACCGATTAGCGGATGCGCTTCGCCCATCGCGATGCCTGCCGCGGACATGCCGAAGCGGGTGCCGATCGAGACGAAGCGCGTATTCTGGGTCAGCAAGGGTTCGAAAAGCTGGTACAGGAGGAGGGCTTTTTTCACCACAGGCGCCGAAAAACGCGCAAAAATGGTGGGGGCCACGACGGACAACACCAAGAAAAACGTGATCATGACAACCAGGCCGAACAGTACCTTTGCAACCACCCGCCACCGACGCTGGACCGCCACCAGGATGACGGCGGCGACAGCCGCCTCGATCGCCAGGGCGGCGTAGGCGGACTTGGATGTGCCGAAGACAACAAAGATCAGTACGGTGGCTATTGCCGCGATGCCAGCAGCTTTTTGCCAGCCGGCGCAACGCATCGCACTCGGGATTAGGAAGACAAGTATGACGCAGGCATAGCTTCCGAACCAGGAAGATTCTCGCGCCACAGAAGTCAGGCGCCAGAAGCCGCCCTCATAGGATCCGCCGACATAAGGCAGGTGAGACAGGCCGGGTACGCCGAAGAAATTGGCGAGCTGGAGAGACCCAACCAGCAACGGGATCGGCAGCGACCACCAGGCCGCCCGGACTACCATGGAAGGCCAGTCAGCATGACGACACAGAGAGAAAGCGAAATAAAAAGGAAAGACCGCTGTCGCCAGCAGCAATGCGGCTTGTGCTGCGCCCCGGGTCCAGCCGTTTTCTTGCTGAAATGCAGAATCCAGAATAGGTCCGACATTCCCATAAAGGCTGAACATCGCCACGAAACAGAGAATAGCCATCAACGCAAGCGGCACAGGCAAGGAGCGCAAGAAAACAAGAAACTGAGGGGCATCGCGCCGTAATGCCATCAGCAGCATGGCGAGCGCCGCAAGTGGCACGGCCGCCTGATGAATCAACGGAATATCGTAGGGGATGAGCATGATGACGCCGAAAATGAAGGCGCGATCCAGAAAATGGGCCAGCCTCTCAGTGTCGATAATGGCCGTCCGCCCCGTCACCCTAGTCGCGGCGCTCACTGGCAGGCGCCTTTCTTGTGCAGCAACCGCGGGTTTGTCATCACCATCAGGTCCTGTATTTCCATGCTGGCGAATGGTTCACTCATCGCAGCCTGCGGCATAGGCACCCTGCCACCAAACCGTGTCACGCATGCTGTCGCCGGGACCGCGTTCCAAAGGGCTAATCTGCGCCACGCGTCATACCGGACCGGCAAGAGAGACAAACCAATTTTGGCCGGGATTTGTAAATACCAGAATATCGTCATTGCATGTCTGGAAAGGTTCAACGCTGGTTCTTTTGTCCGTCGAGCGCAGTTTGCAACCTAGCCTGTTTATCAGGCCGAAAACAGCAAAAACTACGTTTTCCCAGTAGGATAGCCGTGCTAGGCAGGACCTTGGAGGTATGGTAGTTACATTACTTCCGCCTCGCAAGAACGCGCCATCCTCCATTTGGAAGATCGATGCCCTACAGACGCCTGTTTTTGGCCTATGCCCTGATTACGGGATTGGTATTCCTGCTGGCCCTTGCGTATGCCCTTCGCATTCCACCGACTTACACCACCGACGCTCTCTTGATTGCGAAAGAACAGAACAATAGCTCACAGCTTTCAGGGTTAGCCAACGCCACTAAGCTGCTGGGCCTAGGTGGCGGTGCGGATCAAGGTTCGAATTTCTCCAAGTTCCAGAAATACTGGGCATCGCGTGATGTCGCCGCCCACATCATTGAAAAGCATCCCGATCTGCTACGGCAGATGTTCGGTGGAGAATGGGACAAGAAGAACGATCGCTGGTACGAAGGCCCACATTCTTTCAAGCAATGGCTGGCGGTTCCCCTGAACGCGCTGTTCGGAGTCTATCCGGGTTATGCTCCGACAGCACAAACTCTCGCCGATGCGATCAAGAGTACAATCAAGTTGGATCTCGACGATCAGACCGACGAAGTCCATGTCAGCTATAGTGCGCCCGATGCAGCCTTTGCCCGCTCGTTTCTCACCACTGTCATCTCCGAAACCGATGAAGCGGTGCGAAGCGCTGAACAACGCCGCGACCGGGACTTCATCAACTTTGCCCGCAATCGGCTGGAAAAGGAGACCAATGTCGGATATCGCGACGCGCTGACGGACTCGGTGCGCCAGTTCGAGATTTCCAGTATGTATTCGGAAGCCGGGGACAATTTTAGTTTCCAATATGTCGAGATGCCGGCGCTGCCGACGGTCCATTCGGCGCCGCGTCCGCTACTTTATACCGTGATAGCCTTCATTGCCGCCAACCTGGTTGCAACTTGTTTGATCGGAGCGATGCTGCTGTGGCCTGCCAGCGGCTTCGCGCGCGGCATCGAGGCCGTTACGGCATGGATCTGGCGTCGCCTCGAATGGCGGGCAAGCCGGACTGGCGGACAGGCTCCACGGCGCACCAACTGATGTCCCTGATACGCTCGATCGCGAAAGCGGCGTTGCCTCCACCATTGACCGTTCGCCTTCGCGCCGCGTTCAAGAAGCACGAGCCAGAACGGGCACTCCTTCCGGCCCTGTGCGACCCCGCACGTGGGGCGTTAGATATCGGCGCGGCCCTTGGTGCCTATACTTGGCCCCTCTCCCGACTGTGTGCGAGCTGCATCGCCTTTGAGCCCAATGCCGACCAGGCGCGTTATCTGCGCCGGGCCTTCGGCGGCAAGATCATAGTGAACGCATTTGCCCTGTCCGACCGTGAGGGGGATATCGAGCTTGTGATCCCCCAGGGCAAGGGAAATGACCAGGCCGGACAAGCCACCATTGCGCCTGCCGCCTGGATGGAAGCGCAGCCCGTGCGGCGGGTAAGGGTCGCGATGCGTACCCTGGACAGCATCGCGCTCGATCCCGTCGGTTTTGTAAAGTTGGACGTGGAGGGCCATGAACTTGCCGTTTTGTGCGGTGCACGCGCTCTGATTGCCCGCGACCGGCCGACGATACTGGTAGAACTGGAGGAACGTTTCGGCGAAGGCAGCGTCGAGCGAGTGCGCGAATTTCTCGAGCCGCAGGGCTATCGCGGCCGTTTCCTGGACGGCAGGCGTCTTCGCCCCGTCGCCTCATTCGATCCCGCGCGGCACCAGGTGATGGCGGAATGGGGCAATCTTGGCATCTACATCAACAATTTCATCTTCCTGCCCGAGGAACGCCAGACCGAGACGCATGCACGCCTGTCGCGCCTCGGCTATGCGATCGAGGGCTGAGTGGCGGGCGGCACCTATCCATTGCGCGTAACCATCGTCGCCATGACAGTGGGCTTCGGCAGCGCCCCCTATGTCCAGCTACTGCCAGAAGCTATCAGCAGACATGCGAGGGTCAGCCTGGTAACGCCCGACCATTTCAGTGATCCTGTGGCGGGTGCGGCGGTAATCAAATTCCGCACCGGCGTGTCACCCCGGCATTCGCTGCTGCAAAGCCTGAAGCCCTGGAGTCATTTCGATCTGCTCCGCAAAGTGCGCAGCACACGGCCTGACGTGATCCATATTCTCAACGGCTACGGCTATCCGTGGGCGCTGGCCATCGCCGCTTTCCTGGCCGACATACCGATCGTCACCACGCTGCACGATCCCAGCCCCCATCCCGGCAACCGCACCGACGCGATCGCGGCAGTGCTGGGCCGCTTCACGCTCGCCCGCAGCGCGGGCATCCATATCCATGACGAAGTGTTTCGGAAGGATGTCAGCGCGCGCTTTCCGCGCAAACCGGTTTTCGTTATCCGTCATCCAAGCTTCGCCAGCCGCTATCTGAAGCACGCGCGCCCTGGTGTGGCGAGGACGCGCAGCGTGCTGTTTTTCGGGCGCGTGGAATATTATAAGGGAATCGAGGTGTTACTGCGCGCCGCAGCACTGCTCCCGGCTGATATCGGCATCATCGTCGCGGGGGCCGGCGCCCTGTCGGAAACCGAGCAGCAGCTAGCCGCCGTGCTGGGTTCGCGCCTGACCCTCATAAACCGCTTTATCGAAGATGATGAGGCCGCACTTTTGCTGCAGCAGGCGGGCGTGCTGGCCCTGCCCTATCTCCAGGCCACCCAATCCAGCCTCCCGCTGATCAGCGCCGCCTTCGGACTGCCCGTGGCAGCGGCAGCGGTTGGCGCCTTCTCTACGGAAGTGCCTCAACTGGGCGGCCTTGTGGTGCCGCCGGGCGATCCGCAGGCGCTGGCGACGGCCTTGTTGCGCCAGCTCGACACGCCGCAACCGATCCACAATGCACAGGAGACGTTCGACGACCTGGCGCCGCGCTTCATGGACATGTACCGCAAGGTCGCCCTCTGATGCCGCTCGTTTCCGTTATCATCGCCTGCCTCAATGACCTGAGGCATTTGCCCAAAGCGGTGGACAGCGTTCTGGCGCAGAGTTTCACCGACATCGAACTGGTCGTCATGGACGGCGCCTCCATGGATGGCACGCCAGAGTACCTGAAAACCCTCACCGATCCGCGGGTCCAATGGCGATCCGAGCGGGACGGCGGTCTGACCAACGCCTGGAACAAGGCCATCGCCTTGTCGCGTGGCGACTGGCTGCTGTTCTTGGGCGCCGACGATTACATCTGGGACCGGGATGTGATTGCCAGGGCCGCGCCCTGCCTGCGCGGCAGCGCCGCCGCGCTGGCCTTCGGCGAAGTCCGCATTGTAGCGGAGCACAGTGACGACGTAGTGCAGACCGCCCGGTTCGACCGCGCAGCTCTTCTGGCGCAATTGCGCAGCCCCAGGGGCCTGGGTCTTCCGCACCAGGGTTTCTTTCACAGCCGCCGTGCCTTCACGGGTGGACCGTTCGATGCTTCGTTCCGGCTGGCGGCCGACTATGAATTCATTACCCGGTTCTCGGCCGAGCAGGACTTTGAATGCCTGCCCATCGGACCGGTTGCGGCTTTCCGGATGGGCGGCCTCAGCACCAATCCCTGGGTGACGCTGGAAGCCTATCGCGAGTTCGCCCGTGTCCACCGCCTGCGGGGCCGCGGCCGGCTGCATGGCATGGGGCAACTGGCCAAGGCCCACCTGAAAGCGGTCCTGAAGGGCGTCCTGGGCGCAAACCTGGCCCGCCGGCTGGTGAATGCCAGCCGCAGCCTACGCGGAATGCCGCCCTATAAATAGGGGGGACGGGCTGGCGGGACACGGCGAATGCTGTATGAAGCCGGCTTAACCTCGCGAATGATCCCAGGACCAATGACGCTCAAGAAAGCCCTCGCCAACGCGGCCTTCCCCAACCCCGTGCCGTTCCTGGAGAAGATTAACTGGAATGCCCGCGCCAACAAATGGCGTTCGGAAAATGCCGGCATGCCGGTCTTTGCCGATCGCAACCGGCTGTACAATCATCTGGGCGGCCTGATCGGCGACCAAGCGATCGATTACCTGGAGTTCGGCGTCTTTCGCGGCGAGAGCATGAAGCATTGGGTTGGGTTGAACGGCAATGCCAACAGCCGTTTTACCGGCTTCGATACCTTCACCGGCTTGCCCGAGAAATGGCTGGAATTCGACCAGGGCGCCTTCGACACGGGCGGGGCGCTGCCCGACATCCGCGACCCCCGCGTGCGCTTTGTGAAAGGCATTTTCCAGGACACGCTGTATGGTTTCCTGCGTGATTTCACGCCTCGCCAGCAGCTTGTCATTCATGTCGACAGCGACCTGTTCTCCTCCGCGCTCTTCGTGCTGTGCGCCATGGACAGGGTGATTTCACCCGGCACCATCATCCTGTTCGACGAATTCGCCAGCCTGATGGACGAATTTCGCGCTTGGCACGAATACCTCCTGGCGTTCCGCCGCTCCGCCGAGGCGCTGGCGCGCACCGCCAGCTCCGATCAGGTGGCGTTCCGGATCGAAAGCTAAGTCGGGGGGTTAGGTAGCGGTCAAATCAGGCGCGCCGCCACGAATATTTCAAGATCGCCGCCTTGGTACAGATGCCCCGCAATGCCGGCCGCCGCAGCGGCATCAAGATCGCTTTGCGTGTTGCCGATCAGAAAGCTCTTCGCCACATCAACCGGCCAGTTGTCCAGCAAGTCCAGTATCATGCCCGGCTGCGGCTTGCGGCGGCGGCAAGAACGGGCATAGCCATCCACCGTACCATGAGGATGATGGGGGCAATATTCAAATCTGTCGACATGCGCGCCGGCCGCCGCCAATTGCTCGTCGATCCAGCCATGCAGCGCCCGGACATTCTGCTCGCCATAATAACCCCGCGCGACCCCCGCCTGGTTGGTCACGACGAACACGTAACAGCCTCGGTCATTGCATAACCGCACTGCCTCCCTGGCACCTTCCAGCCAGGCGAAGTCGCCGGGCCGGTGCAGGTAGCCGATATCGCGGTTCAACACCCCGTCACGGTCGAAGAACACGGCCGGGCGGCGCAGCGTCAGCGGCAACCCTATTTGCGCTCGCTCGAAATCCTGCGGCACACCGATATCGATGAAATAACGATCGAACAACTGGCCCCGAATTCGTCCCGCCGCGGCCAGGCCGGGAAAGATATCGGCCTCCAGCGACACCTTGCCCGGCCCTATAGTCTCGGCGACAGCCCGGCTCAATGCATAGACGCCGCCATTGATGGGCCCCCGCACCCCTTCACCCGGCGCATGAAAGCCCAGCACCCGCCCCTCCGTGAAGTGCACCCGACCGTAACGGTCGCCAGCCACATTGCGCAATGCCATCGCCGCGCCACCGTCCGGCACCTCGGCAGCCAGTGCCCGCAGGTTGATGTCGAAGAAACTATCGCCGTTCGCGAGCAGGAAGGCAGGCGCCAGGTATGGCAGCGCGAAACGCAGGGCCCCTCCCGTACCCAACGGCTCCAGTTCGCGCAAAACGCGGATTCGCGCGCCGTTCCAGTCGCGGCCGTCATAGCGCGCCACCACCTGTTCGCCGAAATGGCCGGCTAGCAACAGAATGTCATTGAAACCGTGGCGCGCAGCCTCGTCCAGCAGGGTATCGAGAAAGGGCCGGCCGGCCACCTCCAGCAGCGGCTTGGGCGTCGACCGGGTACGCTCCTTCAGGCGCGTCCCCAGACCACCAGCCAGGAATACCGCCTGTCTCAGCAACGCTTGAGATGCTCGCGCGCGATCAGGCCATCCTCAATCAGCTCCATCAGCGCATGGCCGATGGCGATGTGGCCTTCCTGGATTCGCCCGGTCTCCGTGGAAGGCACCACCAGGGCCAGATCACATTCGGCCAGCGCGGCACCGCCCGTACCGCCCAGCAAGCCCAGCGACGTCATGCCAATCTGGCGCGCCGCCTGCATCGCCTTGATGACATTGGGCGAGCGTCCCGACGTCGTGATACCGATCAACACATCGCCAGGCCGACCCAGGGCGCGGGTCATGCGTTCGAAGTAGAGTTCGAAGGAATAATCGTTGCCGCAGGCGGTCATGGACGAAGTGTCCAGCGCCAGCGCAATCGCCGGCACGCCGTCGCGGTTCACGTCCGGGCGCAGGCGCACCAGCATTTCCGCGGCCAGATGTTGGGCGTCAGCCGCCGAGCCGCCATTGCCGCAGAGCAGGAGCTTGCCACCTTTGCAGAGCGCCTCGATGCAGACGTCCGCCATCGCCACGACCTGTTCCGCGTGGTCATCTATCAGCTTCTGCTTGAGCTCCATGGAGCGGCGGAACATGGCCCGCACGCCGTCGGCACGGCCATCGGTGTCGGTCTTTCGCGCAGCCTGTGGTTCTGTCACCATAACCCCTTGAAATACAAGAAAACTAAATACCCAGGAGTAGCTTTCTTGCTTCCTGCCGGTATGTCATTCATGGCAATCCAGACATAGCGGAATCCCTGTGAAAAACAAACTCCCTTCCCGGTTCAACGCCAAGATCCGCAGCCGGGCGCCACTGCGGCTGGGACTGGCTGGCGGCGGCACCGATGTCAGTCCTTACTCAGACGATTTTGGCGGTGCGATTCTGAACGCAACCATCGACCGCTATGCCTTTGCCTTCATCGAACCTTCGCCGGACGGCCACGTCCATTTCATTGCTTCGGACCTGGAAACCGAGGAGTGTTTTCCGCCGGACCTGGATGCGATCTCCGGCGCCAGGCTGGTGCTGCACGCTGCCGTCTACCGCCGCATGATCCGCGATTATGGCGACGGACCGCCACCAGCCGTGATCGTCCGCACTTCGGTGGACGCGCCTCCAGGTTCCGGACTGGGATCATCCTCGGCGCTGGTGGTGGCGCTAGTGGAAGCATTCCGCGCCCTGCTCGATGTGCCGCTGGGCCCCTATGAGGTCGCCCATCTGGCCTATGAAATCGAACGCATCGACCTGTGCCTCGCGGGCGGCAAACAGGACCAGTATGCGGCCGCCTTTGGAGGGGTGAATTATATCGAATTCATGGCAGGCGACAGGGTGATCGTCAATCCGCTGCGCATTCCCCGTGCGGTCCTCAATGAGCTTGAGACATCGCTGGTGGTCTGCTTCACTGGCGTCTCGCGCCGCTCGGAGGAGATCATCAACCAGCAGCGCGCGGGCATGACGCAGAAAACGGCTCGCACCATCGACAGCTTGCACCAGCTCAAGGCCGACGCACTGGAAATGAAACAGGCCCTGCTGCGCGCGGACATTGCGCAAATGGCCAAGGTGCTGGAACATTCCTGGCAAGCCAAGAAAGAGACCGCCGGCGGCATCTCCACAAGCATGATCGAAGAACTGCACGATATCGCCATCAGCGCGGGCGCGCTGGCAGGAAAAGTTTCGGCGGCTTCATGATGTTCTTAGTGCCACCGGAAAATCGACTGGCCCTAATGCGCACCCTGAATCAAGGCGGCGGCGTAGCGGAGGGCGTAAAACTAACGAAAACTGGCGTTGAAAGTTGGCAATCGCCGGGCAAAAAAATCCACGATATTGAATAGCGCAGCCATTACGCTGAAACGCGCCTCCCGTATTTCCGACGAGAGGTGTCCTATTTTCGGGAGCCACCCGACTAGCGGGCCCCCTGCGTCAAGCGCCAGTTGACACGCTGCACAGCCAATTAAGATTAGTGGAGATTGCGGATAGCCGCACAAAATTCAGTGAAGATCGAGATTAGAAACGCCATTCTAGGAGCTCGCGAAGGCCAGTTCTGTACAACGCATGACCACATCAACAAAGTATAAGCTATGGGTTGCTGTAAAAGTCAGGCCCCTACAACTGCCATAATCCGTTGGGTTAATAGATGTAGACGTGGCGGGATCATACAATTTAAACGTCGTGTTAGTGCCCCTGTCCCACGGTATATTATTGTTAGATATGATTGAATAGTTGCTTCCGATATTCAGGTGTAGTGCGTAGGCATCAAAGTCCGCACTCGAGCCGCTATATCCGTAAGCATTACCCCCAGTAACAGATAGTAATTCGTCCCTGTTGGGTCGGGGGCATCCGCGAAGCCAGTACTGGCTTCATCAAGACTGAAGGTCATCGTTCATCCCTTTGCAAATGGCAGCTGGAAGTCGTTGCGCTTCACTGTAATGTTGCAGTCAAACTGGTTCCGCACCGACCCTGTGGTGAACTTGAGCGGCGAGCCACCAATTTCAGGCAGCAAGTGCACTACAATAAGCCAAAGTAGATAGTTGGATTTCGCGCGGCTGTCTTTTCCGTCTTTGCCAAATGCTTAGCTGCGGATGCCACTTAGCCGACGGTACCGAATATTTGGTAGAATAATGGAATTCGACATTGAACGCTGAAGTTGAACGACCCAACAACTGCACGGTCGGTAGGCAAGATTTTTCGCGGCCTGCAGTCGCGGGAGGGCTCTTATCTCGCCACAATTCTCAAGGCTCCCGAAGGCTCTCATCGGTAGTACGCAGGATAGGATCTGTAATATAGGACGCAATCGAGCGTTTTCCTGTCTTGATCTCCGCGGTGACAACCAAGCCGGGTCGCAGGTGAATGCCGCGCGTGACCAGCTCTGCCAGCGGCGTCGTTGGGCGTATTCGGGCGCGGTAGAATAGTTGCGATTTCTCGTCCTGCTTGGCGGGAATAGAGTCCGCACTGATGACATCAAGAACACCGTCGAGCGTGCCATAACGTTGGAACGGATAGGCTTCAAGCTTGACTCGAACGCGGTTTCCGACCCTCAAATAGCTCACATCGCGCGACGGCGCATTCGCCTCGACATACAGGTCAGCTGCGTCCGGCACGAGCGTCACCAATGTTTCGGCCTCGCGTAGCACAGAGCCCACCGAACGATCGGCAATCTCCAGCACGGTTGCACTTACCGGGGAGGTCAGGTTGGTATAGTCCTTCATCCGCCGCGCCTTGTTGAGGGCCTCGGTGGCTTCGGCCAACTCCTGGCGGGCTTGCAGGAGCTGCTGATTGTGATCGCTTTGCCATTTGTCGCGATAGGTTTGGCGCTCAGCCTCTACCTCTGCGCGCTGCTGAGCATATTTCTGTGAGTCCGCCAACGCGTCGCGCAAGCGAACCTCAGCATCGATCTGGGCAGTTTCGGCGCGCATCAGATCGAGCTGCGCGGCCGCCTTCTGCGCTAGCAGGCGTGTCTGCATATCTGT
>Ga0193753_10001596_pt1 | contig 19161 bp, 19 predicted proteins | sample H1c2metaG_FD_144925 | JGI IMG/M metagenome (GOLD analysis project Ga0193753, IMG submission 144925) | Soil microbial communities from a riparian zone of the East river system, Colorado, United States - H1c2 | ecosystem: Environmental > Terrestrial > Soil > Riparian zone | place: USA: East...
CGGGCCCGGAGCGCGAGGGTGTGATCGGCTCCGTGCAGCTGCTCGAGCCGCTGCCTGGTGTTGGACAGGCCGATCCGCTCCTCGACGCCTGCGGCGGGCAGGCCGGGGCCGTCGTCTCGCACGGTCAGCTCGAGGGTGTCGTCGCTGCAGGTGGCGCGGATCTCGACCCGGCCGGCGCCTCGCTTCCTCGAGATGCCGTGGCGGATCGCGTTCTCGACCAGCGGCTGGAGGATCAGGTTGGGGACCCGCGCGTCGAGCGCCTGCGGATCGATGTCGATGACCACGGTCAGGCGGTCGCCGAAGCGGACCTTCTCGATGTCGAGGTAGCGGTCGAGGAGGTCGAGCTCGCGGCGGAGCGGGACCTCCTGGGCTCCGCCGGCGGCCAGCGAGGCGCGCAGCAGCTCGCCCAGGCGGGCGAGCATCTGATCGGCCGCCCTGACGTCGGTGTGCATGAGGGCGGAGATGGCGTGGAGGGTGTTGAAGAGGAAGTGGGGGTGGAGCTGCATCTCGAGCGCGTGGAGCTGGGCCCGGGTCAGGGCCGACTCGAGCCCGGCGGCGCGCACGGCCTGGGCCCGGTGGTGGGCGATGGCCTGGTGGACCGCGACGATGCCGAGATAGACCAGCACGCCGAAGTGGTAGGTGCGGGCGAAGAGCATGCGGAACCCGTCGGACATGGCGGCCGCCGTCCACTCGCCGTGGATGAGGCCCATGTCGAGGACCTCGTGCAGCGAGACCTGGACCAGCGACACCACGAGCGCGGCCGGAATGTGGATCAGGAGGGCGCGCGGCCATCGCCCCGGCGCCAGCGGGAAGCGGCGAACGAGCACGAGGACGACCGGGGTCAGCGCGGCCCAGGCGCCGAAGTCGGCGAATGCCTCGGCGACCTGGAGCAGCCAGGTGCCGCCGTCGCGGTGGACCAGGCTGTGATAGACGTAGAGGTGGCTCGAGTCGGCCAGGCCGACGACGAGCCAGCAGGCCAGGATCAGCGCCCAGGTCTGCCAGCGCCTCGTCGTCGCCGCTGGAGCGTGGGGCATGGCTGCCCGGCCAGTCTACCGCGCGGCGCGGCGGCCGCCGCCGACATCGCGAGCCGCGCCTCACTGCTTGGTGCAGCGCTTCTCCCACACCTTCACCGGCCCCTTCTCGGTGTCGCGGGTGACCGCGTGCGAGTACGACGTCTCGCTCAGCCGGGTGAAGGTCGCGTGGGTTCCGTCGGGATCGTCCGGGGTGAAGACCATGGCCGAGCCGGTCCAGCCCGGCGACGTCACGACGCCCCAGCTGCCGTCGCCGGAGACCGCCAGGTGGACCCAGCGGTGCGTGCTCGCGTCGTAGCCCTTGTGCTCGATCGTGCGGTTGTCGCCCGGGCCGGTCATTCGCACCGAGAGCCACGACCCGCCCAGCTCCGGCTCGACGTCGATGCGAGCGTCCCAGCGCTCCTGTTCCGCGCCGTCGGCCGCGTAGCTGGTGCCCTTGCACTGCCAGCTTCCGACATAGAACGCGAGGCTCGCCAGCGCCGGTGACAGCGCGGGCGGTCCGTGCGGCGCGGCGGCGGAGGGGGCGGCAGCCGGCGGGGCCGAGCCTGCACAGGCGGACAGAGCAGCGCCGAGGACGGCGACGACGGAGAATCGATGCACATCGCCTCGAACCGCGCGCCGGTCGGGGGCATTCCCGGACGCGGCGCGGCATTGTCTCCGCGCGGTGCGCGAGGGCTGGCGTATCATCGAATCTCACCGACCTCGATCCGACGTGTCGCCCGCCCCTCGCATCGCCCTCGCGCTCGGCCTCGCCGCCGTCGCCGCGCTGTCCGGCGCGGCGCAGCGGGACGCCGAGGCCGGGCCGGCGAACGAGCGAGCCCGCACCGTCACCGTCGAGGTCGAACCGGACGCGCCTGCCGGGCGGAGCGATCGCGCCGCCCGGCCGGTGACGGTCTTCCTCAACAGCGAGGGCGGCATCTACACGCCGGGCGAGCCGAACGACTCGATCGCGAACGTGACCAGCGCGCCGGACCTTCCGGTCTCGATCGGGGCGTGGGCCGGATCGGCCGACGAGCGAGAGGCGCTGCTCGCCTGCGTGGCGGATCTGTTCTCGCCGTTCGACGTGCTCGTGGTCGACCAGGATCCGGGCACCGCCCCGCACATCGAGGCGGTCATCGGCGGGTATCCGTCCCAGTTCGGGAGGGAGGCGGACGTGGGCGGGCTGTCGCCGCTGCGGACCGACTGCGGCGTCATCGACGGCTCGATCGTCTTCGCATTTCCGACGGTGGTGGGGGGCGATCGGAAGCTGTGCGAGGTCGTCGCCCAGGAGGTGGCCCACTCGTTCGGGCTCGACCACGAGCTCCTTTGCGAGGACCCGATGACGTATCTGGGCGGCTGCGGGGACAAGGAATTCCAGTTCCGCGAGTCGGTGTGCGGCGAGACGGAGCCGCGCGACTGCGAGTGCAGTCGCACGCAGAACTCGGCCAGGGACCTGCTCGACCGGCTCGGGCGCGGCGAGCGCCCGGCCCTGTGGCTGGCCCAGCCTTCCTCGGGAGACGTGCTGGCGGCCGGGTTCCCGGTCCAGGCGGTGGTGACCCGAGCGCCGGACGCGCTCGACCTCCACGTCGACGGCGCGGTGGTCGACTCGGTCTCGCCGGCCGAGGTGAGCGGCCCTTACCAGCTCGTGGACTTCGACACCGGCGACCGGCTGCGCCCCGGCACCCACCAGGTCAGGGTCGTGGCGCACTTCGGCGGCGAGGAGCGGCAAGTCGAGGCGACGGTCGAGGTCGTGCGCGAGGAGGGCCGGGCCGTCGTGGGCGACGGTTGCGCGGCGGGCGGCGGCGAGGCCCCGGGCGGGGCGATCGCGCTCCTCGTCGGACTGGTCCTGGCGCGCGGCCGGGCCACACCCCGGGCGGGTCGGCGTCGGCCAGGCGGCCCGTCGACTACCGCCGCGGTCCGTTGATCCGCTATACAGGGCCGGCATGGCGCAGGACAACCTACCCGCCCGGGCGGCGCTGACGCGGCTCATCGAGGGCAACAGCCGGTACAGGCAGAACGTCCGCAGCGTGGATTCGATGCTGTCCCACAGCCGCCGCGATCTCGAGTCGCAGAGCCCGTTCGCGATCGTGCTCGGATGCTCCGACTCGCGCGCCCCGGCCGAGGTCGTGTTCGACCAGGGGCTGGGCGATCTGTTCGTCATCCGCGTGGCCGGCAACATCGTCGCGCCGACCCAGGCCGGATCGATCGAGCTGGCCGCCGACCGGTTCGGAACCCGCCTGGTCGTCGTGATGGGTCACTCGAGCTGCGGCGCGATCGACGCGGTGCTCGACGCGGTGGCGCGCAAGGACGTGCAGGTCTCGCCCAACCTGATCGCCATCTTCGACCGGGTGCGGCCGAACGTGGAGGCGCTCCTGGCCAGCGACCTCGCCGATCCGGTGGAGCTCCGCCGCGAGGCCATGCGGGCCAACGTGCGCGGGTCGGTGCGCCAGCTCCACGAGACGTCGGAGATCATCGAGCGGCTGGCCGAGCAAGAGGGCCTGCTCGTGGTCGGCGCCGAGCTCGATCTCGTCACCGGCGAGGTCATCTTCTTCGACGGCCTGCCCGACTGAACGCGCGGTGACCCACCCCGTCGGGGAGCGCACGCGTGGTGGTGCCGGGAAGCGTCCTTGACAGCGAGACCCTCCCCGTTAGGCTTGTTCCGGGGATCCGTGGAGCTGTTCACCGGGACGCCGTCGAGGCGACTCCGAGCTGAGCAACCTCGGTGGTTCGACGACGGGTGGTGACGACGGTGGGGCAGACGGAACGACCACGGTCTGGAAGCAGACGGCGGGATGGCTCGCTGCCGGCGGGGCGATCGCGAGCACTCCTGGAAGGACCGGGTCGGGTGACGATCCGATCCAGATGGTGATCCCCCTGCCGGAGGAAAGGCTTCGCAGGGCGGCCGAGGAGCACCTGGCCCAGATGGAGGGCCGGTACCGCGGCCTGCTCGAGGCCGCACCGGACGCCATGGTCGTGGTGGATCACCGGGGCGAGATCGTCCTCCTCAACGTCCAGGCCGAGAAGCAGTTCGGGTACCGCCGCGACGAGCTGGTCGGGCAGAAGGTCGTCAACATCATTCCCAAGGGCTTCGCCGAGCGGTTGATCGCCGACGGCACCCGCAGCGCGGCCGACGCGCTGGCCCAGCAGATCGGCACCGGCATCGAGCTGTCCGGCCGGCGCCGCGATGGCAGCGAGTTTCCGATCGAGATCATGCTGAGCCCGCTGGGCAGCGCCGAGAACATCCTGGTCACCGCCGCCATCCGCGACATCAGCGTGCGCAAGGCGGCCGAGGTCCACCTCGCCCACATGGAGGGCCGCTACCGCGGGTTGCTCGAGGCCGCCCCCGACGCGATGGTCGTGGTCGACCAGCGCGGCAAGATCGTCCTCCTCAACGTCCAGGCCGAGAAGCAGTTCGGCTACCGTCGCGACGAGCTGGTCGGGCAGAGGGTGGTCAACATCATCCCGGAGGGCTTCGCCGAGCGGCTCATCGCCGACGGCACCCGCAGCGCCGCCGACGCGCTGGCCCAGCAGATCGGCACCGGCATCGAGCTGTCCGGCCGGCGCCGCGATGGGAGCGAGTTTCCGATCGAGATCATGCTGAGCCCCCTGGAGAGCGCCGAGGGCATCCTGGTCACCGCCGCCATCCGCGACATCAGCGTGCGCAAGGCGGCCGAGGTCCACCTGGCCCAGATGGAGGCCCGCTATCGCGGCCTGCTCGAGGCCGCCCCCGACGCCATGGTCGTGGTCGACCAGCGCGGCAAGATCGTCCTCCTCAACGTCCAGGCCGAGAAGCAGTTCGGCTACCGCCGCGACGTCCTGGTCGGGCAGAAGGTGGTCAACATCATCCCGAAGGGCTTCGCCGAGCGGCTCATCGCCGACGGCACCCGCAGCGCCGCCGACGCGCTGGCCCAGCAGATCGGCACCGGCATCGAGCTGTCCGGCCGGCGCCGCGATGGCAGCGAGTTTCCGATCGAGATCATGCTGAGCCCGCTGGAGAGCGCCGAGGGCATCCTGGTCACCGCCGCGATCCGCGACATCAGCGTGCGCAGGGCGGCCGAGGTCCACCTGGCCCACATGGAGGGCCGCTACCGCGGCCTGCTCGAGGCCGCCCCCGACGCCATGGTCGTGGTCGACCAGCGCGGCAAGATCGTCCTCCTCAACGTCCAGGCCGAGAAGCAGTTCGGCTACCGCCGCGACGAGCTGGTCGGGCAGAAGGTCGTCAACATCATTCCCAAGGGGTTCGCCGAGCGGCTCATCGCCGACGGCACCCGCAGCGCGGCCGACGCGCTGGCCCAGCAGATCGGCACCGGCATCGAGCTGTCCGGCCGGCGCCGCGATGGCAGCGAGTTCCCGATCGAGATCATGCTGAGCCCGCTGGAGAGCGCCGAGGGCATCCTGGTCACCGCCGCGATCCGCGACATCAGCGTGCGCAGGGCGGCCGAGGTCCACCTGGCCCAGACCGAGGCCCGCTACCGCGGCCTCCTCGAGGCTGCCCCGGATGCCATGATCATCCTCGACAGCGACGGCCGCATGATCCTGGTGAACGGTCAGACCGAGAAGCTGTTCGGCTACGGGCGCGACGAGCTGATCGGCGAACGCCCGGAGATCTTCATCCCCCGGCGCTATCGCGGCGATCACCCGGAGAGACCGGACGGCTACTTCGGGACCGCCAGCGCCCAGCCGGACGGTACCGCGCTCGAGCTGCACGGCAGGCGCAAGGACGGCACCGAGTTCCCCGCCGAGATCAGCCTGTCACCGATGGAGACCTCCGACGGGACCCTGGTGACGGCGGCCATCCGCGACATCAGCATGCGAAAGAAAGCGGAGGAGCACCTCCAGGCCGAGGCGCGTCTCCGGCAGAAGGTGAAGGAGCTGAATCGATCGAACGAGGAGCTGGCCCAGTTCGCCTACCTCGCCTCGCACGACCTGCAGGAGCCGCTGCGGATGGTAACCAGCTACACCCAGCTCCTGTCGCGACGATACAAGGGCCGGCTGGACTCCGATGCCGACGAGTTCATCGCCTTTGCGGTCGACGGCGCGACGCGGATGCAGAGGCTGATCCAGGACCTGCTCGCCTACTCGCGCGTCGGCACGAAGAAAGTGGCGCTGGCGGCCATCTCCAGCGAAGAGGCGCTGCGACAGGCGCTCCTCAACCTGGGCGGCACCATCGCGGACAAGGGCGCGGTGGTGACGCACGACCTCCTCCCCCCCGTCCTCGCCGACGAGGTCCAGCTGGTCCAGCTGTTCCAGAACCTGATCGGGAACGCCATCAAGTACCAGAACCCCGGCGTGCCCCGGGTGCACGTCTCCGCCGCCCGGGACGGCGACGCGAGCTGGAGCTTCACGGTCAAGGACAACGGCCTGGGGATCGACTCGCAGTACTTCGTGCGGATCTTCGGAATGTTCCAGAGGCTGCACAAGCGCGAGGAGTTCGACGGCACCGGCATCGGCCTGGCGATCTGCAAGAAGATCGTCGAGCGGCACGGCGGGACCATCTCGGTCGAGTCACAGCCCGGGCAGGGCTCGACCTTTCGCTTTGGCCTGGCTGGAACGGAAGAGACATGAAGGTGTCCGCTGCTGGAATCGTGGTTCTCCTGGTCGAGGACAGCCCGGGTGATGTCCGGCTGACCCAGGAGGCCTTTCGCGAGGCGAACATGTTGATCCACCTGCACGTGGCGACCGACGGGGTCGAGGCGATCGCATTTCTCAAGCAGGAGGGGGCCCATGTGAACGCTCCCCGCCCGCACCTCATCTTGCTGGACCTCAACCTCCCCAGGATGGATGGCCGGGAGGTCCTGGCGCTGATCAAGGCCGACGATAGCCTGAAGATCATCCCGACCGTCATCCTGACCACATCCGAGGACGAGGCCGACATCGTCAAGAGCTACCAGCTGCAGGCCAACTGCTACCTCTCCAAGCCCGTACAGCTCGACGCGTTCGAGCGGCTGGTCAGGAGCATCAACGACTTCTGGCTGACGCAGGTCAAGCTGCCGCTCAAGCGACCCCAATGAGTCCCCTCACCTCGTGCAGGATGCTCCTCATGATCGAGGACAACCGGGGCGATGCGCGCCTCCTGCGCGAGATGTTCAACGAGGAGGGGACCCACAACACCGTGCTGACTCACGTGGAGCGGATGAGCGAGGCCGAGGCGCACCTGGCCGAGCACGTGGTCGACCTGATCCTGCTCGACCTGGGGTTGCCGGATGCGCACGGGCTCGAGGCGGTGCGGCGGGCCCACGTCGCCGCGCCCGGCGTTCCCCTGGTCGTTCTGACCGCCTGGGACGACGAGGTGGTGGCGGCCCAGGCCCTGCAGGAAGGCGCGCAGGACTACCTCATCAAGGGTCAGATCGAGACGCGTGGGCTCATGCGGTCCCTGCGCTACGCCGCCGAGCGAAAGATCATGGAGAAGGCGCTGTTCGCGGAGAAGGAGCGCGCCCAGGTCACCCTCGATTGCATCGGCGACGCCGTCGCGTGCACCAACATCGCCGGCAACATCAGCTTCCTCAATGTCGTCGCCGAGGCCATGACCGGTTGGTCGCGGGGCGAGGCGGCGGGCCAGCCCATCGCCGCCCTCGATTGCATCGGCGACGCCGTCGCGTGCACCAACATCGCCGGCAACATCAGCTTCCTCAATGTCGTCGCCGAGGCCATGACCGGTTGGTCGCGACGCGAGGCGGCGGGCCAACCCATCGCCGAGGTCCTGAAGATCATGGACGCCACCACCCGCGACGTCATCGTGGATCCGATGGACATGCACGTCCCCCAGGGCCACTCCCTGCACCAGGGGTCGAACCGGATCCTCGTCCGCCGTGACGGGATCGAGTGTCCCATCGACGGCTCCGTCGCCGCCATCCACGACCGCGAGGGCCAGACGACCGGCGCGGTCATCGTCTTCCGCGACGTGAGCGTGGTCAGGGCCATCGCGCTGCAGATAGCCCACTCTGCCCAGCACGACAGCCTCACCGGGCTGCCCAATCGAGCGCTGCTCAGCGACCGCCTCAGCCAGGCCATCGCCCTGGCCACCCGGCACAGGAAGAAGGTCGTGGTGCTGTTCCTCGACCTCGACGGCTTCAAGGAGATCAACGACTCTCTCGGGCACTCGGTCGGGGACAAGCTCCTTCAATCCACCGCCGGGCGGCTGCTGGACTGCGTGCGCGGTTCGGACACGGTGAGTCGCCAGGGTGGCGACGAGTTCGTGGTCCTCTTGACGGAGGTGGAGCGCGCGGAGGACGCCACCATCACGGCGAGGCGGCTACTGAGGAGCGTGGCGAAGGCTCACTGCATCGACGAGCACAACCTCCACATCACGACCAGCATCGGCGTCAGCGTCTACCCCGACGACGGCGTGGACGCCGCCACGCTCATCAAGCACGCGGACACCGCGATGTACCAGGCGAAGAAGAACGGGCGGCGCAGCTATCAGTTCTTCAGGCCGTCCATGAACGCCCGGGCCGAGGAGCGGCACTCCCTGGAGGAGAGCCTGCGGCACGCCCTGGAGCGGCACGAGTTCACCCTCCACTACCAGCCGAAGGTCAACCTGACCACCGGCGACATCACCGGCGCGGAGGCGCTGATCCGGTGGACGCACCCCGTTCGAGGCGCCGTCTCTCCCGCCCAGTTCATCCCGGTCGCGGAGGACTCCGGTCTCATCCTCCCCATCGGCAACTGGGTCCTTCGCGAGGCCTGCCGGCAGGCGCGAGAGTGGATGGACGCCGGCCTGTCACTGGCGTCGGTGGCGGTGAACATCTCCGCGGTGGAGTTCCGGAACGACCACTTCCTCGCCGGCGTGTTCGCGGCGCTGGAGGAGACCGGCCTCAATCCGTGCTGCCTCGAGCTGGAGCTGACCGAGAGCGTCCTCATGAAGCACGCCGAGTCCACGGTCGCCACGCTGAAGATCCTGAGGTCGCGCGGGGTGCAGCTGGCCATCGACGACTTCGGCATGGGCTACTCGAGCCTAAGCTACCTGAGGAAGTTCCCGATCGGCGCGCTCAAGATCGACGAGTCGTTCGTCCGCCAGATCACGACGGCCCCGGACGAGCCGATCGCCAGGGCGGTGATCGGCATGGGCCAGGCGCTCCACCTGAAGGTGATCGCCGAGGGTGTGGAGACGCAGAAGGAGCTCGCCTTCCTGCAGGACCTCCACTGTGACGAGGCGCAGGGCTACCACTTCAGCCGGCCGGTCAGCGCCGAGCTGTTCGCCAGGCTGCTCGAGACCGGCATCCCGAGCAGGCTCCCGGCCCCCTCCTCGGCGAAGGGCATCCCCGGCTGAGGTACTACGCCGGGGCCTGCCTGGGCGGCGGGCTGTTCGCCTCGAAGTTCGCCATCTGGGCGGCGAGCGCCTTCTGGAACGCCGGCCGCGCCTCCGACCGCACCCGGTAGGCCTCCAGCGTCGGCCGCTCGTCGACCAGATCGGTCGTGCGAAGGATGCGCAGCACGGTCGTCATCAGGAGGTCGGCGGCGGTGAAGCGGTCCTCGACCAGGTGCTCGCGCTCGCCCAGGAAGTCCACGAGGCTGTCGAGCCGGATCCGGATCATCTTCATGATGTCCTCGCGCACCGGCTCGGCCCCGTCGGGCACCCCGCCGGGCCGCAGCTCCATCACGCTCAGCATCATGATCGGCGGCTCGACCGTGTTGAGCGCCGCGAACATCCAGGTCCTGACCCGGGCCCGCGCATCGGCCCCGGAGGGCATGAGCGCGTCCGACTTCTCCGCGATGTGCATGACGATGGCGCCGGACTCGAAGATGACGAGGCCATCGCTCTCGAGCGACGGGACCTGGCCAAACGGCTGCAGCTCCCGGTACGCCTTTGCCTTCTGATCGGCGGGACCGATCAGGTGCTGCTGGTAGGGGAGCCCGGCCTCCTCGAGCGCCCAGCGCACCCGGAGATCCCGCACCAGCCCCTGCGCGAAGGGCGGCACCCAGCGAAACGCACTGACCTTCATCGTGCTCATCGTTCAACTCCCTCGTTGGCAACTCCCTCGTTGGCAACTCCCTCGTTCGCGAGAAACTCACCCAGGGCGTCGAGCACCTCGCTCCAGCCCCGCGCGTGGCTATCGCGCTCCCCGGCCGACGAGAACGGCTCCTGGCGGAACGTGAGCAGGGTCCTCGTGCCCTGCGGCTCGAACGTGATCGTGACGAGCGTCTCCGCGTCGTGGTCGGGATCGCCGCTGTCCCACTGAAAGGTGAAGACCAGCCGCGTGGGCGGCTCGATCTCGCGGTACGTGCCGTGCGCCCAGTGGTCCTTGCCCTGCGAGCGGATGCAGTAGCGATAGCGACCGCCGACGCGAAAATCCATCTCGAACACGGGGGTCGTGAAGTCGCGCGGGTGCCACCACGTCTTCACGTGCTCCGGGTCGGACCACAGGCTGAACACCGTCTCGGGCGGTGCGCCGAACACGCGGGTGACGACGAGCGCGGACGGATCGGCTCCGCGAGGTGGCTTTTTCTTTTCCATCGTGAAGGACTCCTCGGGATGTCACCGGGACGGGGCGCGCTTGCGCCGCTTCGCCGGCGGCGCGGCCTTCTTCCTCTTCTTCGCCTCGAGCTGGCCGAGGACCGCCTCGATGCGATCGAAACGCTCCTCCCAGAACGGCCGGTAGGCCTGCAGCCACTCGGCCGCCTCGGCGAGCGGTTCGGCGCGCAGCCGGCGCGGGCGCCACTGCGCCTGGCGCCCTTGCTCGACGAGGCCGGCCCGCTCCAGCACCCGCAGGTGCTTGGAGATGGCGGGTGAGCTCATGTCGAACGGCAGCGCGATGTCCTTGACCACCGCCTCGCCGGACGTCAGCCGCTTCAGGATCGCGCGGCGGGTCGGATCGGCGAGGGCGGCGAAGGTCAGGGTCAGCGAATCGGCCGTCACCAAGATAACCTCTTCGTTACGTAGCCGAAAGGTTTCTAACCGAGCGCCCCTTCCCTGTCAAGCGGGCGGCGCTCCGGTCGCCCACGCCCGTCGGCGAGGCTACCGTCGGCTCGCGTTGGCCAGGATCCGGCGGGCGTACTCGATCGACGGCGGGCCGACCATCTCGTCGTCGAGCCGCAGGATGGCGCTGGTCGGATCGAGCTCCGAGGCGTCCCCCAGCCTGCGCGCATCGGCCAGGCCGCATCGGCAAGCTCGAGCTCCAGTCGCACGTCACCCGGCGGGGCCGGACCCGGGTCGAGCGGGTGCTCCAGGACCACGATGTCGCCCCGGGTCTCGATCGGCTCGAAGCCGGCGACGCGATACGCGAGCAGCATCGGCTGGTTCTTGCTGGTCGGCACGAGCTCGGCGAGGAAGCGCACCCGGGCCGCCCGCGCCAGCCGGAGGAGAGCGCCGAGTACCAGCTCGCTGACCCCGCGCGACGCGACCCGACAGGAGAACAAGAGCAGCTTCAGGGTCCAGCGATCGGCGGCGAGCTCCATGAGCGCCAGCCCCACCTTGCCGCAGTCGCCGAAGCGGTCCCGCAGCGAGACGAGCAGGCACGCGTGGCGGGGCGAGCATCGCAGCTGCTCCAGCTCGTCATCGGAGTACACCGCGCACAGCTGATTGGTGCGGGTGACGAGCTCCCTCATGCGATGCAGATCCGCCGGCTCCGCCGGCGCCACGGTGGACCCTCATGTCGAGGGTGGCGCGGAACTCCTCGCTCGAGCCGTGGAAGGCGCGCTCGCACGCCGCGCGAGCCTGCTCCTCGATGTACAGCAGCCGGCGCGGCCTCGGCTCGAAGACTCGGCGCGCTCGCGATCTGTGAGACAGCTTGCGAGCTCGAACCCGACCAGCGCCCGACCGTGCCGGAAATCGCGCCTCGCGGTCTTGTAGGGATGGACCTCTCGCGAAATGGAGACATCGATGCACATCGCCGGCCCTTGCCTGGTCGCTCCCGCCCTGTTGCTCGGCGCGGCCGCCTGCGCCTCCGACCCGGCACCCCGGCCGGAGCCCGCCGAACCGGTCGCCTTTGCCCGGGTCGTGGTCGAGTCCAGCGCCTCGCTGTCCCCGACCAGGCTCGGTGTCGCGCTCCTGTGGGAGGTCACGCCGTGGGACAAGCTGATCGGCAGCATCGTGCCGGCCGAGGTGAACGGTCCCGAGGTCACGCTCGGCCTCGAAGCCGCGCCACCGGAGGCGGTCCAGAAGGTGCAGTCCGACGGCGACGATGGCCCGTACGCCGCCGAGGCCCGGGTCGCGCTGATCGATCTGGACGCGCTGCCGACCGACATCGGCGCCGGCTCCCCGCTCACCCTCACCGACATCGGCTCGGCGGTGGTCGCCACGCCGGACCAGGTCAACCACGAGTACCTCCTGGTGTGGGCCTCCGGGCCGATCGACTCCGCCGGCCTGCCGCTCATCCCCGGCTACCAGGTGTGGCACTCGTTCGCGACCGGGAACTGCCAGGACGACCCCGCAGTCGTCGCCTGTCTCGAGGAGGCCAGGGCCGGTGGTGCGAACGAGGCGGAGGCATATGCCGAGTGCGTCCAGTACGACGTCCAGACCACGTCGGTGCCGCTCGCCGATCATGTCTTCCACATCGAGGCCACCGGCGAGGGACCTGCCGTCCCGCCCTGGGCGGAGTACGGCTTCCCGTTCTGTCTCGAGGGCCTGTGCGGAGCCACGACCTGCCCGGGCTAGCCGGTGCGGCTATCATGGCGGCATGGGCATCGGTATCGGGCATGGCGGCATCGGGCATGGAGGCATGGCGGTGAGGAGCTGGATGTCGTCGGTCGCCATCATCGCGCCGCTCGTCGCGCTCGCCTGTGACGCGCAGGTCGGCCGCGACTTCCGCGGCCAGCCGCTCGCGGTCCTCCGCGGTGAGCTCGAGGCGGAGGGCGGTGATCTGCCGCGCTCGCTCGGCATCGCGCTCCTCTGGGAGTCCGAGGGCAGCGACGTCCTGCCCGGCACGGTCGTCGCGCTCGAGCCGATCTTGCCGGCGTCGTTCGAGATGGAGCTCCATGCCGCCCCGCCCGAGGACGTCTGGACCGCGCAGATCGTCGGCGACGACGAGGCGGGCGCGTACTCGGCCGACGCAGCCATCGCGGTGGTCGACCTGGACGCCCTGCCGGACCAGCCGGGGACGATCGCCGACGTGTCGGGCGCGGTCCTGGCCACGGCCGACCGGACCAACAACCAGTTCCGCATCGTGTGGGCGGATCGCGCGTTCGACTCGAACGGGAGGGCCATCTCCGCCGGCTACCAGGTCCGGCGCGAGTACGGGATCGGGACGTGTCCGTCAGATCCGGAGGTCGCCGCATGCTTCGAGAGCGCGCTGGCCGGCGGAGCCAGCGAGTACGAGGCCCAGAGCGCCTGCTGGTCCTTCGAGGCCGCCGCCGAGGACATCGCGATCGAGGACTGGCGGCCGACGATCGTCATCGCCGCGGACCGGAGCTTCATCCGGCCGTGGCAGAACTTCCCGTTCTGCCTGGAAGGCCTCTGTCCGGGCGGCAGCTGCGAGGGAGAGTGAAGCGACCGCCCGAGCCGCTCGACGCGGGCGAGCTGTATCGCCGCCACGCGGGCACGGCGCTCCGGCGCGCCCGCTGGCTCCTCGCCAGCGAGGAGGACGCGCGGGAGGCGGTGCAGCACGTGTTCCTCGAGGTCGTCGAGCACCCGCAGCAGATGGATCGCTTCCCGAGCTTCGTCGCATGGCTCTACTCCGCCATCACTCACTTCTGCCTGAATCAGCTGCGCAACACGCGCACCCGGGCGCGCCTCCTCGCCGTCGCGGTCGCCCCGGCCGGAGCGCGCGCCGCGCCGGCGCGCGGCGAGGCGCTGGCGACCGCGGCCCAGCTCCTCGACCGCCTGGAGCCGGAGGTGGCCGAGGTGGTCGTCTACCACCACGTGGACGAGATGACTCACGACGAGATCGCCCACATCCTGGGCTGCTCGCGCCGCCACGTCGGCAACCTGCTCGCGCGCGCGCGGGTGTCGATCGCCGCGGCAGCTCGCGCCGAGGAGGAGCGGGTCGCATGACCGCCCGAGGCCAGCACCTGTCGCAGTTCGCGATCGACGCGGTGGCCGTGGGCCAGCTGGACGGCGCGCTCCGGTCGACCGCCGAGCAGCACCTCGCCGGCTGCGTGGGCTGCTCGCGCCGCCACGTCGGCAACCTGCTCGCGCGCGCGCGGGTGTCGATCGCCGCGGCAACTCGCGCGGAGGAGGAGCGGGTCGCATGACCGCCCGAGGCCAGCACCTGTCGCAGTTCGCGATCGACGCGGTGGCCGTGGGCCAGCTGGACGGCGCGCTCCGGTCGACCGCCGAGCAGCACCTCGCCGGCTGCGGCGCGTGCCGCGACCGGCTCGAGGCGACCCGCGCCGACGACGCGGCGGTCGCCGCAGCGGTGGCGAGCGCGCCGCCGGCGTGGCTCGAGGCGCGGCCGGTCGGCGGCCCCGCGCTGCGCGACCGGCGACGGCGGTGGCTGGGAGCGTCCGGGCTCGGGCTCGGCCTGGCCGCCGCCGCGACCGCCGTCCTGGTCGCCGGGCGCGCCGCCGATCCCGCGCCGCCCGACGGTGTCCGGACGCCCGGCAAGACCGGCGGCGGAGGAGGCGGCGGCCGCGCGACCAGCGCCAAGGGACCCACGCTCTCGGTGGTCGCTCACGTCCAGCGCGCGGCGAGCGGCGCGGTCCTCGAGCTCGAGGAGGACGTCGCGGTCGAGCCGGGCGACCGCGTGCAGCTGTCCTACACCGCGCCCGAGGCCGGGTTCGTCGCGGTGGTGGGCCGCGATCAGGCCGGGCACGTCACCCTCTACTACCCGGCCGGTGGCACCGCGTCGGCGCCGGCGGCGGCCGGGACGGGCATTCCCCTGCCCTTCAGCATCGAGCTCGACGCCGCGCCCGGCGACGAGATCGTCCAGGTCATCTGGTGCCGCGATCCGGTCCCGCTCGTGCCGCTCGCGAACGGGCCGGCGCCGCCGCCGGGGCCGCCGGCTCGCTGCGCCGCGGCCGAGCTGCGCCTGGTCAGGAGCTCGCCGTGAGCGCCGCGTCGATCATCGCCGCGTCGGTCATCGGCGCGGCGCTGGCGATCGCACCGGGCCGCGCGTTCGCCGGGGTCGAGCGCTACGCGGTCGTGGTCGGCAACAACCAGGGCCGGCCCGGTGACGGCCGGCTGAGCCACGCCGAGACCGACGCGACCCGGATGGCCCAGGTGCTGCGCGACCTGGGCGGGTTCACGGCGGAGGAGATCCTCGTCCTCAACGGCGAGGGCGCGGCCGAGGTCCGCCGCGCCCTCATCCAGCTCAACGCGCGCATCCGCCAGCGGACCAGCGAGGCGGACACGATGCTGTTCGTCTACTACTCGGGCCACGCCGACGCGAGCGCGCTGCACCTGGGCGGCACGTCGATGTCGACGCGCGAGCTCGACGCGCTGGTGCGCGGCTCGCCGGCCCGGCTGCGGGTGCTGGTGGTCGACTCGTGCCGGTCCGGCGCCCTCACCCGCGGCAAGGGCGGCCAGGTGGCGCCGGCCATCCGCGTCGTGGTCGACGAGCGCCTGCCCGGCGAGGGCATGGTGGTGCTGAGCGCGAGCGCCGCCAACGAGGACGCCCAGGAGTCGGACGAGGTCAGCGGCTCCTTCTTCACCCACTTCCTCATCTCCGGACTGGTCGGCGCGGCCGACGCCGACGGAGACGGCGCGGTCACCGTGCAGGAGGCGTATCGCCACGCCTACGCCGAGACGCTCCGCGCGACCAGCGAGACCCTCCTCCTGCAGCACCCGTCGTACCGCTACGACGTGCGCGGCCGCGGCGACTTCGTGCTGACTCGCCCGGGCACCAGCCTGGGCGCGGGGCGCGCGCTGGTCCAGGTCCCGCCCGGGCGCGACTACCTCCTGTTCGCGCGCGAGGGAGCGCAGCCCGTGGTCGAGATCTCGCGCCACGCCGCCAGCCGGACGCTCAACCTGCGCGCCGGCACCTACTTCGTCCGCGCCCGCGATCGGTCGTACCTGCTCGAGGGCAGCGTCGAGGCCGCCGCCGGGCACCTCCTCATCCTGCGCGACGGGCTCCTGCGCCGCGTCGAGTACGCGCGGCTGGTCCGCAAGGGCGGGCACGAGCTCCGGCGCGCCCACTCCCTGGGCGTCGGGATGCGCGGCGCGAGCCCGCTGGTCGACGGAGGATCGCCCTGCCTGGGCGGCTACGCCGGCTACGCCGCCGACTTCCCGCGCTTTCGCCTGGGCGCGCGGCTGGGCGCGTGCCGCGCCGGCCACGACAACGACGCGCTCCGGGCCGACGACGACGAGATCGCGCTCGAGCTGGCGGCCGGCCACGCCTGGGACGTCGGCGCGCTGACGATCGATCTCGGCGCGAGCGCGGGCGGCGGTGTCCTTCGCCAGAGCTTCGAGCGGGCCGGCGCCGCCCGGCTGGACCCGCGCACCTCCGCCGTCGGGCTGGTCGGCGCCCACGTGGGGCTCGAGCTCGGGCTGACCGCCGGCTTCTTCGGGCGGCTCGAGGCCGCCAGCCAGACGCGCGCCTTCCGCCAGGAGATGCCCGCCGGCAGCGAGCCGGAGATGGCGTGGAGGACCGGGCTGCGCCTCGACCTGGGTGTGGGCCGCTACTTCTGACCGCCGGTCGACGCACCCGGCCCCGGCGCCCGCCGCGGCGACGGGCTGGTAGGATGCGCCGTGAGCGCTCGAGTCCGGCTGAGCTGCGCGCTGGTCCTGGTCGTCCTGGTCGGCCTGGGCGGGTGCGCGAGGCAGGTGGTCACGGTGTACGCCAGCGAGATCGGGCGGATGTCGCCGGAGCTGCGCCGGCGTGGTCGGGCCGACATCTGGATCCCGGGCAGCCGCTACCGCCTGGCCATGGAGGACGAGGTCGAGGTCGAGCTCGCCGATCGCGCGGCCGATCCGTCGGACCGCGCTCGCCCGCGCCGCGCCGCGCGGCTCTCGGTCAGCCAGCTCCTGGCCGACTGTCCGACGACCGCCTTCTCCAACGAGGTCTCGGTCCGCCAGCGCTACCCGCGCTGCCTGCTCCTGGCCGGCTCCCAGGAGGTCGTGGTCGACCGCCGCCTCACCGCGGTGCCCGGCGCGGTCGGCGCCGGCGCCGTGAACCTGCTCGTCGTCGGAGGCCTGGTCTACTGCACGGTCGCCTGCGATTCGCCGTGGAACTACGTGACCGGCGGGACCCTGGCGGCGGTCGCGGTCGCCACCACCGCCATCGCGATCTACGTGTGGCGCCGCGGCGAGCGGTCGAGGTGAGCCGCCGCGACAACGGCGCGCTTCGCTGCCGCCGGTGCCGGATGCTCGGCGGGCTGTGCGTGTGCGACCTGTTCCCCGATCCGCCGCTCGAGACCCGCACCCGGCTGGTCCTGTTCATCCACCGCTACGAGGACCGCAAGACCACCAACACCGGTCGCCTGGCCGCGGAGTGCATCGCCGGCAGCGAGGTGCGAGTGCGCGGCCACGAGCACCACCCGTGCCCGCCGTACGTCGCGCCACCGGGGACGCGCCCGCTGCTCCTGTTCCCCCACGAGGAAGCGACTCCGCTGGAGCATCTCGCTCCGTCGCCGGAGCCGGTCACCCTCATCGTCCCCGACGGCACCTGGCGCCAGGCCCGACGGGTCCGCACCCGCGTCCCCGGGCTCGACGCGGTTCCGTGCGTGGAGGCGATCGCCCGCGCGTTCGAGCTGCTCGAGGGGCCGCAGGTGCGCGCGGCGCTCGACCGAGTCTTCCGCGCCATGGTCGAGCGCACGCTCTGGTCGCGCGGGACGATCGACGCCAGGGCGGTGACCGGCGGGCTCCCCGGCTGGATCGAGCGCCACGATCCGCGACCGCGCTGACGGACCGATCACGCCGGTCAGGCGTCAGCGCCCCGGCCGGCCGCCTCGACCGGTCGCCCGAGCACGCGCCGGGCGACGAGGTGCAGCGCGAAGCCGAGCGGTCCGAACATGAGCACGAGGAACAGGATCGGCGAGCTCACCAGCGCGGAGATCTTTCGCGCGCGCGCGTCCAGGTAGACCCAGCGGCCGACCAGGACGTCGAACGCGAGGAAGTGAATCCACGCGATGGTGGCGCCGTCGGGCGTGCCCAGCACCATCGCGACCGCCTCGAGCTCGGGACGGGCGACGACCGGGAAGAGCTCGAGGATCCGCGGCAGGACCAGCGCGGCGTACAGCAGCGACGGCGCCAGCGCGACCAGCGGCGATCCGACGACGCGACGGGTGACCGACCAGCCCGGCAGCACGATCATCGCCAGCCAGATCGGCATCACCAGGATGCCCGAGAGCGAGAACAGCGCGTCCATCAGCCCACCTCCTGCGTATCCCCGGCGGGTCGGGTTCCGATCGCGGCCTGGGCGACGGGGATGCCCAGCGCGAGCAGGCCGGCGATGGCCAGCGCCGCGGCCAGCGCGGTCGGCTGGGTCGGCGGCAGGCCGGCGAGCATCTGGGCCAGCACGGCGGCGAACACGAGCACGTAGCCGAGCGCGGCCAGCTGCAGCGCGCGCACCCGGCGCGACAGGTCGCGCACGGTGGCCGCCAGCCAGAACCCTAGCAGCGGGAGGACCTGGAGGGCATGCAGCGCGATCGAGTGAGGGAGCTTGGCCATGCCGCCGCGGCCGACGATCGAGGGTGCGGTACCCGGCGCGACGAAGTTGCCGCGCACCGAGATGAACACGCCGACCAGGAGGCCGCCGACCAGGATCCCGCGCACCGAGATGAACACGCCGACCAGGAGGCCGCCGACCAGGATCGCGAGACCGGCGCCCGCGGCGATCCGGATGTCGGCGCGCAGCGTCCGCCGCCGCCAGATCGCGATCGTCCAGATCACGATCGGCACGCTCGCGGTCACGATGAGGGCGCCCATCACCCGGAACACGGTCGCATCGAAGACGGTCGCCTCGTTGAAGTGCGAGCCGACGCCGCGCCACCTCTGCATCGTGATGAGCCCGACCTCGAGCGCCATCGTCACCGCGTAGAGCCGGGTCTGGAAGGCGCGCCCGCGCGAGCTCGGCAGCAGGCCGACCACCCAGGCGAGCGAGAGCGTGGTGACGCCGCTCGAGAGCCCGAACAGGATCGGCTTCCGCCACGAGACCGGGCCGGCCCACGGCTCGCCCGAGATCACCCAGACGACGACATGGAAGAGCCCGCTCGCGATGAGGAGCGTCGCGAGCGTGGTCAGCCAGCGCTGGTCGGTGTCGCGCCGCGACCACCACGCGCGGGCCTGGTCGCGAGAGAGAGCGAGGAGAGATCGAGCTGGTTCTGTCATTGGTCTGGC
>Ga0193753_10001597_pt1 | contig 19152 bp, 18 predicted proteins | sample H1c2metaG_FD_144925 | JGI IMG/M metagenome (GOLD analysis project Ga0193753, IMG submission 144925) | Soil microbial communities from a riparian zone of the East river system, Colorado, United States - H1c2 | ecosystem: Environmental > Terrestrial > Soil > Riparian zone | place: USA: East...
CCGTTGCAACCACCGTGAAATGTTTGGAAAGTTCAGGCAATAAACGATTCCACATAAACCAGTTCTGACCAAAACCATGAAGTAATATGAGCGGTTCTCCGCTGCCACCTGTCACGTAATGAATTTTTACTCCATTTACAGTAGCATAAGCATGTTGAAATCCGGAAGGCGGATTGGCTGCAGAGATAACAGAATCGGATTTTTTGACTTCCGCAGCAGGTTGATTTCCTGGTTGTTTTGATGAATCATTTGTTTCGCAAGACAAAACGAATGCTGCCATTATACCCAGGGCAAGAAATAAAATGTGATTTTTTTTCACGAAAGTGTTTTTTATTGGAAAATTCAAGATACTTCTTTAAAACCGGAACCACGGAGCAAATGACAAACCATCCTTGTGCTTATGAAAGAGGTGAAGGAAAAAAATTGACTATATTTTTTTTAAAGCACTCAGCCTCTTTTTTTTAGAATCGCTTTTTATTTTATTCCTGTGCATGCCCCCCCATTCTATCATTGTCTGGAGAACGTTATGCAACGAATTACTATAAGCTGTAAGACCATATTCAATCACTACCGGATTACCGGTATACACCTTCCTGTTTATAAAGCCATTCATTTCAAGTTCCTTTAATTCGTTCGATAACACCCTGGCCGAAATACCTGTGATCGTTCGTTGCATTTCGTTGAAGCGCATATTTCCCTGTTCTCTCAGGGCGATGATGATCTTTAACTTCCATTTTCCGCCGATTACATACAGGGTATCTTCAATCGCCGCCAGGCTCGCCGAGCAATTTTTATCTTCCACACCGTTTTTATCTTCTGCTTTATTTTTCATGATCCTTCCATTGACTAACCAATAGGTTACCACTAATAAATAGTATAGTGCTAACTATTTGTTAGTAAATGTACCGAATTTTGCCCTATTCAAAAATTTATTATGAAAAAAATACTTCATATTATTTCCAGTCCAAGAGGCGAAGTATCTTATAGTATTCGTTTGGGCAGGTCCATTATTGAAAAATTATCGGCCGCCTATCCGGACAATATTGTTAAAGAAAATATTTTAGTTAACAAACAGTTCCCTCACCTGGAAGAAGCACAGATCACTTCATTCTTTACGCCGCCGGAAAACAGAACTTTACAAAACCGGGAAGCACTTCAGCACTCTGATGAAGCGATACAGGAAATTATGGAGGCAGACATCCTGGTGATTGGGGCGCCGATGTACAATTTCAGTATACCCTCTACACTGAAGGCCTGGATTGATCATATCATGCGTGCAGGCATTACTTTTAAATATGATGAAAAAGGCCCGAAAGGTTTGGTCGAAGGCAAAAAGGTATATTTGGCGATCGCATCGGGAGGCATTTATACAGAAGGTCCGATGAAATCTTTTGATTTCATATCATCCTATCTGCAATCGGTTCTGGGTTTTATAGGGTTAACAGATATTACCATCGTGCGCGCAGAAGGAACGTCCATGCCTGCCACAAAAGATACGGCCATTGAAACAGCCATAGATCGATTGGTCTTACCGATGGTAGCTTAAAAAAGAAAAATGGAAATTGGTATAGATAGTTTTGCCGCCATGTTCAGCGGCAACAGCAGCAAAAAGATACATGATGACGATGCAATGGCTCAATTACTCGACAGGATAGAACATGCAGACCGTGTGGGTCTTGACGTATTTGGAATCGGGGAGCATCACCGCAAGGGTTTTCTTGATTCAGCTCCCACGCTCATCCTGTCGGCCGCCGCCGCCCGTACGCAACGTATTCGTCTTACCAGTGCAGTAACCGTGTTGAGCGCTGCCGACCCGGTAAGGGTATTTCAAAATTTTGCCACGCTGGACCTGATTTCCCGCGGAAGAGCTGAAATGGTGGTGGGGCGTGGTTCTTCCATAGAAGCATTTCCATTGTTTGGTTATAACCTGCAGGACTATGATGCACTGTTTGAAGAAAAGCTCGGACTCTTACTGAATATTCGCGCAAATGAATTTGTTACCTGGTCTGGTAAACATCGTCCCGCCCTCAGGCATTTACCTGTCTACCCAAGACCGGTACAGGATACCTTACCCATTTGGATTGGAGTGGGTGGCACACCAGAATCCTTTATTCGGGCAGGCTCCCTGGGATTACCACTGATGGTTGCCGTGATTGGCGGCGAGACCCGCCACTTTCGTCCCCTGGTAGATCTTTATCGTGAAGCCGGGAAAAAAGCGGGATATCCCCCTGAACATCTCAAGGTAGGATTGCACTCTCTGGGTTATATCGCAGACACATCGCAGGAAGCAATCGATGATTTTTATCCGGGTTATGCCGCGTCGATGACCAAGGTTGGTAAGGAACGCGGATGGCCTGCAATGACCAGGAGCAGATTCGAATCCCAAATGGGACCGGGCGGTGCATTGCTGGTGGGGAGTCCGGAAGAAGTAGCGGAAAAAATTCTCCGGCATTCGATGGCGCTGGGCGGTATTTCCAGGCTTACTTTTCAGATGGACAGTGCCGAGTTGCCACATGAAAAACTGATGCATTCCATTGAACTGATTGGTACGCGTTTAAAACCTTTAGTCTTCTGACCTTTTGTAAACCTTATATATTACTTGCCATCATCTGATTCAGATAAATCGAATAAAAATATTTTGGAACCATCGCTTTGAAAAAACATTCTTCCATTTTGTCGGCCGGGACGATTCTTGAAAACGAATAAATAAAAGAGTTTTCCAAAACATCTTTTACAAGCCGTTCACCATTATTATACAATTTCTCCGCAATTGCAAAACACTGTTTCAGCAGGATAAAATCATGGTCGGTCGCCGCCTTCTTTGCTATCTCTGTCAGATCATGTACAGACCGGTAGAGATCAAAACTCACATCTACATTCAGGCCGGTTCTGTTTGAATTCAAACAGGATACTTTATATCTCAATTCCGAATCTATCATCTGGGAAGCTTCATACCTGGAAATCATAGTTTTTAATTTGTTCATACAAGGCAAATGGAAAACCAATTTTTGACTGAATGCTTTACTGCTTATAACAGATTGATTGATGACTGGTTATGTTCATCCGGTTGAACGCAGGAAGATTTATTCATAAAAAGAAACCATCCAATTTGAAAATAATTATCATAATGAACAGTCAGAAAGGAGGAGCATCCAGTATTCAGCAAGGCGAAAACTTCAGGACAGAACCCTTTCAATTTGACAAAGAGTCTTTCAAAATGGAGTGGTTTTTTTCTTCGCCCCATTGGAATTGCGAAAATACAAATAGCTGTAACTAATTGCCGGCGAATGTATTGAGCCGGATCGATTTCGCTGATCCGCTTCCGGCACCTGTTTTGGTCTTCCTGGATCAATCAGAAACAAATCATATGAATACACTCATTCTTTTTCTGGCAGGTCTTATCTGCTTTTGGATATTTTACAAATCAATTGATTTTTTTGAAAAAATTTAAAACCCATGACACTACTATTTATTCTCTCAATCCTGGTTTTCTTTTACCTGCTTTATGTATTGATAAAACCAGAAAAATTTTAATTCCAAAAAATAATTTTTTATGAACAACGAAATGCTGGGTGTCATAATTACCTTCCTGTTGACGGTGATTCTGGCCATTCCACTCGGACGTTATATCGCAAGGGTTTTCAAAGGCGAAAAGACGATCCTTGATTTTATGGGTCCTGTAGAAAGGCTGATTTTCAAGGTTTGTGGTATTGACCCCAGAAAGGGAATGAATTGGAAAGAATTTTTGAAAGCCATGCTAACCATTAATCTTTTATGGTTCGTGTATGGTTTTTTTATGTTGATATTTCAGGATAAACTACCATTAAATCCGGATGGTAATCCTGGTCAGACCCCTGATCTTGCTTTCAATTCAATCGTCAGTTTCGTTACGAATACAAATCTGCAGGACTATTCCGGTGAAAGCGGCGCCACCTATTTAACTCAATTATTCGTTTTCACTTTTTTACAATTTACAAGTGCCGCAACGGGCATTGCCTGTATGATTGCCTTGTTTAACGGGTTAAAAGAAAAGACGACGAACAACCTGGGTAATTTCTGGGGTATTTTTGTAAAATCAATTACCCGTCTGTTACTACCCTTGTCTCTTGTTCTTGCCATTATCCTGGCATTCAATGGCACACCTACCAGCTTTGACGGTAAAGACACGATTACAACTTTGCAAGGTGATACCGTCCAGGTCTCCAGAGGCCCGGCTGCGGCCATGATTGCCATTAAACAACTGGGAACAAACGGTGGTGGATATTTTGGCGCCAATTCCGCACATCCCTTTGAAAATCCAAATTACTTAACCAATATCGCAGAACTCGTCTCTATCGTTTTAATCTCGATGGCCTCCGTATTTGCATTGGGCTTCTATCTTAATAAGAAGCGATTTGCCTATGTGATATTTGGCGTGATGTCGCTGTTTTTTGTTTTGTTCTGTATAAACAACCTATACTTCGAAATGAAGGGCAATCCTGAAATTGGCAGAATGGGGATTAATCAGAAGATTGGAAGTATGGAAGGCAAGGAAGTGAGATTCGGCGCAGCTTCAACTGCCTACTGGAGTGTGATCACCACTTCTACATCCAACGGTTCCGTAAACGGTATGCATGACAGCCTTATGCCGCTGTCGGGGGGTGTCGTCATTCTTGATATGATGATTAACGCGCTATATGGAGGGGTGGGTGTCGGAATACTCAATTATTTTATTTTTATCATCATAGCTGTATTCATTTCGGGCCTGATGGTTGGGCGAACACCTGAATTCATGGGTCATAAAGTGGAGGCGAGGGAGGTAAAGATCGCCGCAATGGTAACTCTGGTTTGCGCATTCCTGATAAAAGGCGGAACTGCCCTGGCTGCTTATATATTTGTTCATCATCCCAATACAGACTGGGCGGTGAAACCTTCGGCCTGGCTAAATAACCCCAGTTATCATGGTTTTTCGGAAATGCTTTATCAATACACCTCTTCCACCGCGAATAACGGTAGCGGATTTGAAGGTCTGGCAGATAACAATCCTTTCTGGAACATATCAGCAGGCATAGTCATGTTGTTGGCGAGATTTATTCCAATCATCGGGCCGGTAGCCATCGTTGGTCTGCTGGCAAACAAAAAATACATTCCCGAATCTTCAGGAACCTTAAAAACGGATTCCATAACATTTGGCGTTATGACCCTTTCGGTCATCGTAATCATTACGGCCCTTTCCTATTTTCCACCGATGGCGCTGGGACCGATAGCTGAATACTTAAGCATGCACAAATAAAAAGATTGAAAAAAATTATATCATGAAAAGAACAAAACAATCATCCCTATTTCCCCGTGAACAGGTGAGCGCTGCTTTAAAACAGTCCTTTGTAAAACTGAGCCCGGGAACCATGATGAAAAATCCCGTCATGTTTACGGTATATATTGGCACGGTCATTATGCTTTTCGTTTGCATCTGGATTGGCATGGGTGAAAAAGCTCAGGGCAGTCTGGCATATAATATTGCCATATTCGCCGTATTGTTCATCACTTTATTGTTCGCCAATTTTGCAGAAGGCATTGCCGAAGCCAGGGGAAAGGCGCAGGCAGACAGTTTACGAAAGACAAGAGAGGACACACCGGCGAAGAAGATTTTTCCCGTGGGTGAAATTTTTGTGGGTGAAGTAAAAGTGGTGCCTTCATCCCAACTGCGCAAAGGAGATGTATTCATGTGTGAAGCGGGTGATACCATACCGATGGATGGCGAAATCATTGAAGGACTCGCAACCATTGACGAGAGCGCCATTACCGGTGAATCAGCTCCTGTAATCAGGGAAGCAGGGGGTGATAAATCATCTGTTACCGGAGGAACAAAAGTATTGAGTGATATGATCAAAGTGAAAGTCACCACCAATCCTGGTGAAAGTTTTCTCGACAAGATGATTGCACTTGTAGAAGGGGCAAGCCGTCAAAAAACACCCAATGAAATTGCACTCACCATATTACTGGCTTGTTTCACCTTAATTTTCCTGATCGTTTGCGTAACGCTGAAACCATTTGGTGACTACGCGAATACACCGATCACCATTGCAGCATTTGTTTCTTTATATGTGTGCCTGATTCCAACTACGATCGGAGGATTATTAAGCGCCATCGGTATCGCAGGTATGGACCGGGCTCTGAGAGCCAATGTGATAACAAAAAGCGGTAAGGCTGTAGAAACCGCCGGCGACCTCGACACATTGTTGCTCGACAAAACAGGAACGATTACGATTGGAAACAGGAAGGCAACAAATTTTTGGCCTGCCAATAAGGTAGATCCGGCATTATTTGCTGAAGCCTGCATTCTGGCTTCTATGGCCGACGAAACTCCGGAAGGAAAATCTATTCTGGAACTTGCTCTGACCAAAGGATCCAAACTTCCATCCCTCGATGAGCAGCACGTAAAATTTATTCCTTTTTCCGCTGAAACAAGAAGCAGCGGTGTTGACCTGCCGGATGGCATTAAAATACGAAAAGGCGCAGCAGATGAAATCAGGAAAAGGGTAATGAAGTCAGGCAGTTCTTTTCCCGGTGAAACAGATACCCAGGTGAAGACCATAGCCAACAATGGCGGGACGCCCCTGGTCGTGAGTCGCAATGAGATTGTACTGGGAGTAATTGAACTTCAGGATATCATTAAACCAGGTATTCAGGAAAGATTTAGCCGTTTAAGGAAAATGGGTGTGAAAACCGTGATGGTAACGGGAGATAACCCGCTCACAGCAAAGTATATCGCGGAAAAGGCAGGCGTGGATGATTTCATTGCTGAGGCTAAACCGGAGGATAAAATGAATTATATCAAGCAGGAACAACAGGGTGGTAAACTGGTAGCAATGATGGGCGATGGTACCAATGATGCCCCGGCGCTCGCGCAGGCTGATGTAGGCGTTGCCATGAACAGTGGAACGCAAGCCGCAAAGGAAGCAGGAAACATGGTGGACCTGGACAATGATCCTACGAAGCTTATAGAAATAGTTGAAATCGGAAAACAATTACTCATGACCCGGGGTACATTAACTACGTTTTCCATTGCGAATGACGTGGCAAAATATTTTGCTATCGTGCCGGCCCTGTTCATCGCTACCATCCCTGCCCTTCAGGCTTTGAACATCATGAATCTGAAAAGTCCTCAGTCAGCTATTTTATCAGCAGTCATATTCAATGCGATCATCATACCCATTTTAATTCCGCTGGCATTGCGTGGCGTGGCTTACAAACCCATTGGTGCAGGCGCATTGCTCAGGAGAAACCTGACGATTTACGGGTTGGGTGGTATCATCGTACCGTTTATCGGAATCAAGCTCATAGACATGCTGCTGGCTGTAATCATGTAATCACTTATTAATTTAGAAAAGATGAAAAAATATATTCTGCCTTCTTTAAAACTTACGGTTGTTCTTCTGATCTTATGCTCCATTCTATACCCTTTGCTGGTCGCGGCTTTTGGCCGGTTTTCAGCCGGAAAGGGAAAAGGGACAACCGAAATAGTGAATGGCAAAGTGGTCGGTTATTCTGAAATCGGTCAGAAATTTGACCAGGACAAATATTTCTGGAGCAGGCCGTCTGCCGTTGCTTTTAATGCCGCAGGCAGCGCCGGTAGTAATAAAGGACCTACCAATCCGGATTATCTGAAAGATGTGCAGTCTAAAATTGATAGTTTTCTGGTTCACAATCCCGGTGTCAGCAAGGAAGATGTTCCGGTTGATCTGGTTACTTACTCTGGCAGCGGTTTAGATCCTGATATTTCGCCCGGTGGGGCTTATGTTCAAATTAAAAGGATCGCAAAAATCAGAAATATACCGGAAGAAAAGATTAAAACACTGGTCGATCAACATGTCGAAAAATCTTTACTCGGGCCTGACAAAGTAAACGTGCTGAAATTAAATATTGATCTGGATAAGCTGGGAACGAAATGATTCTATTTAATGATTAGAAGTATGAGCCGGGGTAATATCTTATTAATTGACGACGAAGACAAACTACGCCATTTGCTAAAAAGAATCATCAGCCTGGAAGGCTTCATAGTATATGAAGCTGACAGTCTGAAAGGAGGCCTCCGTCAATTGGAGAAGGAACCTGTTGAGGTCATTTTGTGTGATGTAAGACTGCCTGACGGAGACGGGGTGGAATTCATCGAAAAGGTCAAACTCAAATATCCACAGGTTGAAATGATCATGCTTACCGCTTACGGTAATATCGCCGCGGGCGTTCAGTCCATGAAGAGCGGCGCATTTGACTACCTGACAAAAGGCAACGATAATGAAAGAATTATTCCTCTTCTGGACCGTGCCATGGAGAAAGTAAGATTGCAAAACCGGGTAACGCAACTTGAACAGCGTATTGATAAGAAGTATACTTTTGAGAGTATCATTGGAAATTCTGAACTTATCCTGAATGCTGTATCACAGGCGAAAAAAGTGGCGCCCACCGATGCCACTGTATTACTCCTGGGGGAAACGGGCACCGGAAAGGAGGTTTTTGCACAGGCCATCCATCATGCAAGCAAACGTTCGGGCAAACCTTTTGTAGCCATTAATGTCAGTTCCTTTTCGAAGGAATTGCTGGAAAGCGAATTATTTGGTCATTTAACCGGCGCTTTTACCAGTGCTCATAAAGACAAGAGAGGATTAATAGAAGAGGCTGACGGGGGAACTTTATTTTTAGATGAAATTGGCGAAATGGCTTTTGATCTGCAGGCCAAATTATTGCGCGTGCTTGAAACTGGCGTATTTTTAAAGGTCGGTGATACAAAACCAACCAATGTAGATGTTCGTATAGTGACAGCTACAAACAGGGACCTTGAAACGGAAGTAAGCGAAGGAAAATTCCGCGAAGACTTATTTTACCGGTTGAATTTATTTACGATAGAGTTGCCATCCCTTCGAGCCAGGAAAGAGGATATCCCTTTATTGGCTGATCATTTTCTTCATTTATATGCTGCCAAGACCAATGGAAAGGTATCAGGTATGAATAAAGAATTTATCAACCGGTTAACAGAACATGAATGGAAGGGAAATATCAGGGAATTGAAAAACGTGATCGAGAGGGCCGTTATATTGGCAAACAACTCAGAACTCTCTGTAAATAACCTCCCGCTTGACTTTCAGGCATTACAGCACAAGGGCCGGACACTATCCGCCTTTGAGCTTTCAAGTATTGAAAAGCTGCATATCCAGCGGGTACTCAACCATACAAAGGGAAACAAAATGGCGGCAGCCAAATTGTTGAACATAGGCCTTACAACGCTATACCGGAAAATAGAAGAGTATCAATTGTCTTAACAGGGGAAACGCAAAATATAAGTGCCCGATTATGACAGGATTTTCAACAAATAATAAGCCAGTTACAGACAAAGATGCTGATGAATTCCTGACGCTCATACGTCAGTCAAGGAGGGGAAAATTTAAAATATATATTGGAATGAGCGCTGGGGTGGGCAAGACCTTTCGCATGCTGCAGGAGACCCAGGCCTTACTCAGGAATGGGGTTGACGTAAAAATTGGTTACATCGAAACACATAACCGGAAAGAAACGCATGATCTCCTGGAAGGCCTGCCTTTAATACCCCGCAGGAAATTGTTTTATAAGGGCAAGGAGCTCGAGGAATTTGATGTGCAGGCTGTCCTTAACCTGCATCCCGAAATTGTTATTGTTGATGAACTGGCCCATACCAATATCGAAGGAAGCAAAAATGAAAAACGATGGCAGGATGTCATGGACATACTCGACGCGGGAATCAATGTTATTTCTGCGGTTAATATCCAGCATATTGAAAGCCTTCAACAGGAGATAAAGTCAATAACGGGTATTGAAGTGGCTGAACGCATTCCGGATAGTATTGTAAAAGCAGCGGATGAAGTAGTGAATATTGATCTGACGGCAGACGAACTCGTCACCCGGCTGAAAGAAGGTAAAATTTACTCTGCGGATAAAATTGAAACAGCTATCCGGAATTTCTTTCAAGCCGATAAAATTCTTCAGTTACGGGAGCTTGCCCTGAAAGAAGTTGCTTCTCAGGTTGAGAGAAAAATTGAAACCGAACTGCCCAGAGGGGCACATCTGAAACCCGAAAACTTTTTGTCCTGCATCAGCAGCAATCACGAAACCGCTACCAAGGTAATTCGCAAAACGGCAAGGCTTGCATCATACTATCATTCGAAATGGTATTTATTATATATTCAGACTTCCAAAGAAGATGGTGATAAAATTGGCTTGGCGGCGCAACGACATCTGATCAATAATTTCAAATTAGCTACTCAACTGGGTGCTGAAGTTATACGGGTAAAGCAGGATAATATAGCAAGCGCTATTATAGAGACGGCTGAATCAAGATCCATTACAACCGTTTGCATCGGCAAACCCCACCTCAGTCTCTTTAAAATTATCATTAATACGGGTGCTTTTAATCGCCTGCTCAGCAAGTTGTCCGATGCCAATATCGATGTGGTGATGCTTTCATAATTATTAACATGCGACTCAAAACAAAATTATCCGCCGGCTTAACATTTCTATTTACCGTGATTTTGGTATTTGGAATTTTGGGCATCGCCAGTATCAGCCACTTAAGCCATGAATCGAACCAGGTTCTGGAAAATAATCATGAGTCGATCGTGTATACTAACAACATGTTAAAAGCGCTTGACAATATCGGAACCCAAAAGGATGCGCTGGCAATATTTGAAGATAACCTCAATAAACAGGAAAATAACATAACAGAAATCGGCGAAAAAGAAGTGACACATGAACTCCGACAGGATTTCAATGAATTAAAGATAAATCCGGCTGATCCAACTAATTATCTTCAAATCCGATCTTCATTAACCCGTATTTTGGACCTAAACGAGATGGCCATACTCAGAAAGCACCGGGCTGCACAACATACTGCGGACAATGCGCAATTCTGGCTGACCATTATTTTCACTATCCTGATACTGATATCATTCACATTCATCTTTAACCTTCCGGGAATTATCTCCACTCCCATTTTAAAATTAGCTGAAGGTATCAGGGGTATTTCAAATAAAGATTATGCAAGCCGCATCGTCATCAGGCAGAATGATGAATTTGGCGAACTCGCAAAGTCTTTTAATGACATGGCTGAAAAGCTTGATGATTATGTTCATAGCAATTTATCACAGATTAAATTCGAAAAAAGTCGCATAGAAACGATTATAGATCAGATGCGTGACGGAATCATCGGATTTGATGAAAACCGTAAAATACTTTTTTTGAATGTAGTAGCGGAAAAGTTACTGGGTGTAAAGGAAGCCGATATCATTGGAAAATACTCACCTGATGTTGCATTGAAGAATGATCTGATGAGAACGCTTCTCCAGGAAAGTAACGATAAACAGGAGCTAAAAATATATTGTGATAATAAAGAGAGCTATTTCAATAAGGATGTTTTAAATGTTACCAGCAACGGTGTAATCATTGGACAAGTAATCGTCCTGAGAAATATTACCATCTTTCATGAATTAAGTGAAGCCAAAACAAATTTTGTAGCAACAATTTCCCATGAGCTTAAAACACCGATCTCGTCCATTAAATTGAGCGCTCAATTACTTAGCGGAGGTAAAGTGGGCACAATGACCCCGGAACAAAAAGAACTGCTCGACAGCATCCGTGATGACAGTGACCGGTTACTGAATATAACCGGTGAACTTTTGAATATGACCCAGCTGGAAACGGGTCAGATACAACTCAAGCTGTTACCGACAGAATCCAAACAGATTGTTGACCAGGCGCTTCAGGCTGTGCAAATGCAGGCTAACCAGCGACACATTTCATTTGAACTGGAAATGGATCAGAATATTCCTTTTATACAATCTGATGTTGAAAAGAGCACATGGGTTCTGATTAATTTTTTAACCAATGCGGTCAAATATTCGCCGGAAAGTAATGTAGTACATGTTGCTGTTCATAGAAAAAACGGATCTGTTCAATTCACGGTTAAGGATCATGGCCAGGGTATCGATGAACGTTATCTTCCAAAGATTTTTGACCGTTATTTCAAGGTTCCCGGCAAACACGAACGAAATGGCAGTGGGCTCGGCCTGGCCATTTCCAAGGAATTTATAGAAGCGCAGGAAGGTACTATATGGGTACAAAGTGAAATAGGAACAGGAAGTACCTTTGGATTTAGTCTCAAAATTGCAAATCCAGGCGGTCAGTTGAAATCAGGAAACAAAACTGACGGAATTGAACGATCATAATGACAACGCTATTTTTCAATTTGGGGTGGTTTCATGATACCTTTAATATTCTCCCTCAGCGCCCAAACTTCATACTTACTTAATAATCAAATCACTGCACAAAATTATTTTTGGCACGCGGTTCTGGTAACTCATTTGCTAAAAATTATAACTATTCATCCTGGGAATTCTCACATGCAATTTCTTCAATTGCGTAGCTGTCATGTGTTTGCGGGCAATCCAATGAGTTTTTAGTTCCTCTGGTACATTTTTCGTTTCATCGGATGTCACGATTCAATGTTGAAATCGTACACAATCTAAAATTTCTTTTTTATGTGTATTAAAATGAGTGGAAGCGCATTGTTGCTAATAGGTTTATGCACAATGACAGCTTTTAAACCCGCTAGTGAACATAATGTCCCCGGAAAAAGTGCTGTACAAACTGGAACAAACAGTAATTACCGGATTTTTCACAAGTCATCTTATGGTATTGTAGATACTGCCGGTTTCTATCTGTATTACCGGTATATACAATTTGAACAAATCCCCGGTAAGGGTCTTGTCAAAAGGGATGAGTATTATTTTAGTAAGGATAGCGCCAGCGACATCCAGCTGCTGACCATTGAAAACTTAAAAAGGGCCTACCCTGAAAATCACCGGTTTCATTATGATATCGATGCGCATTTCCGGTCCGATCATGAACTGATGGCATACGATCCTTACAGCAAATGTTACAAATTGAAGTATCTGTACTTGCGGTCATTAAAAGAGTAAGTGTAATCTATGGAATACCAATCGGTCATTGGAGAAGAATGTATTATAAACAATCAATCAAAAAAAATGAAAAAATTAATGGCTGCATTCATATTTTTACTCGGGTTCGCAACGCACGGCAGGTCGCAGGATTCATCGGAATCAAAGGTCCCGTTCGACGGGATAGAAACAAACTGGCAAAACGGTTCGGATCGAAGGGATTCATCCGTCTTTCACGGGAAATATTTTACGCCTTCCATTTTAATGGACGTAAACTATACGCACTCTTTTAATAATCCCAATGATCATACAGTCGTAGGTTCTACCGCGCTGGCGCGTGATAACGAAGTTCAGCTTTCGCATTTGCTGATCGGGGGTGATTTTTCCTATGAAAATGTCAGGGCCCGTGTGATGTTGCAGATGGGAACACGGTCCATTGTTATACCCAGAAACGATTTAAGTCCTTACCGGGGTCAGTATCAATTGGCGGATGTTTATCGTTATTTAAGTGAAGCGTATGTCGGATACCATTTCAATAAATGGTATGGGATCAATGTGGACGCAGGACTCTTCTTATCCTATATAGGTCTGAACTCCTACTATCAGCCGGAAAACTGGGAATATCAGGCATCTTTCACTTCAGATAATACGCCCTGGTTTTTCAACGGGGTGCGTATCCAGATCTTCCCCTCCAAATATCTCAAGATTGAACCATGGATCATCAATGGCTGGCAGAGCTACGGCATGTTTAATAAAATGCCCGGGGTGGGTATGAATATCACGTGGAATCCGACGAACAATTTCAAAATTCTGACGAATGACTATTATGGTTCCGATGCCGCCGGTATACCGGCCAGAAAAAGATTTCATTCCGATAACAGTGTCCTGGTGCGGTATCTCAAACGACCCAATTCAAACGGCATCAGCCAGATGGCTTTTTCACTCACGGGTGATATCGGATTTGAAAAAGGGGGTGGGGTAAATGGGTTTAAAAATAGTGCAACCGATGGTCCGGCTCAGTATTTTGCCAGCGTGATGTTTTACAACAGAACATGGTTTGCAAAAAATAAATTCGCATGGACAATTGGTGGCGGTTTAATGAACAACCCCGGTCGTTACCTGGTACTTTATCCGACCGGGCAGGCCAGTCCCTTACCCAATCCGAATAACCCGACCCAGACAGAAGGTGCTTTCCCATTCTCTGCCAATCCTGGAGATCCTTTCGCCGGATGGGATTGTTCTACCAACCTGGACTGGATGCCGAACCAGAGTTTTCTGTTCAGTGTAGAATATGTACATCGTCATGCCAGTGTGCCTTATTTTGCCGGACAAGGTGGTGTCACTTCGCCAACTGGTTATACGTTTACACCACTGCCTCCTGATTGGAGACCAGACCTGGTTAACTCGGAAGACAGGGTTATTTTGGCTTTTCTGTTCAGATTATAATAACCGAAACGTCTATTTACAGAATAGGCCGTCTCAAATTGAGGCGGCCTTTTTTGTTCTTATTCAATTCTTATTTTCTTTGTAGTCCAATATTAAATTCAATGCAGGATCGTTATTTTCAGCAAAGTCCCTGAATGTTACCGGCACATACATAAAAGGAGAAAACCATTCCCGGTAATCCGTTGGCCAGGAACATTGCCAGGATAAATCGGATACATTACTTACCTATTGGCATGATTATTTACGGTTTGCAAGATAAAACAGCCGCATCGCCTCAAATATGAAAATCAACAAAATTCCGACGATAGACAAAGGACTCGTTAACGTAGTGATCGAAACACCCCGCGGCTGTCAGAACAAATTCGATTTCGATCCCAAACTCGGTGTTTTTACTTTGGGTAAAACATTACCGATGGGCACCGTCTTTCCATTCGATTTTGGATTTATTCCGCAGACCTTGGGTCAGGATGGTGATCCGCTCGACGTCCTTGTCATTATGGATGAACCGGTTTACCCAGGTTGTCTCGTCCACACCAGACTTTTGGGTGTATTGCAGGCAAGACAAGAAGATAAAAATGGAAAAAAAATTCGGAACGACCGGTTAGTTGCTGTTTCCGACTGCTCTGTCCTTTATGAAAACATCAAGAAAATTGACGAGCTGAATAAAGGAATGGTCAGGGAAATCGAAAATTTCTTCGTCGACTATAACAAACATGAAGGGAAAAAATTCCTTCCGGGTGATTGGAAAAACGCCAAAACAGCAATGAAACTTATTGAAAACTCACAGGCGACTTAACTTCCTCTCTTCGAGCAGCTAAACATAGTCTTTTTTCTTCCGGTTGTTGGAAGGTAAGACCGGATAAAGGTGAAGAAGAAACATTTTTATGTTGAATCAAAACTTTAAACTGCTTTCCCATCTTGTTGAGCAGCGTCGTGAAAGCATATATTTTGTTTTCCTGCCTGTCGTTCATATCAGATAAGTACGGAACGAACCCGAGTGCCCGGAGAAAATGGTTTTGACTTACATAACCGGTAAATTGAAATCCGTTTTTTGAACCCCAGTAACAAAGGGAGGAAAAATTTACATCTGAAGTGATATCCTGTTCACCGGGTCTCTGGTACAGGTCAAAGTTTACCTGATGTTTATGATAACACCGGATGGTCCCAAGCGTTCTCTGCTGCTGTAATAATTCCTCCAGGAGATACCCATAGTCAATAGTCATAATATAGCCCCTGTCTAAGACCTCGGATACCTTTTTGTACCATTCCATGGCATCCGCACAAACCTCAGTACAAAATCCGTCGGGGAAATCAATCTGATTATAATCAAATACATTTACAATATCCTTCTTTGCGGGTTTTAAAATTTCTTTAAACCCATTTTGATAATCAACGAATACTTCCATGAATTGCTGATTTTGCCGAACCATTCTGTGTACCGGAAAATTGTCAAATAGTTCGTTGGAAATTACACAGCCGTTAACCTTTCCCAACTCACTGATATCGTCAAGCCAGGCAACACGCCTACCCAGATATTTTTGACTGATTTTCCTCAATACTGAACTTTTTTCAATGATGACATACCGGATTGATTTGAAACCTTCGTGGTTTAATTTTAAATATTCAAGTATGTCGTAACAAAGTAATCCGGTTCCGGCGCCATATTCGATAATGGTAAAATCGCCGCTGATCTGTTTTCGAAATTCTTCTATCTGCCGGCCGATCATGGCACCGAAGGCAGACGAAATAAAAGGACTTGTAAAAAAGTCACCCTTTTTCCCAATAGTATTGGAGGACGTAAAGTATCCGAGATCACCGTGATACAGGGCCATGTCCATGTAGTCCCTGAAAGAAATGGTTTCGTTCTGCTTTATTCTGTCGATGATCAAATCAGCTAAATTCATTTCAATTAGTCCTTCCTGTCGTCCGTTAATCGTCTCCCCTGAAAATCCGGGTCAGCATCAATAGTATTCCAGTCACCATCAGGCCATAAAATATGAATGGTTCCCAATGCAGGAATTCTGCGAAAAAGGAAACCCCCAGAAAAATAAGGATCAGAATGTATAAGCCGTCCGCTATTGCCGTTCTCATGTAAGACGATGTTAGGAAGACTTGGACCGGGAACTTTTCTTCGGAACTTTTTTACCTGCTTTTCTTGCTTCTGACAAACCGATGGCGATCGCCTGCTTACGGCTTTTTACTTTTCTCCCGGACTTACCACTTTTCAGGGTTCCTTCTTTCTTTTCGTGCATGGCGCGTTCAACTTTTTTGCCGGCGCCTTTAGAATACTTTGGCATGATGATTCATTTTAATCGCCAGTAATAAAATAAAACCGGCATTCAGACTTCATAAAAAATCGGGCCAGCAAATTCGAAGGGCGTCCGATCAATACTTCATGAAGAAGGATTGTCTCTAAATATATTTAATAGAGCCTTTACGATCTCATTGACATAGAAATACTGGATGAGTTGCGGATTGGTTTCCGGATGCTTCAAACAAGACGTTTTTTTGACCTTACCCATATAAGCAATTGCAAAATGAGCAAAGGGCCGATCCATTTTTATTTCCGGATCCATGGTTGCATAGCCGGTAACAGCAATACCCCAGTGACTGGAAAACAATGAACAGACGCCCACAGCCATTTCCGTTGCAACCGTATCGGATACACAATTGCAGCTCTCGGCATGAATGGGATTAACATGCAAATGCCGGCTTTTCTGACCCAGATTGTATGCAGTAATACCTCCCTGAAAAAACAGTGACGCATCCGTGACCGACGCAAAAGCTGTCTGAAGAATACCACCGGTTACGCTTTCAGCTATGGCCAGGGTTTCATTGCGTTCGATTAAAAATTCTTTTATATCATCGAGTGCACGATCGTCGATCAATACAATATCCTTTGAATCCATACTTGAAAAAAGCAATTCACATGCCCCGGGTTATTTATAACAGGTCCGTAAACTAAATTCCAGTACCTGTTATGTTAAGACTATTCACCGGAATTTCAATCTTGTTAAGATTTCGGGTTGACGGGCCCGTCAGCACGGTTCCATCAATCGCATACCGGGCGCCATGGCAGGGACAATCCCAGCTTTTTTCAGTCTGATTCCATGTGACAACACATTTTAAATGTGTGCAAACGGGATTAACAGCAAAGAGTGATCCGCTGTCGTCTTTATATAAGGCAGCCGATTCGTGATCCATTTTGACAACCCTGCCGGAATCACTTTCCATTTCTTCCATATCAGATAGATGAGGTATCGAGAAACGGCCGGTGACGAGTGACGCGGCGACATCCGCATTTTCCTTTACAAAAGAAGAAAATCCCGCGATGGGCTTGATCCTTGCCGGACTGAACAGCTGATCATACGGGCCCGGATTCTTTTTAATTTTTTCAGTCAGGATCTTTGCAGCGATATGGCTATATATCATTCCATTTCCACCGAATCCCGTAGCCACAAAGATATTTTCGGGGCTTCCAGGCATTTGTCCGATATATGCCAAGCCATCGGCTGGTTCAAAGTATTGGGAAGACCATTTAAACCGGATTTCTTTTATTTCAAATATTCCGCGCAAATAACTTTCCAACCGGGTAAATGGCAATTCAGTATTTTCTTCATGTCCGGTTTTGTGATCTTCGCCTCCGGCAATCAAATATTTTTTCCCATCAGTTTCCTGTGTCCGGTAATAGTGATAAGGATCCTCCATATCGTAGGCAGGACCTTCAGGATATTGGCCGTCTTCCAGTTCTACGGCCATCACGTAACTGCGATATGGAGCGCAACGCATATGAAGCAGATTAACTCCTGGAGGTATATGTGTGGCATAAATAAGTTGTCTGGCCTGCAAGATCCCTGCGTCATTCTGAATAGAAAGTATTTCCCCATGATTCAGGGTCGTGATGAAACAATTTTCCAATATACGACCGCCCCCTTCTTCGAATGCTTTGGCCAGTCCATATACGTATTTTACGGGGTGAACCTGTGCCTGGCCAGGATAGCATAAAGCTTTTAAAAAAGGAACGTCAACAGATATCTCCTGCACATATTTTACGTTCACACCAGCTTCCCTGGAAGATGAATACATTTTTTCCAGTTCATCTGCCTGTTCTTTATTTTGGGCGAAGACGAACCCATCATTTTCCCGGTATTCACATTCAATGTGTTGAGATCCGATATTAATCTTGTAAAGGTTTATTGCGTCCCTGGCCGCCATAGCCAGCCATTCAGATTCTATTTTTCCGAAGTCGGAAGCGACCTCTGCATAGGTTTTATCAAAAAAAGTATTGAGGTGAGCCGTCGTTCCGCCGGTTGTACCAAAACAAAGATTATGTGCTTCAACTACCAGACACTGAAGCCCTCGTTTTTGTAATTCATAAGCGGTTGTAATACCGGTTATCCCTCCACCCACAATTATGACATCATAAATGGTATTCCCCGGTTCAAATTTTTTTGGTTTGTATTCAGGCAGTTTGTCCTGCCAGAGACTCTTGTTATCACCGTCCCTTTTCATCATTCATTATTTTTCTTTATAGATGAAAATATTGTACCGCCAAATTAAACAAAGATCCCGGGCATGTGGCATATGCTTTGAATTGCAACAGGATCAATCACATTTTTTATCTCAAAATATTTTTATGCAAACTGAAAACACATTCACCCTGGTTACGGGCGCGACAAGCGGAATCGGATATGAACTGGCCAAACTATTCGGGTCGATGGGGCATAATCTGATCATCGTTGCC
>Ga0193753_10001598_pt1 | contig 19144 bp, 17 predicted proteins | sample H1c2metaG_FD_144925 | JGI IMG/M metagenome (GOLD analysis project Ga0193753, IMG submission 144925) | Soil microbial communities from a riparian zone of the East river system, Colorado, United States - H1c2 | ecosystem: Environmental > Terrestrial > Soil > Riparian zone | place: USA: East...
CCGGCGGCTGCTGGCAACGCTCCCCCTGCCACTCCGAGCAACGCCGCACCGACTTCATCCGGCGCTGCGGTAACGACCGCACCGGCCGGCGCCGCGCCCGCGGAATCAGCGCCAGCTGCACCCGTGGCGAGCCCTGCGGTCCACGACATTCCGGCCGATGGTTCGCCACCCAAAGCTGCAACCCGACTCGGTTCGCGCGGCGACTACGGTGCTCAAGCACGCGCGCAACAACTCCATGCACCGGGGATGCGGCGGCTCGAGCTCGCTGAGATGCGCGATCTTCCCGGCGCCTTCGGCGATCCGTTTCGCGCGGTAGAAGCACTTCCCGGCATCGTGCCGGTACTCTCCGGCTTGCCGTATTTCTTCGTACGCGGCTCGCCGCCCGCCGGAACACTCTACTTCTACGACGACATCCCAGTTCCGACTCTCTACCACTTGGCCGTCGGCCCCGCGGTGATTCACCCGCGCATGGTCGGGCCGATCCGCTTGTATTCGGGCGTCGCGCCCGCGCGTTACGGCCGGCTCACCGGCGGCGTCGTCGTAGGTGAAGGGCCCGCGCCTGCCGATGGCGAGACCCATGCGGAAGCCGAGCTGCGTCTGCTCGACGTCTCCGGCTACCTGCAGACCCAAGGCCTCGGCGGCGACGTCACCGCCGCGGTCCGCTACGGATACCCCGCGCTGCTCCTGACGATCTTCAGTCCACAAGTCAGCCTGGCGTATTGGGACTATCAGTTTCGTTACGCTGCGAAGCTCTCCTCGATCGACCGCTTCGAGCTCGTCGCGCTCGGCAGCTACGACTCGTTCTCCGTCGCCGACGAAGCCGATCAAGCGATCTCGATCACGTTCCATCGGCTCGAGCCGCGTCTGATCCGCCGTGTCGGCAAAGACGAGTTCGGCGCTGCACTGCTGTTCGGCTGGGAGCAGTCAGCGTTGGGTTCAGGCTTTCAGCTTCAAGCATCGCGGCTCGCACCGCGGTTGTGGTTCGAGCACCGCTTCACCAGTCGCTCACGGCTGCGATTGTCCGCAGACATGCAGGGCGTGTCAGGACACTTCTCGAGCACCGGCAACACCGATATCGCGCGAGAGTCTCGCAATTCATTGCTCGGCGACGTCCCTGCCCGCAGCTTGTGGGGCGCACAAGCGGAGCTCACGTTGCGGCCGTGGACCGCGCTCGAGCTGCAGCTCGGTGCGCGCAGCGATGCGTGGGTGCAAGGCTCGGGTGCCGAGGCCGTCCTCGATCCGAGGTTGCGCGTGATCCTCCACGCGTCCGAAGAGTTCGACGTACACGTCGCGGCGGGCGTCGTGCATCAACCTGCCGTGTTTTTCGTGCCGCTGCCGGGTATCGCAGACCTCGCAAATGATCGCGGCTTACAGACGGCGTTGCAAAGCGAAGCAGGGGTCGGCTGGGACACTCCGCTCGACTTTCGCGCCGAGCTCCAGTTCTTTTTGCACGGCTACCAGAACCTCGTCTTCACCGACACGCTGTTGCTCGGCGACTCGTTCGACATGATCTGTAAGAACATCGACTGCATGGGGGCGCGTGTCCCCTCGCGGATCGACGGCCTTTCGTACGGGCTCGAAGTGTTTCTCAGGCGGCCGATCACGGAGGCGCTCTCGGGTTTCGTGTCGTACACCGTGGCTTGGTCCGCGATCGATCGAATCGCCGGTCTTCCGTACACACCGACGTGGGATGTTCGCCACGTCGCGAACGTCGTGTTGCAGTGGCAGATCGGCGCGGGTTTCTCCGCCGGGCTGCGCTGGTTCTTCCGCTCGGGCAAAGTACAAGGAGGTTTCAGCGTGAGCGATACGTTGCAACTCGCCCGGGACGAACATCGGCTGCCCTATTTCACGCGACTCGATCTCGAAGTGGCGTACCAATGGAAAACCTTCTGGGGTCGAATGCGCGTTGCACTCGAGTGGTTCAACGCGACGCTCAGTCGCGAGCCCCAAGACCTCTCGTGTGAAGGTGTGCCTCGCGCTTGCCACGTGCGCTACTTGCCTGCGATCTTTTTCCCCAACCTGAGCGTGCGCGGTGAACACTGAATTTCGACGCCGCTCCCGGTTTCGCGCGTTGATCTTCGGCGTCGCGATCGTCGCGTGCAGCTCCTCGCAAGCGCGTGTAGGTTGCTCGCCGAGCTTGACGTGCTCGCTGAATGACGCGCGGTTCGGGCCGCCGCTGCTCCCCGATGCGGGGCCTCGTGCGTGTGAGCCGCGACGTCGGTGTCCCGCGAAGCAGATCAGCGCTGGGGCCGAACACACGTGTGCAGTCACGGTTACGGGGGAAGTGTTTTGTTGGGGGTCGGCCGCAGACGGTCGTTTGGGAGAAGATCAAATGCCCGGTCCGGATGCGGCGTTCGATCAGCCTGCGGATGCGGGGTTCGACTTTGGGCAGTTCACGCTCGCGCTCGAACACGCGGACCAAGTTGCAGCAGGTGCCGCTCACAGCTGCGCGATCACCGAAGCCGGCGCGGTCGTATGTTGGGGGCAGAACACACGCGGCCAAGTGGCTGCGGACCTGCCGGACGAAGTCGTCGCCATTCCGCACCGCGTGATCGCGCAGGCTGCGCGTCAACTGGATGCCGGAGCTCAGCATACGTGTGCACTGCTCTCGCACGGCGTTTTTTGTTGGGGGAGCGGCCAGTACGGTCAAGTCGGACGCGAAGTTGCGGATCGTGCGTTTCCTCCGGCGCTCGTTCCGGGAACCGAACGTGCAGTCGCAGTCGCAACCGGCACTCGGCACAGCTGCGCGCTGATGGACGACGGTACCGTGCTCTGTTGGGGAGAGTTGATCGACGAAGCGACGAACGAGCCGACGCCCACCGCCGAAGCGACGCCCGTACCCGGCCTGACCGACGCAACACTCATCGCAGCTGGTGGCGGCCAGAGCTGCGCGGCGCGCCCGAGCGAGGTGGTGTGTTGGGGTAACAACATCTCCGGTCAACTCGGCGATGGCACCACGGAATCGAGTGCGCTACCGAAAGCCGTGCCCGAGCTCGCGGGTGCGCTGCATCTTGCAGCGGGTGGCGGCGAATTCGACGGGCAGTTGGTCGGACATACCTGCGCGGTCGATCGCGACTTCAATGTGTTGTGTTGGGGTCGGAATGACGAGGGCCAGCTCGGTGACGGCACGACTGAGAGCAGCCTGAAGCCCGTGATCGTGCTCGCCCGGGAGGACCGCGACGATGAAGCGTTTTTGAATGACGTGGGCGAAATCGATTTGGGCGCTGCTCACAGCTGTGCCCGCGACAACGATGGTCCGATCGTGTGTTGGGGCGACGATCGAGAAGGTCAGATCGGACGGCGCCAGCGCGACGAGTCGGTTCTGCCCGGCCGCGCGGTGCGAGTCGCACGTTTCGGTCGCTCAGATTAGTCGAGAGTCGAAATCATGACTGAGTCAATGTGGTCGGTGCTCTAGGGCAGCATTTGCAGCGTCGCGATTCTCTCTTCGATTTTGTCGCGATCTTTCGCGTCGCTCCGCGAAGCGAGGTAGGCGCGGTAGTGATCGACCGCTTCCTGCATCCGGTTCAGTCGCTCGGCTACCACGGCCAAGTTGAAGTGCAGCTCGGGCGCATTCGACATCTGCAACGCGGCGTTGAACGCTGCTTGCGCCGCCGCGTACTGCTTCACGCGGTAGAGCTTCACGCCACGGTCGTAAAACGACCTCGCCTCGGCGCTCATCGCCTCTACGGAAGGTTTCGTCGGCTCGAGCGGCGGACGCTGGCGCTCTCGCAAATCTTGCAGCGCCAGCAAGCGTACTTCGATGCGCTTCCTCTCTCGCGGCGTGACCGGGGTTTGCGCGAGGTAGGCGCGATAGTGGCGCGTGCTCTCGTCGGCATCACCCATGCGTTCGTACACGCGCGCGAGGTTGTAGTTCAGCTCAGGCGAAGGCGCGGCTTGAAACGCGCACTGAAAGCCCGCCAGCGCCGCCGCGAGATCGCCTGTGGCGTAGGCGGCTTGAGCCTTCTGAAAACACGCGCGCGCTTCGTCGCTGACGGGGCGGGGCGCCGCTAGTGGCTGCGGAATCGGAGCCGCGGGTTTCGCCGTGGCCTGATCGTCCACCGCGACTTTCGACGCGGTCGGTTTCGCCGCCGGGGGTTCGGCCCGAACGCTCGCGACGCAAACCACGCACACAGCCGCGCCCGCGAGCAGTACCCAGAGCTGTCCGATGAAGCGCGTACAACCTGTACGCGCTTCACTCATGACAGCGCACGTGTATCGGTTTCGATTTCGGCGTCTTCGTGACGGGCTTGTTCGAGCTGGCGCTCGAGCCGCGCGACCGCACGCCGTAGCTCTTGAACTTCTGTCTCGCTCGCGAGGTGCAAGCGCTTTGCGATCGAGCGCCCACTTTCTTCGAGACGCTTCTCGAGGTTCGCTTTGAGCTGGAATGCGCTCACGATCTTTTGCGTGACGCGCGGATCCTGCAGCAACGCAGACACGCGTGGGTCTGCGAGCAAACCGAAGGCCTTGTTCCGAAGTTGCTCTTTCCAGTCCACGGGATCCTCCTGGATGTACGACGCACCCGAAGCCGGTGTAGACCTGGCCTTAAGGTGTGTCAAATACTCGAGATAGGGTTCAGCGCTCGCTCTCGCCCACGTCATCGGACAGATAGCTCAAGATCACTTCGTCGAGCGATTTGCCGCGCAGCGCTTCACCACCGAAGATCGAAGCAGCTGGTGGCGGCCGCGACACGTGTTTGGGCTGAGCCGGTAGCGTCTGTTGGTAGCGACCGACCCCGCGACGCGGCTCACTGCGGCTACGCGTCACCGGTGATTCCGCGATGCGCGCTTCGGCGGCGCGTTCGAGCGCATCGATATCGAGCGGTTGGTCGAGCGGTTCCGAAGTCGGAGCGGATGCAGCGGGCGGCGGCGGAGGTGCGGCGCGCTTCGCACCGGGCGCAGCTGCCACCATCGAACCGGTCGAGCCCGAGTGAGCCGCAGCGGATGGAGTGTGATTCACTCCGGTCGCTGGAGCTTCTTCGACAGACGCGGCGGGATCATCGTCGTACACGCAGTCGCGCAACTCGATGAACATCGCCTTGTGCTGATCCTGCATCAGCTTCTTGACGACGGTTTGCAGGTCCTTCGCGCCCAAGTGCTCGGCGTAGCCGGTCTTGCGCGAAGCGATGATTCGCCCACCATCCGCGAACAGGTGAGTGATTACGTGCGGATGGTTGACACCGGAGTCCTCGGTCTGGATGTGATAGAGCTTGCCCTTATGACGAACATTCGTGTTGTAACCAACGAGCGGCGAAGGCCCTTGTCGCATTGCGAACAAACCCCGGTTATCAAGACCTAACAGAGATCGTGTCTCTGGTCACGTGTGGTGGGTACCCGATGGTGTGTGCCGGCTGGCGATGTGGGGTCAAGATTTGCTGTCGTGGCTGCTTTTCTCCCGAGAATGAGCCCCTCCCGCTGCGCCTGGTTCGGTTTGGCGACCGCCAGCGCGATCGTTGTCGGGATCGCTCGCGCCCTGACGCCCGACCCGTCCGGCGTCGGAACTCACTTGCAGCTCGGCCTGCCGCGCTGCGGCTTCCTCTCGTTGACCGGCTTGCCGTGCCCGGCTTGTGGTCTGACGACGGCGTTCGCGCACATGGCGCGTGGCGAGATTGCAGCAGCGGCATCCGTGAACGCGTTCGGCGTGCTGCTCTTTGCAATCGTCTGCGGCGCGATTCCCCTCGCCGTGTGGGCGGGCGTACGAGAGCTACCGCCGTCTGAGACGTTCGCACGTTTGCATGCCGCCAAGAGCGGCAGCGCCATCGCGTTCATCGGACTCGTGTATTGGTGTGCGCGCGTGACGTGGATCGTCGCGCACTGACCGCAAAGCCACGGCGCATCTCGTTTACGCCGCCACCAGCCGCTGCTAGGCTGACCGAGTTCCATGCCGGTCAACGTCATGTCAGTGGCGATCGATCCCGCAGTGGATTGCGATCGCAAACGGCCCGCAGGTCGTAGTCATCTGCAAGCGAGTCGCGAGCCACTCGTTCGTCGTAATTCGGGCGCGACCTCATGAACAAAAACATGAACCCGCTCGTGCTGGTGGCCGACTCCGACCCCTTCAACCTGCGATTGTTGTCGGAGCTGTGTGGCACCCTCGGCTACGATGTAATGACTGCAGCTGATGGCGGCGCAGTGCTCGATGCGATGGCGCGCCAGCGTCCCTCACTCGTGGTGATGGACGCGTTTTTGCCGGTGATGGATGGTTTGCAGGTCCTCCGCATCCTGAAAGCCGACTCGGGTCTGTGCATGGTGCCGGTCCTGCTGGTGACGCCGGAAGCAGACACGCAGAGCCGCGAGCGCGGCCTCGCTCTCGGCGCGCAAAACTACGTGTGCAAACCGTATCGCCCGCTCGAGATTCAGCAGCGCATGCTCGACGTGCTCTCACACGGCACGCCTGAGTTCGCGTTCGAGGCGGACGAGCGCACCGAGCGCATGGTGTCCGACCCGCTGACGAAGACCGGCACGACCAATCAGCTTCACATCGCGCTCGACTACGAGTTCACGCGTGCGGTTCGTTACAAACACGCGCTCAGCTGCGTCGTGATCCGCTGTTTGAACTACGCGGAGCTCGCGCAGCGGCTCGGACTCGGCGCGCCTGAGCTGGTGATCGCGCCGCTCGCAAACGCGATTCGCGGATGCGTCCGTAACGTCGACCACCTATTTCGATCGGAGCCCGGAGAATTCAGCGTGCTCTTACCGGAAACCGGGGTCGACGGAGCGCGCATCGTCGTCGAGCGATTGCGCGCGCTACTGCGCGAACCTGGCCTGTATTCGACCGGAGATCCGCCGGTGATCGCCGTGGCAGCGGCGTCGTTCCCGAAAGAAACCGTGAGCGATGGTGAAGCCTTGATCGCTGCCGCCCGCCGCGCGTTGCTCTAGATCGTCCGATTGTTCGCGGGCTCGTCGACGCTTGCCGTTTGGTAGGCGGCGAGAAGCGTTTCGTGGTATTCGAGTCGGTCCTCAGGCCGTGCCATGCCCGTGATCTACTTCATCGTGTTGGTCGGCGTGCTCGTGTTCGTTCACGAGCTCGGCCACCTGGTCTGGGCGAAGTACTTCGGCGTGCGCGTTCTCAAGGTGAGCCTCGGGTTCGGCCCGCGCATCGCGGGTTTTCGTCGCGGTGAAACCGAATACGTGATCTCGATGATCCCGCTCGGCGGGTACGTGCGCATGCTCGGCGAAAATCCGTGGGACGACGTGCGCGTGCGCGATGCCAAGCGCTCGTTTGCGAACCTGCGATTGTGGCGTCGCTGCGTGATCGTGGTCGCCGGACCGCTGATGAATCTGTTCTTTCCGATCCTGCTCTACTTCGTCGTGTTCCTCGGCGATGACGCGCTGACGCCGGCGACGATCGGCAGCGTGTTTCCCGATCGCCCTGCAGACGGCAAGCTCGAGCCGGGCGATCTCGTGACCGCGATCGACGGCAAGCCGATCACGACGTTTTACGACTTGAGTCGGATCGTCGAGCGCAACCCTGGTCGCGATTTGAAGTTCACGGTGAAGCGCGGCGATCAAATGCTCGAGCAAACGCTGACGCCGGTGCGTTCCGCGAAAGAGCGTCCGCTCGAACGCAGCGAAGAGGTCGGTCGCGTCGGTGTGATGTCGCAACATCCGCTCGCCGTGATCGGTTTGATCTCGCCGGGCAGCCCTGCGAGCGCTGCGGGCCTACGCACGTTCGACATCATCGTCGCAGCGGCGGGTCGGCCGGTCCGCCGCTTCATCGACGTCGAGACCGCGCTCGGAAATAACCAAGGCGTGCTCGTGCCGGTGTCGTATCTACGGCCGACGACGGTGTCTCAAGCGCTCGGCGGCCTCGTCGATCTCGAGATCTACGAGCCACGCGTCACGACGCTCACGCCCGAGGCGGGTCGGGGAAGTGCGCTCGCGCGGTCTGGGATCGAAGCTGCGGACTTGTACGTGAGCAGCGTGACTGCGGGCTCGCCGGAGCAGCGCCTCGGGCTGCAATCGGGCGATCGGCTGCTCACGCTCGATGGGCGCCCGCTGCGCGCGTGGGCGACGTTCCTCGAGGACTTGAAAGCCGACCGCGGGAAGCGCCATACGGTCACCTGGCGCCGCGGCGATCAGGAGTTGGGCGGGAGCTTTTCGCTCGCACACCAGCGCGGCGTCACGGACGAAGGGCAGGTCTACGATCGCTACGTCGTGGGGATCCGCAACTGGGTTCCCGCGCGCGCAGACACGCCAGTGCCGAACCCGCAGCCGATCTCGTACGCATTTCGCGAAGCGTTTCGCGCGACGTCGGACGTCGTGGAGCTCACGCTGTTTTCGGTCGTGCGTTTGTTCCAAGGCCGTTTGACGATGAAGTCGATCGGTGGTCCGCTCACGGTCTTCGAAGTCGCAGGCACTGCGGCGCAAGAAGGCGCACTCAACTACCTCACGCTGATGGCGTTCATCAGCATCAACCTAGGTTTGATCAACTTGTTGCCAGTCCCTCTGCTCGATGGCGGGCACCTGATGTTTTTTCTCGTCGAAGCGGTCGCGCGGCGGCCGATCAGCGTGCGGTTTCGCGAATACGCGCACATCGCGGGTCTCGTGTTTTTGATCGGCATCATGGTGTTGGCCGTAAAAAATGATCTCGAGCGGCAGTGGCCCTCGATCGTCTCGCAAATCAAAGGCCCATGAGCGATCCGGCTGTACCTCGGTTGAACGCCTCGCGGTTCGTGGCAGTGACGGTGCTCGAGCGCGTGATCGACAAAGGCGCGTACGCGTCGCTCGCACTCGATGCCGAGCTGTCGCGCGCTCGCTTGAACCCGCGCGACGCCGCGCTCGCGACCGAAATCGTCTACGGCACACTGCGCGTGCTGCCGGCGCTCGATGCCGTGATCGCAGCCCACGTCACGCAGGATCCTGCGCGGATGGACGGCTTCGCGCGTGCGGCGCTCCGCAGCGCGGCGTATCAGCTCGCGCATCTCGGTCGGCTGCCGACGCACGCGATCGTGGATGAAACCGTTTCGATCGTGCGCGGTAAACGTGGTCCCCGCCTCGGCGGCTTCGTGAACGCCGTGGCGCGCAAGTTGGCAGCGCAGCGGGCGGCTGCACCTGAGCCGGCGCGCGCGTTGATCGTGCCCGACTGGTTCCGAAAGCTGCTCGAGACATCGCTCGGAGCGGCGCGCGCAGGGCAATTCCTCGAACAGCGCGCGCTACCTCCGCCGCTGTGTTTGCGTACCGAAGCCGGCGCGGCTGCGCGGGCCGCGTTGCGCGAGCGAATCCAAGCTGCGATGCCGGATGCCGAAGTGGCTGACTGTTTGGTGTCGCCACTCGGGATTTCGATGCGGCGTGCCGGTGCGCCGCGCGCGTTGGCCGGCTATGCCGAAGGTGAGTTTTCCGTGCAGGAAGAAGGCTCGCAGCTCGTCGGGCTCGCGCTCGGTGTGCAGGCGGGTGACCGCGTTGCAGACGTCTGTGCGGGCCACGGCGGCAAGAGCACGTTGTTCGCGCGGCTGACGGGCGAGCCGGGTCGCGTGCTGGCGATCGATCGCGATGAGCGCAAGCTCGAGCGAATTGCACCGGAGCTCCAGCGACTCAAGTTGCCCACGAAGCGCGTCGACACCATGGCGCTCGACTTGACGGTGGGGGCCGGAGGCCTCGGTGCGGACTTCGATCGCGTGCTCGTCGATGCGCCATGTACGGGTCTCGGAACGGTGCACCGCCGCCCTGAGCTGCTGCTGCGTTTGAGCGAGCAGGACCCAACCCGCCTCGCACAGCTGCAGCTCGGCATCTTGCAGCGCGCGAGCGGCCTGGTGCGCGTTGGCGGTGTGGTCGCCTACGCCGTGTGTTCGCCGAGCACTGCGGAGGGCGCAGGCGTCGCAGAGGCATTCGAGCGCGAGGCGCCGGCATTCGAGCGGATTCGCGAGCCGCTCGCGGGCGCGTTTGTCGCACCGGATGCGGACGGTATCGTGCGTATCGGACCCTGGCTCGTGCCGGAAGGTACCGTCGCGTGTCCCGACGCCTACCAGATCGCGCTCTGGAAACGCGTTCGTTGACGCTCACGCCGCACCTGCGGGCAGTTCACGAATAATCTCGCGGTAGGTTTCTCGTTCATCTTGACACACACAGCGGCGCCCCATAGATTCCGCCCGAATTTTATACACGGGGCGTAGCGCAGTCTGGTAGCGCGCACGGTTCGGGACCGTGAAGTCGGAGGTTCAAATCCTCTCGCCCCGACCACTTCGAGTGGCGGCCCCTCGGGGCCGCAGGTTCGGAAACGGTCGACGAGGAATCCATGAGCAAAGCTGTTGCGCCCATGCGCGTGTTGGTGGTCGATGACGACCGCGAAATTTGCGACTTCATGGAGACGTTCCTCACCAAGGATGGGGTCGAGGTCAAAACAGTTTCGGATCCCGAAGGCGCCTCGGACGAAGTCAAAATCGGCGGTTACCACTTGGTCGTTCTCGACCTGATGATGCCGAAGCTCGACGGAGTCGAGGTTCTGTCGCGTATTCGCAAAGTGGATTCGGATGTCGCCGTGGTGATCTTCACGGGCTACCCCTCGCTCGACACTGCGGTGCAGTCGATGAAGCTCGACGCCGTCGACTACCTGCAGAAGCCGTTCGATCCGGAAGAGTTTCGCGAGGTCGTCAACCGCGTGATGCGCAAGAAGGGCTTGCTCCGCTCGCCCGAAGAGAACTTGCACCGGGTGATCGGCGAGACCGTTCGCAACTTGCGTAAAGAAGCGAACCTGACGTTGAAACAGATGGCGCGGCGCACCGGGTTGTCGGTGTCGTTGCTGTCGCAGATCGAGCGAGCGGAATCGAGCGCGTCGATCTCGTCGCTGTACAAGATCGCAGTCGCCCTCGACGTCAAAATCCAAGATCTTTTCGGCGACTACTGATCGCTGCGTGCAGCTGCGGGCGGCGCTTGCACTTCGCGCGCCAGCTCCGGCATGCCCGCCGCCGTCAGCGTCTTCGCGAGACCTGCGCGTGCCTCCGTAGTGCGCGCGCCTTTCACTTGGCTCGCGAACGTTTCGGCCGCATCGGCGAACGCTCCACTCGCTAGCTGCGCCTCTGCCAGCAGCAGCGTGCCCTGCGCATCGTTTGGGTGAATCGCCAGGAACGCTTTCGCGAGCTCGACCGCCTCCGTCGCTCGCCCGATCGTCAGGTACGCGCGCCCGACCGCCATCAAACCACCGAGCGCCTCCGGGTCGGTCATTCGCAACAACTGTTCGGCCGCACCAAGCCGCCCGCACGCGAGCAGCGCGCGCAACTTCAATGGAGCGTCCGGCCGTTCACCGAGGAGCTCGAGCAAATCGAGCGCGAGCCCGCAGCGATCGTGATCGAGCAACAGGCTTGCCGCGCGGGCGACGAGCGGCACGTCTTCGACCTGCAAGACCGCGATCGCGCGCGCTTCGACGTACGCCGCCTGACCGTCTCCCTGCGCCACCGCCGCTCTCAGCCGCGAGCGTTGCGCCCCGCTCGTGCCCGGCAACACACGCGCCTCGTAGCGCGCGAGCACCGCGCGAGCCCGCTCCGAGTTGCCGCGCCGATCGAGCAGCGCCGCGAGCGCGAGCGGCGGGCGCGGTGATGTCGGCGCCGACGTCTCCGCGCGCTCGTAGGCCTCGAGTGCCTCGTTCAGTTGGCCGTGGCGTTCGGCGATCGTCGCGCGCGCGAGCCACGCCGACTCGGAGTAGGGGGCTTGCGCAAACGCACTCGTCACGGCTTCGTGCGCGCGGCTGGTTTGCCCCGCTTCATCGAGCGCCGTCGCGTAGCGCGCGAGCACGTGTGGATCTTCGTCCGAGCTGGACAGCGCTTGCCGATAGGCGTCGAGCGCGGGGCCGAGCTTCGACTCGGCCCGATACAGCTCCGCGCGCACGAACCACTCGTAGGCGTAGGGCGAGCCGATCCGGCGCGGCGTAGGCTCGGGTGAGGTGGCAGGCGCAACTGGCGCCGGCTGGAGCGAAGTGTTTTGGGCGAGCTCGATCGCGCTCCCAGCACAGCCTGCGATCGCCAGCGCGACTCCACCGATCGCGAATCGAACCCAATCGCAAGCCTCCGCACACGCGAGCAGCCTCATGGCGCTACGATACCGAGCTTCGCGCGACTTGGGGCGGCACCACTTCTGTCACGCTGTTGAATCGCGCCGGACGGGTACCTATCATCGGCGACGTGAACATCCGCGCCGTGCTGGAGCTAAAATGACCGACATCGACACGAACCACCTCGATCTGTTCGCGGCGTGGCTCCACGGTCTAGGAGACGACGCAGAGCAACTCGGTGCCGTGGTCGCTGCCTCGGCCGCGTCCGAAGCAGCGCGCCAACACGTGGTCGGTGGCCTCAACTACCTGTTCAAGACACTCGACTTGATCCCGGACGGCATCGACGACATCGGCTACCTCGACGATGCGTTCGTGCTGCGCGTTGCGGCCGAGCTCGCGATTCAAGAAGACGTAGGCGATCTCGATCCCGATGGCATTCGGGTGCTCAATCGCTTGGCGAACGACGCCGACGCCGTGCGGGACTTCCTGGACAAAGACTTCTCGCGGTTGCTCGACTATGTGAAAGGGTTGCGCAAAGCGGCAGCCCGCGGGCGCTCCGTCGCGGACATCGTGCGCGACGAGGCCACGCGAGAAGCGTTCCTATCCGACGTTCGCAGCTTCAACCGCGGCTACACCCCGCCCCGCTTCGCGCGCGAGGAGAAAAGCCTCGTCAAGCTACGTGCGTTCTTCGATGCGAAGCTGCCGAAGTAGTGGGGCGACCGCGTTGCTGCGGCGAGTCGCTCTGACAAAAAGACAGGACTTTGCGAGCCGTTCGCAGTTAGACCGGGGCCTTCGCGAACGGGGCGAATTCGCAGTCTGGGCGTGCGTGCTACCAGTGTTGAACTCGTAGGGCCAGCCGCCTATAAGTCGCAAGAGCCCGCGTTTTCGCGTTTGTTGAAAGGCTTTAGGTTCGATGAATCCCTACGTGATGACCATCTTGTTGGTCGCGTTGATCGGCTTCTTCTTGTGGTCGGCAGCGCGCCGTTTGGCTGCGCTCCTCGCCGCAAAGTCTGAGCCGCGCTTCTCGGTCGAAAGCGACCAGCTCCCGAAGCGCATCGAAGACACGGTCAAGTACGCGTTCGGTCAGTACAAGATGCCGTACTACCGCGCGGCGGGCTTCGCGCACATCGCGATCTTCTTCGGGTTCGTCGTGCTCACGTTGAACACGGTGATCCTGTGGGGCCGAGGCTACGATCCCACCTTCAATTTCTTCGGGTTGTTCGCGCTCACGAACCCGATCGGCGCGGGCTACAACCTGCTCAAAGAAGCGTTTCTCGTTCTCGTGTTGGCGGGCTGTTCGGTCTTCTTCTACTACCGCATCGTTACCAAAGAGAAGCGCATGACCCTCGGCATCGAGGGCATCATCATCCTCGGCATCATCTCCGTGATGATGCTCGCGGACATGCTTTACGCGGGCGCGTCGCTCGCGTTGCATGCGCACGCGGCTGGCGAGGGCGTCAGCTTCCACGGGGTCGAGCCGGTCGGTTCGATTTGGGGCATCGCGCTATCGGGGCTCGGCGTCGGCACGCTCACCGTGCTCCAGCACGCCGGCTTTTGGACGCACGCGACGTTGCCGCTGATCTTCTTGAACCTGCTGCCGTACTCGAAGCACTTCCACGTGATCACGGCGATCCCGAACGTGTTCGCGATCAACCTCAAGCCGAACAAGCTCCCGACGATCATGGACTTGGAAGGCAAGGTCGAGCGCGAAGAGCCGATCGGCTTCAACCTCATCACGGACTTGTCGTGGAAGGACGTGCTCGATCTGTACACGTGCACCGAGTGCGGTCGCTGCAGCGACAACTGTCCGGCCTACACGACGGACAAGAAGCTCTCGCCCAAACACGTGACGCTCGCGCTGCGCGACCACCTGTACGCGTGCGAGCCGCTCGTGATCTACAAGGGCACGTCAGCCGACGTTCCGAGCGAACAACAAGGCGAGATGCAGCGCGAGGAGATGCACCACGCCGATCCGCCGAAAGACGCGTACTTCATCCCGAACCAGATCGTCGACTTGATCCCGAACGTGCTCGACCCCGACGTGGTTTGGGCGTGCACGACGTGCCGCGCCTGCGAAGAGCAGTGCCCGGTGATGATCTCGTACGTCGACAAGTTCATCCAGATGCGCCGCAACCTCGTGATGATGAAAAACGAGTTCCCGGCCGAGCTGATGAAGCCGTTCAACGGCATCGAGACCAACGGCAACCCGTGGAACATGTCGCAGATGGATCGCGCGAACTGGTCCGATGGCTTGGATGCGCCGCTGATCGGCGATCACCCGGATGCCGAGGTGCTCTACTGGGTCGGTTGCGCGGCGAGCTACGACGACCGTGCGAAGAAGATCGCACGCGCGACCGTGCAGCTACTCCAGCACGCGGGCGTGAACTTCGCGATTCTCGGAACCGAAGAGACGTGTACGGGTGATCCGGCCCGGCGCGCCGGTAACGAGTTCTTGTTCCAGACGATCGCGGCCCAGAACGTCGAGACGTTGAAGGGCTACGAAGTCGAGAAGAAGAAGATCGTGACGACGTGTCCGCACTGCTTGAACACGCTGCTGAACGAGTACCCGGACTTCGGCGGCAACTACCAAGTCGTCCACCACAGCACCTTCCTCGACGACCTCGTCAAGGCCGGCAAGCTCGTGCCGAAGAACTCGCACGAAGGTGGCGTGGTGTTCCACGACAGCTGCTACCTCGGTCGCTACAACGACGTCTACGAGGCGCCGCGCAACGTCCTGAACGCGATCCCGGGTGTGAAGCTCTCCGAGGTCAACTACTGGAACAAGAACAAGGGCCTGTGCTGCGGTGCCGGTGGCGCGCAGATGTTCATGGAAGAGCAGAACGAGAAGCGCGTGAACGTGAAGCGCACGCTGCAGCTGCTCGAGACCGGCGCGAAGACGATCGCGAGCGGTTGCCCGTTCTGCATGACGATGCTGACGGACGGGCTCAAGGCGCAAGAGAAGGAAGATTCGATCAAGCAGATGGACATCGCGGAGATTCTCGCGAAGTCGGTCGGCGTCGGGGTTCAAGCGGGAGCCGAGGCCGCGGAGTAACAAATGGACGGGGGGACAGCGCTCGACTCGATGCTGCGTATGCTGCTGGCACTCGCTGGCGTATGCGCGCTCGCGTGGGTGGTGCTGTCCCTGCTCGCGCGGCGCGGGCTCTTACAATTTGCGAGTGGGCTCGCTGGGAAGTCCGGGCGGCTGCGTGTGCTCGAGCGAGTGTCGCTGTCGCCGCGGCGGCAACTCTTTCTCGTGCAGGCCGACTCGCGCGTGTTCCTGGTCGGCACGGGTGAGGCTGGGCCACCGGCTCTGATCGCGGAGCTCGATGGCGAAGATCGAGAACGGCCGCTGCGGGCTGCACGCATGGAGGCCGCGAGTTGACGTGTCGGAGACGATCGTCCTGGTGGTGGCTCTTTCGCTACTGCCCTTCGTCCTGATGGTATCGACCAGCTTCGCGAAGCTGGCGATCGTGTTTGCGATGCTGCGTAACGCGCTCGGGATCGGCGGGGCGCCCGAGGGAGCGGTCATCGGAGTGCTCGCCGCGCTGCTCAGCGTGTACGTGATGCTGCCGGTCGGGCGCGACATGCTGCGCGACGCGGCCCCGGTGGTTGCGAAGCTCGATCTGGCTGCGCCGCTCTCGGGCCAGGGCGTGAAGAGTTTGCGCGACATCGCCGTGAGTGCGGCCGAACCGCTGCGCCAGTTTTTGGAACGCAACTCGAGCGCAAGCGAGCGCGGGCTGTTTCTCGGAATCGCTCGCCGCGGATTGCCGCAGAACGAGCGCGAGACGGTGCAGGAGCGAGACTTGCTCGTCGTGCTTCCGGCGTTCTTCGTGACCGAGCTCGCGGAAGCGTTTCAGATCGGGTTCTTGCTGCTCTTGCCGTTCATCGTGCTCGATCTCGTGATCGCTACGATTCTGGCGTCGCTCGGGATGCAAGCGCTCACGCCGAGCACCGTGGCGTTGCCGTTCAAGTTGCTGTTGTTCCTGAGCGTCGACGGGTTTCGCACCCTCATCGAAGCGCTCGTCGCCGGCTACGCCTGATCCTCGGTGTCGTCGTCGCCGGTTTCTTCCTCGGCGCTCTCCGCGACCACGCTGCGCGGCGTCAGTCGTTCGAAGATCACGAGCCGTCGGTCGTGAGTCGTGTGCGGCAAGCTGTAAGGTTGATCGCGTATGAGCTTATAGTCGCGCTTGAAGTCGCGGACTGCTTCGCGCAGCTCTTCGTCGACACCGGGACCTTTCATGAAGATGATCTGACTACCGATGTCGGTCGCACCCGACGTGCGTAGCAGCGTCTTCGTGATCGGCTCGACGGCGCGCGTGATCACACCGCGCACTGGCTCGGTGAAGCTGCGACTCACGACGCGGTGGTCGAACGTCTTCACGTTGCGCAAGCCGAGGAGCCGAATCGCGTCGTTCAGAAACATGACGCGCCGCGGCCGCTGCTCGGCGAGAATCAGCTCGATGTCCGGGTAGCCGATCTTCAGCGGAATCCCGGGAAAGCCGGCGCCGGTGCCCACGTCGACGAGCGGCGACGGCAGTTTCGCGAGCTTCCCGACGTACAAACTGTCGACATAGTGTTTGATGACGACACTTTCGAATTCGATCAGGCGTGTCAGATCGCGATCTTCGTTTCGCTCGCGCAGCAGTTGGTGGAAGCGCCACAGCTTGTCGAGCGCCGGCGGGGCGAGCTCGATCTTCGAGCGCGTCAGCAGCTCTCGCATCCGGTCGAAGCTCGGAGCGGCGCGCGGGGTGCTGGCGGTTCGTGCGGGATGCCCGGTCCGCGGCTTGTTTCGGCTCGCGGCCCCGCGGTTGGTTCGGGTAGGGCGCTCGGGTCGGGCCCGTTCCGGGCGGCCTGGACGACGTCTGTTCACGGGCGCGGTATAGCAAACACCGAAAGACCGCATGGAGCCGACCGTCCTGCATCTCGACAACCACTTGATTGCCGTGTGGAAACCGGCGGGTTTGCTCACCCAGGGCGATCGCAGCGGCGACCCGAACCTCCTCGATGAAGTCAAAACCTGGCTCGCGCGCGAATTCGCGAAGCCCGGCAACGTCTACCTGGGCTTGCTCCATCGCCTCGACCGGCAAGTCGCGGGAGTCGTGCTGTTCGCGCGGACGTCGAAAGCCGCGAGCCGCCTGTCTGCGCAGTTCCGAGAGCACACGATCGAAAAGACGTACTGGGCGCTAGTGCAGGGCCAGCCCGAACCTCCGTCGGCGCGCCTCACACACTTCATCGAAGACCTCGCAGAGCGCGCGGGCGTGATCGCACACGCGAAGGCCGGGCCCGGTCGCAAAGAAGCGCGACTTCGCTACCGAATGTTTTCGACTGCTGGTGATGTCAGTGCAATTGAGCTGATGCTCGAAACTGGTCGCAAACATCAGATCCGAGCGCAGCTGTCGGCGGTGGGACATCCGATCGTCGGCGATTTTGCGTACCGCGCAACGCTTGCGTTCGAAGGCGCAGGCATTGCGCTCGTCGCGAAACGATTGGCTTTCACGCATCCCGTTTCCAAACACGTGCTCGCGATCGAAGTACCCGATGAGTTGTGTCCATTGCGCCCGTGGCTAGTGCGCGTGCACGCGCGTAACCAATCGACCTAACGGGTTTCGCGTTGAGTTTGAGTCGAGCGCGTAGTCCCCAACTGGGACGTCTGGCGCGGGATGATCGGAGGCCGTCCGCATCCGTGTTTCACACGGTTGGAGTGACCATGTGGGGCTGTGTGCAAATGTCTCTTTCCCGCTTTGCTTTGCAAGCCCGCACATCTATTGTTGGCCCGCCAAGTCACGCAGCGGACGGGGTCTGTTGAACGCTGCAAGCAGGAGATATGACGGTCCAGGCGCATCAGCCAGAACCTTTGTTGACGTGTGCCGACGTGAGGGTGCGTTTTGGTGGGATCGTGGCGCTCGATGGAGTCAGCCTTTCGGTTCCACGCGGACAAGTCGTTGGAATCATCGGGCCTAACGGCGCCGGCAAGACGACACTGTTCAACTGCATCAGTCGTTTGTACTCGGTCGAGAGTGGTGACATCGCGTTCGAGAACGCGTCGTTACTCAGTACGCCTCGGCATCGCATCGCCGACTTGGGCATCGCGCGCACGTTTCAAAACGTCGCGTTGTTCGAGTCGTTGAGCGTTCGCGACAACGTGATCGTCGGCCTGCACAGCCGCTCCGGCTGCGGGTTCTTGAGCGATTCGCTGCGCCTCGCCGCGTCCCGCAATGTCGGTCCGCTCCACGATCGCGTCGACGAGCTGATGGACGCGTTGGGCCTCACGAAAGACGCGAACCGTATGGTGCGCGACCTGCCGTTTGGAACACGCAAGCGCGTCGAGCTGGCGCGTGCGCTCGCGAGTGACCCCAAGCTCCTGATGTTGGACGAGCCGGCAGGCGGCTTGAATCACGGCGACGTCGACGAGCTGCGCGAGTTGATCGGCGCGCTTCGCGACACTTTCGATCTCACGGTTTTGCTCGTGGAACATCACATGCATTTCGTCATGAAACTGTGCGACCACGTGGTCGCGTTGGACTTCGGAAAGAAGATCGCGCAGGGCACGCCTGCCGAGATTCAGCAACACCCGGAGGTCATTCGCGCCTATCTGGGAGGCGCGGCGTGAACCTGCTCAGCGTTCGCGACCTTCACGCTTCTTACGGTTCGATCCGCGTGCTGCATGGTGTCAGTCTCGACGTCGAGCTCGGTGGCGTGACGACGGTGCTCGGTGCCAACGGCGCCGGCAAGACCACACTCCTGCGCGCGATTTGCGGCATGGTCTCGCGTCAGGGCGAGATCACGTTCGAGGGCAAGCGCATCGACGGGAAGTCCACCCCGGACATCGCTCGCTCCGGTATCGCGCACGTGCCGGAAGGGCGCGGCACGTTTGCGCCGCTCACGACCGAAGAGAACCTTCGGCTCGGCGCCTACACGCGCAAAGACAAAGAAGTCGAGAACGACTACGAGCGCGTGTTCGAATACTTCCCGCGTTTGCGCGAGCGCCGCGCTCAGCAGGCCGGCACGCTCTCCGGTGGTGAGCAGCAGATGCTCGCGATCGGGCGCGCACTCATGTTGCGGCCGAAGCTGCTCGTTTTGGACGAGCCGTCGTTCGGGCTTGCACCGCTGATCGTTCAAGAGATTTTTCGCATCATGCGCAAGATCAACGAAGAGCAGCAGGTCA
>Ga0193753_10001599_pt1 | contig 19138 bp, 9 predicted proteins | sample H1c2metaG_FD_144925 | JGI IMG/M metagenome (GOLD analysis project Ga0193753, IMG submission 144925) | Soil microbial communities from a riparian zone of the East river system, Colorado, United States - H1c2 | ecosystem: Environmental > Terrestrial > Soil > Riparian zone | place: USA: East River...
AATTGTCGACATCCCAAAATCATTCGAACAACTAGGGCCCAACGCACTGACGAACCTCATCACCTCAGTAGAAAGAACGTGCCTTCAGGAATCCGAACCTCATTACCTCATTTTTTAATTCAATCGTGACACTTTCAAAGTCGATCATGCGGCTCAAAAGAATGAGGTGATGAGGTCGGGGGTAGTGGGCGTTGATACCGTACTACTGAGGTGATGATGTTCGTTCCATCGGACTATCATAAGGGAGTCTGATGGAAAACTGTGTTACAATGATTGAATGTTTGGTGTAATTTGTCGACACCCCCAAAATCATATGCACAACTATGGGCCAACGCACTGACGAACCTCATCACCTCAGTAGAAAGAACGTGCCTTCAGGAATCCGAACCTCATTACCTCATTTTTTAATTTCAATCGTGCCACTTTCAAGGTCGATCGTGCGGCTCAACGAATGAGGTCATGAGGTCGGGGTAGTGGGAGTTGATACCGTGCTACTGAGGTGATGATGTTCGTTCCATTCGGACTATCATAAGGGCGTGATGGAAAACTGTGTTACAATGATTGAATGTTTTAGTAAAGGAGATCTTAGAATTCCGGTTTAATGGCTCACAAAGAGCCTTGATGTCTCCATTAAGGCAAGAAAAACCGTTTCGCCAACTTTTGTGACCTATTGAAACCCATTGGAACTTTAGTACATTTAGAAACAGATGCAAGCACAGGCGTTCGGAGCTTTTAGTAACTCAGGAAGCAAATGTGCGAACACCTTATGACACAAAATCCATTTTAAGTAAAGAAGAGGTTTAGCGCCCATGGCATTTGATTATTGCTTACTACGAGATACCGGACAATGACAAAGCATCATTTTCTTCTGTCAGGTGTTTTTATACTTTGTATACCACTTCGTCTTTTTCTCGGAGATTTTAGTATCGTCCGGTCAGGAAATTATCGTCCTAAACCAGTCTATCATATTGCCTTTGCCAGTTTTGGTCCGCTGAACGATGAAGTGTTTATCGCGGATGCAGATGGGAGTCATGCCAGGCCATTACTCCCAAATCCTGCCAATGATTACAACGCCTCTTTTTCAAATGATGGCAACTGGATAGTGTTTACATCAGAACGCAGTGGTTCGGCAGATATTTATCGTGTACATCCCGATGGGTCTGGATTGGAGCAATTAACTGCAGATACCTGGTTTGATGACCAGGCTGTCTTTTCACCCGATGGAAAGAAAATTGCCTTTGTTTCCAGCAGAAGCGGGCAAGCTGATATTTATGTGTTGGAGATTGCAACAAAGAAATTGACCAATATCACTAACCATCCTGCAGGTGATTTTCGTCCGTCCTGGTCACCTGATGGAGAATGGATTGCCTTCTCTACAGACCGTGATTCCAAGAGACCAATGCCCGTATTTACGGTATGGCATTCCACTGAAATCTATACTATTCGCGTTGATGGGTCGGCGCTAAAGAGAAGGACACAGCTGGATGCGTATGCCGGCAGCCCTTGCTGGTCGCCTGATGGAAAGCAGATAGTATTTTATGAAGCACCATTGCAACAGGTACGCAACATGAACACGGTGATGAAAGTAGACGCAACCACACAGCTTTCCGTCATCAATGTTTCCGACAATTCAAAGCAAACCATTACAAAGGATACAGGCGAGAAGATTTATCCGAAGTGGTTTGCCGATCTCAGCATAGCTTATGTTACCTGGGGTAAAACCCCGGGCATCATATTTACAAATGGTAAAGCGAGATTAAATGGAAATTTTGAAAACCCATCGTGGTCAATGGATGGCAAGAACATGCTTTTTCATCGCGATGTAGGTTCCGGCTGGCCGCCATTCTACAAATTATATAGCCGTGATTCGCAATTTCAATTGATTCGCTCTGGCGTATTTCCTTCCTACTCCCCATTGGGTACGTCGCTTATATGCAACGACAAAACTGCAGGCATTCACCATAATCAAGTAATGCAAATGAATGTTGACGGCAGTAACCGCTCTATCTTGTTCGGCGATTCTATAAAAAGTGCGTTAGCACCGGTATTTTCACCACAGGGAGATAAAATTGCTTTTGGCTTTGGCCGTTATTTTCAGAGTCTTCAGGGACCTGCTATTGGTGATATTGCAATTATGAATAGTGACGGAACTCACGTGGAAGTTCTTACTGATGGAAAGGGTAATTATGGTTTTCCGTCGTGGTCGCCCGATGGAAAGAAAATTGTTTACCGCGGGGCAACCGATAGCGTTAAGGGTTTGTTTATTGTTGACGTGGCGGCAAGGAAAATTACAGAACTCACACACGATAGCCATGACAATTTTCCTGGCTGGTCCCCAAAGGGCGACCTGATAGCATTTACCGGTAAGCGTGAGGGCAACTATGACATTTATACGATTAAGCCAGATGGAACCGATCTAAAAAGACTGACCAACGATCCAGGCAATGAAGCTCATAGTGTGTGGTCACCGGATGGTAATTGGATTGCTTTTAGCAGTGGAAGAATCGGTTTTAAAGACGAATCAGCATTACATCCTTACAATCCCCAACCATACGGCGAAATATGCGTAATGCACCCTGATGGTTCTGATCTACGGGTATTAACTGATAACCAGTACGAAGAAGCAACGCTGGCATGGATGCCACTAAAAAAAGCAGGTAAGAAAAAGTAGTACCCACTTCGAACAGTCGAGTCCGACCATTCACCCAATCGCCAAACCTGCCTGCCGGCAGGTCACCCAATCGCCCAATTCTCAACTATGCGCTACCGAAATCGCGTGTCGTAGTCTGCTCCAATCTATGTCGCCGGGTACAGTGCAGTCCGCGCCAAGGATAAATTGCTTAGGCGCATCCTTTAGTACCTGCTTGACTTCCTGTTCGATTTGTTCCAGCGTTCCCGTTGTAAGCACTCCTTTTCTATCTAGCCCACCCATGTTCGGGCGTTTGAACATTGTGTGGATCTCCTGCCACGAAAGTTGTTTATCCTTAAGCCGTGTATTGCAGTTCACCACCTGGCCTGGATAGTCCAGCACTGCATCATAACTTACGTATGGTGCATTGTAATCGCAGACATGTAAAATGTTAAATGGACACTTTGAAGTGACCTCCTTCATGGCGACAAGGTCAGCAGGTTTTATATAATCCGCAAAGATCCGCGCGTCGTCGTACTGCTCAGTTTCGGCGCCCTGCGTTGACATATAGAATCCATCAACACCTATTTCGATGCATGCCCGGACAAATGTCAGCTGACTTTCAACGAGGGCATCCAATCCGGCCTTTACCGCATCTGGATTTTCTTTCATGTGACGTTTTAGCACCGAACTGGATGCACACTGCTCCGCCCACATGTAAGGCGAGTATATTGTCATGATGACCAGGGCATCCTTCTTCGTAGATTTTACGATCTCACGAACAGTCACTAACTGAGGCTCGAAGAAATCTAATTTCTTGGGAACCAGTCGGGACCAGTCGGAGGGCTTTTTGAGAAAATCCACTGACCCGATGTCATTCTCATACTGGATCTTCACAAAATCCATATCCGTGTACTTGAAATATTCCAGGTGTTTCTTAGCGGCTGCTGTTCCGACCCTGTTCGGATCATCGAAATGGAGGAAAAAAGCTGCTGGAGTATAGCCGGGAGCTCCTTTGCCTTCTAACCACTGCAACATACGCTCGCGTTTGTTCAGTGGCGCCACCTTTGTCGGCCACCCTGCCAGGGGATTTGTTGCTAGCACTGCTCCGGCGAGCATGGAGGTGTTAATAAATTTGCGTCGTTTCATATTCCTGAATTTCCCGCGGTGCTAATGAAGAACGACGGGCAAGCGAGTATACGAAGTCTATCGGATTTTTCTACTAATTTTTGACTAACCTCACCACCTCCCTCGCATTCATATTATCCTTATCCTTCTCAATTGCTACCCTATAAAACTTCAACGCCTCATTCCATTTCCCCAGTGTTGCCAAACCTTCCGCATAAGATTCATACACAACTGACGCCTGGGGACAAACCTCAACATTTTTCTTAAACAACGCCAACGCCTCCTTTACTTTACCTTCCTTCAGCAACATTTGCCCCGCAGTATTCAGTGCTTCTTCATCAAGCTTCTGATTCGGCGCAGTCCGTAACGCGTCAAACGTACCGAGCGCCTTTTCAATGCCGGCGGTCTTTGCTGCATTGTAAATTTGTCCGTGTGGCGTTGACACATCCGCCACCCAGTATTTAAAATTATCAGCATTGATGCGCTTAGCCAGGATCGTCAGCTCAATGTTGACATCATCGCTTACGGCGGTAATGCCTTCCTTGATGCCTGCCCATTTCTTTCCTTCAACTCCGAAATCAATCCGGTTGATGGTCAATGCTCCAGTAAAGATTACCTGGGAATCGCGACGTACATCTCTGACAACACCGATGGGAGCATTTAACGGAATGACGATGGATCGTGTGATCCCATGCATCGTCAGATCACCAGTGACCAACAATCCATTGGAGGTTACTTCCGACTTCTTGCTGACAAAAAGAATCTCCGGATACGCCGCCGTATCAAACCAGTTGGAGGATTTGAGATCGTCATCGCGCCATTTGTCACCGGTGTCAATTGAGGCAACCTTGACCATCAGTGAAACCGACGTTTTACCTGCGTCCTTTTCGTCGTAACGGACTGCCCCTCGAAAGTCCGTAAACCTCCCTCGAACCATCGCATAACCCATGTACTTGATGGAAAATCCAATGTACGAATGGGCGGCATCCACGGGGAAAATCTCTGTAATTTTTAGATCCCCGGGCTGACACCAGGTAGCCGAAATCGCAGCGAAACTACAAGCAAGCAAAAGCATGATCCTTTTCATCATTAAAAGTTTACGTTAAACATGATGCAAGGCTAGCCTTTGAGGTAAGGAAAGTCGACAATGCCGATAAGGATTGCCCTCTTTTTTAAAATAAAAATCACTGTGGACGGTGCTGCCGCCTAAATCCTACCGGAGTTTGGGTGGTAAATTTTTTGAAGGCGTTAGTGAACGAGGTCTTATTGTTAAACCCGGCTTTGAAAGCAATGTCCAGTAAGGATGAGTTTGGCTCAGCAAGAATAAGCTTTTTTGCCTCCTCAACCCGATACCGGTTGACGTAGGCAAAGAAAGTCGTGTGCAGCTGTTCGTTAATGACCTGTGACAGATGGTGTGACGGAATATGGATCAGGTCGGCAAGCTCTTGTAAGCGAAGCTCATTGTTGAGATACGGCTTATGCTGTTCCATAAACAATTCAAGCTGTGAACCGAACACTTTCGACAGATCGGCCTTTAGCGATGACTTCTCGTATTTAGACGCGTTGCCCGCCGGTTCCGAAGCAGACGGCCACTGCACACCCGAAAGCCTGTAGCCGATCAGGTAGATAAATATGGCCGTTGGAATAACGTACATATAGTCAAGATCCCGGTTATACGATCGCCTAAAGAAGAACAGGATCAGAAAAAATGCTACCAGGACGAGCATCAGCAGCAACAAGACGTTCAAAGTTGTAAGCCAACGAATGGCCCCAACCTCCAACGATGAATAATTTCCTTTCAGCCTGGCCTCATAATTCCGGATCAAGAAGAATGCCTTGACGAGGTATAGAAGCAGGTGAATGAACTGTAGAATAAAAATGTAACCGTAAACATATTGCATGGGTGAAACGCTATCGTTGAATGGATCGAAGGTCGTGAGCATGCCATAGTTTACCTGGCGAGAGGTTAGCAATTCATCACTGAACAACGGGAGGATCAATACGAAAATTACGAATGGCACAAAGTGAAGCAAACCTCTGCTGTGAAAAGGAAGTTCCTTGTGGACTATGGCGCGCACATAAAAATAGAACAACGGCCCCACCAGTAGCCATGCGCCAAAGTGAGAGCCGTAAAAGAAAGGCCATTCAACATTGTAGGGCAATCTTACGGCCAGGAATTCCGTCTGAAACCACAATAGGGTAAGGATGAGGAAGAATAAAAAGAGATGCTGCTGGGGCGTTAGCCTATACCGTGTCACTAAAACGGACTCGACAAACAATCCCTGCGCCAACGTCACGAACAGCAAGAGCGATAATAAGTCAACCGACAATGACATAGGGAAAATGTTTTTGATTTCTGGGTGCTTCGGGAATTGAAAGAAATGCTTCTCCCTTTAATTCTAATTGTTGGTGTGATTGTGTTTCACCGCTCAAATTAGAATTTATTTGATGAGATTTCGTTGGAAAGCATAATTTATTGCCTTATCCAACATTTCACATGATAAGGCAAGCGTCTACGTCAAAACCTTGATGAATTCATGTCGTAGCAGAGTGACCCGCCGCGGGCACTCTGCGTGTAGTCGCACGCCACTGCATCAATGCGCTTCAACTAATACTGTACATCGGTATGAACATTACACCATTGAGGGTGCTGAAAGCGTCTACCTCGGATGACGCAGAGTTCCGGTGGCCGGTAACTCTGCTTCGACGTCAAGTGCACTCATGTCGTAGAGTGACCCACGTCGTAGCAGAGTGACTTGTCTCAAGCACTCTGCGTTTAGCAGCACGCACCCGGATTGCCGCGCCACGATCAACGCTATGGTTATTGGCAAAACTCGTTATGTATAGGGTAAGATCGTAGTCACTCCCTACGCAATGAGGCGACAGGATTGGCGCTCGCGGAACTAAAAGTCTGGTAGCCCACCGTTAACATGGCGATCAGCAGCGTGACAATGAAGGGTACAATAATAAGATCGGCCTCGATGTTAATTCGGTTAGGGTAATTGTTCAGCCAACCATTGAGCATCCAGATTCCAAACGGTATGCCTATTAGCGAAGAGTAGCTGGCCAATCTGAAATACTCTTTTGAGAACAGCCACATGATACTTCTTACGGACGCGCCAACCGTCTTACGTATGCCAATTTCTTTTGAGCGACTGCCGGTATTATAGGCGGACAAACCAAACAGTCCCATGCAGGTAATCACTACGCCAACGACGGAGAAAAATCGGAATACGCCCGCAAATTGTCGTTCGTCCCTGTAAAAATTATCAAAGTGATCATCAAGGAAAAAGTAGTCAAAGGCTGCCTTTGGAAATAGTTTATTCCAGGTGTGCTCAATTTGTGCAAGTGTATTGGGAATATCATCCCCGGAAAGCTTAACAAGGAAAACGGATAACCCGTGTGCTGCTTCGGGCACCATGGCATGAAAGAAAAGGTCACCACCATTGACAATTTTCGTGGATTCACTGTAGTCTTTGATGATGCCAATGATCTGAAATTCATATCCCGCCACCTTGGAGTAAACAAGCCACTCACCTAATGCGTCTTCAGCATTGGCAAAACCTAGTTCGTGTGCTGCTTTTTCATTGATCACAATTTTATTGGTGTCTGCCTTCGGGTCTTCTTTGAAGTCCCTGCCGAAGAGGAGATCAATTTTCATTGTTTCAAAAAAACCCGACGAAACCTGGTTGATGCGTATACCAAACTGTTTGACGTGATCTGACTTCTTGTGAAAGAATTGGCCACGTCCCGTTTGGTCGCCCGGAAAGTATTGAGAACCCGAAACGTTTATTACGGCTGGTAGATTTGCCAGCGCGGTCTTCAGCTGTTGAAGTGGGATGGCCGGATACTGTAAACCAAGCTCAAAGTCTTGAAGAGCGATCACCTGATCGGGTGACATGCCAAGATCTTTATTTTGTAAATAATGCAACTGCCGTTCAATAACATAGATGCTTACCAGTAGGCAAACGGCAAACGTGAATTGGGCAAACACCAACGTCTTTCGCAATGCACTGCCTTTGGCACTGGTGTTGAAATTGCCTTTGAGTACCGTGGAGGGTTGGTATCGCGACATAAAGAATGCAGGGTAAATACCCGCGCTGAGTGTGGATACGAAAAGAAAAAGAAGTGCCGACAGCCAAAAGTATGGCTCACTCCAAAAGGTCCAGCGCGCCTGAGAACCGATAGCCATGGCAAATACAGGAAAAAGTATTTGCGCCAGGGTTATTGCCATCAACATGCTTATTAAATTGAGTGAAAAGAATTCAATCAAAAACTGCCCTACTAAACTGGTTCTGTTGGCGCCGTTTATTTTTCGAAGCCCAACTTCTTTGGCTCTGCGGATAGCCCGGGCGGTGGTGAGGCTTATGTAGTTTGCCCAGGAGGCAGCCAGGACAAGCGCCGCGATTATGATAATAAACTTGATCAATTTCTTATCACCCGAAAAACGGACGGGAGTTTTTGAGCTGTTGTTAAGCAGTTGAAAGAAATGAAAGTCTTTTAAAGGCAACAGTCTGACGGACTGTTTGAAGCCGTATTTTTCGCTGCTTTCGTTGAGGTGAATTGCCATCGACTCATTCATTCTTTTCTCAAACTGCGCAACGTCCGTTCCCTTTTTCAGTTTTATAAAAGTTTGAAAGACGCCCCAAATCCAGACATCATCAAACTGCGCACCGACCATTGAAGCCAATGCTTCGAATTGAAAGCTGCTATTCGGAGAAGGGTTCTCACAGATACCCGTTATCCGAAAACGTACGTCCCCTCCGGGCGATGGAAAGCTTACCGTTTTATCCATGGCATTCCCATTCGGATAAAATTTGTCTGCGAGGGACTTTGTCATTACCAGGGTAAAGGGTTCTTTCAAGGCATTTTTGGCATCGCCCTGGATCATTGGAATGGAGAATAACGTTAGTACGGACGGATCTGAATTAAAGGCGTTTTCGACTTTACTGTAAAACTTGGTGTCATCATCCCTGTGCAAAATTGGCACAAGCTCTTCCGCGCCAGCCCGAAAAAGCCTGCCGGCCGATTCAACTTCCGGAAAGGTTTGAAGAAGAAATGGCGCTATGGCAGGGTGGCATTCGCCTTCGCCTGCCGTCCCGTCGTCATTAGTTTGGTGTAAGTACGCGTAATAAATCTGATCTTTGTCGGTGAGGTCTGTATCGAAGTTCATTTCAAACTGGACGTACTGCGCGATGACAAGGCAGGAGGCAAGACCCAACACCAATCCAAGAACATTGATAAAGGTGTACATCCGGTCTGTGATAAAATTCCGGATGATTACTTTGAGATAATTGAGCAGCATAGCATTCGGAATTTAGTGGATTCCTTTAGTGCTGCCAAATCCAGGCCAACGGTCAGGTGACCTAAAATCGAACTAATTGTATTAAACGTGTGCCCTTATGAAACAGTGCCGTGTGCTGTTTTGAAACAGATCAAACAACATATTTGCTATTGTTTGTCGTAATGTTGCTAAAAAGGCGCGGGTTAAAAACGTGATTTCATCGAAAAGCGGTGATGAGATTGCCCCATCTCAGATCAAATGCTTCCCTTTCCTCCACTGAGAATAATTCGTCAACAAGTGAACGTGCTGACTTTGAATATGCCTTGTCGTGCCAGATAATTACTTAAGTATAATCGGTTTATTGAGTCAATAACGTGGTTAACCCGAACAGATGAGCAGCATTGTCCACAGGCACACAATCAATCAGCATTAAGTTCTGGTCTGCGGGCACTGCACCTCCGATCCGATGAATCGCACCAGCCACTGCGCCACTAAAAATTACCATTTGTGAGTTATATCCTTGGCATTGGCTTTCATTTTGGTATCTTTATTATACAGCGGCTCGCATCATTTTTTTGGCACTGCTTGCGTCACTGATCTTATACACAACACCTTCCAATTTTTATTGGCATACTGTCTCTTGCTATTGGATTTATATGCCTTCTGGTAGAATATTAGTTTCGTAATCTTCGGTGTAATGACGCTTTGTTGATCTCCATTATTAGCATTGAGATTGCGTTGAAGAAATTTGATAAGGGTACTTTTATTTCCCTAAAAAAAGATCGAACCAACCGGTAATTGTGAAAAACAAACTTCCCATAATTTCCCTTGTTGCTGTTGTTGTTACAATGCTTATCGGGATATTGGTAATTATCGGGTGGTTTACGCATAACGATTTTTTAAGGACAATTGTTCCGGGCCAGGTTAAGATGAAATTTAATGTGGCATTAGCGTTCGTGTTTTCATCCATTGTTTTACTGCTTGAATATTTTCCGGGGAAAAATAAAACGCAGCATCCGGTTTCTATCTTCTTATCAGTTCTTATCTCCTTGATAGGATTACTTACACTCATAGAATATATCTTTGGTTTTAACATTGGCATTGATGAGTTATTTGTAAAAGATGAACTTCGTACAACAACCATTTATTATGCCGGGCGAATGTCGCCTTTATCGGCAGTAAACTTTTTATTGATTGGTACAGGCCTGTTTTTATTAAACAAGGAAAAGACGGCAACTTACCAGTTCTATTATTTATCTAGCATTGCTTTTATCGCATTACTCATGCTGATTGGCTTCAACTTTATTTCTGATATTCCAACCTATATCCGCCTGGCAATTCATGTTGCCATCTGTTTTATTACACTCCCGGTTGCCATCTGGTTTGCACAGCCTGCAATGCAGAAAAAAATCAGCTTTGAGCGCAAACTGTTTACTGGTTTTACTGCGGTTATTATTCTTATGCTGGCACTTGGTATATTTTCTTCGTATTACAGTGATAAACGCATCACCACGGCCAAACTGGTTGAACATACGAATAATGTATTACATGAAGCCGAACAAACCCTATCCATTACCAAAGATCTTGAAAGCGGAAGCCGTGGTTATATAATCACCGGTGATTCAGATTACTTGGAACCTTTTACAATGGCAAAAGATACTCTGTTCGGCCATCTTAAGAAACTTAAAGAACTTACTGCAGATAACTTCGTACAGCAGGTAAGAACTGATTCCTTGTCAGCGTTGGTTGGTAAGCGGATTAGTTTTTCCCTGCAATCAATTGTATTAAGAAATGAAAAAGGAGTTGAATCTGCCAGTAAAATGATAGCTACCCGGCTGGGCAAGTCGTATATGGAAAGGATCAGAAATCTAATCTTTCAAATACAACAGGAAGAAAGTAATTTACTTGCGCAACGGCAAAACGAGAATAATAAAAGCATTGTATCCTTTAACCGGGCTTTCTTTGTTTTCCTTGCAGGCGTTTTAATTTTACTGATAATTATTCCTTTTTCTATCCGTAATAATATTCTTCTTCGTAAACGTGCAGCAGAAAAACTAAAAGAATTTGAGCATTTCTTTAACAACAGTAATGACCTTTCCTGTATTGCAAACACAGAAGGGTATTTTGAAATTCTCAATCCAAGTTTTGAAAAAGTGCTGGGGCATTCCCAGAACGAACTATCTGAAAACCCGTTTCTTGATTTTGTTCATCCGGATGATATTTCTGCCACGCTGCACGAATATGCGAAATTGAAATCGGGGGCACTTGTTATACATTTTTTCAACCGCTACCGCAAAAAAGACGGCAGCTATCTGTGGTTTGACTGGAATGCCACTCCCAATGCGGTTACCGGAAAACTTTATTGCATTGCCCGGGATATTACCGATCGCAAAAAAGCGGAAGATGCACTGAGTAAGTTAAATGAAGAGTTGGAGCAAAGAGTTATTGAACGAACGGAAGAAGTAGTTAAAAGCGAAAGACGTTTTCGGGCATTAATTGAAAATAGTAATGATATTATTTCTCTGCTTGATGAATCGTTCAAGGTTTTTTATCGCAGTCCTTCCGCATTTCGTATTATGGGCTGGACTGACGAAGAGATGATAGATTCAGATGGTACAAAAAATATCCATCCCGATGACAGGGAAACGGCTGGCAATATCGTGAAAGAATTAATGAATAATCCTGGCAAGCCAATCAATTGCTTATTCCGGAATATGCATCGGAATGGACATTATTTATGGATGGAAGGAGTGGTCATTAATTTGCTACAGGATGAATATATAAAAGCGATTGTATTCAACTTCCGCGATGTAACAGAACGGAAAAAAGCAGAAGAAACCCTGCGGGCAAGTGAAGCCCGGTTTCGGAGAATATTTGATGCTAACATTGTAGGATTTTTATTGTGGGATAAAAACGGTGATATACTTGAAGCAAATGATCATTTTCTAAGTATGGTTGGTTATACAAAGAAGGATCTCAGCGAAAATAAAATTAGCTGGAAAGATATGACCTCTCCTGAGTATGCCCATTTAGATATGGAGGCGCTCGAACAAATAAGGTTGACAGGTGTATCTCAGCCATTTGAAAAAGAATATCTCCGCAAAGACGGAAGCAGTATACCCATCATTATCTGGGCAGCATCGCTGGAGGGAGACAGCCCGGATAAGGGGATTGCGTACGTTTTGGACATCAGCGAGCGCAAAAAGACAGAAGGAGAAATTCTCAGGCTGAATGTAGATCTTGTAAAAAACGAAAGAAAATTCCGTGGCCTGATTGAAAACAGCTATGACATGGTTAGTATAATAAATGAAAAGTTTAAGACTTTATATCGCAGCCCCTCCGCATACAGAATAACAGGATGGAGAGATGAAGATATGGAAGAAACAGACCGCATGGAGCTAACCCACCCTGATGATATTCCAGCGCTGAAGGTTATGATGTCAGACATATTGGCAAATCCTGGTAAACCATTTACAATTAGTTTTCGCTCTAAGCATAAAGACGGATACTATATTTGGGTTGATGGAGTGACGACCAACATGCTGCACGACGAATCTATTAAGGGAATCGTTGCTAATTTTCGGGATGTGACTGAATCAAAGGAAGCGGAAGAAAAATTAATTAAAAGTGAAAAGATATACAAAACTATTGCTGCCAGCATTCCGGGGTCTGTTATTTGCCTGCTTGATCGGGACTTCAGGTATTTATTGCTTGAAGGTGATATGCTTGAAAAGTTAGGGTATTCAAAAAATAAGCTGTTAGGAAATAAGGCAGAAGATGTTTTGTCACCTGAAATCTTTGCGGGTGTCCAAAAAGACTTTATAAGGGTTCTTGAGGGAGAAACTGTTACAAGGGAATCCCGCAGCTTCGGCTATGATACTATTTCAAGGTTTATTCCTTTAAAAGATGAAAACAATATCGTGTATGCTATCATGACAGTTGCCATTGATGTAACTAAACTTAAAAATGCGCAACGTGATATTGGTAAACTTAACCGTGACCTGGAAGGAAAAATAATTCAACGCACCGCACAATTGGAATCGGTCAATAAAGAACTGGAAAGTTTTTCGTATTCGGTGTCTCATGACCTTCGTGCACCCCTGCGAATCATTCATGGCTTTGGCCAGATATTGATAGAGGATTATTCCCCAAAATTGGATGAGGAAGGCCGGCATACCGTAGACGTGATCATGAACAGCGCCAGTAAAATGGGGCAATTGATTGATGACCTCCTTAATTTTTCAAAATGGGGAAGATCGGAAATGAGAATGGCTGAAGTGAATATGAATGAGCTGGTGGAGGAAGTGCTGCAAGAATTAAAGAACAGCGGCATTTCAATTCCTACCAAATTGAAACAGAACAAATTAAAAACAGCCAACGGGGACAATAATTTACTAAAGCAGGTCTGGGTCAATCTCATTTCAAACGCAATAAAGTATTCCGGCGCTAAGAAAGACCCCATCATTGAAATAGGAATGATGGGAAAGAAGGGCCAGCCCGTTTATTATGTGAAAGATAATGGGGCGGGGTTTGATATGCAATACGCAGGTAATTTGTTTGGTGTATTCCAGCGGTTTCACAAAGAAGGGGAATTTTCCGGCACTGGGGTTGGCCTTGCATTGGTTCAACGGATCGTTGTGAGGCATGGCGGAACGATATGGGCAGAAGCAAAGGTAAATGAAGGGGCGACTTTTTATTTCGCCCTGCCGGAATAGAATAAAAATGATTATACAATCTAAAAACAAACGATGTGGATACAAATCAAGACGTTGAGATCTTATTAATTGAAGATAATCCTCACGAAGCGCAATTGACGATCCGGAGTTTTAAAAAAAGTAACCTCGCCAACAGGTTATTACACATTGATGATGGAGCGGAAGCGCTGGATTTTATATTTGCCCGGAATAAATACGCCGGGCGAAAAGTAGAAAACGGGCCGAAGTTAATTTTACTTGACCTCAAGCTACCTAGAGTTGGTGGTTTGGAAATTTTAAAAGCTGTTAAAAAGGACGAACGGACTAAAATCATTCCGGTGATTGTTCTTACCTCGTCAAAGGAGGAGCAGGATATCGTTGCCAGTTACAAGCTGGGTGTTAACAGCTATATCGTGAAGCCGGTAAATTTTGATTCGTTTTCAAAAGCCGTGATAGAGCTCGGTATGTACTGGATGCTTTTGAATGTGCTTCCGACTAAGTGACATGAACCTTCCATGTAATATAATCGGAGGCAGGTAATGTAAAGCCAGCCTGTTGGATATAAAATGCTGTATTATGAACGCACCAGTTTTCAGGGTGCCCTTTGTTTTCATTTTGGATTTTAGTCCTGAAAATAGGATTTAAAATTCTTGGCAATGACCTGCCGTCATAAACACGAAATGTTGGTGGTAATAGTTTACATATGAGACAATGAGGACTTTTGTTGAAGATTTAAGGCTAAAACTCCAAGGTATAAACAGTTGGGTTCGTGTGCTGCGGATATGTAACTATTTCAGGATACTTTTTAACTCTCCGCTGGCCTCCAAACGATTAACGGCGTTAGCGAATGCCAGTTTTCGGAAATTCTTGCTCTTATTAATTGTGCTAATTATTTTTTTGAAATCTTCACGATCTCTCAACGGATCAAGCATTGGATCATTGTTGTATCCCCAGTCCCAAATATGCTGATGGTGAAGTGCACTGTCGAGGCATTGAACGGCAAGGTCATTATGTCCAAAGTAGATATTGTCGACGGCCATGTCGTAGAAAATAGAACCATTAACGTACCAGGCTCCTGTGCTTCGCTTCCCGGCCAATTGCTCGGTACGAATTTTTAGATCTTCCCGAAATAACGCATCAGCTTCTTTTTTTCTACCCATTTTCAAATAAACCATCCCTAACCGATGGCGGAACGCTACGGTTTGTGTTGAATCATCAAAACGTGCTTCGATTGCCTTATATTTCGACCAATATTTTGACGCGTTTTCCAAATCGCCTGTCAAATAATAAAGCCAGGCAAGGTCATCCACTATCTGAGCAGATTCGGGATTAAGTTTTTCGGCCTCCCTTCCAGCCTTAATTGCTTTTTCATATTGTCCGCTGAACCAATATATTGTTGTAAACATTAACGCTGGCCGGACAGACTTGTCACCCATGGCGATGGCCCTGTTGATTAACTTTATTTGCGTAGGAAATTCCTCAAGATTAAAAAAAGGACCGGCTAACGCTACATAGTAATCAGGGTCCTTTATGGAGTATTGGTTTGATATTGCTTTTAAGATCATATCTGCTCCGCGTTCATTTCCATTGCGAAGTGTCTGGAAGCCATAGGCCCGCAACGCGTCTGGATTATTTGGGGCAAGCTGGTATGCTTTAAAGTCGGCCACATCTGCCTCTTTTATCTTACCTAGATAGCGAAATACATTGGCCTGCACAATGTAACCATCTGGTGAAGAAGGGTCGCTCGCAATTGCTTTTGAACTATAATAAAGGGCAGAATCTTGCCACAGCTTTTGTGTAATTCCGAAAGTGCGGAGATTATACCATGCCCGTGCTTTAAGTGCATATGCCTGTGAAAAGTTAGGGTCTAATTTAATTGCCCTATTAACCATTTGTAATATTGTTTCAATTTCTGCCTTTGATCCATTAAACCAGAAGCGGCCTTCCCTTGCCCTGAGAAAATAATCATAGGCCTGCGTATTTTGTGAAGATTCTTTTTCAATGTTCTTTCGCTCTGTTACCGTAAGTTTCGCTTCCAGCGCGTCGGCAATTTCAATGGCTATCTCGCTTTGCAGGGCCAGCACATCTTTCACCTCCCGGTCGTAACTTTCTGACCACAGGCGAACATCAGTTTTTGCATCGACGAGTTGTACAACGACTCTGATTTTGTCCCCAACGCGGCGAACGCTTCCTTCCACCACATTGCCTACCGCGAGCTCGTTACCAATTTCAATGATTGCCTTTTGAGTACCCTTGTATTGGAGCGTGGAGGTCCGCGATTTTACCTTGAGGTCAGCTATTTTGGTTAGGTGATTCAAGATATCCTCCGAGATACCATCACTGAAATAATCCTGTTCGGGATCATTGCTCATATTTTCAAACGGCAGAACGGCGATTGACTTGTCAGCAACATCGGCAAACTTTCTTCCATAGCCTCCCAAATAGTAGTACCCAAAACTTACTATGCCTAGCAGAATTATGGCGGATGCAAGCAAGCCATATTTTTTCTTCGAGCTTGCCGTAATTGAATCCAGGGCTTTTGTACGTGGTATTTCCTTAGGCGAAGTAATGGGATTTTGAATGCCATTAATTAATTCTTTAATGGCTCGCGCCACTTTGTTCATCTGGTCGCGATAGATGGTATGGTTAATATTTGCCTTATTATCTTCTTCGTTTGATTTTAACGGACGAACCACCCCGGTACTACGATATATGAATTCAACACCGCGAATGGATCCTCCCAGTTCGGCTTCAAGTAACCGTTTGTCTTCGGCCTCCAGGTCATGAATACAGACAGGGAGTATCCTGCTTGCGACGTTTCCATTGGCCAATTTTATTTTCAAACCAAAATCGTCTTGTAAGGCATTTTTCTTGAAAGCAAGGAACTCGTGCTGCCAGGCGAAAGTTCTTGTGTCACAATAGGTCTGCGAAATAACAGGTATGAAGACCAGGCATCTAAGTTTTTTTTCCAGAGAGGCGTCGACATCGTGCGTTTCCAGGAGCCCATCGGTTGGGCTGTAGTCGAAGTAGATCGAGATATCCTCTTTAAAAGTCGACTCGAGCTCCGTTCGTAGTGAATTGACAAATTCCGTTACCCAGTGGTCGCCTTTGTTGTCCTTTTGGCGGTAACTGACAAATACATCACATTCGTAGCCTGGGATGATAGAGGGCATATACCAAATATAGGGAAATGAGTTATAAGTTGGAGTGCGAATTATTGAATGATGAGTAGGCTGTGGCAGTCATGCAAGTAGCTCCCGAAAATCAGGTACGGTCGTGACTGCAAGAGTGACAATAAGTCAACCGACAAGACATAAGGTTAGCGATAAATCACTCGTGTTTCAAAGTCTGCGACGGTGAGGACAGCGCCGCGCCGAGCGTTTGCGACGACACCGATAGGAACGCGATCAGCAGTACGATCAAGCCCACCAAAGGAAATAGCATTACACTGATCGAGATGTGGTATGGAAATGATTGCAGCCAGCGCTCCATCATGAACCACACAAACGGCCACGCCAGAAGATTAGCGATGATAACAGGCACCAAGAATCCTTTTGACAGCAAGAGGACCAGTTGCCAGACCGTTGACCCTAAAACCTTTCGAATGCCAATTTCTTTGATGCGCATGGAAGCTATGAATGACGCCAGTCCCAGCAGGCCAAGGATTGAAATCATTATGGATAGTGTCGTGAAAAGTGTAAAGACCTTGCCGAACCGGTTGTCAAGTTCATATTGTTTGTTGAAGAATCGATCGAGGTAGAAATAGTCAAAGGGTGCATCCGGAAAGGATTTCTTCCAGACTCTCTCTAAAGAAACCAGTGTCTTGCGCGGATCTGACGGCCCCATTTTCAGGGAGTAGAAGATGGCGGATTGCCTTCGCATAAAGACCAGGGGCTCGACGGGCTTCTTCAGTGACAATTGATGAAAATTCTCGACAACACCAATGATCTCTATAGTGTCGCCCTGCTGAGAGAGAAACTGACCAATAGCGGCCTCCGGCGATTCAAAACCCAGCGTTTCTACCAGTTTTCGATTTACGATCACGCGGGTCTCGTCATGTTCTTTATTAACGTTACGCCCGGAAATTACCTTGAGGCCATAGGCAGGAATGAACTCCGGATCAATACCCATATGAGAGACCATGATGTAATCGGGACCCCCTGAGATTCTCTTGATTCCACCCGTCCAATAGATTTCGTCACCGGGAATGCTTGTGGATGATGTCATGTTCTCAACACCGTGAAGCGCCAACACGTCATTGGTGAAGGACTCGAGATGACCCGCGTATAGTGAGTCAATCGATCCGGCACCCTTCAACACCAGCGTCTTGTCGATGTTCACGCCCAGGTCCTTATACTTCATAAACTGAAGCTGCTGATAGACGATGAAGGATCCACAAATCAGAAAGATCGACGCGGTAAATTGTACGACGACGAGAGACCGTCGTGTCCATTCGCCACTGACGGCCCCCGAAATTTTACCCTTTAAGACACTTAATGGTTTGAATGACGAAAGTACGATGGCAGGGTAGAAGCCGGACAAAAATGTTCCACATATAAATATTGACAGAACCCAACCAAGAAATCTGACGTCATAAAGCATTGACAGCGGAATATACCATCCGGACAGTATTGAAAAGTAGGGCCACGTAATGGCTAGTAGCACCACGCCGATGATCAACGCAAGCAGGTTTATCAGCACAGATTCGATAAAGAATTGGGTGATTAATTGACGCCGCGCCGCACCAATCACTTTTTTAATTCCGACCTCTTTTGCCCGCTTGAAAGAGCGCGCAGTCGCCAGGTTGATGTAATTGATCCAGGCGATAACGATGATAAAGATTGCAAGAATGCCCAGCGCGTCGATGGAGTCACCATCGCGTTGTTCATTTGGGATGGCTTCATACTGAAGGTTCGAATGCAAGTGTATGTCCAGCAACGGCCGCAGGATGAATTCCTGCTTGTTGTCTTTCCAATCATTCTTTTTGAGCTTGTAGAGGTACTCATTCCATTTATTCTGAAGCGCGGCCGCGTCAGTACCAGGCTTGAGAAGCATGTATGAATAGAAGTCGTACCACCACCATGAAACATCATATGAGTCGTAATACTTCTTTAACGTTTCGTACGATAGCAGAAAATCAAATCTGATATGTGAGTTTTCTGGAATGTCTTTGAATACGCCTGTTACTTCGAAGGACTGGACGCCTGCCAAATCCAGCGTTTTACCCAGCGGATCTTCGTCTCCAAAATATTTATGGGCGGCCCTTCCGGATAGCATCACTTTGTCCGGACCGGTAAGGGCCTTTTCCTTGTTGCCTCGCGTTACCTGGATATCAAATATTTTAAGTATAGCCTGATCGGCATAGGGCATTTTCTCCTCGTGAAAGCTGAGGTAACCACGCGT